>Ga0068858_100000272_pt1 | contig 55575 bp, 25 predicted proteins | sample KBSSwiS12_FD_66589 | JGI IMG/M metagenome (GOLD analysis project Ga0068858, IMG submission 66589) | Switchgrass rhizosphere microbial communities from Kellogg Biological Station, Michigan, USA - KBS Switchgrass S1-2 | ecosystem: Host-associated > Plants > Roots > Rhizosphere > Soil ...
CGTGCTACGCAGGCGTTCCATATATCGAGTGATGAGCGAACCTGCGACCGGCGATTCGTTGGTGACCAGGATTTCGGCCAGATGTCCTTCAATGACCGCGATCTCCACGGTGTTGTCGCGCACATCCTGGGCGGGGATATAGGCGCGCGACAGCAGGTAACCCTGCCGGCGGTAGTACGCAGTAATGCGCGCTGCGACGCCGTTCAATTCGTCGATCGTCAGCTTCTGCCCCCGGAACTCGTGAATCAACGGTTCCAGTTGATCCTCGGTATAGAGGCGTGACCCCATGATTCGCCAGTGCCTGACGAAGATGCGCTTCGAATCAGAGCCACTCATCGCAGGACGCTTTTCCTGCGGCGGCAGCACGGCGGCGGGTTCGACGGGCGGAGGTGGCGGCGGCGGCCGGATCCCCTCCAGGGTCCGACCGGCATCCGGACGCACCTGTCCCTGTACCGCAAGCGGCACCAACAGTGCGGCTGCCAGCACACAGGCAGCCCGCCGTCTACTCAGGCGCCCCATCACTGCGGCGCCGTCCCCGCGAACCTGCTACCAGAGATAGCGGAAGCCCGCGAGCAGGTTGTGTTGCGCACCGCTCTCTTTGCTGACATCGAGACTGTAGTCACCGTATAAGGACAGGTTCCGGCCCAATCGCGCCGAGTAGTTGGCACCCACTGTCATCGAGTCGCGGCTCATCGGAGTTCCGTCCGCATCAAACCGGGAGTCGCTGGTGGAGTTGGCCAACCGCGCGCTCAGAGCAGTCCCGACATCCCGCAGCTCGTGTCTCCACATGGCACGCACGTCAAACAGGCTGCTGCCAAAGCTCATCGGGACCGCCAGGTGCGTGCCCATGCTCGAGACGAGCGACTGGTTGACTCTGGATGCGATCTGAAGGGCCGCGGCACTGCCACTCTCCATGTAAGCGGCCTCATCCATGCGACTGGCGCGCAGACCCACAATCTCGTGCAGGCCAAAACCGGTGAAATTCTGACTCAGATCAGCTTCACCGGCGGCGGAGATCTCCTGGGCACTGTGACTCGAGGTGGCGACTGTCGTGTTGTTACCAATGACAACCGCGCGGCTGCTGGAGATGGTCGGGCGGCTGTAGCCAGCCAGGCCCCGCAACTGCCAACCGAGGAAGGAATCATTGCCCGAGGCATGACTCACATAGGTGACGAACTGCGGAGTGCTGATGCGCGCAACTCCGGTTTTGCCACTATCGAGTTGCACCCGGTCGAGGCTGTTCAGATAGCTCGCGCCCACCACCGTTCGGCCACTCAACGGCAGATCAAAGCCCAGCGCCGTGCCACCCCCCAGCCAGTCGGAAGCCGCTCCGTCGCCATTGCTCTTGATTGCACCCTGCTGATTGAAGTTGCGGACCCACAGGCCGCGGGTCAGCGCGGACTCTCTCAGGAAGCCACCATCGCTGGTCGGCAACGCATCCAGACCCAACTCGGTGGGCGAATAGTCGAGCGAGTTGCCACCCTCGACTGCACCACTGAGACGATTGGCGAGCGAGTCCATCAACCGGCCGGTCAGCTTCTGCGAGATATGCCCCAGATTGGCCAGTCCGTTGCCAGAGATGCTCGAGAAAGCCGAGGGGGCATTTTTGGCCGACAGCATGAGAACTCTGTCGAGTACGGGCGCGGCTCCCGCATCGTCACCCAGATTCTGCAGGTACGCCGCGGCTTTGACCTGAGTTTTGGTCTGCGCAACGCTCTGCAACTCCGTATCGTTGCGTGTCAGCGTCAGGAAGACATCCTTCGGGTCATACGTGAGCGTAGGCACCAGGAACGCCGTATCCGTACTTGGCGTGTTGAATGTGCCCGTAACGCCACCCTGTGCGGTGAGAATGGTGTACTGGGTGCTCGGCAGAAACTCGGCGTTGTTCCCGATCACCGAGACGTTTCCGTTGTTGAGCGTCACGGCGCCGCCGACAACCACTTTGCTGTTGGTGCCGTCTGGAGCCGCATGCACCACCAGAGTCGAGCTCGAACCCAGGTTCAGATTACCGGCAATCCGCAGAGTACCCATGGGGTTTGCCCCGTCACCGGCACTCAACTTTCCGGATACGTCAACTGATTTCCCGAGGTTGCCATTGCCGGCCAACGTGCCACCGGTGCCAACCGTCACCGCCGATTGCAACCCACCGTTTACCGTGAGGGTACCGGCCGTAACAGTCGTCGCGCCTGTATACGTGCTGTTTCCCGTGAGAGTGAGATTGCCGTTGCTGAGCTTGCTGAAGACTCCAGTGCCACTCATTACGCCCGAATATGTCCCGTCGTTGACCTGAGCGAATGTGACGTTGCCGTTGTTGACAATATCGCCCTGCAGACTGGTGGTGGTACCGCGCAAGGTTCCCGCGCTCACGGTCGTCCCACCGCTGTAGGTTGATGTGCCGTTGAGCAACAGAGTGCCGGATCCCAGCTTCACCAGAGCGCCCTGCCCCGAAATATTCCCTGTGTCGGTGAGATTGTTGGAGCCGGTGTCGATCGTGCCGCCGTGGGAGTTGAGGGTGATGCTGCGGTTCAGGTTCGAGATGGAAGCACCGATCTGCAATGTGCCACCGTTGAAGGTGAGGCCGAGGGATCCGGCGCTGGTGCTGCCCAGGTTCGCATTGCTGTTGATGCGCAGAATTCCGGAATTGAGATTGGTGCCGCCGCTATAGCTGCTGTTGGTGTTCGTCAGAATGACCGTACCCGTGCCGTTCATGTTCAGCGCGAGCGAGTTATTGAGAGCCGATGCCAGCGTGTAGGTAGTGTCGGTGAAGTTCAGATTCACGCTGGACCCGGTGCCCGCGCCACTGACGATCGTCGCCGCGGTCAGCCCTCCCGAAGCTCCGCCGGTACCGATATTGAGCGCACCGCTCGAGCCGCGCGTCTGCCCCAGGTTGATACTGCTGGCGGTTATGGTTGCTCCATTGTCAACCGTAAGCGTACCCACACCCGAGCCGCCGACGGTGATCTGGCCGGCCGTGCTGAGGCTCGACCCGGAGCCGCTCACATACAGGGTTGCCACGTTGTCGGACGATTGCGCAATCTGCACTGCGCTCGTGCTCGTGATCTTGCCGCCGGCCAGCGTAAGCGTTCCGCCGTTGACGAGCGTCTGCCCGCCGAAGGAGCTGGTCCCTGTCAGAGTCAGGTTACCGGGACCCATCTGGGCGAGATCACCACTACCGGACACCACGCCCGCGTAGGTCACGTTGTCGGACCGGTTGAACGCGAGGGCGCCATTGTTGGTCACATTGCCGGTGATGGCGCCTGTCGTGCCGCCGTTACCGATCTGCAGCGTACCACCGCTGATGATCGTGCCACCCGTGTACGTATTGTTTGAAATTACCGTCAACACACCGCCACTGGCCTTTGTCAGCGAGCCTGACCCGCTGGCGGGCTTGGTCAGCGTGGCGTTGAATCCGTTTGTGTCAATCGTCCCGCCACCCGCGTTGAGAGTGATGTTCCGCCCAAGGGTGATATTGCCGGTGAGCTGGAGCGTACCGCCGCCAAAGGTGATCCCGCCTGTAGAGCTGCCGAGATTGCTGTCGTTGAGAATCTGCAGGATGCCGCTGTTGATGAACGTGCCACCCAGGTAGCTGTTATTGCCCGTGAGGGTCAATGTGCCGCTGCCGGACTGGCTGACGGTACCCGAGCCGCTGATATTGCCGCCGAAGTTGAAGGTGTCGGCGCGATCGAACGCCAGGTTGCCGCCGTCGTTCACATCGCCGTTGATGGTTCCGGCCGTTCCGCCGGTTCCAACCTGCAAAGTACCCGCGTTGATATTCGTGTTGCCGTTGTAGGTGTTGGCGCCGGCCAGTGCCAGCGTGCCGCTGCCGATCTTGGTCAGCGAACCCTGCCCGGAAATCACACTGAGTACCGAGACATCGAACGTGCCGGTATCGATCGTGCCGCTGCTGGCCAGATTGATACTGCGCTGGAGGGCCGTGTTGCCGGTGAGCTGCAGCGTGCCACCGCCGAAAGTGAGCCCCGAATTGGCAGCGCCGAGATTGTTGTCATTGAGGACTTGCAGGATACCGCCGTTGATCGACGTTCCACCGCTATAGGTATTGGTGCCGGTCAGCGTCAGAATACCGCTGCCATTTTGCGCGACAGAGCCGGAGCCGCTGATGCCACCCGTGAAATTGAAGGTGTCAGAGCGGTTGAAGGCCAAAGTACCGTTGTCCACAACACCGCCGGCAATGGCACCGCTCGTACCGCCGTTACCGATCTGCAGCGTGCCTCCGCTGACCGTGGTTGCGCCCGTATAGGTATTCGCTCCCGTGTAGGTGAGGACCCCCGAACCCAACATCGTCACCGAGCCGGTGCCCGAGATCACCCCGCTGAACGTGGAGCTGTCCGAGCGATCGAAGACCAGCGCACCATTATCCGCAACATTACCGGTAAGTGACCCGGTTGTTCCGCCATTACCGATCTGCAACGTACCGGCAGTGATCGCCGTACCACCGGTGTAACTGTTTGAGCCCGTCAGGATCAGTGTGCCGCCACCGATCTGCGCCACTGAGCCGCTGCCCGAAACGGAACCGCCGTACGTCACGCTATCCGAATGATCGAAAGCAAGCGCGCCCGAATCCGTAACGTCACCAATGAGAGATCCGCCCGTACCGCCGTCACCGATCTGCAGTGTACCGGCAGAAATTGTCGTTCCACCGGTGTACGTGTTCGCGCCGGTGTACGTCACTGTGCCCGTACCAGCTTTTGTCAGTGTCCCGGACCCAGAAATAACACCCGAGATCGTGGCGTTGAACTGACCCGCGTCCAGCGTGCCGCTGGAGGCAAGTGTCACGGTCCGAGTCAGAATCGTGTTTCCTATGAACTGCAGGGTTCCACCACCGAAGGTAATACCACCGGTCGATGCGCCCAGGTTCTTGTCGGCCTGCACCTGCAGCGTACCGTTGTTGATGGAGGTACCACCGCTATAGCTATTGTCACCTGTCAGCGTCAGCACACCGCCGCCGTTCTGAGCCACGCCGCCGGATCCGCTGATCGCGCCGGTGAAGTTGAAAGCGTCAGAACGGTTGAACGCCAGCGTGCCGTTGTCGGTCACACCACCGTTGATCGAACCGCTGGTGCCTCCACTTCCGATCTGCAACGTGCCGCCAGAGATCGTAGTTGGGCCCGTGTATGTGTTCGCACCGGTGTAGGTAAGCGTTCCGCCGCCCTGCTTCGTTACCGAACCAGCACCGCCGATTACCCCGCCGAAGGTGGAACTGTCCGAGCGATTGAAAATCAGTGCTCCGGCGTTCGTGATGTTGCCGGTGATGCTACCGCTGGTACCGCCATTGCCGATCCGCAGCGTACCGGCGGTGATGGTCGTACCACCGGTGTACGCGTTCGAGCCCGTGAAAGTCAGGGTGCCGGTCCCCAACTGCGTGACCGCGCCGGTGCCGGATATGGCACCGCCGTACGTCACATCGTCCGAGCGATTGAATCCCACCGCACCGGCATTCGCTATATTGCCGGCAACACTGCCGCTCGTCCCGCCATTGCCGATCTGCAGCGCACCCGCACTGACGGTGGTTGTCGCCGTATAGGTGTTGGCGCCGGTATAGGTCAGGGTCCCTGAGCCGAGTTTCGTGACCGCACCGTTGCCGGAAATCACTCCACTGAAAGTTGAGCTGTCCGAGCGGTTGAATACGAGCGCCCCATTGTCGGTGACGTTCCCCGTGATAGTGCCGCTGGTGCCCCCATTACCGATCTGCAGCGTGCCGCCGCTGATGGTCGTACCGCCGGTATAGGTGTTCGAGCCGGTGAAGATCAGCGTATTGCCGCCGGTCGTGCTCACCGCACCGGCGCCCGAAATCGCCCCGCCGTAAGTCACATCGTCCGAGCGGTTGAAGGTAAGCGTACCTGCATTGCTGACATCGCCGGCAATACTGCCGCTGGTGCCGCCGCTGCCCACCTGCAGGATACCCGCGCTGATCGTAGTCGCGCCGGTGTAAGTATTGGCTCCTGTGTAGACCAGCGTGCCGTTGCCCTGCTTCGTCACGCCTCCAGTGCCGGAAATTGCTCCCGAGAACGTGGAGCTGTCCGACCGACTGAAGATGAGCGCGCCATTGTCGACGATGTTACCTGTGATACTGCCGCTCGTGCCGCCACTGCCAATCTGCAGTGTGCCGGCCGAGATCGTCGTTCCACCCGTGTAGGTGTTATTGCCGGTCAGGGTAATCTTGCCGGAACCCCTCTTCGACAGTTGGCCGGATCCCGAGACTACACCGGTAAACACCAACGCCGTATCGGAACGGTTGAATGCGAGCGTTCCGCTGTTCACAACGTTGCCGCTCAGGCTGCCGGTCGTACCGCCGTTACCAACCTGCAGCGTGCCGGCCGCAATCGTGGTGCCACCAGACACAGTGTCGTTGCCGGCCAGGATGAGCGTGCCGGTACCGGCTTTCTGAAAGGCGCCTGAGCCCGACAACGATCCCGACAACACGTTGTTCGTGGACGCGCCGGTGTCGATCGTTCCGCCACCGGTCCCGATCGAGAAGCTACGCGCGCTGTTGAAGCCGCCTGCACCCAACTGTAGCGTGCCACCGGCGAGCGTCACCGCCCCGCCCAGCCCCAGACTTCCGTCCGCGGCAACACTCAGGGTCCCTCCATTGACAACGGTGCCACCGGAGTAACTGTTGTCCGTTCCACTCAGGGTCAGAGTTCCCGAGCCGACCTTTGTCAGCGATCCGCCGGCGCCATCGTCCTGGATCGAGCCACCTATGGTTGCATTGCTGTTGGCGCTGCCAACCGTCAGGTTGACGCCGGCCAGGTCGATGAGACCGTTACCCTGGAGCGAGCCCAGTGAGGCAACACCGGAGCTCTGGAAAACGAAATCGAGCGATGAGCCGCCGTCTGCGACAACTTTCGCGCTACCTCCGGTGGCCGAGTCCCAGAAGCTAAGTGAGGCGCCGGATTGCAGATGGATATTTGCACTGCCGGCGGTGGCCGAACCCTGGAAGGTTGCCTGGGTGTTGTCTCCGAGCGTGATGCTCGAGTTACCCGCGCTGGCGTTGTCCGAGAAGACCACGCCCGCGGTCGAACCGGACGCGCCGGAGAGATTCAGTGTCGCATTCTGAGCGCTGGAATTGGCGTAAAAGTAGGTCTGCGCGCCCGCGCTCATATTGATCGTCGCGGCACCGGCGTTCGACGAATCATAGAAGTTTACAACGTTGTTGTTGGTAAGTCGGGCGAGCGCTGAGCCCGCCGTGGAGGAGTTATTGAAGCTCGCGATTGAATGGGAATCCAGGCTGAGCTGCGCATCGGCGTTGGTCGCCGTGCCGTAGAAGTTGATATCGCCGCCATTGGTTGCCGCCAGTATCGCATTGCCGGCGGATGTGGAGGGCGCACCGGAGGCGGAGCTGCCAAAAACCAGGTGCGCGGTATTCGCCATCAGCGTCGGGGCGCTGGAGGAATTCAGTTGGATACCCGCTCCCAGCAGCGAGAAAGTCGAAAACTGTCCCAGCGTGAATGTGTACGCGGGGGCGTTGACGAATGAAAGCGCCCCTACCGTGATGTTGCTGCTCGCGCTCGTCGAAATGCTCGTACGGTTGACGGAACCGAACTGGGCGGTCGTCGACGCATCGCTCGGAGCGCTCCCGAGGCTCCAGTTCGAGCCAGTGGTCCAGTTCCCATTGGAATTATCGAGCCAGGTGTCGGTGGCGGCCTGCGCGGCAGGCAGCGCCGCTGCAACCGCGAGGACAATCGAAGTGCGTTTCAGATACTGCAGGCCCTGGCGCTGCGTGGTGAGATGTTTGTTGGAGCGCGCGATAACCTGTTTTTTCAAGATTCGAGTCCCTGATGTAAGTGGCAGCCCCTGTTTTTCGTGGCTTGCTCGTATGCACGGATGTTAGGTCGTACAGTGTCTCCAGAAGAAGACGACCATGGTCCGTAGGGACGTGATCTACGTCACGTTGGTGACGAGTTGTTGCGATTAGTAAACGTAACTGAGTCCCGCTGCGACCGCCTGACGGGCCTGATGATTCCCACCCAACTCCACGTTGTAATCAGTGTGAAACAGCAGGCTGCTGTGCAGGTGCATGGAGACGCCGGCGCCTACAACGCCGGTGTCACGGCCTTGCGGTACTCCCTGGATGGCAAACGAACTTCCAGTGTTGTCGCTTGCGAGAGAGGCGCGCAACGTTGGGGTTGTTGCGGCGAATTCATGGCTCCAGATCGCACGCGCTTCCAACGCGCCCCGGCGGTCGAAGAACGCTTGCGTGAAGCGCAGGCCGGCATTCGATGAGACCGACTCGGTAACATAACCGGCAACCGCCAGGGCATCGGTACCCCCGGTCTCAACATAACGTCCCGCATCGAGACGCGAGTACATCAAGCCGAGCAGCGGATGCAATTGCCGGTCGCCAGTGCCGCGGCCGAGCTCCGCCTGCGCATAGGCAGAGCATTCCGTCGCGTGGTGAGATGCTGTCAACATTGAGGCGACGGAGCCGACAACAACAGTCCTGCGACTCTCGTAGGCATGATCACCACATCCGACGACGCTCCGTATCTCCATGGAATCGCCGCTGTGACTTGCGTAAGCCATCAGGTGTGGCGTACGGACGGAGCTGGGTTGTGCCCGCCGGGGATCGAGATCCAGGTCATCCCGTGTGTACACGGCGCTCCAGCCGACAATCGTCCGCGAGCTCAAGGCGGCATCAAAGCCCATGGCGGTGTGCATTCCCCTGGAGTTGTAGCCCTCGGACCCTGCTCTCGCGCCGTAGTTGTCTGCAACCAGCTCGCGTGCCCAGAAGCCAGTACCCGGCAGCACATTTGAACCTGTTGTCACCGCTCGCGGGTCACCGGTTGGGAGGGTACTGAAGGCCAGTCCGGTACCTGCACCGCGATCCGAGGTGCCCAGGCGACTCGCCAGCATTTCGAACAAGCGCATGGTGTCAGCCAGAGAAACGCGCGGCAATTCAGTGAGACTGGAGCCGCTCAGATCTTTGAAGGCCTGGGTCGCCTGCGGCGCCGTCAGATTCAACACGTTCTCGACGAGCGAAGCAGAGGCCGGCCTTTGCGATAACGAGTCCAGGTAATTTGCCACCGCTACCTGGGGGGTCCCCACGGCGAGGGAGCCCATCGAAACGTCATTCCGCTGCAGAGTCAGGTACACATTCTTCGAGTCATAAGAGAGATTCGGCGTCAGGAACGCGAAATCGGAGCTGGCGCCGGCGAAAGTGCCGGCCACATTGCCGGCTGCCGTGACGATGGTGTACTGAGTGCTGGCGGCGTAGGAGCCGCCGCCGCTTACTACGTTGACGGTGCCGCCATTGAGCGTAACGGTATTCGACGCGCCCAACACATTGATCGCGCTGTTGTGTCCGCTGGTATCAGTAAGGATCCGCAGGAACGAGCCGGACTGGAACGTCACATTTCCATTTACCGTGAGAACGCCGTAAAGGGACGTCGCGTTGCCGGGGGCGAGCGTGCCGAGCACCGTGACAGCTCCGTTCACAGCACCGACACCGCCCAGGGCGCCGGCTGAGCCGACAGTGGTCGGCGAATTGAGTGAGCCGTTTACTGTCAGCATGCCTCCGGTAACACTCGTCGCGCCGGTGTAGGTATTGGCACCGGTAAACGTGAGATTCGCGGCGCCGAGCTTCGAAACGGAACCTGATCCGCCGATGACACCTGCATAGGTCCCGTCAGCTGTCTGCGAGAAGGTGACGTTCCCTGAGTTGGCTATGTTGCCCTGAATGCTACTACTGCTTCCGCGCAGGGTTCCCCCACTGACCGTCGTCCCGCCGCTGTAGCTGGCCGTGCCGGTCAGGTTCAGCGTCCCCGAACCCAGTTTGGTCAAGGAGCCGGTTCCGGTGATGGATCCGCTGTCGGACAGGTTGAAGGACCCCGTGTCGATCCTGCCTCCACCTGCGTTCAGCACCATCGGGCGCGTCATATTGGTGATGGAGGCGCCGAGCTGCAGCGTGCCGCCATTGAAAGTCAGGATATTGCCATTGCCTCCCAGGTTGGAATCCGAGCTCACCCGCAGCGTGCCTGCATTCAGGAAGGTCCCGCCGATGAATGTATTGGCGCCGGTCAGGATCGTTGTGCCGGTGCTGTTCACATTCAGGGTCAACTGATTACCCAGGCCCGCGCCCAACGTATAAGAGCTGTCGGTGTAGTTGAGATTGACCGCAGCCCCTGCGGCCGTCCCGAAAACCGTCATTGCCGGATTCAGTGAGCCCGAGGCGCCGCCTGTGCCGATGTTCAGTGTTGCGGCAGGGCCACCGAGAGCGATATTGGCCGCTGTAACGCTGGCACCGTTGTCGACCGTAAGTGTTCCGGACCCTGCCGCCCCGACCACGATGTTGCCTGCTGTCGTGACTCTGGATCCGGCGCCGGTCACGTAGAGCGTGCCACTGTCCGTCGCGCTGCGGCTGATCGTAATGCCGCTCGTACCTTCAATCCGGCCTCCGTTGCTGAGCTGCAAGGTACCGCTGATGCTCGTGGCGCCGCTGAAGGTGTTGTTTCCAGTCAGAGCCAGCGTGCCTGTACCCAGCTTGGTCAGGGTGCCTGTGCCCGTGATCGCTCCGGCAAGGCTGGTGTTATCCGAGCGGTTGAACACGAGGGCGCCGTTATCGGTCACGTTGCCGAGAAGCGAGCCTGAGGTGCCCCCGGCGCCTACTTGCAGCGTGCCCGCGTTAATTACGGTTCCGCCGGTGAAGGTGTTCGCGCCAGTGAGAGTCACCGTTCCGTTGCCAATGGTAGTCAGCGTCCCTGTGCCTGAGATCACGCCGGCAAAGCTGACGTTGTCCGAGCGATCGAACGCCAGGTTGGCGTTATTCGTGACATCCCCGACGAGGCTCCCGGCCGTGCCACCGTTGCCGATCTGCAAAGTGCCGACATTGATCGTCGTGCCGCCTGTGTACGTGTTGGTGCCTGTATAGATCAATGTTCCCGTGCCCAACTTGAGCACCGAACCGGTTCCCGACAGCACGAAGCCATACACCAGGTTGTCTGAACGATTGAACGTCAGCAGGCTGTTTATGCTCAGGTCGCCATTCCAGGTGCCCGTTGTGCCACCCGTCCCGATGACGAGCTGGCCGCCGAGTACAGTCGTGGTACCCGAATAGGTCACCGTGCCGGTCAGCGTCAGTATGCCGGCCCCCATCTTGACCAGTGAGCCGCTTCCCGAGATGGATCCGCCGAAGGTGAAATCATCCGAGCGGTTGAATGCGAGTATGCCGTTGTCGACGATGTCGCCGACGATACTGCCACTCGTACCGCCGTTGCCGATCTGCAAGGTCGTCCCGGAGTTGATCGTGGTCAGGCCGGTGTACGTATTGGTGCCGGTCAGTATCGTGGTTCCCGAGCCGCTCAGGTTCGCAGAGAGGCTGCCGCCCATCTGTGTTGCGAACACGTAGCCTGAGTCCGTGTGGTTGAAGTTGACTGCCGATGTGCTACCCAAGCCACCGGTGATGGTCGCTGTATTTACGATTCCGGCGGCGCCCCCGGCCCCGATGTTGAGTACACCGGATGATCCGGTCGCATCACCGAGGCGAATGCTGTTCGCACTCACGACAGCGCCGTTGCTCACGGTTAGCGTGCCGCTACCGCTGCCACCGACCGTCAACTGGCCGGCGCTGCTCCAGAGCGAATTCGCTCCACTGACACTCGCAATACCGGTCGAACCACTGACTGCGCCCAATTTGCCATCCGCGCTCGTGAGCAGGCCGCCGCTATTGATATTGAGCGTACCGCTGCCCTGCTGACCCACCGTAATCGATCCCCTCGTGCGAACCGTCGCGAGGTTGGAATCCAGCAGCAGAGTTCCGGATGACGGCGCTGTCGCCGCAAGTGTGATCCCGCTCGTCCCGTTGACTACGCCACCGCTATTAACCTCGAGGGTTCCAGAGACTACCGTCGCGCCCGTGTAGGTGCTGGTCCCCGTCAACGTCAGCTGTCCGCCCTGCTTGATGAGTGATCCGCTGCCAGTGATTTCTCCCGCGTATGTCCCCGCCCCGGACTGGTTGAACTGGACGACGTTTGAGTTTGCAATCGGACCTTGCAGGCTGGTGCTGTTGCCGACCAGCGTACCGTTGGCGACGACCGTTCCACCGGAATAGGTGTTCGCCCCCGTCAAGGTCAATGTGCCGTTGCCGACCACAGCCAGCGTACCGGCTCCAGCTATTACGCCGGATATCGTGGAGCTCGCGTTGCGAGTATCGATCGTCCCGCCTGCCGCGGTGAGTGTCACTGCGCGGGCAACATTCGCTCCATTCATGCGGAGCGCACCTCCATTGAATACCAGGCTGCCCGAGGCGTCGCCGAGATTGCTGTCCGAGGTAATCGACAGTGTCCCGGCATTGATATTGGTACCGCCGGTGTAGGTATTTGTTCCGGTCAGCGCCGTCGTCCCCGACCAGTTGAGATTGACGGTGAGCGTGCCCGCCAACTGGGGCGCAAACGTATAGCTGGCATTGTCATGCATGAAATTGACAACGGCAGTACCTGCGCCACCGGTGACAGACGGTGCGTTGATAGTCGCAGGATCTCCCCCGAGACCGACGTTCAGCGTCCCGGAAGAACCGGCAGAGCTGGCAAGGACGATCGCCCCTGAATTGACCGTCACGTTGTCTTCAGCGGTCAGACTACCTGTGCCCGTCGAGCCGACTGTCAGTCCTTTCGCGTTGGTCCACACGCTGGCGCTGCCGCCTGTGATGAGCGCCGATCCGTTCGAGCCGGCCGCGGCACCCAGAACCGCGCTGTCGGTATTCAACTTGCCCGAGTTGGTCAGATACAGCGTGCCGGTTCCGAGTTGCCCGACCACCAACGAACCGGAGGTTGTAACGGTACCGCCGGATATATTCAGTCCGGCGTTCACGAAACTGGCGGTGGCCAACGTGATGCTGCTCGTACCCGCGACGCTGGCGCCAGCGCCGACATTCACATCACCCCCCGAAACAGTCGTGGAACCGCTGTATGTGTTGGCGCCAGTCAGAGTGAGCGCCTGCCCCTGCTTGAAGAAGGAGCCCGTGCCACTGATCGATCCCGTGTAGGTTCCCGCGTTGCTCTGATTGAAATGGACCGTGCCGTTATCAACAATGTTGCCGCCCAGACTGGCGGTCGTGCCCATGAGGGTGCCGCCAGCAACCGTGGTGGTCCCCGTGAAGGTGTTCGCACCTGTGAGAATCAGCGTGTCGTTGCCCATCTTGAGCAATGACCCCGACCCGGAGATCACACTGCTGATGGTGAGATCGTCCGAGCGGTTGAAGGCGAGCGTGCCGCCGCTGATATTCACCGGTCCATTCAGATTTCCGGTGGTGCCACCGTTGCCGATCTGCAGGACTCCCGCGCCGACGCTGGTCCCACCGGTATGAGTATCACTTCCCGTGTAAACCAGCGTACCGGTTCCCATTTGTGCCAGAGACCCGGAGCCCGAAATAGTGCCCGCGAAGGTGACTGTGTCGGATCGATTGAAGGCGAGCGAGCCGTTGTCGGTAACGTTGCCCGCGAGACTGCCGGTTGTGCCACCGTTGCCGATTTGCAGTGTACCGGCGGTGATCGTGGTTCCGCCGATGTAAGTATTCGCGCCCGTGTAAGTCAGCGTGTTATTGCCGATCTTGTTCACCGATATGCTACCGATGATTGCGCCTGCCTGAGTGATCGAGTCTGACCGGTTGAAAGTCACCAATCCGCCGCCGCTGATCACCCCCGCGAGGCTGCCGGTTGTGCCGCCGTTGCCGATCTGCAGTGAGGTGCCCACCGCGAGCGTGGTCCTGCCACCGCCGGTGTTCGCCCCGGTGAGGATCAGTGAGCCGGCAGTGACCACCGTTCCGTCGGTGTAAGTGTTATTACCCGAGAGGGTGAGTGTGCCTGTACCCTGACTCTGGACACTTCCCGAGCCGGAGATCACCCCTCCGAAGCTCACGTTGTCGGAACGGTTGAAGAAGAGTGCGCCATCCACGGCGATGTTGCCGGCGATACTGCCGCTCGTTCCGCCATTCCCGAGCTGAATCACCCCGAAGCCGGTGGAGGTTCCGCCGGTGTATGTATTGTTTCCGGTGAGAATCAGCCAGCCCGTGCTCATCTGGGCCAGCGAGCCGCTGCCGGAAATCACGCCACCATAGTTGACGGTGTCCGTGCGGTTGAATGCCAGCGTGCCATTGTTCGTGACCGGCCCCGACAGGCTACCGCTCGTGCCGTTGTCACCGATTTGCAGCGTGCCGGCGGTGATCGTGGTTCCTCCGGTGTGCGTCGCATTTCCCGTGTATACCAGTGTGCCTGCGCCCAACTTGGTGAGCGAACCGGCGCCCGAAATGTCACCCGCAAAAGCAACGTTGTCAGAACGATTGAAAATGAGCGAGCCGTTGTCCGTGACGTTGCCCGCGAGACTGCCAGAGGTGCCGCCGTTTCCGATCTGCAGCGAGGTACCGGTCCCGATCGTCGAAGTTCCGCCGCCGGTATTCGCCCCGGTGAGGACTACCGATCCGGCATTGATCGTCGTGCCACCGCTGTAGGTATTGTCCGCTGTCAGAGTCAGCGTCCCGGTCCCCAGGTTGGCCACGGAACCGGTCCCCGATATCTTCCCGGAGAATGTCACGTTGTCGGAGTGGTTGAATGCGAGTGCGCTGTTATCCACGACGTCGCCGACAATACTGCCGGTCGTGCCGCCGTTACCCAACTGCAGAGTTCCGGCGCTGATCGTTGTTCCACCCGTGTAGAGGTTGGCGCCGGTGAAGATCAGCGCTCCCGCTCCCTGCTTGTCCAGCGAGCCCGTGCCTGAAATTACGTTGGCATAGGTGTAGTCATCGGAGCGGTTGAATGTCAGAGGTCCAGTGATAACGAGATCACCATTCAGACTTCCTGTCGTCCCGCCTGTGCCGATCAGAAGCGCTCCGCCCAGAATCGAGGTTGTGCCCGTGTAAGTCACAGAGCCGGTCAGGGTCAGTGTGCCGGCGCCTTCCTTGACCAGGGAGCCCGTGCCGGAGATGTTGCTGGCAATCGTGAAGTCATCGGACCTGTTGAAGTCCAGAACACCGTTGTCAATGATGTTTCCGACGACGCTGCCCGTCGTACCCCCATTACCGATCTGCAAGGTTCCGGAGCTGATGGTTATGTCGCCCGTAGACGTATTCGCGCCCGTCAATATCAGCTTACCGGTACCGATTTGCGTGACAGTGCCCGTACCCGAAATCACGCCGCCATACGTGACGGTATCGGAGCGATTGAACGCCAGCGCACTGTTATTGACGATGTTGCCCGCAATGGATCCCGAGGTGCTGCCGCTGCCGATCTGCAGCTTGCCCGCGCTGATTGTCGTACCGCCACTGTAGGTGTTGGCTGCGGTCAGGGTGAGCGTATTGTTGGCTAATTTACTGAGTGAGCCACTGCCTGAGATGACCCCCGCGAAGGTCTGATTGTCAGAGCGGCTGAAGGCGATCGTGGCATTGTCAGTGACATTTCCCGAGATGAGCCCGGTAGTCCCGCCGTTTCCGACCTGAAGCGTGCCGCCGGATATCTTGGTCCCGCCGGTGTAGGTTTCGGTATTGGTCAGTGTGAGCGTACCGGTACCGGCCTTGGTGAGCTGACCCGCCCCGGAAATAACGCCCGTCGAGCTCGAATTGAAGCCGTTGGTATCTACGCTGCCGTTGCCGGTGAGTACCAGGCTGCGTGCAGTCGAAAAACCCGCGCCGAAGCGCAGCGTCCCGCCATTGAACGTGAGCGCGGTCGAGCTGTTACCCAGATTGTTGTCGGCCGAGACCACCAGGGCGCCAGCATTGAGGAAAGTGCCGCCCGAATACGTGTTCGTGCCGCTCAATGTGATCGCGCCGCTGCCGGAATCCGTCAGCGTCCCGGTGCCGGAAATGACACCGCCATAGGTGAGCGCGCTCGAGCGATTGAATACGAGGGACGCGTTGTCGATGATATTACCGGCAACGCTGCCATTTGAGCTGCCGCTACCGAGCTGCAGCACGCCCGCACTGATAGTGGTGTTACCTGTGTAGGTATTATTCTGCGCCAGGATCAGGGTCCCCGCGCCCACCTTGACGAGTGAGCCGCCCGTGCCACCGGAATTACCGCCATCCGCAATGACGCCCTGATAGGTCGTGTTGGTTCCCAGGCTACCTACACTCAGCGTGTGGCTCCCCAGCAACAGGGAAGTGGACGAAGAACCCTGCAGAGCACCCGCCGTCAGGGTTCCGGAGGAGCCGCTGAAGTCGATGATGCCACCGGAATTCTCCATCAGGATCGTATTGCCCGCCGTGGAGTTGCCGGTGAAATTGACGCGCGCTTTCGAGTTGACGGTCAGCGTCAGCGGATTCGACGAGTTATTGACGATTCCACTGCCGGCAATCGACAAAGAGGCGTTCGAATTGACCGCGATGTTGTAGGCCGGGGCACCGCTGTTGAACTGAATGGTACCAACACTGACAGCCGTATTGATGGAGACGTTGGTGCCGTTCGAGGCGGTATTCGCGCCGAATATCGCCGTCGCGCTCGAACTGTTCGGCGCAGCGCCCGTACTCCAGTTGGAATTGGTGTCCCACGCGCCGCTGGCCGTGGTGAGCCAGGTCTGCGAATGCGCGGTAAGCGGACAAAGCAGGCTGGATGCAAGCAACAGGTGTGCTGAATGCGTGCCTTGAAAAAGGCGCATCACAAATGAATATCGCAAAGAGGCCCCCGGCGGATTTCCCGCAGAACTCACTGGCTCGTGTCCGGTGACCGAATTCTCCTGCTCGATCTGGCCCGGACATGCAAACGGGGGCCGCCGGGCGGCCTCCATGCACCGGTCCGCCCCTTGTCAGGATCGTAGGTGTCGCATGCTACGGACAAGCTGGCCCGCGAGATATCAGACCAAAGCCCCTGTCATTGTGATGCAATTCACTCGAGCTGACTGTCTCGACTATTACCAGGCGTAGCTCACCGCGGCCGACAGGAACTGCTGCACACCCGTGTCAGCGCGCAGGGTCGCGTTGTAATCAAGATGTGCCGACAGGTTCCCACGCAACCGGGTGTTGACACTCGCCCCCACCAGCAACGCGTTGCGGTCAGCCGCGGCCCCATCCGCGTTGAACGAATTGCCCGTGGAGTCGCCGGCCAGATGTGCGGTCATCTGTGCGACCCGAGCAATGTAGTCGTGGGTCCAGACTGTCCGCAGCTCGATGCCGCCATTGAAAACAGCAGGCAACGGCCGGCTCAGCCGAACCCCCACGTCGGAAGCAAGCGAACGCGTCTGCCGGGCATCAACGGCAAGCCTGCCGATACCCCCAGTCTCCTCATACGCACCCTCACCAACCCCGATGTAGCGCAATCCCACGAGCGGCTGTAACCGGTAATCTCCCAACCCGATCGTGTAGTTTGTTTCCGTGTAGGCGGACAGCTCGTTTGCGCCGTGAAAAGCGGTTGTTCGGCTGTTGGCGGACTCAAAGGTCAACACGCGTTCGCTGTCGTAGAAATCATGTGCATAGCCGAGCATGGCCCGCACTCCGAGATCTCCCTCGCTGAGGGTGCCGTAGACAGTCACTTGCGGAGTACGAACCGTTCCTTCGGAGGAATGTGTGCTGTTGAGCTCTGCGTGGCTGCTCGTATAGGAGGCAACTGCACCGACCAGCACGTTTGGCGCCACCCACTGGTCGAAACCCAGCGCGAGCCCGTCGCCAAACCAGTCGACACTGGCAGGAGTCCCATCCGCCGCGATTGACCGGCGACTCGTCTCGGATCCGCGGGTCGAGAGACTGCGAACCCAGAGTCCTCCCTGCATCGCGCTGGCGGCGAGCGCCATTCCCCGCGACTGGGCGTAGAGATCGGCCTCGTTGGCCCTGAACTTCGGGGCTTCGGGCTCCGCTCCGGGTGTTGCAGCATCCGACAGATGGTCATCGAGCATAGTGAGGATACGCGAGGTATTGAGCTGCGAAACTCGCGAGAGTTGAGTGAGGTCACTACCGGCGAGCTGCGAGAACGAATTGCGCGCCTGCGCAGCGGTCATCTGGGTGATCTGATCGAGCACCTGCGCGGCAGAGCCCTGGATGCCAGCGGACGATCCGCCGGACACCGTCGCGACCGGGGCGCCACCGACGCTCTGGGCAAGCGAATCCAGATAACCCGCCGTGGAACGTTGGTTTGACATCTTCGCCACCTTGCTGAAGGAGGTGGAATTCCTGGTCAGGGTGACGTAGAGATTGTTCGCATCGGACGAGACGGTCGGAGTGAGGAAAGCCAGATCGGTTGTGATCGCAGTGGGACCCGCCACCTTCAGTCCATTGCCTGCCGAGAGTACAGTGTACTGAGTGTTGGCCAGGTAGTTGCCCGAGCCGGCCAACACGCTGACCGAACCGGCCATGTTTACCGCACCAGTCGCGTTCACCCGGCTGTTGCGCCCGTCAGCGTTGGTGTTGACGAGCAAGACCGAACCGGCGGAGAGCTGCAGATCTCCCTTTACTGTCAGGGTACCGTAGAGTGATGCAGCGTTGCCCGGCGCAAGTGTCCCGAGGACATTGACGCCTCCATTGATCGTGCCGATACCGGACAGCCGGCCGGCCGCACCCACGGTTACCGGGGAGCGCACCGATCCATTCACCGTCAACGTTCCACCCGTGATGGTGGTAGCTCCTGTATAGGTGTTCGCGCCGACCAGGACCAGATTGCCCGCACTGAGTTTGATCAGGCTGCCCGTACCACTCATCACTCCGGCATAGGTTCCATCCGTAGCCTGCGCAAAGGTGATATTGGCATTGTTGACAATGTTTCCCTGCAGACTGTCTGTTGTCCCGCGCAGAACACCACCACTCACGGTCGTCCCACCGGTGTAGCTGCTCGTACCGTTCAGAAGCAACGTGCCCGAGCCGACCTTGGTCAGTCCGCCCACGCCGCCGATTGTGCCGGTCGAGGCGAGACTGAAGGATCCCGTGTCGATCGTCCCACCCCCGGCATTCAGGGTCACAGGCCGCGAGAAGCTCGTGATCGAAGCGCCCAGTTGCAAAATCCCGCCATTGAAAGTAATGCCGCCCGTGGTTGCGCCGAGATTGGTGTTGGAGCTCACCCTGACGGTACCGGCATTCAAGTTTGTACCGCCGCTGTAAGTGTTGGTTCCGGTGAGAATGGTCGTCCCACTGCCGTTCTGATTCACAGTCAGGGTATTGTTGAGGCTGGCAGATAACGTGTAAGAGGGATCCGTTTCGTTCAGGTTCACCACGCCGGTCGCCCCGGCGGTGTTGCTGATGAACGTCGTGTTGAGTACGCCCGCCATACCGGCTGAGCCTATATTCAAAGTACCTGTGCCGCCGCTGACTCCGCCGAGAGCGATGCTTCCAGCGGTAACTGTCCCCGCGTTGTCGATTGTCAGCGTTCCATTACCCGCACCTCCTACCGTGAGCAATCCCGCGGTCACCACCTTCGAAGTGGCGCCGCTGACATGCAGAGTTCCCCTGTCTCCGGCATTCTGTCCAACAACGATTCCGCTGGTGCCGGCAAGCTGCCCGCCGCCGCTGATTTCCAGTGTTCCGCTAATGGTTGTCGCACCGGTGTAGGTATTTGTTCCCGTGAGCGTCAGAGTGCCCGCACCCACCTTGGTGACCGACGCGCCGGCGCCACCGGACTTACCGCCATCACGAAGCGAGCCGCTCACGATCGTGCTCGTGCCGAGAGCGCCTACGGTGAGGTTGGATTTGCCGAGGGAATAGGTTCCGGCACCAGCAATCGATCCTGCCGTAACGCCAGCAGATGTCACGCCGCTGAAGTCAATGACCCCGCCGGCATTCGCTACGAGGACCGCGTTGGCGGCGCTGGCGCTGTTGGTAAAGAACAGGTTGCCAGACACGTTGAACACCGGGATGCTCGTGGACAGATTCACGACACCGGCACCGGCCAGTGTCAGCGCAGATCCTGAAGTAATGTTGAACGCGTATGCCGGCGCTCCGGCATCAAATTGCAAAGCTCCTACGGTCGAGGTGGCCTTGTAGTCAACGCTGGTGACTTTTGCCGCACCAAACTCTGCAACGACGCTGGTGCCGGAAGGGACCGTGCCGCTCCAGGCACTCGTGGAATCCCACGAGCCGGGATTGGAAGCCGCCGGGCTCCAGATGAATTTGCCCGGGGGTGGCGGCGGCGGCGGAGCGTGGCAGCTGCCGCCACCGTGGTCATGGTCATGGCCATGGTCATGGCCGCCGTCATGGCCGTGGCCGCCGTCATGGCCGTGGCCGCCGTCATGGCCGTGGCCGCCGTCATGGCCGTGGCCGCCGTCATGGCCGTGGCCGCCGTCATGGCCGTGGTCACCGTCGTGATCATGCCCATAGTCCTGGCCGCGATGCTCATGGGAGTCATCCTGGTTGTGACCCCCGTCGTAATGGCCAGACGAGGCGGGTCCGAGGTCGTGTCCGAAAGCCGGCATCGACAACAAATGGACGGACAGTATGCGGCACACCACGCGACCCACCATTCCGACATTGCGCTTGACCGCCACACCGTCGCGCACCACTCGTCCGTCCATGTCAGCTTCTCCGCATTCGACACCGTCAGCAATCGCGACGGCTTCATCGATGGCGGGATGCTACGCAGGCAGCTCTATACAGCTGCTGTGGAAAGATCCAGAGTGAATTTTCCAGAATATGCCGGCACGTCGTCCCTCAATGACAAATCCCTCCTCCAACACGAAAATCTGGACGACGAGCGTCGCTTCTTGACGCAGGATGTCTCTCTGTCGGGGAATTTCCGTTCGAAGTGAATACGAAATCCGCTGTAGCTGTCAGCAGCGCGCGGCGAGGCGCCTGGACCATCGTCTAGTCACATCCGATTCGACGCAGGGTGGGCACATCCCAAGAGCGGACCTCCCGTGCCGGAGTTTCAATTGCGTATATCAAGCAACGCAGCAGAGTTTCAATGCTGAGCAGGCCGAGCCGATGGGCAGTCGCGCGCGTTGCCGGCAGCAACTCGAAAACTTTGTACAGGGGCAGGATCGCGAGGGGCCAGTAGTGGCCGGGCCCGACGACATACCAGGGCTGCAGAAAGGTGCATGGGATGGCCGAGGCCGAGAAAGCCTGTTCAGCGCGATGCCGCGCCTGAACGTACGCGTGCATCACCGGCGCTGGTCGGGCAACACTGACATACACAATGTGGCGCACGTCGGCAGCCATTGCGGCCCGGGCGGCAACCCGGGCCGAGGCCAGATCGACCGAATCAAACAAGGCGGCTTTCGATGGGCTCGGATGCGCCACACCAACCAGGTGCACCAGAGTGTCCCTGCCCTCGGCCGCCGAGGTGAAGGATGACTCATCCAGGGCATCACCTGTCACGACCTCACACCCTGCAGGAAGCGAGCGGCGGCTGGCCGCCCGCACCAACGCTCTTACCTCGTGCCCACGTCCGAGTAATCGCTGGAGCAATCGGCTACCGACATAACCTGTTGCTCCAGCGATCAGGACTCGATGTGGCGCGGGCGGCACCAACTTCCGCATTTTTTCTCAATGCCCGTTCACCGCCGAAACGAGGTCGGGGACGAGATTCGCGGCATTGGGTGTGCCGAGGCCGGTGATCGGATCCCATCCCGGCGTCGCCGGATAGCCCGCAACGGCAGGATCGGCCTGGTTGAGGCCGGTTGTTATGTCGTAGAAGTCGTTCGCGTAGCGCGCAGGATCCGCGCCGATCTCGTACAAAGCGGGGTTGATGAGGCCGAGGCCGCCTCCGTTGAGTTGGGCAGCAATTGCGACGAGTCCCGCCCACTGCGGAGTGGAGAGAGATGTGCCGCCGATGTCATACCAGCCCGTGCTGCAGGGAAGCGGACCGCAGAACAGACCGCTATTTCCGTCGGGGGGCAAGGTCAGGTAGACGAGGGCACCGGTGCCGGCGCTCGCCTGGAATGCAACATCAGGTACGCCGCGCGTCGTGGCTATGACAGTCGAGCCTGCCGGAAGCGTGTTCTGATAGGTTGGTTTGGCGAATATGTGGCTGAAGCCGCCACCCGAGAAAGTCCAGCCCACCTCGGCTTCCCCCGGAAATTGCAGGCACTTGGCCGGCGGGCCTGAGAAAGCTACCCGCGATCCATTCGCGGGAGCACTGGGGTCCGTGCACAGGTAAGTCCCGCCAATACCCGTGACGAGCGGATCAGATGCCGGCCATCCGACCGTTGGATACGGGATCACCGTACCTCCCTTACCGACCGGGCTTTTCTTGCCATTCTCGGTCCCGCCGTCTCCAGATGCGGCCAGGACCGTGACTCCATTCTGGGCGGCGTGCGTGAATGCGTAGCGCAGGTTGAGCAGCGATTGCGTACTCGCAAAGGATTCCTCGGCCGCACCCAAGCTCATGGATATCACCGAGGCGAGATGATTCTTCACGATATAGTCTTCCGCGGCCATCATCTGCGGGAATCCCTGCACCCCCAACGTCTCCGCAGTTGGTGTCGTCACGAGTATGATGTTGGCCCCCGGCGCGATCGCATGCGCAGTCTCAACATCCAGCGACACCTCGAGCGCCCAGGCCGCCTTGTCCTCCTGTCCCGGACTCTTGCTGGTCCCGGGCGGCGCCTTCGTTGCTGGCGATCCTTGCAGCGAAAGTTGCGTGAAAGTGGGCATGCCCTGTGTGCAGGTCACACCTTCCTCGCCACACATCGGCTGAAGCCCCCACGCCTGGTTGTACACGTGCAGATCATGGGCAATCGTGTCGCTGCCATAGGAATCCACGATCGCGATTGTCTGACCCGCGCCATTCAGTCCCCGCATGTACAAGGGACCAAGCCTGTACGCCGCCTGTGTCGACTGTGGGTTGAAACAGCGCCGGCCGACGGATTCGCATTGAGCTTCGGTCGGCGGGGTCGTGCTGGATGAGATCTGTCGCGCATCACTGTACATGGGCTGCGGCGTTGGCGTGCCGCCAGCGTGCCCGAATGGCGGCGTCAGCGTGAAAACGACCGCCGCCGGCAGTATCAACCCAATATGGCTGAGGCTGAATAGATGACTTTTCATGGAATGCCCTCTTATTTCGAGACCTCGCGCTGCGGCGAACTACCCGGCTGAACCGGGTAGTGAGCATTCCCTGGCGCTGATTCTCGACTCCCATCGCAGCCGCAGCGCAGTGACTTTGTGTTATCTGCGGCGCAAGATACGCCGCGCCCGGCTATTTAGCTACCAGGTTGATTCGAGGAGGGTCGGGGACGGCTAGCGCCCCGCGGGCTGTCAGGCGAATTTCACGAACTGACTCTCATCGGGCTCGCCTGCATCGCCTGGCAGCACCCGAAGTTTGTCGCCCGCCCCAGAGCGCCGCGGCGCTTTCACTGCCTTCGGTTTGTGTCCGGTCCCGCCGGTTCTGAAGAATGCCATTGTCTGCTGAAGTTGCTCCGCCTGCCCACTCATCTCCTCGGCGGTTGCGGCCAGCTCCTCCGATGCGGACGCATTCTGCTGAGTCGTCTGGCTCAGTTGAGTCACCGCCGAGTTGATCTGGCTGACGCCGGAGGACTGCTCCTGCGAGGCCGCCGAGATCTCCTGCACGAGGTCCGAGGTCTTGCGGATACTCGGCACCATCTCAGTCAGCAGCGCACCCGCCTTCTCCGCAAGCTCCACGCTGCCGCTTGCAACCGTGCCAATCTCCTGAGCCGCGACCTGGCTGCGTTCGGCCAATTTGCGCACCTCGGCCGCGACGACCGCAAAGCCCTTCCCATGCTCGCCCGCCCGCGCCGCCTCAATCGCTGCATTCAACGCCAACAGGTTGGTCTGATAGGCAATGTCATCGATGATGCCGATCTTCTGCGCGATCTGCTTCATGGCCGCGACGGTCGCCTTGACCGCTTCACCGCCCTCGGAGGCCTGATTGGCCGCCTTGGTTGCCATGCCGTCGGTGACTTTCGCGTTGTCGGTATTCTGGGCAATCGAGGCGGTCATCTCCTCGATTGAGGCGCTCGTCTCCTCCACCCCGGCCGCCTGCTCACTGGCTCCCTGCGACAACGACTGCGAAGTGCTGCTGACTTCCTCCGCCGCGCTCGCGAGAGAGACCGCGGACGAATTCACCTCGCTGATGATCGCCGACAGTTTCAGGACCGTGCCGTTGGCGTAGTCCTTCAAATCGCCGAACGCGCCCTCGTAGTGTTTGTCGATCGTCTGGGTCAGATCACCTTCCGCGAGTCCTTTCATGACCCGGCCCACATCGGCAATGCTCGAGCCTGCCGTCTCAACCATGTTCTTGACTGAGTAGAGCATGCTGGCAGTGTCGCCATCGCGAGTCTTGACGGCGACAGTGAAGTCACCTTTGGAGACCGACTGCATCACGCCCGACACATAAGCGGGCTCGCCACCCAACTGGTGCAACAGGCTGCGGGTGACGAGTGCGGCGGCCGCAAGCGCGAGAGCTGCCGCGATGGCACCCAACAGGAGCACTGTGGCCCGCCCGCTGCGATAGGTTGCAGTGGCTGCCGCCACGGCCTCGGTATTGAGCTTCTCTTCAAACTGAATGAGCTGGTCACACAGCGTGCGCACTTCTGTATTCTGCGGGATGAACTCCGCCTTCATGATGGCGGTGGCCTCTTCGTTCTTGTTGACCATCCCCAGATCAGCCGTCTTGTTGGCAGACACTTTCGCCACCGCGTACTGGGCCTTGATCTTCGTCAGCAGCTCTTTCTCGGTGGAAGTCGTGGATGCGATCTCGGTAAACATCTTGTTCAGCTCGTCGAGCCCCTGATCCATCTGCTGGAAGCTTTCTTCGAGCTGCCGATGCTTCGCTCTCAGGGTCTCGTTATCTGAAAAGATGATGATGTCCCGAACGGAGACGGCCATGGCATAAGAAGCGCCGCGCAAGTCACTGGCGAGAGCAGACTCCGGATTGTTCTCATCCGTGATGGCATGCAGGTGCTCGTTGAGCACGGCCATCCGGCTGACACCCAAGCTCATGACAATGAGCAGCAGCAGGAGGACCACCCCGAAGGATGTGGCGAGCCGGGTGCTGACTTTCAAATTTCCAAACATGAAGCGGACCTCCGAAGAGTCATGCACCGCAACATACGCGCGGCAGACACGACGTAACAACGCCGAGGCCTGTAAGGATAGGAGGCCTGTTCACTACCTTACGTGAAACGCGTGGCGCAAATCGGCTCGGGTTGCGAGAGCTGGTTCAAGAAATGACCGCAACGTGCTTGCGCATGCCAGCCAACCGTGCTGCTGCGTTGCAACAGCTCATGCGATCCATTGCAGCCGCAGCAGGTTGCCGATTTTCTCCACCAGGTCCTGCTCGACGACAGGTTTTGGCAGGAATGCGTTGGCGCCGGCGGCCAGGCAGGCCGCGGCATCGGTGTGCGACGCACTGGCGGACACCGCAATGATCGGCATTCCCGCCAATCGGGGTATTCGGCGCAAACGCCGGATGAGCTCGAGTCCGTCTATCTCCGACATGTAGACATCGGTCAGGATAATGTCCGGACGCTCGCGCTCGGAGGCGCTCATGGCCTCGTTGGCATTGGCGGCCTCGATGACCTGGAAACCCAACTCTGCGAGCATGTCACGCAGCACCGCCCGGTTTGCATGAATGTCGTCGACAACGAGGACTTTCCGGCGCGCTCCGGTGTAGGCCGTGACGCGCGGCGCAACCACGCGCTGTTGGGGTGACTTTCCAGGCTGCACGTCCAGGGAAAATCGAAAGGTGCTGCCCTCTCCCAGCCGACTCTCTACTTCGATGTCGCCGCCCATCAGCCGCACGAACTGGCGACTGATCATCAATCCCAATCCCGTGCCGCCAAGACGGCGCCGCACTTCCCCTACCTGTTCGAAGGGCTTGAAGATGGTGTCGAAATCCTTGGGGGCGATGCCAGCTCCGCTGTCACGCACCGCGAAGTTCAGCCGCGATGCGGAGGCCGCGCGAACCTGCAGAACGACCTCGCCCGAATCGGTGAACTTCACGGCGTTCGCCAGGAGATTCAACAGTACCTGCCGCAGACGCCTTTCGTCGGCGCGGATGATTTCGGGCAGATCCGGATCAGCCTCGGCTCTGAACCGCAGGTTCTTGGCGACTGCTTTCTGTTGCACGACCGCGACGATCGATTCCAGAAAGGGTTTGAGGGACAGATCCGAAGGATGCAACTCCTCCTTGCCGGCCTCGATCTTGGCCGAGTCGAGGATATCGTTGATGAGCTTCAGCAGGTGCTCGCCACTTTGCTGGATGACATGCAGGCCCCCCATCTGGCGCGGCTCGAGGTTCCGCGCACGTTGCAGAAGTTGTGCATAGCCCAGAATGCCATTCAAAGGGGTGCGCAATTCGTGGCTCATGCTCGTCAGGAACAGAGTCTTGGCCTTGTTGGCCACTTCGGCGACTTCCTTGGCCGCGACGAGGTCCCGGGTGCGCTCATCGATCAGCTGCTGCAGAGTGCGTGCCCGGGCCTCGAGGCCTCGTACACGTAGCCGATACAGCGTATACCCCACAGCAAAGAGCGCGACCAGCAGCAGCACGCGGAAGCCCCAGTTCTGCCACCAGGGTGGCAGGATGGTGATCGCGAGGGAAGCGCCGGTTTCATTCCACAACCCGTCATTGTTGGATGCCTTGACCCGGAATCGGTACCGGCCCGGTGCCAGGTTGGTGTAGGTCGCCTGTCGATGGGAGCTGTCCGTGTTGATCCAGTCAGTGTCGAATCCCTCCAACTCGTATGCATAGCGACTTTTGCGGGACCAGCGATAGTTGAGTGCGGCAAACTTGAAGCCGAGACTGGATTGGTGGTGATCGAAGGTAATGTCTTTTGCGATGCGAATGCCGGATTTCAGGGGCGAGCGGGGTCCGGGCAGGAGCCTGTGATTGAACACAGACAATTCGGTGATGTAGACCGGAGGGGGTGTCAGGTTGTCATGCAGATCGCGCGGCCGAAACGCCGTTAGCCCATCGGTGCTGCCAAAATACAGGGTGCCGTCCCGGGCGCGATACGCCGCGTGGTTCCAGAACTGGTTGCTGGGCAAACCGTCGTCAACATCGAACACCCGGACCTTGCCGGCCGTCACATCGATTCGCGCCAGGCCCCGGTCCGTGCCGGCCCATATGTTGCCCGACTCGTCGGTCGCCACGGCCATGACATAGTTGCTGGGCATGCCCTCCCTGACTGTGTAGGCCCTGAATTGTCCCGTGCGCGGGTCGTAAACATTGACACCCACATCGGTGCCGAGAATCATCACGCCCGCCGCCGCCCCCGTGATCGCATTCACGATGGTGCTGGTCAAGCCAGCCGCGCCAGAGGAGAAGTTGGTGAACCGTCCCGTGGCCGGATTGAGCCGGCTCAGGCCGGCATCGCTCCCCACCCAAACGGTGCCGTCGGAGCCGACACTGACCGTATTGGTCTGGTCGTTGGCAAGAGTGCCCGGGTCGGCATCGTCGTGATGATATAGAGTGAAGGTGTTGCGGCGTGGATCGAAGCGCTGCAACCCGACGCCATACATGGCGAGCCACAGGATGTCGTTTCCATCGACCGCCACATCGGTGATGTTGTCGGAAGCCATACCCTGCGTGCCGTACTGGGACACGGTAAATCGCTCGAAGCTGTCCGTCCTGGCGTCGTAACGGTTGAGGCCGCTGCGCGTGCTCACCCAGAGCACGCCATCCGGGCCGAGAGTGACCGAGGTTCCACTGTTGTTCGACAGGCTGTGGGGGTTCCCTGCCTGCACCGAGTATTGGCGGTAATCCCGGGTGGCGGGATCGAAGCGTACGAGGCCCACATCATCGCTACTGATCCAAAGGCGTCCCTGGCGATCCTGCACGGCGCCCGAGACCGCAATGTCACCCCGCGCGCCCGGCAAGCCACGCCCCTGCAGCAGGAGTTGGAAGCGACCGCCTTCATCATCGTAGCGGTTGAGTCCATTGAAACTGGCGAACCACAAGCCACCGTCGCGGGATTCGCGGAAATACTCTATCAGGTTGGTACTGGGTCCAAGAGGATTGCCCGGCTCGTATGAGTAGTGTGTGAACCGGCCCGTGGTCTCATCCAGGCGATGGATACCGCCGCCCCAGTTGCTCGTCCAGAGCCGCCCGCGGCTGTCGCGCATCACCTGCAGCACGGCGCCATTACTGAGGCTGGCCGGATCATCCGGGTCGTGTCTGTAGTGTTTGAATGTTCCCCGCGCCGGGTCGAAATGCTCGAGGCCGCCGTCAGTGGCAATCCATATCGTGCCGTCGTGATCGAGAAACAGTCCCTCGATCAGGTCATTACCGAGCGAGTTTGGGTCCTGCTCGTTGTGTTTGTAGTGACGGAAATGCGTGCTGCCCGGGTCGAGCCGGTCCAGGCCACCTCCGTAGGTGCCGATCCAGAGGGCCCCGGAGGCGTCCTGCACGACCTGGGTGGGAATCTCATGGCTCAGGCTGTCGGGCCTGGCGGGATCGTGCCGGAAGACTTCCGCACGGCGGCTGCGGGGATCCAGGCGGCTCAACCCGCCCAGGCTCGATACCCACATCAGGCCATCACGATCCTGAAACGCATACCAGACTTCATTGCCTGCGATACTGTGCGGGTTGCGGGGATCGTGGCGGAAGAACTCGAATTCTTCAGTGTCAGGGTCCAGATGCAACAGTCCGTTACCCCACGAGCAGAACCAGAGGGTGCCGTCGCGGGCCGGATAGATTGTCTGGTAGAACTGCGCCACCTGGCCGGTGACGCCCGGCGGGACCGGACGATAGGTGACGAATTCCGACCCATCGAAGCGTGAAATGCCGTTGCGTGTCGTGATCCAGACAAACCCATATTTGTCCTCGGCCACATCGAAACCCACATTGTTCGCGAGCCCGTCACTGACATTGTAGCGCTGGAATGCCGCGGTCGCCGGGGCGCGGGCCGGACCTAAGGCCAACGTTGAAATGAGAGCCAACAGCACGGCCGGGATGCCCTTTCGGTCACAGCTCACACTTCACTCCAACGTTGAATACCCGGCCGATCGCACCGTCCAGGTGCAAAGCGGGATCGAAGTTCAGATTGATATAGGCGCTGGGATCGAAGGGGGCAATTCGGTCGAACACGTTGCTCACGGCCGCATACAACTCGATGTTTTTCCCGGGACGGTAACTGGAGCGCACATCCACGGTCGTAAACGAAGCGACGCGACATCCGCGCGGCGCGGGACTCCCGTCCGCGAAGCTACTGGCACAGTCGGCCCCAACATGGTCGATGTTCAGGAAGCTGTCGACGAAATTCACGCCTGCGGAGGCCGCGAGGGGGCCACGGTTCCAGCGCAGCGACAGACTGGCCCTGTTCCTGGGCGTGCCGGTGTTACCGCTCACAGCCATCGGCCCGTGAGTGCCGGCATACTGGTAGCTCACGCCACCATCAAAAGTCTTATGGAAGGACGCGAGATAGGACCAGTTGAGGCGTGCCACGAAGGTGCCGGCGGTCCGCAAAAGAACCTGTTGACTCACATCGAAATCAATGCCACGCAGGCGGGACCGCGAGTTGTTTTCAAATGGGGAGCTGACTTCGAGCACATCGCCGGCCGCATCCCGCTGCACCACGGCCCGCGGCCAGCCCGAGGCTCCAGCCAGGATGGCGAAGGGATCCACGCCGTTGATCTCGTGGGTCCGCTCGAGCCACCAGGCATTCACATCGAGGCTGAGCATCCTCCAAGGCTGCAGGACGGAGCCCAGGGTGATCATTCGGGAGCGCTCGGGCACGAGATCCGGGTTGGATAGATTGCGAAAAATGCCGAGGAAACCATTGCCTGTCAGGTCGAGCGTGCCGGAGAACTGATTGGCGCGGCCACTCTCGGCGGGATTGGGAGCACGGAACCCTTGCGAATAGGTACCGCGGATTGCAACAGGTTCGACCGGTTGCCACCTGAAACCGAGCTTCGGGGTGACGGAGGTGGCGGAATTCCACACCTTGTCAGCTCTGAGGGCGGCGTCCAGTTCCAGGCTGTTGGACAGGGGTGCGTCAACTTCAACGAACAGCGCGGCGACTTTCTCATCCCCCCGGTACGAGTAGTACGACCATCCGATGATGTCGCCGACATCGGTATACGGCACCGGCGGTGCATTGAGTGTTTCGCGTCGATACTCTGCCCCGACCGACAGCCCTAGCGCGCCGCCCGCCAGTTGCAGCAATGCCCGCGAGGCCTTGAAGTCGAGCAGCGTCAGCGATGAGGTGTTGTCGCTCGCGAGCGCGGGCGAAAGCGCATTCATGAACGCCGCGGAATTCAGGCTGGCGTGGTTGCCGAGGCGGTAATATCCGTACTGTCCGCTCCCGTTGAGGCCGGCCTGAAGCACGCTGTTGCGGATAAAGCCCGTGGCTATACGCTCCGTACCGTCATGAGCGTATAAAAATCCCATATCGTAATCCCAGCCCGCCAGCCTGCCCCTGGCTCCGAGCAGAGCTCGGTAAGCGACACTATCGTGCTCAAATGTCCTCGACCCGGCTTCGCCAAACAGGTAACTCAACAACGCGCTCGTGCCTAACGGATTGTCCGGGTGAGCAGGTGGTAGAGTGAGCGCTGCGTTGTTGAGAACAGCATCGTGCGACGGGTCGACCCACGATTCGTTCGCACTGGTTGGACCAAACACCCAGGGGGATTTGACTTCTGACTCGAATCTGCTGAGCTCGATGTAGGGATTGATGGCGGCGCTGGCCTGAAGCGCTGCCCGCAGATGGACATTGAGCTTACGTTCGCTCGGCTCAACACTGCCGGTTTGTTTGACGCGATCGTAGGGACAACCGCCGTACCCGGCCGGCAGCTCCAGGTTCGACGCACAACCGGGAAGCTGTTGCCACTCGGGCGCTGCGAGGTCAGCGGGACTCACGGCGCCGTAGCGATTCGGATTGGAGACGCCTGTCTCGTTGTTGAACCATCCACCGAGGGTCGGCCCGATGCCTCCTGCCGTGAAAGCGTATCCGTAGGGCCGCAGATCGCCGGAACCGATCCATCGACGGTCCGAGCGGGTGGAGGCGTACAGAGCACCGTGGTTCGAGGCTTCGATGTTGAAGAGCACGTTGTAGCGGTCGGAATCGGGATCACCGAGCCCCGCCGTGAGACTGGCTCTCGGTGTCTTGCCGTCCCCGTACTCGGTCTGCGCGTAGCTCGCATTCAACGACACGCCATTGAATTGCTCACGAAAGATGATGTTTACGACACCCGCAATTGCGTCAGACCCGTAAATCGCTGAGCCGCCATCGCGCAGAATCTCGATGCGATCGACGATGGCCAATGGGATCGCGCTCAAGTTTACGAACGTGCGCTGGCCATCGTCGGCAAGTCCATAGCTCGTCATGCGGCGACCGTTGATGAGCACCAGGGTCGCGTTTACGGCAAGTCCTCTCAGTGAGACACCACTGGATCCCTGTGCGAAGCCACTGACATTGCCGAGGCCGATTGAACCATTGTTGTCGGCGGTAACCGAGCGTACGACATCCGACAGGTCGCTCCTGCCGCCGGACTCGATGTCGACGCGCGAAATCACCTCCAACGGCGAAGAGATATGGAGATTGGTCCGTTTCAGCCGCGTGCCGGTCACCGAGACCGTGGGCAACAGCTCATTCTCGTCCGCCATGGACTGCTGGCCCGCAGATACCTCGATTTCCCCAATGCCACAACAGGAAAACAGGGCCAACAGCAACCGCATGCGTTTGCACATGACGCCCCCGTTTCTCGAATTCCTCGTTCACTTCATCGTGAAGAAACCGTCAGACGGGGACCCATCGGCCAACTCGGCTTCTTGCCGGAACATCGCGCTCGCCCCCTTTGGCTCCAGAAGCGCTGTGAGCCGCTCCGCGTCCACGGGCCTGCTGAAAAGAAATCCCTGGGCTACCAGGCAGCCGCGTGCGCGCAGGAAGTCAACTTGCGCCGGGGTCTCTACGCCCTCGGCAAGTACGTGCAGGTGCAGACTCTGCGCCAGCGCAATGATTGCCTCGACTATCGTGTCATTGTGCAGCGCGACACCGATCCGGCTGATGAACGAGCGATCGATCTTGAGCGCCTTGATCGGGTAGCGGTGCAGGTAGGAAAGACTCGAGTAGCCAATCCCGAAATCATCGACCGTCAGCCGCACTCCCAGCTCGGTGAGATCGTTCAGCAGACGCAGAATGTCATCGGTGGGTTGCAGCAGCAGGTTTTCAGTGATCTCCAGCTCGAGTGTGCTGGCACGAAGCCCCGTGCGCCGCAGTATGCTGATGAGACGCTCGGCGATGTTCGGATCGACGAGTTGCCGGACCGAGACATTGACGGCCAACGTCAGATCCCGATACCCCCGATCGTGCCAGCGCTTCGCCTGCTCGCACGCACGTTCCAGCGCCCAATCGCCCAACTGGTGGATCAGCCCGGTATCCTCCGCGATGGGAATGAATTCAGTCGGCGGGATCGCGCCCAGGTCGGGCCGGTGCCAGCGCATGAGCGCCTCCACCCCGATGATTCTGCCGGAGTCGATATCGACCTGGGGTTGGTACTCGAGCGACAACTCATTGCGTTGCAGCGCTCCGTGCAGCAACGCGGCGAGTTTGGTACGGTGTTGAACGTTCGCCGTCAGCTCCGGGGTGAAGAATTTCCATGAGCCCCGAGCGCATTCTTTTGCGTGATACATCGCCGTATCGGCTGCACGTAGCAGCGTCCGCGCATCGAGCCCATCGGCGGGATAAAGGCTGATTCCAACACTCCCGCTCAAGTGCAACTCGTGGCTTTCCACGAGAACGGGCTCACTCAGCTCCCTGAGCATGTTCTGCGCCACCCGCGTCGCGCACTGGTGCACATCCGGGGCGGACAGGGCCACCACGAACTCATCTCCACCCCAGCGCGCGAGAGCATCGGAATCCCGCAGACAGCGGCTCAGCCGCTTGGAGACTTCACGCAGCACGAGATCGCCAACGGCATGGCCAAACGAATCATTGATCTGGTTGAACAGATCCAGGTCGAGAAACATCGTGGCGACGGACTCGTTACGCCGGCGTGCCTGGGAGATCAAATGGCCGAGCCTTTGCTGGAACAGAGTCCGGTTGGCAAGGCCGGTCAGCGGATCATGGTGCGCCATGTGCCTGATGAGCTCCTCGGACTTCTTTCTCTCCGAGAGGTCATACAAGGTGGAGCGCGTCATCACAAAGCGGTCGTCCGCGTCGCGGACCGCCGTGGCGCTCATGAGGACCGGCAGGAATGTGCCATCACGCCGCACGAGCTGCAGCTCGACGTCCTGCACCCATCCGCGTTGTTTGATGAGTGCGAACGCCTTACGAAACACCGTGGCGGACCTGTATGGAAGCAAATCGATGAGCGGCCTGCCAACCAGGTCACTGCGTGGGTAGCCCAGCCAATTTACCTGGGTATCGTTGACTCGGACGCAAATCCCGTCGGCGTCCAGCGAGTGGTACCCGCAAGGTGCATTGTTGTAGAGATCATGTATCTGTTCCGAGGATCGCTGAACCTCGATCTCGGCTCTACGGCGCTCCTCGATCTCCTCCTGCAAGGCTGCAGTACGCGCATGAACGCGTCGCTCCAACTCGTCGCGGGCCTGGCGCAACTGCTGATTCTGCTCCGCGAGCTGCCGGCGCAACATGCTCAGCTCGAGGTGAGTGCGTACCCGGCTGAGCACCTCCGCCAGTTGCAGCGGCTTGGCGACATAATCGACGCCACCGGCGTCAAACCCTGCCAATCGGTCCTGCAGATCGTCCAGGGACGTCATGAAAATGACGGGAATGTGTTGGGTGGTTCCTCCGAGCTTCAGGCGCCGACAGACAGAAAGCCCGTCCTCCTCCGGCATCATGACATCGAGCAGGATGAGATCGGGTAGCTCGCTCTGGGCCCGCCGCAACCCCTCGGCCGCACTGTTGGCGACCGATACCCTGTGCCCCTCGGACTCCAGCAGGTCGAGCATGATGCTGAGGTTCGCGGGAACATCATCAATGAGCAGGATGTGAGCGGCAGGCTGACACACGATGAGGTTCCCCGATATCCCACTGCACTCGTTAGCTCGCGTACTCCCTCTCTATCGTGCTGCAACGCAGCGCCAACACCATGGCAACAATCAGTGTACGCTCTCGTTGCGGACCGCACCAAATCAACAATTCAGTGGTTTGGTGCAGCACGGAACGGGTGTTACTTCAGGGCGGCCTGGTTCGCCAGCAGGAAGTCCCGCAGCGACTGCGGCGCCTGGCCGGTCAACTCGTGGACATCATCGGACACGAGATCAAAACGTCCGAGCCGCGTGTTGCTATCAAACGAAACGAGCACCGGCACGAAGAGTTCCGGAACACCGGCGGCCTTCAACCCCTGAGCCAACTGCTCGTCCGAGACCTGAACGACTTCGATCGGCCTGCCCGAAACCTGGCTCACCAGGGCGGCGACTTCCACCCGCGTGTAAGCCTTCGATCCTGTGATGTCATAACGCGCATTGCCCGTTCGGTCGGACAGCAAAGCGGAAGCTGCGGCGCGCGCGCAATCTTCACGGGTAATGTACGAATCCCGTCCCTCTCCCGCTGAGGTGAACCACCTGCCACTCGCCAACACGGCCGGCAGCGACATGAATAGATTTTCCATGTACCAGGCGTTGCGCAATACGGTCCAACCCAGACCGCTCGAAGCAAGTGCCTGCTCGGTACCCAGATGATCGGGCGCAAAAGTAACGACCGAGGTTTCAGGATTGGGCATCGAGGTATAAATCACATGCTTCACATCCGCCTTTTTGGCTGACTCGATGGCAGCCTTGTGCTGCTCGAGGCGACGCCCGGGCTCGTCCAGCGCGTCCGTTGAGATCAGCAATACGCGATCCACCCCGGCGAACGCCGCCTTCAGGGACGCTGGATCGTCGAAATCAGCCCTGCGCACCTCTATGCCCTGGGCCGCAAGATCGCTCAGCTTGTTGGGATCGCGCGTGGCGGCCACGATGTGAGAGGGTGCCACGCGGTGCGTATTCAGAAGATTGGCAAGCACGCGCCGGCCCAAATGGCCCGCGGCTCCGGTCACCAGCAATTTTTTGGACATGAATCAATTCCTTGGAATGTGGTCTCAGATTGAGAGTACGTCTAGAATAGAGATCACCCCTTGCCGGTCAAGAAGGCAGTTTTCGAGAACATAGTCACCTCGAGGTAACCACCCCGTGATGAGCGTTATTCAGGACGATGAGCTGCTGCAGAAATTCACAGAGCCGTTGGCCAACCCGGCGGAGCGCAACCGCTGCCCCGTTCGCGACGTCCTCGATCAGATGAGCGGCAAATGGGCCACGCTGATCATCCTGATCCTGGCCAACAGCCCGCTGCGTTTTGGCCAGCTGCGCCGCGCCGTGCCGGACATCTCACAACGCATGCTGACGCAAACTCTGCGTGACTTGCAGCGCGACGGTTTGATCAGCCGCCACGTGTTCGCGACGTTGCCGCCCAGCGTCGAATATCGCCTGACGCCTCTCGGTCGCTCCTTCCTGGATCCCCTGCTTGCGATCGTGCGATGGTCCGAGCAGAACCATGAAGCCATTCGGCAGGCCCGCGCCGTGTTTGAATCAGAGGGTGTCGCAGTGGCCGGCAAGAGCCAATGACGATTGCTGACCTTGCGTTCACAGGTCGGCAAGCGGTTCTTCGCGGACCCCGTAAACCCTGAAGCCGGCACTTTTATAGGTAGCTACGGCAGCCGGATGATCCCAATTGTCGGTATGAAGCCAGATCCGCCGCGGCCCCAACCGCCATTCGTGCTGAAGCGCTGTGCGCAACAGCCACGACCCCAACCCCTTGCCTTGGGCAGATGCAACGAGCCCAAAGTTCTTCAGCTCAATCTCGGGTAAGCGGCGCTCGAATTCGCACAGACCGAGCGCACGACCGTCGCCGTCTCTGAGAACATACACCTGGCTGCTTGGCGACTGAAGCAGTTGAATCAGCTCAGCGCGCGGCATTTTGAGGCGCTGATCCCAGCGAAGGGGCTCACCGACGCGACTGTACAGATCCAGGTACTCGTCCACAGGCAGTTGTTCCGCGGCGATGGATTCCGCCCCGTGACGCACTGGACTCGGCGCCGGCGCCTGAATCAGCTCGAGATAACTGACACGAAGTGTTGTGTCGTTCACGGAACGCGACTCAGCGATCCAGGCGCACCACGCGATCCCATTCGTTTGGCGCGGCAGGCGGGAGACTCAGCTCAATTCCGCCGGGTCGCTTTGTGAATTCCACCGGTCGGCCGTCGCGGAGCAACCGCGCGCTTCGAACTGTCTCCGCAAGGGGTACAAAGAGTTGGGGGTCGGACCAATCGAGGACGTGGACGTAGATGCGATTGCCGCTGCGGGTCGTAACGCCCCAGGGTCGCGGAGCAACAGGACCGCCGCGCGTACCGTAGACGCTCTCACCATACTGCCGCAGCCACTGCCCGATTTCTCCGAGCGTCTGTGCATTTTCCGGCTGCAGCTCCCCATTCGGCAGCGGACCGGTATTCAGCAGGAAATTCGCATTGCGCCCGGCGGCGGCAACCAGGCTGCGCACCAGCGTCCGGGTTGACTTGTACTGATCGTCAATCAGATTGAAGCCCCAGGAGCCGTTCATGGTCTCTGCCATCTCCAGCGGCAGGCTGCTCACCGTGGCGCTGTTGAATCCCATGTTGTTTTCGCCCGGCAGATCGCGCTCGAACATCTGGAAGTCTTCACCCGGAAACGGTGCCTGGTGATGGTTATTTCCGATCAGCGCGGCGGGCTGCAGGCTGTGTATCAACCGGTAGGTCTCTACGAGCCGCCAGCGGTTGCGCATGGCGGTATCCTTCTGATCCCACCAGCCGTCGAACCAGATACCGCCTATCGGGCCATACTGTGTCAGGAGCTCGCGCAACTGCCCGTTCTGATAGTCGATGTAGCGGTCCCAGTCACCGGCGGCAGGCCGCTCGGAGCCGTGTCCGGTCGTGCCGCGCGGAAAGTAATCCGGATGGTGCCAGTCGAGCTGTGAGTAGTAGAAGAATAGTTTGATACCCTGTTTGCGGCAGGCGGCGGCCAGCTCGGCCAGCGGGTCACGTTTGAAAGGCGTGGCAGTGACGATGTTGTAAGGACTGACCTTGCTGGCAAACATCGCGAAGCCCTCGTGATGCTTGGAAGTAATCACGACGTACTTGGCGCCAGCGGATTTGAACGTGCTGACCCAGGCATCGGCGTTGAACGCGGTCGGATTGAAGAACTTCGCGAGCCGCTCGTAGTGCCGCGCCGGGATCTGCTCATCGTTCATGATCCATTCGGCGATTCCCATCTTGCCGGCGCCGCCGAGCTCACTGTAGAGCCCCCAGTGCAGGAAGATTCCGAACTTCGCGTCCTGGAACCACTGGCGCGCGGCCATGTTCTCGGGCGCGGGTGTGTAGGTGTCAGGTGCCTCCGCTGCCCAGCCGGGCGAAGTTGCCAAGCCGCAGCCGGCCGCCAGCATCACCGCGAGGAACGTGCGAAACATTGACATTGTTCGTGACTCCATTCTCACGTCGGTCGATCCTCGGGTTTGGAACCAAAGCCAGGATTGGGCCTGGGTCCGAGCTCGAAGACCAGGTGGCCACCTTGCGCCAGCTCGGCGTGACTGATCCACGCCTTGGAGTAAGGCCGGCCGTTCCAACGCACCGACTGAATATAGGGATGATCGGGCGCATTGTTGCGCGCCTCTATGATCAGATCATGACCCGGCGCCACCTGCAGTTGTGCGCGATCAAACAACGGGCTGCCGAACACGTAGCGGGCACTTACTGGATCAACAGCGTAGAGGCCGAGGGCGCTCATCAGATACCAGGCACTCATCTGGCCGCAATCCTCGTTTCCGGCGACGCCATCCGGCTCGGCGTGATGCATGGTCTGCAACAGCATCCGCACTCGCGATTGTGTCTTGTGATGTGCCCCGCAATAGGCATAGAGATAGGCGATATGGTGACTGGGCTCGTTGCCGTGAGCGTACTGTCCCACGAGTCCCGCGATGTCAGGGGGCGCATCAGCAGGTAGCTGCGAGCTCGTCGTAAACAACTCATCGAGCTTGCGCTCGAACGCGGCGGGCCCACCGAACATCTCCATATAGCTGGGGATGTCGTGTTGATTCAGGAACGTCGCCTGCCACGAATTGCATTCAGTAAAATCTTTCCAGGCAGGACTGTGCCCCATCGCCCGGGGATCGAAAGGCTCCATCCAGCGGCGGTCCGCCGAACGGGGACGCATGAAGCCCATCTCGCGGTCAAACAGATTGCGATAATTGCGCGATCGCTCCCGCAAAATTTTCGCATCGTCCGTCGCTCCCGCTGCCTCCGCCAGCGTGGCCATGGCCCAATCGTCGTAGGCATACTCGAGGGTCTTGCTGACGGCCTCCGGCACCGTATCACTGGGAATGAAGCCCAATTTCTGGTATTCGCCGAGGCCGTCGGACGGATTGTCGAATGCGCGCCTGCGGAATACGGGCCATGCGCGTGCGTAATCAATGCCGGGAAATCCCTTGGCATAGGCTTCAGCCAGAACAACAGCCGAGTGCCAGCCGATCATGCACCGCGTTTCGATACCCTGGAGGGGCCATATCGGCGGCCCGAAGGGGCTCTCTTCGGCCATGCGTACGAGTCCCGCGACGAGATCGGTCGTACGCTCGCGCTGAATGAGCGTGAACAGAGGATGGAGGGCTCGATACGTGTCCCAGAGTGAGTAGGTACTGTAGTTGTTGGTACCAGGAGGTAACTGACGAACGACCGAATCCATTGCCCGATAGCGGCCATCCACATCCGAGAACAAAGTCGGAGCGAGCGTGGCGTGATAGAGCGCGGTGTAAAATATGCGCTGATCCGCATTCGTACCTCCCTGGATGTGGATGCGCGAGAGCTCTTTCTCCCAAGCCGCGCGCGCAGCCGAATGAACGGCTTCAAAGTCCCACGCAGGAATTTCCGATTGCAGATTATGCAGCGCCCCGTCGATATCAACCGCGGAGATTCCAACCTTCACGAGCAGCGGTGCGGCCGACGCATTGGGAAAGTGAAGCGCGCACTTCAGCCGAGCGCCGCGCGCCTCGACTGAGCCCGACGGTAAAGCGCGATCATTCGAGTAGAGTTCCACGGCGCCAAAGGGGCGTGACACCTGCAGAGCGAAATAGATCACGCGCCCGTCAGCCCACTGATGAACGCAACGCCCTCCAACCAACGTGTCATTCCCGACGACACGCAGGGAGGCATCGGTGATTTTGGTCGGCACGTGCGCATCGGTGTCCTCGGCTCCATGACACAGATCGATCAACAGGTGTCCGGAGTCACCGTGCCCGAACCGGTAACGGTGCAGACCCGCCCGTGCGGTGGCCGTCAGTTCCGCCTCAACTCCGGAATCCTTCAGCAGCACCCGGTAATACCCGGGCGAAGCGCGCTCGTCACTGTGGTCGAACCGCGAACGGTAACCGCCTTCTGGAGACTGCAGGCTTCCGGGCTGCAGGCGCACGGGACCCGTTGCCGGAACAACGAGCACGTCCAACATGTCACCGACACCCGTGCCACTCAGATGGGTGTGCGAAAAGCCCATAATGGAGGTGTCATCATGGTGGTAACCGGAGCAGGCATCCCAGCGCGCAACATCCGTGTCAGGACTGAGCTGTACCATGCCGAAGGGAACTGTTGCGCCCGGAAAGGTGTGGCCGTGGCCACCGGTCCCGATGAAAGGATCCACATGACTACAAAGATCGGTGGTCTTTGCACCCGCCGCATCCGCCACGGCCGCCGGACGGGTGAGCGCACCCCCGAGCCCTGCCGCCAGCAGGGTGCCACCAACAAGTTGTCTTCGCGTCAACATCGAATTGTCACCTCAGTCATCCCAGGAGCGCCGGCCTGCGTCTGCTCAGATCGATAATCAACTCGCCGAACAGTCCGTTCGCCCACGCAAACCACGGCCGCGTAAAGTGAGACGGGTCGTCCTGATCGAACGCTTCGTGCATGAAACCCGTTCCCGCGTGCGAGCGCTTCAACCAAACCAGGCATTGACGGATCTCCGCGTCGTCGTCGCTGGTCAGGGCGCGAATCATGATCGACATCGGCCAGATCATTTTGAGACCCTCGTGTGGGCCGCCCACCCCGCTGGCCGCCGTGCCCTTGAAGAAGTATGGATTACTCTCGCTCCATACTCGCTTGCGCGTATTGACGTACACGGGATCGGTGCGTTCGCAACAGCCCAGGTAGGGAAGACTCAACAATCCCGGAATGTTGGCATCATCCATGAAGAGACTGTTGCCGAAGCCGTCGGTCTCATAAACGAAGAATGGCTTCCCATGGGCATCGCGCTGCCGTCCGTGCACCCTCAATGCCGCGTCGACTTCAGCCGCGAGGGCTTCGCACTCCGCCGCAAAGGTGGCATCACCATGTAGGCTTCCGACCATCGTCGCAAGCTCGCGCAAACTGTGCACGGCAAACAGATTCGCCGGAACGAGAAAAGGATAGACGCAAGCATCGTCGGACGGCCTGAACATCGAGTGAATCAGGCCAACTCTTCGGGTTGGCGCACCATAGCCATCCCCGCTCAGCGTTTCGGTGGAAGTCTCTGACATACGCTGAAAGCGGTACGGACCGGGTGCAACACGTCGCTGTTGCTCGCGGAAGGTCTCGACGACGACGCGCATTGCTTCACGCCATTCATCGTCAAACGGTGCAGTGTCACCTGTCGCCCGCCAGTATCCGTGGGCCAGACGTATGGGGTAGCACAGCGAGTCGATCTCCCATTTACGCTCTGCCACGCCAGGCTTCATGTCAGTCTTGTCTGTCACCGCCCAACTGAGTGGCTGCGTCCCCTTCGGATCACGCTGGAATGCGTTGGCGTACGGATCGATCAGAATGCAGCGGGAATGGCGGTGGACCAGTCCCTGGAACATTCGTCGCAGCGCCTCATCGGACCGGGCCAACGGCAGGTAGGGCCACACCTGGGCTGAGGAATCTCGCAGCCACATCGCCGGTATGTCACCGGTCACAATGAACGTGTCGGGCTTCCCGTCGAGCTCTCCGAGCGTAACAGTGGTATCGAGCGTATTCGGGTAGCAGTTCTCAAACAACCAGGCGAGCTGCGCGTCGCCCACTGTCGCGCGGATGCGCAGGAGCGCCTCCTCGACCGCCGGACTCGAGAAAGTCCGCAGCCCGGGAGGGGGCCGCAGAGTGCTCCAGGCACGCTCGACAGCCAGCGAGAGTCGGGGCACGGCAAGCGTGCCGCCCGCCAGGGCCACGCCGCCCGCGAGGGCGCCATTGATCAAGACATCGCGTCGTGTATGCACACTCAGCATGATACGAACTTCCGCATGCCAAATGGTGCAGTTACGCGCTAGTGAGGCGAGTTGTCGCGGCCGTCGGAAGCCACCCCGCCCGCCCCACCGCCCGAGCGCGAGTCGTAAAGAGCAAATTCGCGTATCTGAGCAGCGTCCGTCGTCGAAAGCAGGTTCAGTCGCACCCGCGTGGTTGTAGCGCGTTGGAACGCGTCAATCTTCTTGTGGCCGATGGCTTCTGCACGGGCGACGGTCTTCCAACCACTGCCGGTCCAGATTTCAATCTGGTACTGGCGCACCCGCTGGCCGCCAGGCAGCCATTCCATGATCATTGCGTGATCGAACGTGACCGGGTGATCGAACCGCACCTCCGCGATCGCATGATGCTGCCCCGCGGGTGCCGACCAGAACGTGTCAGGATCATCGTCGAGCGCGCGTTCCAGATTGGCATCATCGCTGCGATGACGTCCACGAATGAGGTTGTTGCCATAGCGAGCATTGATTGCCATGCCGAATTCGCGCAGCCGCGCGACATCGCTCGGGGGCAGCAGTCCGTGGCGGTTTGGCGCAAGCCCCAACATCAATTGTCCGCCGCGCCCGACGCTCTCTTCATAGGTCTGCACGAGCTCTGCGACGCTCTTGAGCGACGCCTCGTCGTCGACACCGCCGAACCAATGTCCCTTGCGCAGCGGTGTATCGACCTCGACCGGCCGCCATCGCAGCGCGCCGTGGCGGTCGATGACATTCCAGTTCTCGTAGGGAACGAATCCGTCCTCGTTGCCGACCCAGCGGATATCGCCGTAATCAAACAACGCTACATCCGCGAACACCAGGGTATTCGGCTGATAAATGCGCAGTTTTTCAATGAAACGAGGGAAGTCATATACGTGGCCCTCACTACCGGCGCCATCCAGCCAGAACTCCGTCAATTGCCCGTAGTGTGCAGCGAGATCTTCGACCTGCGACACGTAGTAGTCGTCGTAGGCAGCGGAATCCTTGTAACGCGGCTCATGACGATCCCATGGAGAGAGGTAAACGCCAAACTTCATGCTGTGTTTGCGCGCGGCGGCAGCGACCTCGGCGACCAGGTCGCCCTTGCCGCCCTTCCAGGGCGAGCTCTTCACCGAGTAGTCCGATTCCTCGGTCGGCCACAGGCAGAATCCGTCGTGATGCTTCGCCACCAACACGATATAGCGCGCGCCCGCGCTCTGAGCCGCCTTCACCCATTGCTCGGGATCGAGGGAATCAGGATTGAATACGGCCGGCCGCGCCGTGCCATCACCCCATTCGAGCCCCAGAAACGTGTTGGTGCCGAAGTGCACGAGCACACCGAACTCCAGATCCTGCCACTGGACCTGCTGCGGACTCGGGGTCACATCGGCAAAATTCGGCGGCATCGCAGCGGAGGGGGTTACCGCCACGATGCCACCCACCAACAGCACACAGAATGCCCACAGATCCTTTGCAGGGATCATTCGCTAAAACTTGTATGTCACGTTGAAGAATCCGGTCATACCCGAATCGACGATGTCGGAGATGACCAGCGAGTTCTTCCCGATATGCGACCAGTACGTGTAGTTCCTGGTCAGGTTCGAGACGGACAGATCCAGCTTCAGGCCGTTGTCGAACGCATAACCGGCGTGCGTGTCCAGGCGCCACTGCGGACGGACCCACAGGTCATCCCAGTCGCCGCCCTGACCGAGCGCGTCGTACTGGGAAGCATAGGCACCGCTGTAGTTGTAGAGAAGGCCGACCGAGAAGCCATGTTTCTCATAGAACACCTCGGCGTTGGCAAGCCAGTCGGGCGCATTCGTGATGGGTGATGAGGGATTCAGCCACCCCGGAATATTCAAGTGGACCAGGGTGTGCTCGCGGGTCACGTTGCCGCTCACACCGAAACCATCGAACGGCTCCGGCAGGAATGTGAATCTCTGACGGGCTCCGAACTCGATACCCCAGATCTGGCCGGAGCCCCCATTCTGCGGTTGCTTTACGATGGTGCCGGAGCCATCGCCAGCCGCACCCGTGAAGTTGTTTACGGTGTCGTAGACGTAGTCCTTGAGCGTTTTGAAGAAGCCGCTCAGCGCGATATGCCGGCCCGCGCCGTTGTCCCATTCGCCAGACAGGTCATAGTTGATGGCCTTGACCGGTTTGAGGTTCGGGTTGCCCATGGTAATGGTGGTCTTCTTGTCCCCTGTGTTCGAGGGCACGACACTTTTTCCACCACCCAGCTTCACGAATGCAGGTCGGGTATAGCTGGTCCAGATGCCCGCGCGATACACCGCTCCTGGATCGGGACGGTAGTTGACGAAGATACTCGGTAGGGCTTCGTTATAGATGGTCTTGTTGCTCTCGAAATGGCCCTCCACCGTGACTGCCTGCAGATTCCCGGTGCCATCGTCCTGCAGTTCCTGCGGGATCACCCAGTACGTGTTGTGAATGGTGGTGTGCTCGAAGCGGATTCCCGGGGTGACTTCCCAGAAGCCGGTATGGAACTGCGCCATGGCGTAGGCCGCGGCGATATCCTCGGTACCCTTCTGGTTGTTGCAGTTCAGGCTGTTCGAGTAAATCGACCCGCAGGTGTCGATATATTTGATCGGATCGGCGGCGCTGCCGTAATAAGCCAGCAGCTTGTCCTCGTCGATCTTGGGCACGGACCACGGATACTTACCCGGGAAGACAGGCTTGTAGTCACCATTCCAGATGGGTAGCGAGCCGAACGTGCTGCCATCCATGAAGGATGGGTTGGTCCAATCGCGGAAGCTCACATTACGCGAGCTCGCGGTGTACTTGGCGCCGAACTTGAGGTCCAGCGAGTCGTTCAGGTTCTTCTTGATGTCGAACTTCGCGCCGCCCTTCTTCTGGCCGCTGTAGCCCTGTTGCAGCTCGCCCCGATCATTCGCCGGCAGTCCGCGGATGTTATAGAGCTGCGCGGTCATCTCCGGCGTCAGGTTCGCGAACGGAAAGTTTTTTGAATAACTGACCAGGCTCGTCTGGTTGTATGGGAACCCGTTGTCCGTGATGTCCCCGCCCTGCACGTGCGAGGTGCGCGCATCGATCTCGATATGGTTGGGGCGATCATCGCGGCCCCAGCTGTAGAACAGGTTCGGCGAGAAAGTCCAACTGCCGACCCTCTTGTCGAGGCCCAACTGGAAGGTTCCCAGCTCGGCTACCTCAGGGTTCGTTTCCAGCCAGTAGCGAATGGAGATGTTCTGCAGGTTCGGCTGATAGTAGCCCTGCGGTGTCACGAACGGGCTGTCCGAGCCCGTGGCCACGTTCATCGCGACAATCTGGCTGAGATTGCTGTCCTGCTGGGTCAGCGCATACGCGTACGTCAAATGGGCATACGCGGTCATGGTGTCATCGGGCTGCCAGTCTATGGCCGTGCTGCCGCCGAACTGCTTGGTGAACCCCGACGAGGTTCCGACGTTGAACGCGGTCAGCTCGAGGTTCTTCTCAGGATCGACGCCCGGCGGGTTCACCCCCGAGGAGGTCGTGTTGTCAGCAGTAGCGACCTTGAACTTCCAGCCGTTATCGCAACAACCGGATTCCATCACACCACCCATCTCGCTGTTTGCGAAGTGGCGGATGGTGTAGTACCCGCCGACATAAACGCCCAACTGATTTTCGGGCCCAAACCGCCGGGCGAGCTCTGCACCGAGGTTATATCCCAGGCCGCTGTTGCCGTAATCGATCGGCCGGCTCTCGACACGGGCGCCCGCGGTAAAGCTCGTGAAAGAGTCCGCATAATCGAATGCCGTGGGGGTACGGAAGTCCACCGTACCGCCGATGGCATCGCCATCCATATCCGCACGCGAAGTCTTGTTGAGAATGACTGTCTTCAATCCCGAGGGCGGCAAGAGGCTCAACTGCACTTCGCGGCTGTACGGCATACCCTGCGCGACAGTTACGCCGTTGATCAGATTGACGTTGAACTCGGCATCCAGGCCGCGAACGGAGGTGAACATGCCCTCACCGCGCGCCGCGGAATCGACACCGCCTATGAAGGAACCGGCGTTGGTCGTCAATACGTTGACGCTGGTCAGCAGCCCGAGAGCTTCGGCTGCGTTATGCACCGCGGTGTTGGCGAGATCTTCGGCAGAGAGAACGCTGACGGTGTTATCCGCCTTCAGCTGAATGTCGGTCGCCTCGTAACGGTTCCTCGCGACGACGATCTCCTCGAGCTGCACCGGCCCGCCGGCCGGCTTCGCAGCGGCGGTGCCCGGCTTGGCGGCCGTGGCATCCGCGCTTTGCGGCGCGGGAGTATCCGCATCAGTGGACCCGAAAGACGGCCCCGCGATCGCGATCGCAGCGGCACACAACCCAACTCGATGTCTCGCAACACTCATATAGGACTCCCCTGGAACCGGTGACCAGCGTCCCTGTGGCAACGGCCCGGTGATAAATGGCCTCGGTCTCAGCACAGCACCGGCTCAATTCATTTTTTCTATCTTATACCACCACTGAATTTTATTTTCCAAATTTAGCGCGCGGGTCTTTCACGCCCGGTTGCCGCCGGGCGCCGTTATGTCAGCGTTTACCCAACAGCCACTCGTGCGCCGGATCGTTACGGAAGATCCATTTGCGCTCGGGTCCGGCCATTACGTTGAGATAGTAAAGATCATAGCCGTGAGGTGCGGCCACCGGATGGTAGCCACGCGGCACCAGCACGACATCGCCGTCTTTGACGCACAGCGTCTCATCGAGGACACGATCGTCCGTGTAGACGCGCTGAAACGCGAACCCCTGCGGAGGATTCAGGCGGTGATAGTAGGTTTCCTCCAACACCGTCTCCTGCCCTTCGACAGCGTTGTCATGCTTGTGTGGCGGATAACTCGACCAGTGGCCACCGGGGGTCATGACCTCCACCACCAGGAGACTGTCGGCTGCCTCGGTCTGTGGCAGGATGTTGCGAACGTACCGGGTGTTTGTTTTCTGCCCGCGCACTTCGCGCGACATGGCCTCTGGAGGGATGATGCGCGGCGGCCGTCCCGGTCGGCCCGGAGCCGAGCACAGGGCCACCTCCAGGCTCGTAGCCGCGGTGAGCGCAAAACGGCACTGCGCCGGCACATAGACGGCCCCGGGCGCGGCATCGTCGAAAACACTGCCGCGACCGCCTACCAGGCCTGATTCGACCCCGTCGACGGCAACCTGCGCGGCGCCGCTCAGCGCGACCAGGCAGGTCTCCCGATCGGCCTCGCCGCCCGTCAACTCCTGGCCGCGCTCGAGGCGGCAGACCTTGAAACCAACATAGCGCCAGCCTGCGCTGCGCGGAGTAACTTCCAACACGCAGCCGGCGGTATCCGGCGCATGCGGGTTGACCAGCAGCCGGCTCATGAGCTCACGCCTCCTCGAGCAAATCTGCCGCGGCCGCTTCCTCGCGCAACGTCTCGAGTCCCAATTCACTGTAGTGGCGCGGATCGGCCGAGGCAGGGTCCTGCTCCGCCTCGACGATGATCCAGCCCGCGTAGTCGATTTTGGCAAGCGCCCTCATGAGGGCTCCATAGTCGAGCTTGCCATCGCCCGGCACCGTGAACATGCCCGCGAGCACGCCGTCCAGGAAACTCCCGCCGCCGTTTACCACTCGCTCGAACACTCCCGGGCGCACATCCTTGCAATGCACATGCGCAATCCGCGCCGGATTGGAACGAATCAGTGCCACCGGGTCGATACCACCCAAGGCCGCGTGGCCTGTGTCAACTGTTAGTCCGACACTCGGCCCCGTCATCTTCAGGAAAGCATCAATGTCCTGGGGGCGCTCGACAACCGTACCCAGATGGTGGTGGTAGGCAAAGCTCAGACCCTGTGCCCGGACGTAGTCGGCGACTTCGGTCAGCGCCTCACCGAAGAAGGGCCACCTCGCCGGATCCAACCGGGGGGTGGTCGCCAGTGCCCGGCTCCGCTCGCCGTGAATCGCGTTGCTGGTCTCGGCAAATATAAACACGCTCGAGCCCATGGCCTGGAGCAGTTTGAGGTGGGGCTGCAGCGCTGCGATTTCAGCCTGTGCCGAGCGATTCAACAGCGCGCCGCTGTACCAGCCGCCCACCAGGTCCAGTCCGTGCTCTTCCAGGAGCTCGCGCAGCAACCGCGGATCGCGGGGAAATTTGCCGCCCAGCTCGATCCCGTGAAAGCCGATCTCGGAAGCATCGGACAACACCGTCGCGAGCGGCGTATCGCCGCCGAGCTCGGGCATGTCATCGTTGATCCAGGCAATGGGACTCACGCCGAAACGAATGGCCATCAGTTTCCCCGCCGCAGCTTGGTGAGCTGCTCGTCATAGGCTGCCCGCGCCCGCAGCACAGCCTTTGTGTTGGACACCTCGGGTACGGCAACATCCCACCATGCACCGCCCGCGGCAGTCGTCGAGTCGGGATCGGTTTCGATGACAATGACGCTGGTCCGATCGGCACTGCGCGCCTGCTCCAGTGCCGACTCCAGCTCGGACAGATTGGCAACCTTGCGCGCGGCTGCCCCCAGGCTGGCCGCGTGAGCCGCGAAATCAACCTGCACCGAATCGGGAAGCAGGTTGTTGAAAGACTCGCCGCCGGTACTTTTCTGCAGGCGGTTGATGCAACCGAAGCCCCGGTTGTCGAGCACGGTGATAATGAGCTTCAATCCCAACATCACCGCGGTTGCAACTTCCGAGTTCAGCATCAGGTAGCTGCCATCGCCGACCAGGACATGCACTTCGCGTGTGGGCTCCGCCAGCTTGACGCCAACGCCGCCGGCAATCTCATAGCCCATGCAGGAATAGCCGTACTCAACGTGATAACCGCCGGAGCGCCGCGTCCGCCATAGTTTGTGCAATTCACCCGGCAGACCACCGGCCGCACAGACGACGACTGCGCTTTCCGCAGCCTTGCGCCACACGGCGCCCAACACCTGGGCGTCGCTCGGCAGCCCGCTCGCCGCCGGCGCCGTCGCCTTCTGCCAAGCATCGTTCCAGGCCGCGAGACGCGCCGTCGCCGCCTCAGTCCAGGGCGCTGGCGCCCGCCAACCCGCCAGTGACGCCGCCAGGTCTTCGATCGTTGCTCCAACATCCGCCACGATACTCACAGCGCCGTGTTTGTGAGCGTCGTACGGGGAGATGTTGACCTGCGCCAGCCCGCAGCGCGGCCTGGCAAACAAGGCACGTGATCCGGTTGTGAAATCCTGCAACCGCGTGCCGAGCCCGATCACGAGATCCGCCTGGGCAGCAGCAAGGTTGGCCGCGCTCGAGCCCGTGACTCCGATCGCACCGAGGTTCAGCGGGTGATCCCATGCCAGCGATCCCTTCCCCGCCTGGGTTTCCGCCACCGGCACACCGGTGCGCAATGAGAAATCCGCCAGTGCGCTTTCGGTACCGACGCGCGCATATGCAACACCGCCACCGGCTATGATCAGCGGCGCTTTGGCCTTCATGAGCAGGCTGGCAAGCTGGTCGAGCTCGCGTGGATCGGGACGGGGCGCGCGAATGGACCACAGACGGGGCGCGAAGAAACTGGCCGGAAAATCGAACGACTCGGCCTGGACATCCTGGCACAGGGCCAGGGTAACTGGCCCGCAGCTCGCCGGATCGAGCAGAGTCGCCAGCGCGCGGGGCAAGGCGTCGAGCAGTTGCTCCGGACGGGTGATGCGGTCGAAATAACGGGACACCGGCCTCAGGCAATCATTGGCCGAGACGGTCCCGTCGCTGAAATCTTCCAACTGTTGCAAGACGGGATCGGGTCGCCGGCTCGCATAGACGTCGCCGGGCAACAGCAGCACCGGGAGGCGATTGACGTGCGCGAGCGCGGCGGCCGTCACGAGGTTGGTCGCCCCAGGGCCTATCGAAGTAGTACACACCATCGCGCGGCGCCGGCGCATCTGCTTGGCGAAAGCAATCGCGGCGTGGGCCATTCCCTGCTCATTGTGCGCGCGCAAGGTTGGAAGCGCATCGCGAACGCCATGCAGCGCCTCGCCGAGACCTGCCACATTCCCGTGGCCAAAAATGGCCCACACTCCAGCGAAATAGGGCACCGACTGTGACGCGTCGCCCACGAACTGACCGGCGAGGTAACGGACCGTCGCCTGTGCTGCCGTGAGGCGTGTTGTATTCATGCAGCCCGCTCCCCGCGCGCTTTCCGCCACGCTTCGACGAGGCCCGACAGCTTCCCCGCGAGCGCGGCAACCGCCTCCTCGTCGGAGATCCGATGAGCGAACCAGTCGCGGGCAGCCTCGTAGAAAATGGTCCGCCCCACCGCGAAGCCCTTGACGATGTTGAATGGAGCAGCCGCTTCGAAGGAGCTGACGAGCTCGGACTCGGGTGCCGACAGTCCCAACAAAACAACGCCGCGGCACAATGGGTCACCCTCGGTCACGGCGGCCTCGATGTGCCGCCAGGCTTCCGGGTCCGCGGCGGGCTCGAGCTTCCACCAGTCCGGCCGCAGGCCGATCGCATAAAGGCGGCGAATGGCCGCGGCAACCGTCGTCACCGCTGAATCCATGTTTGCCGGCACAATCACCTCGATGAGCAGCTCGTGGCGGGTCTTGCGGCATGCGTCAAAGAGCCGCAGCAGTTGCCGCTCCTGGCGCGCGCGTAAATCAGGCTCATCGTCCGGATGATAGTGCACCAGGCACTTGACCACGTGGTTCGCGGGCCATTCAATCAACTCCGTCGCCACATCCGCGGAGCCCTCGAAATCCACAGGCCGCGAGCGGGGTATCTCAATGGGTCGGCCTATCCAGTAGGGACGGTCGGCCGCCTGGGCCAGGGCATCAAATCCGTAGCGTCCGTCGAGGAGTATGCCGAACCGATCATCTCCCGCGGCGACGACGTCTATGGCGCGCAACGCCAATGCTTTGAACACGCCGATGCGAGCTCTGTCGGCGGCCAACTCATCGGCAAGCTCTTCGAACTGGCTGCGGTGATCGATAGCCAGCACGGTGAGCTCGTCGTAGACGTGCCGGCGGGTCGTAGCCCAGTGAACCTGCTCGAGCGCAGCATCCTCGCGCAGCCGCAATGGACGCGCCTGCATCGCAAGGAAGTAACTGAGCTCGGGCCAGGTTGGCATCGCCGGCGCACAGCCATGACGCGACACGACGATCGCACCGCAGGCATTGCCCCATTCGCAGCAGCGCTCGAGCGGCTCATTCCGCAGCCAGCCGCGCAGAAAGCCCGCCATGAATGCATCGCCCGCACCCAACACGTTGTAAACCTCGACCGCAAAACCTTTGGCGGTCACCGCGGCATCCAGGCGCTCGGGAATGATCCCCGGAAAGGCAACGCAGCCGCCGGCACCCCGTTTGCAAACCAACAGGGCGGCAGTTTGAGCGCGGATGGCGCGCAGCGCCTGCACGGTGTCCGTCGAGCCACCGAGGATATGAATCTCCTCTTCAGTTCCCACCACGAGATCACACAGTGGCAGCACTTGCTGCAGCCTCTGCGAGACAGCGCGGTGAGCAACGAAGCGCTGCTCTCCCATGTCCTTGTCTGCCAGGCCCCAGAGCACCGGCCGGTAATCCACATCGAAGATCACCCGCCCGCCGGCGGCCTTGACCCACCGCGCCGCCGTCGTGCTGACAGCGAACACACCGGGCTGCGACAGGTGCGTTCCGTTTATCAGAAGCGCTCCGGCCGACTCGATCCAATCCCGGTCGAGGTCAGCCTCGCAGAGCGCCATGTCAGCGCAGTTCTCACGGTAGAACAGCAGCGGGAAGCTGTCCCGGTCCCGGATGCCGAGCACGACCAGGGCCGTGAGCCGTTCGGGATCCGCCACCACTCCCGAGACATCCACTCCCTCCCGGGCGAGTTGCTCGCGGATGAATCTGCCCATGTGGTCCGCACCCACGCGTGTCAACAGGCCCGCCCGCAGCCCGAGGCGCGCCGCGCCAGCGGCCGTGTTGGTAGGACTGCCGCCCAGGAACTTGGCAAACGAGCTCATGTCCTCGAGGCGGCCACCGAGCTGCTGCCCATACAGGTCGACACTCGAGCGGCCGACCGTGATCAGATCCAGAAGCTTGGGCTGAGGCATGGTGCGAAGTACGTGAACGGCGCGGGTCTCAGGCCCGCCGATGTGGAAAATTTATTTCAACATCTAATAAAACGCAATAATTGTTTCAAAAATCAGGCGCCGGCCCGCGCCTTGTCGCGCCGCTTGCGTACGGCGGCGGGCCGCTCCCGCTCAAAGGCCAGGCCGACCACCAGCGTTTGTGCGAGGCACAACGAAGCGGCCAGAGAGCGGAAATTACGCACGTCGGAGTCGCGCACCTGCAGAACGAGGGTCGCAGCTTTGGCGACGGGCCCGACCAGGCTGTCGCTGATGGCGAGGACTTTGGCGCCCGCCGTGCTGACGGCCTCCATTACTTCGACGGTCTCTTCGGCATACGGGTGATAGCTGATGCCAATCAGCAGATCGTTCGCCTCGATCGTACGGACCTGCTGGCGCGCCAGCCCGCCAACACCGTCGAGAAAGAAAACGCGCTTTCCCACTTGTTGCAACGAGTACGCCAGGTAGGAAGCGACCGGAAAGGAGCGCCGGAACCCCATGATGTACAGAGTCTGTGCCTGGTTGATGAGCTTGATTGCCGAGTCGATGTCGGCTTTGCTCACGGTCTGCCGCAGGTTCTGCAGCGCGAGCGTGTCACCTTCGACAAACTCCGCCAGCAGCGCGCCCGCCTCGCCCTCCTCCGACCGGTTGACGGAAGAGTTGAAGCGGCGCACCCGCTCGCCGTAGCCCAGCGTGGCATGCTTGGCGAGCAGGCCGTCGCGCAGTAACTTCTGCATGGGGCTCGCTCCCGAGAACCCCAGGGACTTGGCGAATCGCACGATCGCCGAGGGTTGCACCTGGGCACGGTCGGCAATCACCGTGAGTGTCTCGAGCGCCAGATCATCCGGGTGGTCGAGAACATGACGTGCCACCTGCTGGAGCCGGCCGCTGAAGGTGTCATAACGCTCGAGTATGACCGTGCGCAGATCCTCGGCCGTCCGGGGTGCCGTTTCCATGTCATTCATCCAGTAAATTCCTCCGCCGCGGCTGTTGAACCGCCGCGTAGAACGGCGAAGATACCCGTTCAGGGAACGAATGCAACGCTTGCACGCGAAATAGAATTTCTATATTGACAACGCCATGATATTTTCGTTCTATTGAGGCGTGCGATGCGCGCCGCCGCCGCACGGAGTTACCATGTTTGACATTGCTCTATTTGGCACCGGCCGCATTGGCCGCATCCATGCCCGGAATGTCAGCGCACACCCGGCGTTGCGCCTGAAGTACCTGGTCGATCCCGCACCGGAAACGGCCGGGTTGGCCGCGGCCGCCGGAGCCACCTGCGCGGACATCCAACATGTGTTGGCCGATCCGGACATTGCCGGGGTGATCATCGCATCGCCCACGAATCTGCATCTCGAGCAGTGCCTGCAGGCGGTGGCAGCCGGTAAAGCCGTGTTCTGCGAAAAGCCCATCGACCTGGATCTGAAACGGGCGCGCGCCGCGCAGGCCCATCTCACCGCACCCGGCGTCAGGCTGCTGTTGGGATTCAACCGCCGCTTCGACCCGAATTTCGCAGCGTTGCAATCCCAGCTCCAACACGGCACCGTTGGCACGCTGGAGTCGCTGCAGATCACCAGCCACGATCCGGCGCCGCCCCCAATCGCCTATGTGCGCACCTCTGGCGGGCTGTTCAAGGACATGGCCATTCACGATTTTGACATGGCACGCTGGCTGCTCGGCGAGGAGCCGCTCGAGGTGTTTGCTTCCTCGAGCTGCCTCGTCGATCCGGCCATCGGCGCGGCTGGCGATGTGGACACCGCGAAGACGGTACTCAAGACCGCCTCCGGCCGACTGTGCGTCATCAGTAACAGCCGCCGTTCCGGGTACGGCTACGATCAGCGGATTGAAGCGTTCGGCTCCCGCGGACTCGTACGCGCCGACAACATTCTCGAAAGCTCGGTGTCCGTGTGGGCGGATGCGGGTATGACCAGCGACGCCTTGCAGAATTTCTTTCTCGATCGCTATGCCGAGGCGTATCGCCGCGAGATCGATCACTTCGCCGACATCCTGTCCGGCAAAGCCCGGCCCGCTGTTGGTTACGAGGACGCCGTCGCCGCGCTCGCGTTGGCTGAAGCCGCCGCGGAATCCGCCCGCTCGGGACTCGTGGTCCGGCTCGCATGAGCAGCCCGCTACCGGCCGGCGTCGTGCGACCCCTGCGGGCCGTCGGGTTCCCGGGCGCTCTGTCAGCCAATGTTCTCAACATGATCGGGGTCGGACCGTTTATCACCATTCCGCTGGCGCTGACGGCGATGGGTGGACCGCAGGCCATGCTCGGCTGGCTGTTGGGTGCCATATTGTGTGTATGCGATGGCCTGGTCTGGGCCGAGCTCGGCTCGGCGCTGCCGCATTCCGGAGGCCCGTATCATTACCTGCTGCAGGCATTTGGCCCACGGAGCCTCGGGCGGCTGCTCAGCTTTATTTTCCTGTGGCAGACGCTGCTGATCGGCCCGCTGTCCATTGCCTCGGGCGCGGTTGGATTTGCCGAATACACGACCTACCTCGTTCCCCACCTGCAGCACTGGCAGCTCGCGGCAACCGCGGGCGCGGTCTGCCTGCTCAACACCGCACTGCTCTACCGCGATGTGCGGATCATCCAGAAAATCTCCGTTGCAATGACGGTCATCGTGGTCGGCGCAATGGTGTGGATCATTATTTCAGGGGCCATGCATTTTGACCCGCGGCGGGCTTTTGATTTCCCGCGTGGCGCATTTGAGCCCACCGGCAGTTTCTGGGCGGGGCTGGGATCCGCGACGCTGATCGCCGTCTACGATTATGGCGGCTACAACAATGTGTGCATGATAGGCGAGGAAGTGCGTACACCCGCCCGCACCATTCCCCGTGCCGTACTCTGGTCCATCGCGATCGTCGCTGTCCTCTACTTCGGCCTGAACCTGTCGATCCTGGGCACCTTGCCGTGGCGCACGGCGGAGCACTCCAGCGCCGTGGTCGCCGACTTCATGGCGATCATCCACGGCTCCTGGGGCGGCACGCTGGTGACATTGCTCATTCTGATTGCCAGCTGGGGTTCGGTTCTCGCCATGCTGCTGGGCTATTCGCGCGTGCCCTACGCAGCCGCGGCCGATGGACGATTCTTCGCGGTGTTTGCCAAGCTTCATCCACGCGGACGCTTTCCAACATTGGGGCTTCTCTATATGGGGGCGCTGTCAGCCGCTGCTTGTCTGTTTTCACTGGCCGATCTGATTGCGGTCCTCATCGTGGTGCAGACCATGTTTCAGTTCGCAGCGCAATGCATCGCCACGATTCTCCTGCGGCGCAGTGCGGCCGCCGCCGCTGAGCGGTTTCGCATGCCGTTGTTTCCACTCCCGGCGCTCATCGCACTGGCGGGCTGGATCTATATAACAGTGACGAGCAAACCCGCCCACATCGCCATCGGCGCGGTCATGTTTGCAGCCGGAACGGCGGTCTACCTGATGCAGGCCCGGCGGCGCAGCCAGTGGCCCTTTGACCGCGCATTACCCCTGGCCAGCGCATGAAGAACTGGGACGTGAGTGTCGTGGGCGAGATCTATATCGACCACGTAATGAGCGGCTTCGAGACCTGGCCGGGTCCGGGAGAGGAAGTCGTCACCGAGCACTACACACGCGAAATCGGCGGCGGCTCGGCAACGACCGCGTGCGGCCTGTCACGGCTCGGCAGGCTGGTCAATCTCGTCGGTGTCATCGGCCAGGACGATGCCCCGTGGCTGGAGCGGCGGTTGATGGAGTTCGGTGTCGGAAACCAGAGTCTGCGCAAGATCGCAGGTCCGACCGGCGTCACACTCAGCGTCTCGACCCGCGATGACCGGTCTTTCTTCACTCATATCGGCGTCAACCGGCAGTTGATCCTGGAGCTCCTGACTCCGGAGACCCTGCTCGATCTGACACAATCGCGGCACGTTCATTTCGCGATGCCGCTGCCCCGGGACCTGGCGCGGAAGATACTCCCGGCGCTGGCCGCGGCGGGTTGCACCAGTTCGCTGGATGTTGGCTACCAGCCGGCATGGCTCACTGATGCCACCAATCACGCCACCTGCCAGGCTGTTGACTATCTGCTGCCGAATGAGAAAGAAGCCGCATTGCTGAGCGGCGGAGGAACGCCCGAGGACTTCTTCGCCTGCACACGCAGGCTGCAGATGCGCACCAGTGTTCTGAAATTGGGCGCGCGCGGTGCGATGAGTCACACAGACGGCCTCACTGTCTCGGTCAATCCGCCCAAAGTGGAGGCCATCGATACAACCGGCAGTGGCGATGCGTTCGATGCGGGGTTCATCGACGCGGTTTTGGAAGAAGCAGCCCCGGAGGAGCGCCTGCGCCGCGCCTGCGTCTGCGGTGCGTTGTCCACGCGCGTGCCCGGGGCCCTGGGCGGACTCCCCAATCGTGAAGAATTCCGGAGAGTTTATGAGCAGACCTACGGATCGTAAGATCGCAGTGATCGGTGGCGGCGGCGTGCGCACGCCCCTGTTGGTTTTCGGTGTCAATGAAGCCGCCGAGCTGTTGAACTGTCGTGAGATGGTACTGTTCGATCCCGA
>Ga0068858_100000273_pt1 | contig 55482 bp, 54 predicted proteins | sample KBSSwiS12_FD_66589 | JGI IMG/M metagenome (GOLD analysis project Ga0068858, IMG submission 66589) | Switchgrass rhizosphere microbial communities from Kellogg Biological Station, Michigan, USA - KBS Switchgrass S1-2 | ecosystem: Host-associated > Plants > Roots > Rhizosphere > Soil ...
TACCACTGGCCAGTCGCTCGAACCGCTGACCCAACTCTGGCTCGATTCAGCCGATGTCGAGGCGCTGATCGATCCGGTCGCCGCGCCATCAGGCCGCTGGTCAAAGGCCTGGGCGACCCCGATCGCCTGGATGGCGGGCCGGCGCAGCGCCAAATCTATCGACGAACTCTTCGAGCCCAGCGCGCGCGAAGAGGTCCGCTCCAAGCTCTCGCATTTCGTCCGCTCACGCTGGTTCGAGCCACCCTTTGGCGGGGCGCTTTTTTCGGGACTGATCTTCGACGCGCTCGACGCAATGGCGAAAGCACCGCGCGGATCCCGTTTGCTGCCCCAGGGCCAGCCGCTCGACCTGTTCGTCACCGTCACCGATTTTCGCGGCCACCCGGAACGCCTGATGCTCAACTCGCCGCCCGAAGTCGTCGAGACCGAGCACAGACTGATCGTGCCTTTCACCGACCATGGTGCCGTAACCGACACACTGGCCGATCCGGCCGAACTGGTCTTCGCCGCCCGGGCGACCTCGAGTTTCCCTGGCGCCTTTCCGCCTTTCATGGTCGGCGAGCTCGATGCGGTCGTGAAGTCGCGCAAGGTAAGCTGGCCGGGCCGCGACGATTTCCTGAAGCGCATCTTGCCTCGCCAGTTCGCCGCCAATGCCGCCGATTACGCCGTACTGATCGACGGTTCGGTGCTTGCGAACGCCCCGTTCCGCCCAGCGATCGAGGCCCTGCGCGAACGCCCGGCCCGGCGCGAGATCGACCGGCGCTTCGTCTATATCGATCCGACGCCGGGCACGAAGATTCATTTCGGCCTCGGCAACACCGTAGCGCCAGGCTTTTTCCAGACGATCCTCGGCTCCATCTCCGAGCTGCCGCGCCAGCAGCCGATCCGCGACAATCTGGAGGAAATCGCCGCCCGCTCGCGGCGGATCGAGCGGATGCGGGCGATCATGGCCAGTATCCGCCCCGAGGTCGAGGCACAGGTCGAAAGCCTGTTCGGCTATACCCTGTTCCTCGATTCGCCGACCGTCTCCCGCCTCGCGACCTGGCGCGCGCGCGCGCAATCGGCTGCCGCGAAGAGCGCCGGCTATGGCTATGCCGCGTACGGCCATCTCAAGATCACCGGCGTGATCGAGGCGATCACCTCCTTGCTTTACGCCGCCGGTGGCGAGCCGGGGCCGCAGCGCTGGGAAAAGATCCGCGGCCATATTGTCGACGCGGTCAGAGCGCGGGGCTTCGACGAGCTGCGCCCGAGCTTTACGGACGGCGCCAGCGAGACGACGATCGGCTTTCTGCGCTCCTATGATCTGGGTTTCCGAATCCGACGCCTGCGCGTGCTCGCGCGCCGCGTGACCGAGCTCGAGATGAATCACGACGAGTCCGAGCTCGAACCGATCCGTGAGGCGATCTATGCCAGCCTCGCCGATTATCTCGAATGCAAGCGGACGGACCGCCACGCCCATCTCCGCAAGGATGTGCGGCTGCTGCGGGGAGATGCCGGCCCGCTGCTCGACAAGCTGGCGGCGTCGCTCGATCTGAAGCAGCTCGATACCGCGACCGAAATCCGGCTTGCGGCGGCCTTCACAGGGCTCGCCCGCGATGTGAAGCGGCCAATCCTTCTCACCTATCTCGGCTTTCCCTATTTCGACGTCGCGACCTTGCCCCTGCTGCAGGGCGAAGGCCTTGACGAGTTCGACCCGATCAAGGTCGATCGCATCGCCCCCGACGACGCGACCTCGATCCGCGCGGGGGGCGCCGAGGCGACGCTGAAAGGCATCCAGTTCAACAGCTTCGGCGCCTTTTTCAGCCGCGCCTACCGCGAGAATGATTATCTATGGGGCAGGCTCCACGGCGCCGAGCGGATGATCGACATCGTCCTCTCGTCGCTCACCGGCAATGCGCACCTGAAGCCCGGTCGGGTCGCCGCGATCAAGCACGCCGCTTTTCTCGCGATCCTCGATGAGGAGGAGCCCAAGCTCACAGCGATTCCCGCGCTGATCAAGTCGCTCAGGCGCGAGATCGGCTGACGCCGGTCGGGCACGACCATGGAGCACTGGCCAAATCGGCGCGCCGGGCGTAGTTTCCCTGCAAGGTCGCAACGGGAGGCACAATGCAGTTTCTGAAAATCCTGTTCTGGTGCCTGCTCGCCTTCGTCGCCGCGGTGTTCACGGTCGGCAACTGGACGACGGTGCCGATCAAATTATGGGGCGGCCTGATCGCGGAAGTGAATCTGCCACTGCTGCTGTTCGTAACCTTCCTGCTCGGGCTGGTGCCGACGATGATCTATTACCATGCGGTGCGCTGGCGGCTGCGCAACCGCCTCGCGACCTCCGAACGGACCGTGACGGACCTGCGCGGCGCGCTGGCGCCGGCACCCGCGCCGGTCGTGGTTGCAGATCCCGGCATCGAGCCTCCGCTTGAAGCCGCCCCGGCCGAACCCGCCCTCGCGCCAGCCCCGCCGTCACCCCCAGCGCCGGGCTCAGCATGACGAACCGCATCTTCGTCGCACTGGACACGCCCGATCTGGAACGGGCCAGGGCAATTGCGACCCGCGTCCATCATCATGTCGGCGGGATCAAGCTCGGCCTCGAATTTTTCATGGCCAATGGCCGCGCGGGCGTTCGGGAGATGGCCGAGATCGGCCTACCGATCTTCCTCGACCTGAAATTCCATGACATCCCCAACACGGTCGCCAAGGCGATCATGGCACTGCGCCCGCTCGAACCCGCTATCCTCACGGTCCACGCCGCAGGCGGCCGCGCGATGCTCGAGGACGCCAAGGCTGCGGCGCCCACCGGCACCAAGGTCGTCGCGGTCACGACGCTGACAAGCCTCGACGGCACTGACCTTGCTTCGATCGGTTGCCCCGACAATCCGCATGATCAGGTGCTCAGGCTGACTGAGCTGGCGATGTCGGCGGGTGTCGACGGGGTGGTCTGCTCAGGCGCCGAGGTGAAGGCGGCCAAGAAACTATGGCCCAAGGGCTTCTTCGTCGTGCCCGGCGTCCGCCCGGCAAATGGCGCCGCCGGAGACCAGAAGCGCGTCGTCACGCCGCGCGAGGCGATCGATGCCGGCGCGTCGATCCTCGTCGTCGGGCGGCCGATCACCCAGGCGGAAAATCCCGACACAGCCGCGCGCGAGATCGAGGCGACACTCTAGCCTTTACCGATGTCGCAACCCGTGATCCGCCTTGCCACGCCCAGCGATCTGCCGCGCTTGCACGCAGTGATCGAACGTGCCTATCGCGGCGAAGAGGCACGCGCCGGCTGGACTCATGAGGGGGACCTTCTCAAAGGCGCGCGAACCGATGCCGCCACGCTCGAAGCGATCGTCGCCGCCACCGATGCACGCCTGCTCATTGCGTTGAACGACGAGTCGCCGATCGGTTGCGTCCAGGTGACCGATCGCGGTGACGGGCTTTGCTATCTCGGTCTCCTGTGCGTCGAGCCGCTCCTCCAGACCGGCGGCCTCGGCAGACTCCTGCTGGAAGCGGCGGAAAATCTTGCGTGCGACACCTTCGGCGCATCGGCCATGGAGATGACGGTCATCGACAGCCGGGTCGAGCTGATCGCTTATTATGAGCGCCGCGGCTATGTGCGCACGCCCGAACGGCGGGATTTTCCTATCGCAGTTACGCCGCGGCTTTACATGACGGTACTGGTCAAATCCCTGCGCTGACCCCCATGGCGACTCAATGCCAGTCACCGCCAAAACTCATGGCCGTAGCAGCGCAGCAAGACTGGTTAACCGGTTCTACACTGCGCTGGGATATAGGCGACGCACATGCATCGCCTCGCTACTCCCCTCCTGCTCGTGGTGCTACCGCTCGCCCTGTTTCTCGCGCTGTTCCATCCGGCGACGCTCGATATCGGCAATCCCGGCTGGTTGATACGCGGCACTGACAATGGCGAGAATGCGCTGGGCGCCCATGCCTATTGGCATGATCCGGCGGCAGGTGCGTCACTCAAGACCAGGCTGCTCAACGCCCCCGAGGGCGTGCCGGTGCTCTATACTGACAGCAATCCGCTGGTAACGCTGGCGGCCAAGCCGTTCGCGGCATTGCTGCCTGCCGACGCGCAACTGGTTGGACCGTTCATTCTTCTCAACCTGATCTTGCAGGCAGTCTTCGCCTGGCTGCTGCTGCGTGGCCGGGCACCGGGCGCCGTGGCGTTATGGGCGGGTGTTGTCCTGCTCGCCTTTCCACCGACGCTCGCCAACCGGGTCTCCCATGTCAACCTCATGGCGCACTGGACGATATTGGCCGCGTTATGCCTATTTCTCGATCCGGAACGCAGCGCACGCCTGCGGTGGTGGGCGCCGCTGATCGCGATCTCCGCGCTTATGCAGAGCTATCTGCTGGTGCTGGTGGGTGCGATCTGGGCCTCGGCGATGCTGGCGCGCTTTATCGAGGGATCGCGCCAGACGCGCATCATGACGCTGGCGCAGGTCGCCGCCATGCTGGTGCTGGTCGCGATCCTCGCCTGGTGGCTTGGCGTGGGAGACCAGGCGTCATCCGGAACGTTCGGTGCCTTCTCGATGCCGCTCGACGCGTTGTGGAATCCGGGCGTTGACAGCTTCTCCCGCCTGCTGCCCGGCTATGAGCGCAGTCCCGGGCGAGGTTTCGAAGGGTTTCATTATCTCGGCGCGGGTGGGCTACTGCTCATCGGGGCAGCCATCGTCACTGCGCGCTACCGCCCCGCCCGTGACGGCGAACATGCTGCCGGACAGCGCCTGCGCAGGCTGGTCCCGGCGCTTGTGGTACTCGCCGCTCTCGCCATCGTCCGGTTGCCCCTGCCTGCGCCGCTATTGGCGATGCTTGATCCGGTGCGCGCGTCTGGCCGCCTGTTCTGGCCGGTCGGCTATGTGCTCGTCCTGATGGCGCTGCTGGCGGTGTTTCGTTTGTCGGCTGCCCGTTCCGGCGGAATATTGGTCGCGATCATCGCCGTTCAGGCCTTTGACCTGTCGGGCATGGCTGAAGCCGTCCGCGCGCAAAGCCAGGAAGCCGAGAACCACCAGCTTTACCGCCGCACCCTCGATCCGCGCTGGGATCAATTGGTGGCGCAGTCGCGATCAGTCGCCTTCATCCCCGGTGACGTAATCCATGATCTCGACATGTTTCAGGAAATCAGCTGGCGCGCGGTCAAGGCCGGCCGGCCCGTCACCAATGTCTATGCCGCGCGCACCAGCCGGGCCACGACGCATCGCCTAGCGGCGGAGAGTGCCGCCTTTGCGCGGGGGGAACTGGTCCCGGGCCGGCTGTATGTCCTGCTCGCCGGCGCCCCGCTGCCCGCCACCGTCGCGCGACGCGTAGAGCGGCTCGACGGCATGACCGTCCTTCCGCCGGTACAGGGTCAACATCCCATCAACTTTGGGCTATCGCGATAACCGCCGGGCCGATTCCAGGCCAGCAAGGGAGAGACATGCCCGTCACTGCCAAGATCTGCGGCCTATCGACGCCCGAATCGCTTGACGCCGCGATCAGTGGCGGCGCGAGCCATGTCGGCTTCGTCTTCTTCCCGCCCTCGCCGCGCAACCTGAGCCGCGAACGCGCCGCGCAGCTTGCGGCGCGGGTGCCGGGGCACGTCACGCGCGTCGGTGTATTTGTCGACCCGGATGACGCGCTTCTCGAAGCGTCGATCGGCGCTGGGCAGCTACAGGTGCTTCAGCTCCACAACACCAGCCCGGGCCGCGCAGCCGCGATCAAGGCGCGTACCGAGCTTGAGATCTGGGCGGCGGTCGCCGTCAAGACACGCGCTGATCTGGCCATCGCCCCCAGCTATACCGACGCCGCCGACCGCATTCTCTACGACGCGAAGACGCCGCCCGGCGCGGTGATACCCGGCGGCATGGGTGTGCGTTTCGATTGGAGCCTGTTGCAGGGCCTGCGCCACGCGCTTCCCTGGGCGCTGTCGGGAGGACTCGACCCGTTCAATGTTGCGGAAGCGGTCGCGATAACCGGGGCGACGATGGTCGATGTTTCCTCGGGCGTCGAGTCCGCGCCGGGTATCAAGGATGCGGGCAAGATCGCGGCATTTCTCGACACAGTCAAAAGCCTTCAGAGCAACGCGCGATAACCCGACGCGCTTGAACTGTCATGCCGGACCTGTTCGTCATGACAGGTCGATCCAACAAGATAATATACAATATATTGATTATTATAGATTATTTTTTGACTTCAGGCAGGGAGGAGCGTTGGAACTGTCAAGACCCTACTGACATTCCCAACAGGGGCACGATTCAATGTCTCCGGTCACTGCGCTACGCACTCCATGACTGTCACGATCGAACGGAAGAGCATCTCCGATTTACGCGTGCCGCTCCGGCGTTACGCAACTCGACACGCCCGGGTGAGATGCTAAAGCGCACCCGCCATGAACGTACCCAACACCTTCCGCGCCCAGCCCGACGATCGCGGGCATTTCGGCGAGTTCGGCGGCCGCTATGTCGCCGAGACGCTGATGCCGCTCGTGCTCGAGCTCGATGTCGCCTACCGCGCGGCCAAGGCCGATCCGGCCTTCGCTGCCCAGTTCGAGGATCTGCTCGAACATTATGTCGGCCGGCCGAGCCCGCTTTATTATGCCGAGCGGCTGACTGAAGCGCTCCGCGAGAGCGCCCCTGAGGGCAAAGGCGCGCAGGTCTGGTTCAAGCGCGACGAACTGAATCACACCGGCGCTCATAAGATCAATAATTGTATCGGCCAGATCCTGCTCGCGATGCGCATGGGCAAGACCCGGATCATCGCCGAGACCGGCGCCGGCCAGCACGGCGTCGCCACCGCCACGGTCTGCGCGCGCTTCGGCCTGCCCTGCGTCATCTATATGGGCGCACGCGATATCGAGCGGCAGCAGCCCAATGTGTTCCGCATGAAGCTGCTCGGCGCCGAGGTCCGTGCCGTTACCTCGGGCGCGATGACGCTCAAGGACGCGATGAACGAGGGCCTGCGCGACTGGGTCGCGAACGTCCACGACACCTTCTACATCATCGGCACCGCCGCCGGCCCGCACCCTTATCCCGAGCTGGTCCGCGATTTCCAGAGCGTGATCGGCAAGGAAGCCCGCGCCCAGATGCTCGCCCGCATCAATCGCCTGCCCGATCTGCTGGTCGCGGCGATCGGCGGCGGCTCGAACGCAATCGGGCTGTTCCACCCGTTCCTCGACGATGAGAGCGTCGCCATGCTCGGCGTGGAAGCGGCGGGCCACGGCCTGGACAAGCAACATGCCGCCAGCCTCGCAGGCGGATCGCCTGGCGTGCTCCACGGCAACAAGACGTACCTGCTCCAGGACGAGGACGGCCAGATCGCCGAGGCGCACTCGATCTCCGCCGGACTCGATTATCCCGGCATCGGCCCTGAGCATAGCTGGCTGCATTCGATCGGCCGGGTCGAGTACACCAGCGCGACCGATACAGAAGCGCTTGATGCGTTCCAGCTGCTGTGCCGCACCGAGGGGATCATCCCCGCGCTCGAGCCGTCACATGCAATTGCTGCGGTCGCCCGCGTGGCGCGCGAGATGGATCGGGAGCAGATCATCCTGTGCAACCTGTGCGGACGAGGGGATAAGGACATCTTTACCGTCGCCGCCGCGCTGGGGGTTGAGATATGAACCGATCCTTTGCCCGGTTTATCTGTGTCTGGGGAACAATGCTCGCCCTTTGCGTGGCCTCCGTTGAGATCGGTCACTGGCTTCCGAAATACTGGGGCGGTGGCCTCGCCGGTGCCCTAGGAGCCTTGTTTTGGGGGCGGATAGGGAAATGGTTCGACCGGCACTGGCCGCAGCCAAAAAAGGGGTGGGCCGAATGACCCGCCTCTCAGCCGCCTTCGACCGCGCCCGCGCCGAGCGCCGCGCCGCCCTGGTCGCCTTCGTGACCGCCGGCGATCCCACGCCCGCCGCCACCGCCTCGATCCTCGACGCGCTCGTGGAAGGCGGCGCCGATGTAATCGAGCTCGGCATGCCCTTCACCGATCCGATGGCCGACGGCCCCGCGATCCAGGCCGCGAACCTGCGCAGCCTCGGCGCCGGTACCACCACCGCCGATATCCTCGGCATCGCCAGGGCCTTTCGCGCCCGTCATCCCGGCGTGCCGATCGTCCTGATGGGCTATGCCAATCCGATGCTCCGCCGCGGTGCCGACTGGTTCGCCAGCGCCGCCACTGACGCCGGCGTCGATGGCGTGATCTGCGTCGACATCCCGCCCGAGGAAGACGACTCCCTGGGCCCGGAACTGCGCAAAGCCGGCATCGACCTGATCCGCCTCGCCACCCCCACCACCGACGCGGTGCGCCTGCCCACGGTCCTCGATGGCGCGAGCGGTTTCCTCTATTATGTCTCGGTCGCCGGTATCACCGGCCTGCAGCAGGCAGCACAGGACTCGATCGAAACCGCGGTCGCGAAGCTCAAGGCAGCGACCGACCTGCCCGTCGCGGTCGGCTTCGGCATCCGCACGCCCGATCAGGCAGCGCAGATCGGCCGCGTGGCCGACGGCGTCGTGGTCGGTTCCGCGATCGTCGAGCTGGTCGGCAAGCATGGCGAGGATGCACACGCGCCGGTAAGGGCTTATATCAGCTCCCTCTCGACGGCGATCGCCGCCGCACGCAAGGAAACAGTATGAGCTGGCTGACCAGCGTCCGTAACGCGCTCTCGTTCGTCGTTCCCAAAAAGGATGGCGGCGACAATCTCTGGCACAAGTGCAAGGGATGCGGGCAGATGGTGTTCCTCAAGGAACTCGAGGACAATCTCCACGTCTGCCCGAACTGCGATTTCCACGAGCGCATCGGGCCGATCCTGCGCTTCCAATATATCTTCGACGCGGGCAGCTATACGATCATCCCGCTCCCCAAAGTGCCGGACGATCCGCTCAAGTTCCGTGACACCAAGCGCTATGCCGATCGCATCAAGGCTGCCCGCATCGCGACCTCCGAGGGCGACGCGCTGATCAACGCGCGCGGCACGATCGAGGGCCGGAAGGCGGTCGTCGGCGTACAGGATTTCGCCTTCATGGGCGGATCGATGGGGCTCGCGGTCGGCGAGGCATTCGTGCGCGGCGTCGAGAGCGCGATCGCGGATCGCTGCCCTTACATCATCTTCACCGCGGCCGGCGGCGCGCGTATGCAGGAGGGCATTCTGAGCCTCATGCAGATGCCGCGCGCGACCGTCGCGATCCAGATGCTCCACGACGAGGGCCTGCCCTATATCGTCGTGCTGACCGATCCGACCACCGGCGGCGTGACGGCGAGCTACGCGATGCTCGGTGACGTCCAGATCGCCGAGCCGGGCGCCCTGATCGGCTTCGCCGGCCAGCGCGTCATCGAACAGACCATTCGCGAGAAACTCCCCGAAGGCTTCCAGCGCGCCGAATATCTGCTCGAGCACGGCATGCTCGATATGGTGAAACACCGGAAGGACCTGCGCGCCACGCTGGCGAACCTGATCGGCTATCTGTGCGCGCAGAAGGCGGCGTAACCTCCTTCTTCCTCCCCTCCCGCTCGCGGGAGGGGCTGGGGGAGGGCCTGTTCGGAGGGGAGCGACGCTTGGATTACACGCGCTCCCCTATAGTCGCGTGCGTTAAAACTGATCCACATAAAGCCTCTCTTTCCCTTCCCCAGCGAAGGCTGGGGCCCAGTTGGGAAACGGAAAGAAACGGGCGAGGCGGATCATCACCAGCGCTCCCCAACTGGACCCCAGCCTTCGCTGGGGAAGCAGTAAGGGGATTGAGCGGCGAACGTCTTTCCCGCGTCAGATTTGACTCATGCCGCGCTAACTCCTCCTGCAACCTGGAGGGGAATTAATGGCTGACTCCGCCACCTCCACCTCCCCAGCCGTCCAGCACCAGCTCGACCGCCTCTGGGCGCTCTCCCCCGGCGCCGACATCCTCGGCCTCGAGCGCATCACCGCTTTGCTCGATCGGATCGGCAACCCGCACGAGCACCTCCCGCCGGTGCTCCATGTCGCCGGCACCAACGGCAAGGGCTCGACCTGCGCGTTCCTGCGCTCGGCGATCGAGGCGGCCGGGCTCGTCGCCCATGTCTATACCAGCCCGCATCTGGTCCGCTTCAACGAGCGTATCCGCATCGCCGGCGCGCTGATCGAAGACGACGGCCTCGCCGCTCTCCTGGAAGAGGTGCTCGATCGGGCGGACGGCATCGGCGCCAGCTTCTTCGAAGTGACGACCGCCTGCGCTTTCCTCGCCTTCAGCCGAACCCCGGCCGATGCCTGCATCGTCGAGGTCGGGCTGGGCGGCAGGCTCGATGCGACCAATGTCATCTCGCGCCCGCTCGTTACCGGCATCGCCCAGCTCGGCATCGATCACCAGTTCTTCCTGGGCGACACGGCCGAAGAGATCGCCGGCGAGAAAGCGGGCATCGCCAAGGCGGGCGTCCCGCTGGTGACGATGCGCTATCCGGAAAAGATCATGCACCGCGTCGCCGCGGTCGCGCGCGCGGCGGGCGCACCAGTATCCTCGGCCGGCGGACACTGGCTGTTCTCGACTGACCTCAACCGGCTGACCTACAAGGATGCCGCCGACCGGATCGAGACGCCGCTGCCGCATATGGCCGGCCCGCACCAGCCCGAGAATCTGGCGCTCGCCATCGCGATGCTGCGCCATCAAAGCGTTTTGCCGATCCCGCCCGAGGCCTATCGCACCGCCGCCGAGACCACGACCTGGCCAGCGCGAATGCAGCACCTTGGCAAGGGCCCGCTCACTGACCTGCTGCCCGAGGGGAGCGCTCTCTGGCTCGATGGCGGCCATAATCCGGCGGCGGGTGCCGCGGTCAGTACGGCCCTGCGCGAGGAGGCGAAGGGTCGCCCGGTCCACCTTGTCGTCGGAATGCTCTCGAACAAGGACCCCGCCGGCCTTCTTGCGCCCTTTGCCGGGCTGGTGACGACGCTCCTCGCGGTCCCGGTTCCAAATCACGAGCACCATGCCCCTGACGCCCTCGCGGCGATCGCGACCGATCTCGGCATGAGTGCGGGCACGGCCGACGATCCCGCAGCAGCGCTCACGGCGATCAGCAACTACGCGCTTCCGTCGGCGCCGCCGGTCGTGCTCATCCTCGGCTCGCTCTATCTCGCCGGCACGGTGCTCGCCGCGAACGGCGAACCGCCCCGATGATTCCTTATTGCTATTGACTTGCAATAACACTCAAGCGACCTTGGCGGCCAAGCCCAAGGAGTCGCCGATCATGACTATCGCCCCCAGCCCCGCCCAGATGCTGCCTCACGCGCTGCCGGCCTGCCCCAACAGCCGCCTCGCCCTGTTCGCGATCCGCCGGATGGGCGCGCACGGCCTCTCGGACGCACATGCCGCGCATGCCATGGTGAACGGCTTTGGCGAGGGCTTCCGTCGCCCGCTCGTGCTGATGCGCGCGTTGATGGCGGACATAGCGACCAGCGCGACCGGCACCGTAGCGATCGCGCCATGCTGCTGCGCGCGGATGACGACAGCCGAGTCCGCCTTGCTCACGATCCTGGCCCGCGCTGAAACCGCGCCGGAAACCGCCCGTCTGCTGCTCGCCGATCTGCTCGGCCTGCGCCGTGTCGACGGCGTGCTCGCCACCGCCACCCTGGTCGCCGCCGCCTTCGCCGATGCCGGCCGGCCTATTTCCGGTTAGCCCGGAGCTCCCGCAGCTTGTCCATCGCCCAGCGGTACATGTCAGCCTCGGCCGCACGCTGTTGCCGGTCGAGCCGCTTCATCCGCGCCTCCACCTCTTCGAGTACTGCCAGCGCCTTCTTCTCCCAGCCCTGATCGAGCAGCAGCGCGGCGTAGCGGCACCTGCCTTCCTCGCCGGGCAGCCGCGTGACGAGATCGGCGTATAGCGCGAGCGCCTCCTCCTTGCGATCAAGCGCCTCGAGGATGCGCGCACGGAGCAAAATCTGACGATCACGATCGCTCTGCGCGCTCGGCGGGGTATTGGCGTCAAGCGTTGCCAGCGCACCGGCGGCATCGCCGGTCTCATATTGGGCACGCGCCAGCTTCTCGCCGGTGCGCATATCGAGCGGCCCGCGCGCGATTGCCTCGTGGAGCATCGGCAGCGCTTCATCATACCGGCCAAGCGCCGCCAATGCGTCGGCCAGCCGGATCCGGTTGGCCGCAGTATCCGTCAGATCGAGCGCATCGCGCGCCGCGCGCACCTCGCGCTCGGGGTTGAGCGCATGGACTGCCTTGGCACGCACAGTGCGGACATGGCGATTGCCGTAGAAGCGCGGATAGAGTTCGAGCACCAGATAGGCGACCGTGGCCGGCCCCGGCAGGAATACCAGCGCGTAGATCCACATCTGGTTGCGGCCATTGCGGATCACATCGATGACCAGCATCACCTCGACCGCGAGAATCAGCAGATAGACAATCATCGGACGTCGGGCTCCTCGGGCGCGGCGATACCATAGCCGCCCAGCTGCGGCCTTGCGGGAAGGCGGGTTTCCTCGGGCCCCGCCGGTTCCATCCGAACTTGCGGCTTGGCCGATTGCGACCGGATCACCCACCAGATAATCCGGCCGATAATAATCGCGGCGAAGACACCGCTCATGGCGCAGGCGTCTCCCCGGCGGCGCTCCCCGCGCTGCCGATAGAGCGATCGACCAGTCCCGATCGGATCATCCACCAGAACAGCCCCACACCGGGCAAGGCGATGACGGTCGTCAGCAGATAGAAATTCACGTAACCGAACCGTTCGATCAGCGCGCCCGCCGTCGTGCCGGTTACGAAGCGGCCGACGATGCTCGCCGCTGCCGAGATCAGCGCATATTGCGCGGCGGTATAACGCAGATCAGTCAGCGCCGAGAAATAGGCGACCACCGCGACCCCACCGAACCCACTCGAGAAATTCTCGAAACCGATCGCGCCTGCCATGCCGAGGTTGGAATGCCCCGCCGCAGCGAGCCCGGCAAAGCTGAGGTTGGAAACCGCCATCAGCACAAGCGCGAGCAGCACCGAGCGCTTCATACCCATCTTCGCATAGAGCACGCCGCCAACGAAGATGCCGATCAGATAGGCCCAGAAGCCGAGCCCGACATCGTAGAATGCGATCTCGTCATTGCTGAATTTCAGATCGTCGAACAGCAGCCGGAAGGTGAGATTGGCCAGCGTATCGCCGATCTTGTGGATCAGGATGAACAGCAGCACGATCAGCGCACCCTCGCGCTTGAAGAACTGCGCGAACGGCCCCCAGATCGAGATCAACATCGCGGCGACGTTCTGCCGTGTGGCAATCTCGCGGTGCCGCGCCGGCTCGCCGACGATCAGCCCGGCGAGCATCGCCGGCAGCGCGAACAGGGCGCAGGCGAGATAGGCCATTTCCCAGCCGCCGCGCGCCGCGATCACCAGCGCCAGCGCGCCAGCGCCCGCTGAACCGATCCGCCAGCCATATTGCGACATGCCGGATCCGACACCTAGTTGGCGCGGCTCGAGGATCTCGATCCGATAGGCATCGATCACGATATCGAACGTCGCGCCCGCCACGCCGACCAAGATTGCGGCGGTTACCGTAGGCAGGATCGCATTTCCCACCGGCGTTACCAGCGCCAGGTTTGCGACCGCCGCCATCACCAGCAGCCCCGCAACTACCAGCCACGAAACACGTTGCCCGAGGCGCCCGATAACCGGCAATGTCACGCCATCGACGATCCAGGCCCAGAAAGGCTTGAGGTTATAGACCAGGAAGGCGAGGCTGAACGCCGTCACCGTCTTCTTGTCGATGCCGCCCTGCGCCAGCCGCGTCGTCAGCGTCGCGCCGATCATCGCATAGGGAAAGCCCGAGGAAATGCCGAGCGCGAGCGCCGCGAGCGGCGCCTTCTCGAAATAGGGGCGGATGCTGTCCCACCAGCTTGCCTGCCGCTCGATCGCCAACTCGTCCATTCGTATCTTGCTCCCCGCGCGGTTGAAGCAGAGACTAGCGCCAAAAATCGGGAGAGGAAGCAAGGATGAACGCGTCTGCGAAGATTAGCGCGCCAACGCCGGGCCAGCTTGCGCTCGCCGCCCAGCTCGCGGCGGGTGGAACGCGCGCCAATGCCGGCATCACCCATGTCGACGCATCCGCCTACACCTCCCCCGAACGTCATGCCACCGAGCAGGCGCGCATCTTCGCCCGTCTCCCGCTGGTCATCGCGCCTTCGGCGCTGTTGCCCAAACCCAATATGGCCGTGCCGCATGACGGCTTCGGCAAACCGCTGCTGATCGCGCGCGACAAGGACGGGCACGCCCAGGTCTTCCTCAATGTCTGCCAGCATCGCGGCACCCGCCTGGTCGAAGGCAGCGACCCGGTCTGCGCATCGCGATTGATCTGCCCTTATCATGCCTGGAGCTATACGCTCGATGGCGCGCTCGCCGGGCTGCCACGCCTGGACAGCTTCCCGCATCTCGACCGCCATGAATATAATCTCAAGCGCCTGCCCACGCGCGAGGCTGGCGGGCTGATCTGGTTCGCGTTCGATGAAGGCGCTGATTTCAGCGAAGCCGAGGCGCTCGGCCATGATTTCGACGCCTTCGATATGGCGGGCCAGCATCTTTTCCACCGCCGTACCCATGATGTCGCGGCGAACTGGAAGCTGATCATGGACGCGTTCCTGGAGAGCTATCATGTCCAGCGCCTCCATGCCGCGACGATCGGCCCCTTCTTCAAGGACGGCGTCTCTACCGGCGACCATATCGGCCCGCATCAGCGTAGCGCAGTCGGCCGCGAGGCGGCGCTGGCGGCATGCGCCGCCGAGGACTGGCCGACCCTGCGCGCGGCGATCACCTATACCTATCAGCTCTTCCCGGGCACGGTGCTGATCGTCAGCCCCGATTACATGAATTTGATGGTGCTGATGCCGCAATCCGAGGGCCGCGTACTGGTCGAGGATTTCATGCTGATCCCCGAGGCGCCGGCGACCGAAAAGGCGCTCGCGCATTGGGAGAAGAGCTGGAACCTGCTCGACGGGGGAGTCTTTGCGGCTGAGGATTTCCGCGCCGCGGCGCTCGGACAACAAGGGCTGGCGTCAGGAGCGATCGAGCGCGTTACGCTTGGCACGCTGGAGACAGGCATCCGCAATTTCCATGACGCGGTGGAGGCGAGGCTCTGATTTCCTTCTCCCCCTGGGGGAGTTTTGACGGGCGACGGGTCGAAATGCCCCCCGGGCATTTCTAAAACATGCCCGGGGCATGTTTTACCCGGCGCCCGACAAAACTGGATACGGAGACTTGGGAGCGAAGCGACCTAGTCGGAGTTGGATGAGGGGATGAGGCTCGAGTCATAGCCTCAGACCCTCACCATTCCGCCGCCTTCGGCGGCTCCCTCCCTCTCCCCTTCAGGGAGAGGGAAAAGCTACGCAGCCTTGTCGAACAGGCTGAACCCGCCCGGCAGCCGCTTCGGCTTCCTGCCCTCGAGCACCGCTTCGATCACATTGATCGCCGCCAGCAAATCGCGTTGGGCATAGGGCTTCGACAGGCAGCCGGCCGCCACTGTCCGCGCGCCTTCGGGGCAGGAACCCGTCACGAACAGCACCGGAATGCCGGCCTCATAAGCCGCATGCGCCACATCGAGCCCGCTGCCATCCGCCAGGCTGATATCGACCAATATCAGGTCGACATCATTGTCGCCCCGAATCACTGTCATCGCATCAGCGACACGATCCACGGTCGCAACGATCTCGAACTCACATTCACGCAGAAAATGCTCGGTATCGAACGCGACAAGGGGCTCGTCCTCGACGATCAACAGCCGCGAAATCCGCCGTTTCTTCTTGCCGAACAACATAGTGCCTGTCCGTGCCTTTTTACTGGGCAAACGGAGCATCGCCCCGCCCGCCTTGTTACGCTTCCGTCCCTTAACGCGCACCTGCGCGATCCGTCGCAACATTTTTTTCATGTGCTGCTGCAGAAAAACGGTATCAGCGCGGCGTGTCCATTTTTCGTCCATCCAAAGAGCAGCAGCGTATCGCCAAGCTGCTCGCCCGCGCCGGCGTCGCCTCGCGCCGCGAGATCGAGCGCATGATTGCCGAGGGGCGCGTCGCGCTCAACGGCACCGTCATCGATACGCCCGCGACGATCCTCACATCGCTGAAGGGCGTCACGGTCGACGGCAATCCCGTCGAGGCAGCGGCGCCCGCGAGGCTTTTCCTCTACCACAAGCCAAGCGGCCTGCTCGTCACCGAACGCGACCCCGGTGGGCGACCCACCATCTATGACAAGCTGCCGAGCGACCTGCCGCGCGTGGTGCCGGTCGGCCGGCTCGATCTCAACACTGAAGGCCTGTTGCTGCTCACCACGGACGGCGAGCTCAAGCGCCAGCTCGAATTGCCCGCGACCGGCGTCGAACGCGCCTATCGCGCCCGTGCCTATGGCCCGGTCACGCAGGCACAGCTCGAGGAGCTCATCCACGGCGTCGAGATCGAGGGGGTTCGCTACGGCTCGATCAACGCCAATCTCGAACGCCGCACCGGCGCAAATGTCTGGATCGAGATGATCCTGACCGAAGGCAAGAATCGCGAAGTCCGCCGCGTGCTCGAACATCTCGGCCTGCGCGTCTCGCGGCTGATCCGCACCCGCTACGGCCCGTTCGTTCTCGGCGATCTGCCGGTGGGCGAAGTTGGCGAGGTGCGAGAGGCCGATGTCGTCGCGTTCCGCAAAAACCCGACCAAGAACCTGACGCCCGGCCAGGAACCGCCCGAACTGAAGCGTCGCGCGCCGGCGCCCTCGCCGGTTCCGGGCGACCGGCTGAAGCAACCGCGCGGCATCACCATGGCGCCGCCTCCCTCCAGGCCGACCCGCCCGACTCCGGTCGGCGATGCCCGCCCAGCCGCCGCGAGGCGCCCCGCACGCATCACCCGCGAAGACGCCGCACGCGCCGACCGCGCCGCCTTTACCGACGCTCGCCCGGCCCGCCGCGCGCCCACCGGCGACGCGAAACGCGGTGGCTGGTCACCACGCGACAGTCGTCCCGCCGAAGAACGCGCCGCAGCACCCGCCGCGCGCCCGAAGCGATTTTACGACGCCAAACCCAGGCGCGACGCCCGGCCCGACGATGCGGCCCCCAAACGCCCCGAACGCGTCTTCAATCCAGAACTCGGCCGGAACGTCCGCGCCAAGAAACCGCGCCCGCCGCGCTCTGAGGGTGGTGTCGATCCGCGCCCGCCCGCCGGCGGCACCGGCAAACCGTCCTCGCGCGCCGGCTGGGCAAAGCCCAAACCCAAGCCCAAGCCCCGTACCCGGAAATAGACCATGCGCATCATCGCCGGCCAATGGCGTGGCCGACCCATCGTCGCCCCCAAGGGCGAAGCCACCCGCCCCACCGCGGATCGCATGCGCGAAGCGCTGTTCTCGATGCTGGCGAGTCGCCTCGGCAGCTTCGAGGAGCTCGCCGTCGCCGATCTGTTCGCAGGCTCGGGCGCGCTTGGCCTCGAGGCGCTGTCGCGCGGCGCGGCAAGCTGCGTGTTCGTCGAGCAGGATCGCGCCGCGGTCGATGCGCTCAAGGCCAATATCGCGAAGCTTGGCGCGAAGGCCGATGTCCGCGCCCAATCGGTCCTCGCCCTGCCGCCCGCCACGAAGCCCTATGACCTGATCCTGATGGATCCGCCCTATGGCACCGGTGCCGGTGCGGTGGCGCTCGACAAGCTCGGCCGGCTCGGCTGGGCGGATGACGCGACCTGGATCAGCATCGAGACAGCGAAGAACGAGACGATCGAGGTCGACGGTTTCACAGCGGACGTCGAGCGCGTCCACGGCAAGGGCAAGATCACGCTGCTGCGGCGCGCTTGACTCCCCTCCCGCTCGCAGCAAGCAAAGCCACCAGACTCACCAGCGCCGCGGTGCTCGCATAATATCCGACCGGCACCAGCCCGCCCCTCGTCGCCAGCCATTGTGCGATCATCGGGGTGAGCCCGCCGCCGAGCACGCCAGCCACGTTGAACGCCATCGACACGCCGGTATAGCGCACCCGCGGCGGGAACATGCCCGGCAGCCACGCCCCGAGCGGTCCATAGATGAAGCCCATCAGGAACAGCGACAGCGCCAGAAAGACGAACACCAGCGAGAGCGATCCGCTCCCCATCAGCGGCGCCATCAGGAAGCCGGCACCGATCGTCGCGACGCAGCCGCCCATCAGCACGCGGCGTTCGTCCCAATGCCGGTCCGCCAGCCAGGCCGCGACGAAGATCCCGACCGCCAGGAACAGGATCGCGCCGAGCTGCACGCCGAGAAATTGCTGCATGCCATAGCCGAGCGTCTTGGTGCCGTAGCCGAGCGCGAACGCGGTGCTGATATAATAGAGTGCGAAGCAGGCAACCGCCCCCAATGTCCCAACCAGCAGCGCCCCGGGATGCAGCCGCACAAGCTCCACCAGCGGCACGCGCGGTGGCGGCGCCTCGGCGAGCGACGCGGCGAATTCGGGCGTCTCGCAAAGCTTCAGCCGGATCCACAGCCCGACCCCGACCAGCAACGCGCTCAGGATGAAGGGAATGCGCCAGCCCCAGTCATGGAACTGGTCGGGCGTCAGCCAAAGGCCGAGCAGCAGGAACAACCCGTTGGCGGCGATGAACCCGGCCGGCGCGCCCAATTGTGGGAACATGCCGTAACGCGCGCGCCAGCCCGGCGGGGCATTCTCCACCGCGAGCAATGCCGCCCCGCCCCATTCGCCGCCCAGCCCGAAGCCCTGGCCGAACCGGAGCACGCACAGCGCCAAGGGCGCGACCCAGCCGGCGCTGGCATAAGTCGGCAGGAACGCGACCAGTGTGGTCGAGACGCCCATCGTCAGCAACGAGGCGACGAGGGTAGACTTGCGCCCGATCCGGTCGCCGAAATGGCCGAACACGAGCGACCCCACCGGCCGCGCGACGAACGCCACGCCCAGCGACGCGAAGGCCAGCATCTGCTGCGCGGCGGGCGATACGCTTGGGAAGAACAATGCGCCGAACACCAGGGAGGCCGCGGTCGCGTAGATATAGAAATCGTAGAATTCGATCCCCGTCCCGACCAGGCTCGCCAGCAGCACGCGGCGGTGGGTGGACATCGAATGCGGTGCGGTGGCGGCAGCGTTCATGCCGGTACCATAACAAACGGCACCGGCTTGTCGAATAGCGTTACCGCTAGCCCGTTCAGCGCGCGCCGAATGCGTCGAGCAGCGTCAGCAACAGCCAGTAAAGACCGCCCGAGAGCAGCATCGCCGCCGGCAGCGTCATCACCCAGGCCAGCGCCATATTGATGATGGTGCGCGGTCGCAGCCCCGCGCCACTCGCGACCGAAGCGCCCGCCACCCCGCTCGTCAGGATATGGGTGGTCGAGACCGGCAGGCCATATTTGTCCGCGATCTGGATCATCGCTGCGGCGACCAGTTCGGCCGAAGCGCCCATGCCATAGGTCAAATGACTCTTGCCGATCCGCTCGCCCACCGTGACGACGATCCGCTTCCACCCGACCATCGTGCCGAGCCCCAACGCCAGCGCGACCGTGATTTTCACCCAGAGCGGGATGTAGCGCGTGCCCTTTTCCAGATTGGCCTGATAGTCGCCGATCGCCTTCAGCTCGGTGCCGGAAAAGGTCTTCGCGGCCTTGTCCTTGCTGGCCGTCACCAGCTTCGTCGTGTCGAGCACGAGATACATGTCGTTGCGCAGGTTCGGCGTCGCCGCCGCCGGGACCTTTTCGAGCGAGCCGAAACCGCCGATCCGCTCGCTCACATCGCGCGACAGCGTGCCGATGGCGCCATAGACTGCGGGATTGTCCGCCTTCTTGGCCTGGAGCGCCACGGTCAGCGTCGTGCGTGCCCCGGCGACATCGCCTCCACGGGCCGGGCCGGCGTCGGCGGGGCCGGCATGCGCCGCAAAGGCACCTTCGGCCGCGGTCGCGGTGGCGATGAAACCAGGCGTATCGCGCTCCGGCATCGTCCGGTTGAGCGCATAGGCGGTCGGTGCACAGCCGATCAGGATCAGCATGATCAGCCCCATGCCCTTCTGCCCGTCATTGCTGCCATGCGAGAAGCTGACGGCGGTGCAGGTGAAGATCAGCAGCGCGCGGATCCCCTTTGGCGGAGGCGCACCGACATCCGGCTCCGTGTAGAGCTTCGGGTTGCGCAGGAAGAGCTTCATCACCCGGAGCAGCAGCAACGCCCCGATAAAGCCGAACAGCGGCGCCATCCACAGCCCGGTCAGCACCTTGTTGACCTGAGCCCAATCGACGCCGGACGTCCCGCCGGTGCCGGACGATATCAGCTGGTTGGCCAGGCCGACGCCGAGGATCGAGCCGATCAGCGCGTGGCTGGAGGAATTGGGCAGGCCGACGAACCACGTCGCGAGGTTCCAGATCACCGCGGCGAGCAGCAGCGCGAAGATCATCGCGAAGCCGGCATTGCTCCCGACATGCAGGATGAGGTCGACCGGCAGCAGCGTGATGATCGAATAGGCCACCGCCCCGCTCGAGAACATCACGCCGGCGAAATTCCAGGCGCCCGACCAGACGACGGCAAGCGATGCCGGCAGCGAATTGGTGTAGATCACCGTCGCGACCGCATTGGCGGTGTCGTGGAAGCCGTTCACGAACTCGAAGCCGAGCGCGATCAGCAGCGCGATCCCGAGGAACAGGAACACGCCGGTCGCCATGGTCTCGCCGACCTGGGTGGTATCCACCAGAATGCTGAAACCGGCATAGGCGAAGCCGCCCAGCAGGATCGCCAGGAAAGCCCAGCGCCCCGCACGTGGCAGTGATGTATCGAGCCGTGGCCCGTTCGATGCGCGCGCGGCCGACTCGGGCGGCGCTGAATAGGTTGTTGCCATGACACGACTCGCTTCGCGCGCTTGTGTGACAGGTTGATGACAAAAGCGATTTGTCCGCGATCAAGCATCCGCCGTCAACGGCCCGAGCGCCGCGAAATGCCGCCGCGCGCCCTCGATGAACGCCCGCGCATTGACTGTGGCGCCACGACCCGCCTGATAGACCAGATGAACCGGAAGCGGCGGCGGCGCGGCCGTATCAAGCACCTGTACCAGCGTGCCTGCCGCAATCGCCTCGATCGCCTGATAGGAGAGGATGCGCGCGACCCCCAGCCCGGCCACCGCCGCCGCGATTGCCGCATCGGCGCTGTTCACCGCCAGCCTCGGGCTGATCCGGATCGCGGGCTTGCCCGCCGGGCCGAAGCGCCATTCGCTCTCGGCCTCCCCGAACGAGATCAGATCATGGTCGTGGAGCATGGCCACATTGGCGGGCAGGCCCCGTGCCGCCAGATAGGCCGGACTGGCCACCAGGATGCGGCGCACCTCGGCCAGCTTCAGGGCATGGAGCGCGCTGTCCGACAGATCGCCGATCCGCACCGCCACATCGATCCCCTCGTCGACCAGCCGCACGACCCGGTCGCTGAGCGTCAGCCGGATGGCGAGCGCCGGATGATCGTTCAGCAGCCGCGTCACCACCGGCAGGATGTGCAACCGCCCGAAAACGATCGGCGCGGTGATCACCATCGTTCCGCCCGGCGCAGCGCCCGCCCCGCGCAACGCAAGTGCCGCATCGTCGAGTTCGGCCAGAGCCGCGCGACACCTCTCCAGATAGGCGGCGCCATCCTCGGTCAGGCGTACCGACCGCGTCGTGCGCCGCAACAGGCTCGTGCCGAGCGACGCCTCGAGCGCCGACACCGCCCGGCTCGCCGCAGTGGGCGATATCCGCAACCGCCGCGCCGCCTCCGCGAAGCTCGCCTGGTCGGCGACCGCGACAAAGGTCCGAAGCGTGTCGAGCCGATCCATGATTATACCGATTTCTGCATGAGTGAAGTGTCAACAAAGCGGATTACCACAAAACCCGTTCACTGCCATCTTCCGTGAAGCAGATGGCAAGCCGCCACCGCGCAACGGAGAACAACCCATGTCACGCCTCACCATACCCGCCCGTGAAGACGCCCCCGCCAGGTCACAGCCGCTGCTCGATGCCGTCGAGAAGCAGCTCGGCACGGTCCCCAATCTCTTCCGCCTCGTCAGCAACAGCCCCGCCGCACTGGAGGGGTATCTCGGCCTCAACGGCGCGCTCGGCCGCACCCTCGACGCGAAGACCCGCGAGCGGATCGCGCTTGCCATCGCGCAGGCCAATGGCTGCGACTATTGCCTGTCGGCGCACAGCTATCTCGGCCTCAATCTGGCAAAGATCGACGAGACCGAAATCGCGCTCAATCGCGCCGGCCATTCGGGCGATGCCAAGGCCGACGCAGCTATCGTCTTCGCCCGCAAGGTCCTCGATGCCCGTGGCAAGGTGAGCGACGCCGATCTCGCCGAAGTGCGTCTCGCCGGCTTCACCGAGGCCCAGGTGATCGAGATCACCGCCGCCGTCGCGCTCAGCGTGCTCACCAACTATATCAACAACGTGGCCCAGACCGACATCGACTTCCCCGCCGTCCTGGCAGCACAGGCGGCATGACGACGCCGCCGCCGGCGGGTCCGCGCCCGCCGGCGGCCTCCATGTTGGGAGTTCCATCATGCCCTATGGCTTTCTCGATATCGCAACCACGCCGAGCGTCCACGCAGCCCAGGTCGCGAACGGTAGCGCGGGCCTCTACGACAAGGCCGGCGCGCATCGCCGCTTCGATCGCTTCGGCCCCAATGAAGAGGCGTTCATCGCCGCCCGCGACAGCTTCTATATGGCGAGCGTGTCGGAGACCGGCTGGCCCTATGTCCAGCATCGCGGCGGACCGGTGGGCTTCGTGAAGATCCTCGACGACAAGACCCTCGCCTTCGCCGATTTCCGCGGCAACCGCCAATATATCAGCCTCGGCAACACCAACGTGAACGACCGCGTCGCGCTGATCTTCATGGACTATCCGCGTCGCGCCCGCATGAAGCTCTACGCCCATATCGAGGCGCGCGATCTCGCCGATGATCCGGAGCTTGCCGAAAGGCTCACCCTGCCCGGTTATCGCGCCATCCCCGAACGCGCCTTCCTGCTCCATCTCGAGGCGTTCGACTGGAACTGCCCGCAGCACATCACGCCGCGTTTTACCGAAGCCGAGATTGCCGCCGCCGTCGCGCCGCTCCAGGCGCGCCTCGCTCTCCTCGAAGCCGAAAACCGCACACTCGCCGAGCAACTCGCCGGGAAGGACCCATCATGACCGACATCGATACGCCCCGCCCGCCTTTCCCGCCCTTCACCCGCGAAACCGCGCTGGTGAAGATTCGCGCCGCCGAGGATGCGTGGAACAGCCGCGATCCGGCCCGCGTCGCGCTAGCCTATACCGAAGACAGCGACTGGCGACACCGCGACGTCTTCGTGAAGGGCCGAGCCGCGATCGTCGATCTGCTCACCGCCAAATGGGCCGATGAGGAGGAGTACCGCCTGGTGAAGGACCTGTGGGCGTTCGAGGGCAACCGCATCGCCGTCCGCTTCCAGTTCGAATGCCGCAGGGCCGGGCAATGGTATCGCTGCTACGGCAACGAACAATGGGAGTTCGCCGAAAACGGCCTGATGCGAAGGCGGGAGGCCTCGGTAAACGACGTGCCGATCGCCGAGTCCGATCGCCGCTTCCTGTGGGATGCGCCGGGGCCGCGCCCGGCGGACTATCCCGGATTGGTGGGCGTGGGCGGCTGAGAGCGCCACCCACCTTTCCTTCTCCCCTTGTGGGAGAAGGAGGGAGGAGCGAAGCGACGGAAGGATGAGGGGGCTGAGGCTCGAGACACGAGCGAGTGTCCCCCTCACCCTTCCCATCGCTATGCGATGGGCCCCTTCCCTCTCCCACAAGGGGAGAGGGAGACAAAGCGCGCTTGCCCCCTCGCCCCCCGTTCCCTACCTGTTCACCGATGAGTCTCCCCGCGCCCACACCCCAGGACCCGCCCTATCTCGCCGGCCTCAACGCCCCGCAGCGCGAAGCCGTGCTCACCACCGAAGGCCCTGTCCTGGTCCTCGCCGGCGCCGGCACCGGCAAGACGGCCGCGCTCACCGCCCGCCTCGCCCATCTCCTCTTCACCAAAAAGGCCTGGCCCTCCGAGATCCTCAGCGTCACCTTTACCAACAAGGCCGCGCGCGAGATGCGCCACCGGGTCGGCAAGCTGGTCGGCGATGTCGTCGAGGGCATGCCCTGGCTCGGCACCTTCCACGCGATCGGCGCGAAGATGCTGCGCCGCCACGCCGAGCTGGTCGGGCTTCAATCCAACTTCACCATCCTCGACACAGACGATCAGCTCCGCCTGCTCAAGCAGCTCATCCTCGCCGCCGATCTCGACGAGAAACGCTGGCCCGCCCGCCAGCTCGCCGGCCTGATCGACCAATGGAAGAACAAGGGCCTAACCCCCGCCGATATCGACGCCGGCGAAAGCGAGCTCTACGCCAACGGCCGCGGCCAGGAGATGTACCGCGCCTATCAGGCCCGCCTGATCGCGCTCAACGCCTGCGATTTCGGCGACCTGCTGCTCCACATGCTGACCATCCTGAAGCGCGATCGCGAGGTGCTGGCCGATTATCAACGCCGCTTCAAATATATCATGGTCGACGAATATCAGGACACCAACAGCGTCCAGTATCTCTGGCTCCGCCTGCTCGCCCAGGAACGCAAGAACCTGTGCTGCGTCGGCGATGATGATCAATCGATATATAGCTGGCGCGGAGCCCAGGTCGAAAACATCCTGAAGTTCGAAAAGGACTTCCCCGGCGCCAAGGTCATCCGCCTCGAACAGAATTACCGCTCCACCCCGCACATCCTCGCCGCAGCCTCCGGCGTCATCGCCAACAATAGCGGCCGCCTCGGCAAGACGCTCTGGACTGACGAGCAGGAGGGCGAGAAGGTCAAGGTGCTCGGCATCTGGGACGGCCCCGAAGAGGCGCGCCGCGTCGGCGAGGAGATCGAGGCCTGCCAGCGCGCCGGCACAAACATCGACGATATCGCCATCCTCGTCCGCGCCCAGCACCAGACCCGCGAGTTCGAGGACCGCTTCATCAGCATCGGCATGCCCTACCGCATCGTCGGCGGCTTCCGCTTCTACGAGCGCGCCGAGATCCGCGACGCGCTCGCTTATCTGCGCGTCGTCGCCCAGCCCGCCGACGATCTCGCCTTCGAGCGCATCGTCAACGTCCCCAAGCGCGGCCTTGGCGACAAGGCGGTGCAGAAGGTCCACCAGCTCGCCCGCGCCGAGGGCGTCCCCCTCACCGTCGCCGCCGCGCGCATCCTCGACACCGACGAGCTGACTGGTGCCGCCCGCCGCGCGCTCGGCAATCTCGTCGGCGACATGGCGCGCTGGCGCAGCATGGCGGTCGAGCTGCCCCATCCCGAGCTCGCCCGCCAGATCCTCGACGAGAGCGGCTATACCGGCATGTGGCAGGCCGAAAAGTCAGCCGAGGCGGCCGGCCGGCTCGAGAACCTCACCGAGCTCGTCCGCGCGATGGAGGAATATGAGAATCTCGGCGCCTTTCTCGAGCATGTCAGCCTGGTGATGGACAATGAGGCCCAGGCCGACGAGGCCAAGGTGACGATCATGACGATCCACGCCGCCAAGGGCCTCGAATATGACACCGTCTTCCTGGTCGGCTGGGAGGAAGGCCTGTTCCCCTCGCAACGCGCGCTCGACGAGGGCGGCAATGCCAGCCTCGAGGAGGAACGCCGCCTCGCTTATGTCGCGATCACCCGCGCGAGGCGCCGCGCGGTCATCCTCCACGCCGCCAATCGCCGCATCTACGGCCAATGGACCAGCTCGATCCCCAGCCGCTTCGTGAACGAACTGCCCGACGCGCATATCGAGAGCGAGAGCAGCATGTCGGGCGGCGAGAGCCTGTGGCGCGCCAACTGGTCCGAACGCGCCGATCCCTTCGCTGACGTGGCGCGCGGGACCGGGAGAGGCCCGGGCTGGCAGCGCGCAGCTGGGGTGAACCCGGGTGGGGGCTTCACCAGCCGGACCTTCACGCGCGAGCCTTCGCGGGTGGTTGAGGCGCGGGCGAGCGCGGTGAGTATCGGGAACAAGGGGCGCGACGATCTGGCGGTGGGGATGCGCGTGTTCCACCAGAAGTTCGGCTACGGCGAGATTGCCGAGATCGAGGGGAATAAGCTGGAGATCGATTTCGAGAGCGCCGGGCGGAAGCGGGTTATGGATAGTTTTGTGAGCTTGGGGTGATCCGCGCATTGATTGACGTATCGCCATCGATGTCGGCGGCGAGAACGCTCTTTGGATAACGGTGAATCTACGACGAGTTCGGTTAAAGCGAAAAGGTCTCCCGCAGATGTCGAAACCTAATTTATTTACCTCTCAGTGATCACACGATTTTCGTGCTCAGGTAGCAAACACTGGCACGACTTGTCGAATGCACCACGATAGAGCTAAACCGAAACAGCATAACACTCGAAGGCTTGCCATGCCCGAATATACCGCCTCGTTCGACCTGTCTGACTCGCAGGAGCGAGCAGCGGAACTTGGGTCTAAACCAGCCCTAATCGAGCGATTTGGCATTCGCGGACTGTACGGATATCGTACCATCTCTCTCGCATCGCAGCATGCAGCAACAATCCTGATCGCTAAGAACGGAACTGGCAAGACCACGCTAATGGGAGCGTTGGATGCGTTCCTGAAACTGCAGTTAAACCGACTACGGGATTTGGAATTTTCGGAGATTTTTTGTAAGATTAGGGGTTACGATGAGGAGGTCGTTTTAACTCATGATGACTTAGTAAATTTTTTACAACCTCCCTTAGAGGGAGAATTTGCTAAGTTGGTGAGTAGAACCGGAATTGAACACCCTAAGTTATTTAGCTTTTTGCTCGGAGACTATAAAACGGCGCTGGATGGTTTTTATGAAGACTATGACCATTCCAGTTTGGTAAACGTCATGGGCCGCAGCTTTGGGAATGATCCTAAAAGGGCCATAAAAGCCTGCAATGATACTTATACCTCTCTTTTCCAGAGGACAATAAGCCTAGCTAATCTTCGCGAAAGAATTGTAGAAGCTTTTAAAGATCATGAGATCGTCTATCTTCCGACCTATCGTCGAGTGGAGTTAGCACTAACCGATGACGGACAGGGCCGCCGCAGGCGTGGGCGATCAAGGCCTAAGCTTAGCATTACAGCAAGCGGCCTTCACACCGGCGAGATACAATTTGGCCTCGGGGACATATCCGATCGACTCGCCCAATTGAATGACGATATTATTTCTAGATCGAACCGCGGCTATCGCGAAATAAGCGAGAATATAATCAATGAGCTAATCCAAGGATACGAGGTATCGGAGACAGCAGAGCTGCCGAAGCCAGACGAATTAAAGTTATTTTTTTCCCGCCTGGAATCCGGCAAACGCCTCATCGGCCCATATTACACTATCAGCGCTCCGGATTTTGAGAGAATCTATAGTGGAATAGGTGTCCCGGCAGAATCTCGTAAGTTCTTAACGTATTTCCTGGGCAAGTTAAATAATATTATCAATATAACCAAAGAAATTGAACAACCGGTCGGTGAATTTATATCGAGCTGCAATAAATACCTATCTTCAATTGACCCAAGTACATCCCTGTCCGGCGAAGCCGAACATACTCATATTTCACAGGTGGATGCGAAGGCTCTAAAGGTCGATAGAACTGATTTAAGCGTTCATGTTGAGAGCGTTCCCGCTCGAGCACCTATATCGCTTGACGCGCTATCATCTGGCGAAAAGCAGATGATTTCTCTTTTTGCTAAGATGTATTTGTATCCGAAGAAAAAGATCGTACTAATTGATGAACCGGAATTATCGCTCTCGATAGATTGGCAGCGGGGAATACTTGTCGATGTGCTTTTATCTCCGAGATGCGAACAGGTTATCGCGATTACCCACTCGCCTTTCGTATTTGATAATTCCCTTGAGCCCTTCGCCAGGACTCTAGAGTTAAAGATTTCTGAGCGCTCCGATCCTGAGTTAAACCTGAAATCTTTAGATGACGATAGTGCAGAAGACGAAAACGAGGGTTAATCGTGGTTGAGGCACAGAGCGATATAGATCCATACATAAAAGCGCAGATCGAATCACGACAGCGATCCGCTGTCATGAAGATTACTCTGTTATCATACAGATCACGCTATCCTGAAGGGCTCATCATTGCCGTCGAGGGTGATGACGACAAGATCGTCTACTCTCACTGGATCCAAAGGATAATTCCGGACTTAGCTTACGAGTTTTTTACGTGCGGCGGAAAACGCGGCGTTCGCCAGTTACGAAACTCACTTCATTCGGATTTGGGAAATGCAGAAAAAGATCTGATATTCTTCGTAGACCGTGACTTTGATGATTTAATTGGCTTCCACTCTAACAAGATGGTTTTCATGTTAGATCGATATTCTGTTGAGAATTACCTAGTTGACCCAGAGGTATTAGATATATCTTTAAAGGTCGCCTACCCCGGCCACGGTGAACCTGCGGTTAGGCAGGCAATCTGCACGCTTTTTGTAAGAGATTATCTGGAGTTCCTCTCCGCCGCGACGGAAATGAATAAACGTATATTCATTGCACGGCGCATGCGCTTTCGGATAGATGATGTTATACCTGATACCTTATCGTCAATAGCTACAGTAGATTTAGGGAGAGTAAGGAAATGCGGCTTACCGGCAGCAGATGTAATCCCGTTTACTGATGAGCCGGCGGCGGAAGAAGTGCAGAAACTTCATGATGAGTTTGACATACTCATCCCCGCAGATCGATATAGAGGAAAATTTGCTATAAAATTTCTAAGAACTTGGCTAGATCGCTTGTCTGATGAATACAGAAATTCGAAGATGGGCATTTTCCCACCCCCCATACCTGATAGAGCGAAAATAAAACACGACGAATTGAGTATGGGTTCGTTAGCTTGTCGGTCGCCAATTCCAAATGGCTTGAAAGATTTCTTGATCTCCGCAACTAACTAGTTGGTGCTCCATCTGGGGGGGGTACGGTGACGTGGCGTAATTGAGTTAGCCATCCTCCTACGTATGCGGAGTCGCCTTGGCAGGTGCTCCAGGCAGGAGGATGACCGATCAAGATATTTGCAGCATTGGATGTGAGCGACAAGTCCACGCATGTTTGCGTGAATCTCGGTGACGTTGAGGTTACGGTGACGTTGCGTAATTGAGGTAGCCATCCTCCTGCTTAGGTGCGGAGTCGCCTTTCGGCGCTCCAGAGCAGGAGGATGACCGATGACGATTTATGCAGGACTGGATGTATCTGACAAGACGACGGAATTACGGTGACAGTCCATTTAATTACGCTGAGCAATCGCAGCGACAGTGCACTTGCCCCCTAATCCCCGCACGCCGCGCTAAGCCGAGAAGCTCACGCCGGTCGCCGCAGAGAAATCCGCCAGATTGCCGCCAATATCACCCCAGTAAGTGCGCGCACCGCCCTGCGAAATCTCGATGAGCCGCTTGTCGAACCGCTTCCTGATAAGGGGGTGAGCCGCCAAATAGCTGGCTCCAGCGATCCCCGCCACCTCCGCTCCGGCAGTCACGAGCAAATATTCCAGCATCGACGTCTGCCACGGCATGGGATGATCGACCAGCTGCAGGACTGTCTTGGTTTTTTCGAACGCAGCGAAAAACGGGAAGATGATTTCGCGTATCGCATCGGCAGCGTCCAGCGCCACCGCGGCCCGGTCGGATCTCTGCGCGAAATCCCAATCTCGCCAGTCTACTCTGGGCGTCAGATTGCCGATTTGCGCCCCCGCAAACTGCCCGGCGAATTGACCCTTCCGATGAAGCCAGGGGTGCGTTTGCTCCTCCCGCCACGTCTTCAATCTTCGTGACGACACACCGGCATGAATCCAGACAACGGCGCGCCTCCCAGCGATATTATTACGATCTGACTGGAAATGAATTTGGCAGGTGAGATCGCCACTGTCTTTCTTGAAGCTCGGCCCGCTTTTCAGGAACCGGTATCCATCTGCGGCGATCTCATCCTCGATAATGGCGATCGCATCCAGGATTGCCTCTTTCGGCTTTTCCTCGGCGACGGAAGCACCACGACGCGCCTGCGCAGCCTCCAGCTTCTGCCGCGCAGTCGCCAGCACGATGTCTCTAAAGCGTTGGATGCCGACCATGGCCTATCATTCAGGTTCGTGAGGGCTGACGCAACAAATTACCGTGACCGGTGCAACTATCCCCAAACTCCGCACCAACCCCCCGCACAGATGATGTTCTGCGTGGCACCGTGCGATGACAAAGCGCGGCATTCTGCTAGATGCGATCCGTGCCAACGCCATCAACCGCTTCGCCAGCCGTCACGGTCTTCGACCTGATCGCGCAACCGGAGGGGATCACGCCACCATGGTTTCTCGGGATATTCTGGGCGCTGTGTGTCGCCATGGTGCTGCTTGCCCTGCTGGCCCGGCGACAAGGCTGGCGGGAGCGGTCTCGCGTGAATGCCGCAGTCGTCGCGCTGGTTTTGGTGTGCGTCACCGTGTCTTGCACCTGGGACGAGATCAACTGGATGCAAGAGGCGCGAGCCGCCGTGCGGGACGGAAGCTTCCGCACGGTCGAGGGGTGTCTCTCCGCCTTTCACCCGGGTGAAAAGGCATCAAGCAGAACGATCTCTGGCAACGAAGTCTGGACGGTGGGTGGGATATTGTTCAGCTATGGCACCGGCGAGGAGGGCTTCACCTGGCACCGTGTCGAAGCCCTGGGCGGTGCGGTCCATGCCGATAGCCGCGTCAACGTTGCGTACCTCCGGAAATATGGGAGCAACGAAATTCTGCGCCTTGCCGTCTCTGCGCATGCCTGCCCGCGCGCGCCTGACCCGGGGGGCCGGTGAAACCTGGAGCTACCATGTTGCGCGTGGCACCGTATTACCCCGGAATACCCAATCTCAAATCCCGGCCATAAGCGCTGACGGGGAGCACCCATAAGCTGAGAGCGTTCCACTGAGTAGACTGAATTAAACGCCACAGTGGGTGGAGCGCGTCATGGCCGTCGATATCAAGACGATTGCAGATAATATGCCATATGGCGTCGCCATTCTCGATGGTGACTTCAACCTGCTACTGGCGAATTCAAGCATCATGGAGATGTTGAACATCAGCAGTGAAGAACATCCCTCAAGATTTCTCCAAAAACTTCGAGATTCTTCGCCGCTTTCCGTTATCGATGCCAGGGCATCAGACGATCCATACATAAACTGGCGTAAAAAACTTCTTGCCGGTCGGGAATTTGAGGACAGGCTGACGCTTGAAGATGGGCGGGTGATGACCGCAGACTATCGGCCGCTGCCAAATAAAGGCTGGCTGATTCTAGTCGACGACTCTGACGCGCGCGTGGATGCAAGGGCCGTCATCGCCTTGCAACATCAGCGCATGAACGCAGCACTCGGCAACATGCCTCATGGCGTATGCATGTTCGACGCGAAAACGAACCTGATCCTGTGCAATGCGGCCTATGCCCGGCTCTACGACCTGCCGCCATCCCTGACGCTTTCCGGCACCCCTCTCTCCGCGATCCTGGAATATCGCAAATCGGTCGGTAACGCCCCGGAAGACATGTCGACCTATTTCGATGTCAAGGTCGAAGCAGCCCTTCGCAGCGCCGTCGCCGCCACCGAGATCAGGCTTGCGGATGGCAGAACGATCCGGATCAATCATAACCCCCTGCCTGAAGGAGGCTATGTCGCCACGCATGAGGACATTACGCCGTCCGTGCGTGCTGCGGAGCAGATCACGTTCATGGCGCGTCACGATCCCCTGACCGGCCTTTGCAACCGTACCCTCCTTCGCGAAAAGCTCGAACATGAAATGACCTTTTCGCGATCCAAACGATCGATTGCCATCGCCTGCATCGATCTGGATCATTTCAAGGACGTCAATGACACGCTCGGCCATCCGGTTGGCGACCAGCTGCTCAAGGCAGTGACTGACCGCATTCAGGCCTGTGTGCGTTCCGGCGACACACTGGCTCGGTTCGGCGGCGATGAATTTGTCGTCCTGATGGCTGACACCCCGTCTCGAGAAAAAGCCGCTGTGGTGGCCGGGCGGATCATTGACGCCGTAGCCCAGCCTTTTGATCTCGGCGGGCACCGTATCGAAATAGGCGCGAGCATCGGCCTGGCACTATCACCCGGCGACGGCACCACGGCAGACGCATTGATCAGTCATGCGGACCTGGCGCTGTATCGTGCAAAGGCTGACGGTCGCGGTGTCTTCCGCTTCTTCGAAAGCGAGATGGACGTTCAGAAGCAGGAGCGGCGGCGCCTGGAGATGGAATTGCGGCAGGCCGTCCGCCTGGAGCAGTTCGAAATCTATTATCAGCCGGAGATCGATGTCCCGACCGAGACCCTTCTCGGGTTCGAAGCGCTGCTGCGTTGGCATCATCCTGAACGCGGCCTGGTGTCTCCAAATGATTTCCTTCCCCTGGCCGAGGAAACCGGCCTGATCGTCGCTATCGGCGAATGGGTCCTGAGACGCGCCTGTCGCGACGCGGCCACCTGGCCAGCCAACCTCAAGGTTGCGGTCAATGTCTCGGGCGCGCAATTCAAGAGCCGGGCATTGGCGCACACCGTGATATCCGCCCTGGCCGAGTCCGGCTTGAACCCGGCACGCCTGGAACTCGAAATCACCGAATCCGTTTTGCTGGCCGATACGGAATTTGCCCTCGCGACACTGCATCACATAAAATCACTGGGCGTCCATATTGCCATGGACGATTTTGGTACCGGCTATTCCTCTCTCAGCTATTTGCGCCTGTTTCCCTTCGACAAGATCAAGATCGACCAGTCCTTCGTCAACGAATTGTCTCTCGATGGCGATGCGGCGGCGATCGTGCGCGCGGTGATCGCACTGGGCGCGAGTCTCGGTATCACCACCATAGCCGAGGGTGTCGAGACGGAAGGGCAAATGAGAGCCCTGATTGCGGAAGGTTGCAACGAAGCTCAGGGATATCTGATTGGACGCCCCACGCCGGCGAGCGAACTCAAGCAGTTTTTCCCCCAGAGCAACATTATCCGATTGCGCGATACCAGACGGCGTAAGGCCTGACTCTGAGCTGCTGCCCGTTCCTGGGTTACGGTGCCAGCCCACGCAACTCCGCACCGGACCTCCCCCCGGGCGAGACGTTGCTGGTGAGTCTTCGCGCTCTTCAGCCGCTCAATCGAAGCTGATTGACGCCTTCGTGCTCACGTCACGGACATTCACGAACCGCGTGTTCAGGACCGAGACGTTCCCAGTCGTACCGCGCAGCGTTTTCAACTTCGGCAGCTGGATAACGAGATCCCGCGCAAGCCCCGGCTGAACCACAAGCGTCCAGTCGCCCGAAGCGCCTTCGATGTCGATGTCGACATTATCCCGGGCTCGCCACCATTCGCCATATTGCCGCATTGAGGCGAACCACGCCCGTCCCTTCCACTTCGCGATCAGCGCTTGTTCGAAGGCGAGTTTGCGGCCGGCCGCATCGGGGTGCATCAGGATGACCGCCAGGCCGTGATGCTCCGCAATCTTTGCGGTAACCATGTTTGCCTGATCGACCCGCTGCGCCAGTTTCGGAAGCGCCTCATCCTCGATCGTCACCGGGAATTCATACACCGGCGCAAGCGCGAGGCTTGCCCGGTTGAAGCTAAGCTGGAACGGAAGATGGGTCAGGCTGGCGTTCGCCGTCACCGAGGAATCGAAGCTGTACTTCGTCTGCACGAGCCCATCCGGCAGTCGAAAAGGGTCGGACAAATGTCCCGCTCTGAAGGAGTCGACCTGAGCACCCGTCAGCCTGTCCAAAAGGAACTTCGACACGCTCAGCTCACCGATAACCGTGCCGTCCCTCGCGGTGGTGTGCGTTTCGACGAAGGGGACATAATCGGGGTAACGGTCCTTTCCGCCGCTGAACGGAAACGACTTGAAAGCCACCGCGTGCGAGACCGAATGGCTGCCGATTTCCATCCCGTCGGCGCGAATCCCACGCACGAGTGGGACAGTCTTGTCGTTGAAGAAAACGTCGTCATTATAATCGCGTACATATTTGGTCTGGATGAAGAACGTCCCGGTGACGCCGTTTGCCTTCAGGGCATTGGCGAACGTGAGCGCGCTGCCGACCGCGGCCGTCGTGTCGATGTCGTGCGTGAGCAGGATCGCGAAGTCATTGCCGGCGTGAGACGTCCCTACCAGCCAGGGGGCGGGTTCCCCCTCGACGTAGAATTTTGCCAGCCACTCATAGAGCGTATCGAGGCTGGGTTCATAGGCATTGACGTAGCTGCGCGCGATCAACTCGCCCCTGCCATTATAGGCGCGCTCGCTCAAAGCCCCCAGATCGACGCCCATCACGCATGCTTGTCCGGTATTCCTCTTGCAGATGATTGCGCTGCGGCCGTCATCATAGCGTGCCGCCGCAACACCATCGGTCACGTCGTACGCCAGGGCGCCGACAGCGGATTCGCTGCGCACCCGGCTGATCCGGGTCTGGCGATCCTCGACTGCGCCAGACGCCTCGACCCAAGTGATCGCATCCACCTGAGCCACTTGCGGCGCACCGGCCACACCGAAAAGCGATTCAAGCCCGCCGCCCTCGACATCGTTCGCAAGAAGGCTTCCGCCGTCATGAACATGCCTGGCCAGCGCCTGCAAATCCTCTTTCCCAAGCGCCCGCCCCGAAATCATCGGATAAACGAACACCACCCGGTGGGTCAGCGCGCGCTCCACGCTGCGCGTCATCGTGAACGGGATTCCGTGGGCGCGCAGTCCGCGCGCAAGGCCCAGCCAGCCGGACGACGGGTCAGTGACGAGTATGGCCAGGCGGTGAACCGAGCCATGATCGAAGTCGCTGATCGCATCGTTTCGGGCCGCTGCCGGCACCTGCGCACTATCCGTCTGAACCAGGCCCGGAAATGTATAGACCTTGTCGTCGTGCCGACCCCATAAGAACAGTATCACGGCAAAGATGGCGACGACGCCTGTCGTGATAAAGATTGATTTTGGTCGCACGCTGCCCTCGATCCAGGGCTGCTTCTACCGGCGATTGATAAATAATTGGATGTACGGAGTTCAGTCAGCGGGCAGCATGGCAGAGCGCGGTTCGGACCAGTGCCGGGGCCAGTACGCCCAACTCCCGCGCCGCCCCACCAGCGCCCCAACGCAGCGCACCGCCACCAGTGGCGAACCCCGCTGACCTCGTGTAGCAAGCCTGTCGCACAGCCTCGCTATCTGAACCGGATCATGCCGATCGCCCTCGCGCCCCTCGCCACGGTTCCCGCCGGCATCGCCCTAAGCCCCCGGTGCGCCCGATGAGGCGCGGGTTCGGCATCGCCGCCGCGGCGCTCGCACTCACGCTTTCCACCGCCGTCGCCGCCGAGCCCGATCCGCATTTCCCGCAACTCACCGGCGACGTCGTCGATGATGCACAGATCCTCTCCGCGCCGGCCGAGGCGACGCTCACGCGCGAACTGGCGCAGCTGCGCCATCGGACCGGGCACCGCCTGGTGGTTGCGACGGTTGGCTCGCTCCAGGGCCTCGCGATCAGCGATTACGGCATCCGCCTGTTCCGCAGCTGGCAGGTAGGCCGCAAGGGCGAGGATGATGGCGTGGTGCTGCTCATCGCGCCGCGCGAGCGTCAGGTCCGGATCGATGTCGGCTACCGGCTCGAACCCGAAGTTCCCTGGTGGGCATGGGCGATCCTGCTCGGCTTCGCCGCCTTTATGTGCGGCATCTTCTGGATCGTGTTCAGGGCCGTGCGGGCTGCGCTGCGCTCGGCACACGGCGCACGCGAGACCGCCGCGTCGATGCGCGCCCGATATGGCGCGCCGCCCGCCGACAACGCTGCGGGCGATCCCGGCCGGCCATTCGGGACGCCCCCGTCGGCGGAAGAAATGCAGGCCGATTTCGATCGGCGCTGGGCGGAGAATGCGGCACGGATCGAGCAAGGCCGCGCCGAAGCGCTGGCGGGGATCGAGGCGGCGCGCGCCAATCCCGCGACACGCTACACCATGAGCGAGCCGGGCGCGGCGAGCGCCGAGGTGCCCGAGGATCAGGGTCAGCCAGCCCCGCCCGCGCCCGCTGCAGATACCAGCTGGGTTCAGCCCGAGCCGAGCCCGACCGCCGATCCAACCCAATGGGGTTGGGACCCGTCGCCTCCACCCTCCGCGCCTGACTTCGGCACAGCCGAGCCGCCATCTCCCCCGCCATCACCGCCCGATGATTCGAACCTCTATACGGGCGGCTCCGCAGGCGGCGGCGGCGCCGAGGATCGCTGGTGAGCGCAGCGGCTGGGTGTTGAGGAGGTATGTGACGCCTATCTGATCCTGACGGCCACCTTTCCTTTGGTTCGGCCCGCCTCGACATAGGCCAAGGCATCGTTGGTGGCGTCGAACGGAAAGGTCCGATCGATCACCGGACGGATCGCGCCCGCCTCGATCAGCGCGGTGATCTTGCCCAGCTGGCCGCCATTCGCCGTCATGAACAGAAACGAATAGCGGACGCGGTGGCGCCTCGCTTTCCTGCGCGTGCCGAAGCTCAGCAGGCGCATGATCTGCCGCAGCATCCAGCCCGAGCCATGGTTCCGCGCAAAATCCGGGTCGGGCGGGCCGGAGATGGAGACCAATATGCCGCCGGGCTTCAGCACCCGGAGCGATTTCTCGAGCTCCTCCTTGCCCAGGCTGTGGAGCACGACATCATAGCCGCTCAGCACATCGGCGAAATCGTCCTTGCGGTAATCCACGACCACATCGGCCCCCAGGCTCCTGACCAGATCGACGTTCGCGGTGCTCGTCGTCGTCGCCACGGTCGCGCCGAGATGCTTGGCCAACTGGATCGCGATCGTGCCGACGCCGCCTGAGCCGGTCTGGATGAGGACCTTCTGCCCCTTTCCGAGCCCGGCGCGCTCGACCAGCGCCTGCCAGGCGGTCAGGCCGACCAGCGGAATGGCGGCAGCCTCTTCCATGGAGAGATTGGCGGGCTTCAGGGCCACATCGCTCTCGTGCAGGGCGATGCGTTCCGCGAACGCGCCGATGCGGCCATCCCGGGGCCTTGCATAGACCGCGTCGCCCGGCTTGAACCGCCGCACCCCGGGGCCGACCCGTACCACGATTCCGGCCAGCTCATGGCCCAGGATCAGCGGGAGGCGATAGGGCAGGATAAGCTTGAACTCTCCGTCCCTGACCTTGGCGTCGAGCGGATTGAGCCCGGCCGCATGGATTTCGACCAGGACATCATGGTCCCCCAGATCCGGCTCGGGCATCTCGGCAAACCGCAAGGCTGCCTTGCGCTCGTAACGATCGACGACGAAGGCTTTCATGCCTGGTCCCTTTTCGGCTTTGGTGACGGGGCGGCGTCTCCCGGCGCCATCGGAGTGGAAAATGCGATGAGCGCGCGCACCGCGTCCGCGCCGGCCGCCAGGATGCGATCCGACAGCGGCGTTCCGCTGACCGCGCGGGCGAGCTGGAGCGCACCGATCAGTATCGCCTGGATGGCCAGCGCGACGCCTTCGGCATCCTGGATCTCCGGCGGCAGCGTCGCCGCTACCTCGCGCACCTGCGCCATGAGGCGCTCCGCATAGAGATCATGCGCTTCGGCCGGCTGACGGGCCAGTTCCGGCAGCAGCGCCGCGAACGCGCATCCCTTGCCCGGATTGTCGCGGTGCTCCGCTGAGAGATAGGCCGCTACCGCAGCCTCCGGGCCGCCGGTGGCGGTGATCTCGCGCAGTTGCGCAGACTGCTCGTCGAGCGCGGTCAGCACGCACGCCTGAACCAGACCCTCCTTGGACGGGAAGTGCGGATAGAATGCCCCATTAGTCAGCCCGGCATCGTTCATGATGGCGGCAAGCCCAGATGCGGCGATGCCGTCTTTCCGGAAGCGCTCGCTCGCCACCTCCATGATCCGCCGGCGCGTGGCGTCCTTCCGCCCTTTTTCATAGCGCATGATGTGTCGTGATTCCTCTATTGTAGTACGATCATATTATCACTAAGTGATCATAATGCAATGGCGTTCGGCACGTGAGTCGCCGCAGATCTGGAGCAATCATGAACCGACACTCGAACAACAAGACGGCCATCGTAACGGGCGCCTCAGGCGGTATCGGCCTCTCCACCGCGGAAGCGCTGGCGCGCGCCGGCTACACCGTGTTCGGCACGAGCCGCCGGCCGAGCGGCGAAGCGCCGGACCGGATCACGATGCTCGCCTGCGACGTGACTGACGGCGAGTCGGTCCAGGCCCTGGTCGCGGCCGTGCTGGCACGGACCGGCAGGATCGATCTGCTGGTCAATAATGCCGGTCTCGGGCTGGTGGGGGGAGCCGAGGAATCCTCGATCGACCAGGTCACGGCCTTGTTCGACGTCAACCTGTTCGGCGCGATGCGCATGACCAACGCGGTGCTGCCGGCGATGCGGCGGCAGGGCGGCGGCCGCATCCTCAACATGAGTTCAGTGCTGGGGCTGATCCCTTCACCCTATTCAGCGCATTATGCGGCAACCAAGCATGCGCTCGAAGGCTATTCGGAATCGCTCGATCATGAGGTCCGCGCCTTCGGCATCCGCGTGTCGCTGATCGAGCCAGCCTTCACGCGCAGCGCCTTCGATCAGAATGCGCTCAAGCCTGATGCGACCCTGCCCGACTATGATCGCGCGCGGGCAGACGCCCACGCCCTCCTCGCCGATGTGATGCCGACGGGCGATCTGCCGGAGGTGGTGGCCGCCACAGTGGTCCAGGCCGCGACGGCCGCCAGCCCGCGACGGCGCTACACATCAGGCAAGCTCGCGCGGCAGATCAGCCTGTTGCGGCGGCTCGCACCGGCGGGAATGTTCGACAAGAGCCTGCGCAAGCAATTGCGGCTGCCCGCCTGACAGTGAGGCAGCTCGATTACGATACTGCGTGCGATAACCCTTGACTCAAGCAACCAGGCTTGACCGGGCCATAGCAAGGTTTCGCACGTGCCGCGGTCGTTCACACGCCCTGCCCGCGATCCCAATGCCTCGGGGAATGACAGCAAGCCATTCCCCGAAACCACCGCACTCCTCAGGGGTTGCTCCTGATCAGCTTCTCGATCAGGTCCCCGGGCGGCGGGAATTCGGGAAAGTCCATCACCACCGTGCCGAAATAGCCCTTCGGGTGCTTGGCCAGATATGCGTCCAGCTTCGCATTGATCCCGTCAGCCCCCTTCGCCATGTCGTCAGGGTCGAATATCCCCGGATTGCCCGAGCCGCTGGTGAAATTGATGTACCATTTCGACGGATCATTGTTCCCCAACTGACGCGCGGCATCGAGATGCGGCTCGACCACGGCCCATTTATTGTCGACCTTGCCCGCGTTCACGGCGCCGCCGAACTTGTACATGTCCTGGATCTCGACAGCGACACCGGGCAGCTGGATTGTCCCGGTCGTGTCGTCAGGCCATTGCTTCACCGGGAGCGCGATGCCCGGCCCCTGATGATAGCGTGTGACGAGGACGATATGCCCGCGCGCATCCTTCACCGTCGGGATGGCCGTGCCGGTCGATATCTTGGGATGCCGCGCGATTATGTTCGCCATCAGCCGGTGGAAATATTGATCGTCGACCGGCGTGCCGCCCAGCAGCTTGATAATCTGGTCATGGGTCCAGTCCACCACCGAATCCAGGAAATGCGTGTTGCGGCTGACCATCATCACGATGGTCTCCTCGGGGTTCTGCGCGAGGAACGCTTCGCAGATGCGAATGACGTCCTTCTCGAGATAATAATCGGTCTCCGCGATTCCGTGATAAATCCGCATATCCTCGTCGCCGAAATTCGAGAGCTGCTCGACCCTGATGTCGAGAAAGCGGATGCCGGCGTTGAGCTGATGACGCAGGTCCATTGACTGGCATTGCGCGTTGCCGCTTTCGCTCCAGGTTCCGGTGTCGTGCGTGCCCGGAAGGGTAATCTGGTTGATCCCGTAAGGGTCGAGCCGCTTGTTGTCGGTCATCCAGCGCGCGGTCGTCTGCTGGTCGACGATCGACACCATCACCATTCCATAATTATAGGTCTTCTCGATCTCGGCATCGCGCCGCGTCGTGAAGGTCACGCCGATCGCGCCCTCGTAAGGTGGAGGCGTCTTGTCGGTCACCGCAACCGATATCGGCGTGTCCACATCCTGATAGGCGTATTTCTGGTTGATCGTGAAGCTGAACGTCTGGCCGTTCTCGAGCGTCAGCGTGACCGGCAGCATGATCGTTCCGCTATGCGCGTAGAGCTCGACATGGCGGTCGAACCAGGCGTTCGGCGCGATATCCAGCGGGCCCTGGCAGGTGACGGTGCCCTCGGCCTCCTTTACCTCCCAGGAGATATCACCGTTGAATCCGGTGTGCTCGACTTCTTTCTGGAGATAGCTGATCGAGCCGGAGACGATCTTGAATGGCGTATGGTTAACGATCTGAAGGCCGGTGTGGAAGGTCATGATGCGCTTCGCTCCATGGTGGATCGGAAGACCAGCGGGCAGCTCGGCCGCGGGCCGACCGGTTTGTTATCCAGCCGAAACGATGGAATCCATATCACTTTGGTTATAAATGCTATTTTTCGTGGGGGGCATGAGCGTTTCCCCTCAACGGTGTGAAATTGCCCGGCGCAAGGAGGATGCAGGCGATGGATTATGCGGCCTATGAGGCGCTGTTCAACACCGGTGACGACCGGGCGCTGGTCGAGCGATTTTTCTGCGAGGACGTGCGTTTCACGGGCGGCACGCGCGACTATCAGGGGAGCGACCAACTGCTCGCTTTCCTCGAATGGGCGCATGATGGCGTTCGCGAGGTGATGCGCCCGCAGCTGATATTGAGAGACGCCGATCACATCTTCGCCGAGGTGGATATGGATTTCCACGCGAGCAAGGAGCGCGCCGATTTCCCCTTCGGGCACTTTCACCCCGGAGACAGCGTGACGGTGAAATTCTTCGTCACCTACCGGCTCCAGGGCGGCAAGGTGGCCGAACTCAAATCCATGACCTGGCCGCCGGGCAAAGGCGTGACCCGCCTTCCCCTGCTCGGCGCGCATCCGAGCCAGATCGCCGCTTTCCATGCTTATGTCGCCGCGTTCAGCAACGCGGATTGCGCGCGGTTCCGGCGTTTCTACGCCGATGATGTCGTGCTCACCCTCAACCCGCAGATCCCGCCCCTTCGCGGGCCGGATGCCATTGTCGGATTCTACGGCCCGATGTTCGACACGGTGCGCGAACGCCTCACCATCCATTCGGTCGAGGCGAGCGACACGGCGATCACGCTCGACGCGACGATGTGCTTCACCGCCATCGCCGACGCGCCGGCCTTCGTGCTCCGCCCGCTGCGGCGGGGTGACCGGATCGAGGGGCGTGTGTTCGTCGATTATGCTCTGCGCGACGGTCTGATCGCGCGCATCTCGGTGCGCCGCCAGGGCGATCTGGTGTTCCATGGCGCAGATCTCTCCGGGTAGCTATCCGCCCTTGCCGCGAAGAGTGAGGTACCCTGTTCAGCAAACGGCAACCTGCAGGGGGGAAAACACTCTGCGGCTGCCGATGCTACGCGACCCAAAGGACAGGAAAGCAGGGAACCAGGCGATGTACATCCTGCGCAGGCACTTTCTGGCAGTTGCAGGCGGCGCGGCGGCGGCGCTCATGGTTGCGAGCGCGCTGCACGCCGCCGGCGGTTTGGATCAGGCTGACAGCGACGTCCATGCGCGTGTCGATCGCGTCGCGATGGCGCATCCCGCCCGCATTCTGTCCGTGGCAGCGTGGGAGCGGGCTCCCTATCCCGGCTTCATCCGCGCCCGAGCGGTGGCGAACTATCAGGCGCTGCTGCGCGGCACGAGGCGGCTCGAGGATCTCGATGGGATGGAGCGGCGCGAAGTTGCGGAAATTCAGCGCGAGATACGCGCAATGGACATCAAGCCAGGCACCCCGCGCGAGCAATGCATTGCCGAGCAGACCGCGGCACGCGGCGGCAATGTGACCGATCTCGCGGCGCGCATCATCGACCTCGCCTGCAGCCAGCGATGAAAGCCTCATTACGACGACAGTAGAAATTATCGCGTAATCCTTATTAACCAATTGAATATCAAGAGAAAATATTAATCACCCAGTCTCTCTCCTCGAGTTGGACAAGTCAGCAACTCCCCTGACATTCCCAACAATCACCCGCGCATGCTCGGTCGCCATCGCCATCTCTCAGTCGCAGCGCCACGGGGCCCGTCCAATCAAGGCAGGCTCGAACTGCTGGCCCCTATCCCTGCGCAACACCCCCGACAGGCATGACATAATTCCCCGCCAACCAGGCTGATTTCCGGCTGCTACCCCTTGTAAACGCTGGATATCGGTGTCTGCGCGCGTGCCGAATTATGTCACACGCGTCTCCAGAACCGCCGTCCCCCGCCTGCGTGATTCAACCGGAGGCCAAACCAGCCTAAAGCACCAACATCGCATCCGGTCGCGATTCTTTCTCGTCGCTGGATAGATACCGGTCAGGGTGCCGCCTCAGGCAGTCCCCGAGCGGGATGCCTTGAGCTCCGCGCCCCGACCACCCTGCCCCAACCTCCCCAAAGCGGTTTCACATCACCGTCGCATGTCGATGCTACCGGGCCCGCGTCAGCCGCTGATCGCGCGTAACCCGGGAGCCCAGATTTGACCCGCAAAACCATCCGGACCGCCCTGACCGCGGCCTCTCTCCTCCTGCTGAGCCTCACCGCCGCAGCCGCGCAACAAGAGAGCAGCGAGGCGGTCGAGCATGCGAAGCTCCTCGATGTCCTGAAGCTCGATGGCGGATTGTTCCACGTCCAGGGGGTCGATCTCGACAGCCGGCGCATCTGGGTCACCTCGGTCGATCTCGCCAGTCACAGGGGCTATCTCCACATCTTCGACCGGCAGACCGGCGCCTTTCTTCGGCGCATCGAGCTGACCGACGGCCCCCGCTATCATCCGGGCGGCGTTTCCCTCCACGGGGATTCCATCTGGGTGCCCGTGGCGGAAATGAAGCCGAACAGCTCGGCCGTGCTCGAAGAGATCGACACGGAAAGCCTGCAGGTCCGCCGCAAGATCCATGTCGCTGACCATCTCGGTTGCGTGGCGGTCTCGGATCACGTCCTCGTCGCCGGCAATTGGGACAGCCAGCTGCTCTACGTCTTCGATCCCCGCACCGGGAAGCAAGCCCGCGTCGTCCCCAATCCTTCCGCCACCCATTATCAGGACATGAAGTTCGTGGGCGGCCAGCTCGTCGGTGGCGGCAATGTGACGCCGCTCAGCGGCACGATCGACTGGATCGACTGGCCCTCGATGAAACTCATACGGACAGCGCGCTCCGGCACGACCGATCGCGCCAGACCCTATACCGGCGAAGGCATGGCGCTGAAGGGCCGCGACCTGTTCCTCGTGCCCGAAGACGGCCCGAGCCGGCTCTTCCATTTCCGCATGGATGATCGCGACGTTTAGCAGGTCCAGGGTCGTTGCGATCAACGACCGATACCGCGTTCAACGTCTTGGCCGTTCCACTGGGAACCCGTCGCCGGCGGCGATCGTTCCCATTCGATACGCGAGCTATGGAGAGTGACATGTCCGGCATCAATGGCGAGCAATGGGAGAAGGAATTGCGGAGCCTGCTCGATCAGGTCCAGGCGCACCCGTCGCGGGACTGGACCGAGGAACGACAGCGCATCGCGGTGCTGAAGAACCTCATCGCGACCCGCGCAAAAGCCATCGCCGCCTGACCGTACCGCTGACCGGGTCGCATCAGCACCGGCTCAAGCCGCGATCGGCGCGAGTCGATGCAAGCCTCGATTCAATCCGTACGGGAATCCTGCGATGACCTCGGTCGGCAGGGATACGGAGACACGCCAACCGGCCAGCGCGTTCTCATCCTCGAGGCTAAAAATATGGCGACGGCGTCGGCACCTAATGGCCTGTCACCACAAATGCTTCCCGTCGACGACCATCACCGGCCAGTTCGCCGTCGACCTCGAAGGCGTTGCGGCCGCAATGGCATCGGGCGGTGAGTGTCATGTCGGCGCTCCATTCGCTATCGGGTGCACTACGCGCCGCGCTCGCCAGAGTTGCCGCATGGAACCAACCCGCCGCGCAAACACTATCCGTGAGAGGGAGTGAAGACATGGCCGAAACCCACACCGCCAGCTGCCATTGCGGCGCCGTCCGATATGAGGCGGACATCGATCTCTCGACCGAGAAGACGATCCGCTGCAATTGTTCCTATTGCCTGAAATCCCGCGCCTGGCTCGCCTTCGTGAAACCCGATCAGTTCCGACTGCTCTCGGGCGAGGACGCGCTGACCGAATATCAATGGACCCCGCCGGGCAAGCCCGGGCCCTTCATCCACTATAAATTCTGCGGCACCTGCGGCGTTCGCGCCTTCGCGCATGGTGGCGACGAAAAGACCGGCATTTTCTACGCGATCAACGTCGCCGCGCTCGATGATGCCAACCCCGACGATCTCGCCGGCCATCTCGGCTATATCGACGGCGCGAACAATAATTTCAAAGCCCCGCCCGCTGATACGCGGCTGCTGTGACGCCAAGGCGTCAAAAAAAGCAAAATAAGGCTTCCCCATCCACGGCTCTGGCGCGCGAGGCTCAGTCGCGCTAATGCCGATAAGATATAGGATATAGGGAAGAGGTTCAGTGATGATCAGGGCGTATGGGCTGGCGGCGATCTCGGCGACCCTCCTCGTCGGCGGCGGTGCTGGGATTGCGCAGCAGACGGAGGATTGCCGCGCCATTGCAGATCCGGCGCGCCGGCTCGCCTGCTACGACGCGCGAGAAGCCAACCCGGTACAGCAGCCCGCAACCTCCAGCCCCGCCGAGCCCGGAACCTCCCGAAGCGCCAGGGCCAATCCTGTGTCCGCGCCTGCCGCCACTGACCCGAACCGCACCTTCAACAGCAGCATCGCCGCCGCAACGCTGCTGCGGAATGGCCTGTATCGCATCCGGCTGGCCGATGGCAGCGAATGGACCACCTCCATCACTGGCCAACGCCCCAAGATCGGCGAGAAGATCCACCATCGCCGCACCTTGATCGGCACCCATTATTTCGACACCGAGGATGGCCGCCCGCTCACCGTGCGTCCCGCGCGTTAAGGGCAGGCCAGCGTCGCGATCACCCCCGTTCATTGTCGGAATCACACCTCACGTCTCATCGCGCCCAGCGGCATGAAGCTGCCGCACAACAGCGCAAGGAGACTGCTGGTGAAGAAATATGTCATCGAACGCGCCATTCCCGGCGTCGACAAGCTCGGCGGCACTGAACTGAAGGGCGCTGCCGCAACCTCGAACAGCGCGCTCGCCCAGCTTGCCCCCCGCGTACAATGGCTTGAATCCTTCGTCGCGGCGGACAAGACCTTCTGCATCTATCTCGCGGAGGACGAAGCAGCGATCGAGGATCATGCCCGGCTCAGCGGCTTCCCCGCGACGCGGATCACCGAAGTGGTGCGCATGATCGACCCTACTACCGCGGGTTGACGCCGCCAGGCAGTCGCGCTCGAAAGGTGGAAGGCGGCAAGTCGAAGGCGGCAGGGGGTAAACCGATGCTCGACGTGACAGTGGTGGTGCTCGACGACGGCCTGTCGTCCACCGCGATCATGCCCGCTGAGATCTTCCACTCGGCGGGTGCGCTGTGGCACGACATCCACGGCTCCACCGCAGAGCCACCCTTCCGGGTGCGGACGGTATCGCTTGACGGCGGACCTGTCCGCACCCCGAGCGGCCTGTCGGTCCTACCAGGCGGGTCGATCGACACTGTCGAGCGCACCGACATCCTGATCATCCCGACATCGGGGCTGGAACTGGATATCAAGCTGGTCGAGAACAGCGCGCTGCTCCCGCATCTGCGCCGCCATTACGAAGCGGGCGCCTATGTCGTCGGTGTCTGTATGGGTGCCGCCTATCTCGCCGAAGCGGGCCTGCTCGATGGCCGAATCGCGACGACGCACTGGGCCGTGTGCGACGCTTTCGTGGCGCGCTACCCGAAGGTACGCTGGCGGCCGGAACTGTTCGTCACCGAGGATTCGCGCCTGCTGTGCAGCGGCGGCGTCGGCGCCGCGATCGATGTGAGCCTTTATCTGGTAGAGAAATTGTGCGGCCACGAAGTCGCCCTGCAATGCGCCCGTGCCCTGCTGCTGCCGATGCCGCGTCTCTATCAGTCCGGATACGCAATGCTCCCCGTGTCGCAGCCTCATGACGACGAGCGCATCCGTGCGATCGAGACTTTCCTCCAGGCCAATTTCCAGCGCGAGATCCCGACCCGTGTGCTCGCCGATCGTGCCGGGCTCGGCGAACGCACCTTCGTGCGCCACTTCAAGTCAGCGACGGGCCGCCTGCCAGCCGCTTATCTGCAGGCGCTGCGCATCGAGGCCGCCAAGGCGATGCTCGAGCGCGATGCAAGGCCTATCCAGACGATCAGCTCGGAGATCGGCTATGATGATGTGTCCTTCTTCCGCACCCTGTTCAAACGCGACACCGGCATGACGCCGGTCGAATACAGACGCCTCTTCGCGCCGCTCAGCGTGCGCGGCCATGCGGCGCCCGAACTGAACTGACGGGCCCTGCCCTTTTGGCGATATCTTCATCTGGCTGTCACATAAAGTTCACGCTAGGGAGTCCACATCACATATCGTGACCAAGATTCTCGGGCGAGGCGCCGGCCCCGCTCACTAGCCAGGCCCGTACGTGTATCTTCCGACCCGATCATCGTTTCTGACTTCGCGCTCTTCCCAGCATTTCCACGCGGACGAACCGGGGCTCATGCCGGGCCGGTGGCTGGTGAGCGCTGCCGTGTGCAGCCTCGCAGTGCTGATCGCGATGATGGCGTGGGAACATCTCCGCATCGATCCGCTGGCGGCCACCCCCCTGTCGATCGCCGCCATCGCCGCCCTGCTCGTCACCATCGCCTATGTTTACCGCCGGCCGGCAAATCGGGCGCAGCGCATTGCGCGCGACATGAGCGAATATTTCGGACTGTTCTCCCTGATCGCGCTGATCGGCGCGACCGCGACCTATCCGCTCTCGGCCGAGAGCCACGGCTTTGTCGATCCTGCGCTCGAGCAGGTCGACGCTCTGCTCCGCTTCGACTGGATCGCCTGGTACGATGTCGTCGCGGCGCACCGTTCGCTGCAGCTGCTCGGCACCGCGGCCTATCAGAGCATCTTCGTCTCCCCCGCCATCCTGCTCGGCTATTTCGCCTGGACCGGGCACCGTGCATCGGCGCGCGCCTTCATCGCTGCTTTCTGGGTGGCGGCGGTGCTGTCGCTGGCGCTCTTCCCGTTCCTGCCCGCAGAAGGTCCGCTCGCCTTTCTGTGGCGCGGGCCGATCCCCTATATGCCCGAAAGCGCGCTCTATCAGATGTCGCTGATCCCCGAGCTGCGCCGGCACGGAATCAGTCATGTCGATCTGAGCGCGCTTCGCGGTCTCGTGTCGGCGCCGAGCTTCCACACCGCGAGCGCGATCCTCTATGTCGCGGCCGCCTGGCCCTTCCGCAGGCTGCGCTGGCCGCTGCTGGCGATCAACATCGCGATGCTGATGTCGACTCCGGTTGAGGGTACGCACTATCTGACTGACATGATTGCCGGGGCGCTGGTTGCGGTGGCGGCACTCGGCATCGTCAGCGAGGTGCGGTTCCGGCTGACCGCAAGCGAGCCCGCCGCCTGAAAGGCTCGGCCTGCCACTTGAACGTGGCGGGCATCGTTCCACCTTGGTAATGTCGTGCCGGTCCCCAGCCCGGGACTCAAATCCGCTCGGCAATCGACCTTCACCCCCCAAGGGAGGCCTCATCATGAGCTTCATCACCACCAAGGACGGCACTGAAATCTACTATAAGGACTGGGGCACGGGTCAGCCGATCGTGTTCAGCCATGGCTGGCCGCTGAGCGCTGACGATTGGGATGCCCAGATGCTGTTCTTCCTCCAGCACGGCTTCCGTGTGATCGCGCATGACCGGCGCGGCCATGGCCGGTCGAGCCAGACCCGGACCGGCCATGAGATGGACACCTATTCGGACGATCTCGCCGCGCTGTTCGAGCATCTCGACCTGAAGGATGCGGTGATGATCGGCCACTCGACCGGCGGCGGCGAGGTCGCCCGCTATCTCGGCCGCCACGGCACCGCGCGCGTCGCCAAAGCGGTGCTGGTCAGCGCGGTGCCGCCGATCATGGTCAAGACGGAAGCCAATCCCGGCGGCACGCCGATCGCGGCGTTCGACGATCTCCGTCGCCAGCTCGCCGCGAACCGCGCGCAGTTCTACAAGGAAGTCCCCGTCCCCTTTTACGGCTTCAACCGCGAAGGCGCGAAAATCTCACAGGGCGTCATGGACCATTGGTGGCTTCAGGGCATGATGGGTTCGGCCCAGGCGCATTACGAATGCATCAAGGTCTTTTCGGAGACCGACTTCACCGAGGATCTCAAGAAGATCGACGTCCCCTGCCTGATCCTGCACGGCGACGACGACCAGATCGTGCCCTATACCGATGCCGCATTGCTCTCGGCCAAGCTGGTCCAGAAGCCGACGCTCAAAATCTACCCCGGCTATCCGCACGGTATGCTCACGGTGAATGCCGATGTCCTCAATGCCGATCTGCTGGCGTTCATCAAGGGATGAACGCCGCCGCTCTCATCGCCCGGCTGGAGCTCTCGCCCCATCCCGAGGGCGGCTGGTACCGCGAGACCTTCCGCCAGCCCGCGCCCGAAAACGGCCGCGGGCTGGCAACCGCGATCCTGTTCCTGCTCGAGGAGGGGCAGCGCTCGCACTGGCACCGTGTCGACGCGGCTGAGTTGTGGCTGTGGCACGCGGGAAGCCCGCTGGCGCTGCTGATCGACGATGGCGAGCGTCGGGAGCATCTGCTCGGCGGCGATGTGCTGGCGGATCAGGTGCCGCAGGCGATTGTGCCGACCGGCGCCTGGCAATCAGCGGAGGCTCAACATGGCTGGGCGCTGGTCAGCTGTGTCGTGACGCCGGCCTTCGATTTTGCCGGGTTCGAGCTGGCACCGGAAGGGTGGGAGCCGGCCTAAGGGGCTGCGCTCCCCGGGGTCAGGCTGCCTCGACCGCCATCAGCGCTTCAGCATATTTCGCGTCGTTCGCATGAAACAACGGGTTCGCGGGGAAGCTCCGCGCGGTCAGTTTCAGATCGTTGAGGCCGGCAAGCTTGAAGGTGCCGATCTTCACTTCCTTGGGCGCCTTGCCGTCGCGCTCGATCGCCACAGCGTCAATGAACAGATCGCCATGCTTTGTGTAGATCACGTGCGGCGCGAGCATCATCGTCACGCGATTATAGGTCGCGATAACGCATCGCTTGCGCACGATCGCCTCGAAGATGGTGGGAACGGGGCCGCTCGGCGCGCCCCCGTTGCTATCGGGCCTGTCGCTGTCTGAGGGGAACTTCATGCCCTCCTCCATACACCAAAATGCTGCATCGCAGCAAGCCATGATCGACGAAGCGACGCGGATGCGACCAAAATAGGATCGGAACTCGCGTGGCGCTCCGTCCGTTCGGGTGGCTGGCATCAATCAAGGACGAGCATCATGACCGAACCACAGGAAATCGAAGCAAAATTCTGGAAGGCGTTGCGATCGGACATGACGGTTATGCTCGGCCTTGACGGCGTCGAGGATGGCCATGCCCAGCCGATGACGGCGCAATTCGCGACCGACGAGAATCGCGGCCCGATCTGGTTCTTCACCTCGAAGGAGGCAAAGCTCGCCCAGGAATTGCGGACCAGCAGCAACGGAGTCGCGCATTTCGTGTCGAAGGGCCATGACCTGTTCGCGACGATGCACGGCAACCTCACGACCGATAATGATCGCGCGACGATCGATCGGCTCTGGAACCCCTTCGTCGCGGCATGGTTCGAGGGTGGCAAGGACGATCCCAAGCTCCAGCTGCTCCGATTCGATCCGGAGCGTGCGCAAATCTGGCTCAACGGCTCCAGCCTGCTCGCCGGCGTCAAGATCATGCTCGGGATCGATCCCAAGCAGGATTACAAGGACAAGGTGACAGAGGTCGCCCTGAGCTGAAGCGCCTGCGCACGGTTGCCGCGCGAGCGCGCGGCGGCTGCGCTCAGGGTTTGGCGGCAACCTTTTCCTCGGCAAGATACGCCGGACTCAAGGTGCCATGCTCTTTGGCCACCGGGAGCAGTGTCGGGTAGAATTGCGTGAAGGTGGTATCGACTGCGGCGTGCGCCTGGTGACAGGCATAGCAGCTCGCGTCATAGCCGATCAGCGTCGCGGGCTTGGCGCCGTCAAAGCCGAAAAAGCCCCAGCCGCCCTTGAAGCGCTTGCTGTCATGGACATGCACCTCGATCCCGACCGGGTCGCCCGACTGGAAGGCGCCATGCTGGTTAATCGAGCCCTTCGAGGTGCTGCGCCGGATCTCGAGGACAAGCATCGTGCCTTCGGGCCAATGGCCGGTCTTCAGAAAAGCGGCGTGGCTTTCAGGATCGACGAAGACATTGTCGAAGGGCTGATCGGCGGCGGCATTGGCCTGGGCGTTATAGCTCATGCCGTGCCCCGAGGTGAGGAAGGTCCAGCTTCGATAATCGGCCGGAAAGAGCAACTCGCCCTTATCGGTGAAGTGCGCCGCCCCCGGGGCGTCAGGCTTGCCGCCGGCCATGGCAACAGAGGCGATCAATGCCGCCGCGCCGCCCAGCGCCAGATATTTCCCGAAGGCCCGCATCGTTTCTCTCCCCATCTGGAAAGCGGCGAGCATAGTCGATCACGAAGGCGCGCGCGTTGCCGACTATCCTGCCGTTTCGGACATTGCGAGCTGACGGTTTCGCGCCCGGGTCGCCTCGGGCGTCTCGCCATGGGCACGAGCATAGGCACGGCCGAACGCATCGGCGCTGCGATAGCCGGCCAGCCGTGCAACCTCACTGACCGGCACCGGCCCTGTGCTCAGCAGATCACGCGCCGCCTCCAGCCGCAACCGCGCGATCAACGCCCCCGGGCTTTCACCGAGCCCCTTGCGGAACATGCGTGAGAGTTGCCGCTCGCCAATCGCCGCCCGCGCCGCGAGCACCGGCAGCGAAAGATCGGCATCGAGATTGGCGGCAATCCAGGCGACCAGATCCTCGAGCCGCCGTGGCGCCAGCGCCTGGACGCGTGACGCCTCCGAAAATTGCGGCTGCGGCCCAGCGCGCATGCTGTGCACAACCATCTCGCGCCCGACTGCCAGCGCCGCGCCCGGCCCGAGATCGTCGCGCACAAGCGCCAGTGCGAGATCGATCCCGGCGCAGACACCGCCCGAGGTGAAGCAGGGGCCATCCTGGATATAGATGCAGTCCATCTGCATCCGGACGGCCGGAAAGCGGCGCTGGGCATCGGCAAGGAAGCGCCAGTGCGTTGTCGCATGGCGGCCATCGAGAGCGCCGGTCGCGGCCAGTCCGTAAAAGCCGGTGCATACCGAGGCGAGCCGCCGTGTCGACACCAGTCGCGTCTTCAGCCAGTCCACAAGGGCCTCGCCCGTATCGGTTTCCCGCAAGGTCGCGCCGCCCGGCACGATGATCGTGTCATAGTCAGGCGCGTCGGCGAACAGACGATCGGGCAGGATGCGCAAACCCGCCTCGGTCCTGACCGGATCGAGCGTCGCCGCCACGACCTCGACCGCATAGCCGGGCCGCGCGGGATCGAGCACCGTCGCGGTTGAGAACACCTCGAGCGGCCCCGAAAGATCGACGCCGTTTACGCCGTCGAACGCGACCAGGCCGACCCGCCGCACCGCAGGCGGGCCCGCCCTGCTCAAAACACCGCCTTGCCGTCCCCGCCCATCATTGCCTTGCGGACGAGCGGAATCGGCGGGCCGCCATAGCTCAGGAACTGGTCATGGAATGCCTTCCACGCCTTTCGCCCGCCGCGCGTCGCGGTCCAGTCATCGCGCAGCTTGCGGATCATCAGCTTGCCCATCGTGTAGTTGAGATAGGCCGGATCATAGGTGCCGCGCGCGGCCTGCTGCTTCGCGGTGCCCTCGTCCTGATAGCATTCCTTCACAAACATCGCGCGCGACTGGTCCTGGGTCATGCCACGGGCATGCATGCCGATCGCCGAGAGGAGCCGGCAGTTGCGCAGCATCGCTTCGGAAAGCTGGCCGATATGGGTTTCCGCATCGCCATTGCCGAGCCCGGCATCCCACATCATCTCCTCGCTGTAATGCGCCCACCCTTCCGCAAAGGCATAGCCGACGAACAGCCGCCCGAAGAGCGAGGGTGAGCGGTTGGCGTGAAGGAACTGGATGAAGTGCCCCGGCATCACTTCATGCACGGAGGTGAAGAGCAGACTGCCATAGCTCGGCACGAACGCATCCTGCTCCGCCTTGGGCCAGGAAGGGTCGGGCGGCGAGATATAATAGACCGAGGCCACGCCCTTATCGAACGGCCCTGGCGGATCGATATAGGCCCCGTTCTGCCGGTTATAGGGCGGGCTTTCCTCAACCAGCGCCTGTTCGGTGCCGGGGATCGTGACGATGTCATGCGCGATGACGAAGGCGCGCAGATCGGGGATCATTTTCCGCGCTGCGGCGACCGGCCCACCGTCCGCCTTGTGAGCGCCTGCCTTCTGGGTGCAGGCGATAATCGGCGCGCCCGGATCATATTTCGCACACGCATCTTTCAGCGCCGCCTGGTTGCGCGCCAGATCGGCCTTGCCCGCCGCTTCGATCGTATCGAGCGGCACGTCGACACCCTCGGTAAGTTTCACCATCCGCGAGAATTTGTCGGCACCGAGCGCGAAATCCTGGGTCGCGCTGCCGCGCTGGCTTTCGAGCCAGGTGGCGAGGTGCTTCATCGCCTTGGCCGCAGGCGCGGCGGCGTCGTCGAATTCCTTCTGAAGCGCGGGATCCTTTACGCTCGCGAACGCCTTTTTCGCGTCGCCGGTATAATATTCAGCGAAGCCGTTGAAGCCTGCGACGCCGTAATTGACGAAGCTGAGCGGCATCGGCGTCTTGAGATTGGCGCGGATGTTCGCGGCCGCCGCCGGGACATTCTTGAAGAATTTTATGACCGCCTTCATCCGCGTCGGCGCATCGGCATAATTGCGGGCGATATAGGTGTTGGGATCAAGCCCGCCGCCGACATAATATGCCGGGTTGGTGTGTGGCTGATCGGCATCGGTGAGCCAGAACAGCTTGCCTGTCGCGACCGTCACCAGATAATCGCGCTCGAACGCGTCCTGCTGGCTCAGCTTGCCCGCATCGAACGCCCTGGCCTTGGTGATCGCATCGTTGAAGAAATCCGCCTGGCGCTTCAGCCCGGCGGCGCTCCAGTCGGGCAGGCCACCATCGAAATCATGCCGTCCCTGATAGACCGCATTGGCCGGATCGAGCTTGAACCAGTCCTCGATAAACGCATCGCGAAAGCTCTTCCAGCTATCGGTCGGCAGCGTGATGGCGCCCCCATCAGCCAGTTTGTCGGCAGACGGGGCGGCCGGTTGTCCGCATCCGGCCAGCGCCAGCAGCGCGATCCCCGCCAGCAAGATTTTCCGCATCACGCACTCCCGTCGATTCGTTCAGGCCGCAGATGCTGGCACCTTGTCACGGCGCGCGCCAGTTGCGAATGACGCCCCCGACTCCATCGTGAAGGAAGACAGGTGATCGCTGCGATTCTGTTGGCGCTCATCGTCACGCCCGCCCAGGCGAACGCGCCTCAGGCCGACGATATCATCGTCCGGGCGGTGCGGCACAAATGCCAGGTGCGGATCGCCGATCGCATCCTCTCCGATCCGGAGTTCAACGCGCACGCAAAGGAATGGGCGCAAGGCAAGCCCGTCCGGGTCATCGCCCCGGCGCATGCCGACTATAAATGCCTCGCGAAGATCGCCTTCAGGCTGAACGACAAGGGGGTCCGGCTGATCTATTTCGTCGACCCGGCCGACGCCGCCAGATAGCCAGGCCGGACTTTATTTCCCGTCCTGGACGACCACCTCGTCCGGGTTCACGACATTGAGCTTCTTGCGCACCAGTTCATCGACCATGTCCGGATCCGCATGGCGCGGATCGAGCAGGTCGACGCGGTTCTTCAATTCAGCGCGCTGCTTGTCGAGCATGGCGAATTCGGCCTGGCGCTTGACCAGCTGACGCTTGATGTCGCCATAAGCCAGCGCGCCGTTCGGCCCCAATATGGCATAGCCGCCGAAAAAGGCGCCCACGATCAGCAGCGCCGCCGGCGCCATCGCGCGGCGGAGCATGGTGCGGAAAGTGGAACGCCTGGTCATTCCACGATTCTCGCATCATGCGACTCGTGGATCAAGCGGGTATTTTACCTGATCAAGCGCGAATTATGCTCCGCCCGGCGTACACCGCCGACTCGTCCAGTTCCTCCTCGATCCGGATGAGCTGATTATACTTCGCCAACCGGTCCGACCGTGCGAGGCTGCCCGTCTTGATCTGTCCGCAATTGGTCGCGACCGCGAGGTCGGCGATGGTCGCATCCTCGGTCTCGCCCGAACGGTGCGACATGACGGCGGTGAAGCCGGCGCGGTGCGCCATCGAAACCGCCTCGAGCGTCTCGGTCAGCGTGCCGATCTGGTTGACCTTCACCAGCAGCGAATTGGCGAGGCCCTTCTCGATCCCCATTTTCAGCCGTTTCGGGTTGGTCACGAACAGATCGTCGCCGACGATCTGGACCTTGTCGCCGATCAGATCGGTCAGCGCCTTCCAGCCGGTGAAATCATCCTCGGCCATGCCGTCCTCGATCGAGAAGATCGGATAGCGACGCGTGAGATCAGCGAGATATTCGGCCATCTCATGGCTGGAGAGGATCTTGCCCTCGCCCGAAATATTATACTTCCCGTCCTTGAAGAATTCGGTCGCGGCGCAATCGAGCGCGAGCATCACATCGTCGCCTGGCTTGTAGCCGGCCTTTTCGATCGAGCTCATGATGAAATCGAGCGCGGCGGCGGTCGAGGCGATATTCGGCGCAAAGCCGCCCTCATCACCGACCGACGTCGCCAGTCCCTTGTCGTGCAGGCCTTTTTTCAACGTGTGGAAGATCTCCGACCCGCACCGCACCGCTTCGGCGATCGACGTCGCGCCGACCGGCACGATCATGAATTCCTGGAAGTCGATCGGGTTGTCCGCATGCTCGCCGCCATTGATGATGTTCATCATCGGCACCGGCAACACATGCGCGGAGACCCCGCCGACATAACGATAGAGCGGCAGGCCGCGCGCGTCCGCCGCCGCCTTGGCAACCGCAAGACTGACCCCGAGGATCGCGTTCGCGCCAAGCCGGCTCTTGTTGTCGGTGCCATCGAGCGCGATCATCGCCCGGTCGACATCGGCCTGGTCCTCGGCCTCGAGGCCGAGCACGGTGTCGGCGATCTCGGTGTTGACGGCCTCGACCGCCTTGGTCACGCCCTTGCCGAGATAAAAACCCTTGTTGCCGTCGCGCAGTTCGACCGCCTCGTGCGCGCCGGTCGACGCGCCCGAGGGCACGGCCGCGCGGCCAAAGCTGCCGTCATCAAGCAACACATCGACCTCAACCGTAGGATTGCCGCGGCTGTCGAGAATCTGGCGTGCATGGATATCGATGATTGCGGTCACTTCATGATCCTTTTAGCGATCTGTGGTATCTACGAATGTCGGCGCGGCCTGTATCGGCTATCGTCGGCATCGGCAATTCGTCCCGGTCAATGGAACCGGGCATGCGCTGACCGGTTCACTATGGACAAGCGAGAAAAGGGCGACAGCATGGCAACCGACACACCCAAGGCAACCAAGCCAGCCAA
>Ga0068858_100000274_pt1 | contig 55319 bp, 60 predicted proteins | sample KBSSwiS12_FD_66589 | JGI IMG/M metagenome (GOLD analysis project Ga0068858, IMG submission 66589) | Switchgrass rhizosphere microbial communities from Kellogg Biological Station, Michigan, USA - KBS Switchgrass S1-2 | ecosystem: Host-associated > Plants > Roots > Rhizosphere > Soil ...
TCGTGCTGGCGGAAAAACAGTCGCGCGAGAGCCCCGAAGCGATACTGGGCGAGGCGGTGGGGCGCTTCCACACGCCGGGCCTGCGCTCGATCGCGCGCAACCCGGTCGGCACGGCGGAGGCGCTGGCGGCCGCCACTCCCGATAAGTTGCGGTCCTTTTACGAGCATTGGTACCGGCCCGAAAATGCCGTGCTGATTGTGGTCGGCGATCAACCGGTCGATGCGCTCGAAGCCCGGATCAAGTCAGGCTTTTCGAGCTGGCAAGGCAAGGGCGAGCGGCCGGCGCAACCGTCCTACGGCACGATTGCCCCCGATCGCGGTCTCGACACCTTCTCGACCGGGGCCCCCTCCCTGCCGAACCTCATATCGGCCTGCATGGTTCGGCCAGCGCTGCCGCACGAGCTGAGCGAGATGGACCGGACCATGAGGGAGGTTCGCGATGGCATCTGGCGGGGTATCATCGGCGAACGATTTCAGGCGCTCGTCAATGCCGGTAACAGCGGGCTGGTCGGCGCGGCGATGATAAACAATGACGATCGGGATCAGTCGGACATTTGCCTGATCGCCGTGCCGTCAGGTGGCAAATGGGAAAAGGGCCTTGCCGTTGCGCAGGCCGAGCTTCGCCGCTTTGCCAAGGATGGACCGACAGAGCATGAGCTCGAGACGCAGATCGAGGCCGGCCGCTCCGTGTTGCGCGGAGCGATATCGGTTGCCGAAGGGCGGACTGCGCCAGTGCGCGCCGACGCGATTCTCGATCGGGCGCTCGATGGGCGGCCGACACCGTCGCCGCGTGAGGCGATGCACGCCTATGACGTGGCGGTGGAGGATCTCGATCCGGCCGCGGTAAAAGCGTCTTTCGCCGCGGCCTGGTCGGGTGCCGGGCCGCTGGTTTCGCTTGTCATGCCGCAACAGGTCGATGCCGCTGCCGTGCGTACCGCATGGCTGAAGGGCGAAGGAGGGGCTGCACTCGCCGCCTTCACCGACAGCAAGACCTTGCCCTGGGATTATACTGGTTTCGGAACCCCCACCGCCATCGTCGGGCGCGAAGAGATCAAGGATCCGGGTTTCACCCGCTTCCGCTTCGCCAACGGCCTTATCCTGAACTTCAAGCAATCGACGCTCGAGAAGAACGGCGTGGAAGTCAGAGCCCGGTTCGGCGCCGGTCGCCGCGAGATTCCCAATAAGGACATGATGGCCGCGCAACTGGCTTCCGGGTTGCTGGTGGCGGGGGGGCTCGGGCGCCTGACTGCGACCGATATGAGCGCAAGCCTCGCGGGGGAGGCCTGGGCTTTCAAGTTCCAGGTCGGCAACGAGGCTTTCGACCTGACGAGTTCGACCACAAAGGCGAGTCTCGAAATCGAGTTGCAGGTATTGGCCGCCTTCATGACCGATCCGGGTTTTCGCCCGACCATCGATGAGCGACTGCCCGATGCCGTCGAAATCATGTCGCGAATGTATTTCAGCAACCCCGAAGCGGCACTTTCCGAAGCGTTTCTCGGCGCGGTGGACCCCGAGGATCCGGATCGCATGCCGCCACGCGCCACCATGGACGCCTGGCGGAGTGCGGATTTTGCACGCCTGTTGAAACCTGCGCTGACGGCGGCCCCGATCGAGCTGACGATCGTCGGCGATGTCGACGAAGCGACCGCCACCCGGATGGTGGGGCGCACCTTTGGCGCGCTGGCGCCGCGGGCGCCACGAGACGGTGCTCGTCCCGACGCGCGCTTCCTGCGGATTCCCGATCGAAGCTTCGCGGTGATCCGGAAGACCTATCAGGGCCCGGCCGATCGCGCCGCTGCGCAAATCGCCTGGCCGCTTTATGTCGCCAATGCGTCGCGTCGCGCGGAAGAATATGCGCTGAAGCTGACCGCCGCCATCTTCGACGCCCAATTACGGCAGCGTATCCGCACCGAGCTCGGCAAGAGCTACTCGCCGCAAGTGGCGACGCAGACGCCTGACGACGCCGATCAGGGGCTTCTGGTCGCGCAGATGGAGAGCAATCCCGCTGATGTGGAACAGCTGGTCGTCGAAGCTCAGGCGGTGGCGCGCAAGATCGCGGCGGGCGGTATCACTACCGAGGAACTGGAGGCAGCGCGACGGCCGGTTCTCGCCCAGATCGCGGCGTTTCGCGGCAGGAATATCTGGTGGGCGGCCGCGATGAATGGTTCGGCGCGGAATCCCGGCGTCACCGAGGAGGCGATCGGCATGGCACCGCTCATGTCGTCGATCACGCTCGATCAGGTAAAAGCTGCGGCCGCGAAATGGCTTGGCCGGCCACCGATTGTAACGATCGTCACGCCGGTTTCAGGATCAAGCGCCGGCGCGCGCGCGGCACCGGTCACCGGCATGCACAAGGGAAGTGGACAATGAGGCTGACCCCACTGGCGATCGCGCTTGCCATGGCGGCTGCGGCTCCCGATGCGGCAAGCGCTGCCGCCGCCGATGCCCCGGCGCTGATCGTGCAGGCGAAGGCACGGCTCGACACTGACCCGAAAGCGGCGTTGCGCGACGCTGAAAAGGCGCTCCGCCTCGATCCGTCGGTCAAGGGCGGTGCATTGCTCCGTGCCCGCGCGCTGGCGGCGCTGGGCCGCGATGCGGAGGCTGGCGTGGCCTATCGGGCGGCGCTCATCGCCGATCCGGCCGATCGACTCGCCTCGCTGGGGCTGGCAGGCGTTGAACGACGCTCGGGCGACCCGCATGTGGCGCTGGCGATCCTCGACAAGCTGGCAGGCAACGACGACGATGGCGACGCCCGGTTCGAACGCGCGCTGACTTTCACCAAGCTCAAATTGCCGGACAAGGCGCTGGCCGAATATGCCGCCCTCATCGCGGCCAAGCCTTCGGCATGGGCCTATTATAACCGCGGCTGGCTCCTCGCCGAACGCGATAATCGGGAGGATTACACCAAGGCGCTGGCGGATTTCGAGCGCGCCGACGCGCTTTCGCCGAAGGATGTCGATACGCTGAGCTCGATCGGTGACATGCTGATCTATCTCGAGCGCTATGATGAAGCGCTGGCGCACTATGCTGCCGCACTTGCAATCGATCCCCAAAATAGCGGCGCGCTGCGCGGGCGCGCCGACGCTTTGTATGATCTCAAGCGCTGGCCGGAGGCGGCAGCCGCCTATCAGGCGCGCGCCCGACTCCCCGACCCGGACAATGCGCTGGTGATGGCGGCACAGGCGTTCGACAAGGCCGGCGATGCGAAATCGGCCATGGCGAGCTTTGATGGTGCCATTCGCGCCGATCCGCGCTCCACCGATGCCCTTGCCGGTCGGGCCGACCTTTTCAATGCGCGCGGCCAGCAGGCGAAGGCGGTGGCCGATTATGCACGAGCGATTGCCGCCGCGCCGACGGACGCGGATCTGCGCGTCAGGCGGGCCTTTGTGTATCGTGACTGGAATCAGCCCAAAGCAGCTTTGGCTGATGTCGATGAGGCGCTGAAGATCGATCCGAAATCAACCTATGCGCTGAACGCGCTTGGACTGATTCACGCCGACGCAGCGGACTACGACGCTGCGATCGCTGCCTATGACAAGGCGCTCGCCGTCGATCCCAAACTGGAGTCCGCTTATTACAACCGCGGCAACGCCTATGCCGGACAAGGCCATCAGGACCGGGCGATCCGCGACTATAATGCATCGCTGCGGCTTTCACCGCGCGACGCGGTCACGCTGACGGCGAAGGGCGAAGCGTATCGCCAGCTCGATGATTATCCGCGGGCGATCGAGGATTTCGACGCGGCGCTCGCGACAGACCCCGAATATGCCCTGGCCTATTGGCGCCGCGCCCGGGCGCATGATGCGCTCGACGAGAAGCCGGCGGCCGATGCCGACCGCGCACGCGCGCTGAAGCTCGATCCGAGCCTGGCCGATTCGTGAAACCGATGTTTTTTGCCGGTGGAAGAGAGGGGGTTGCCGGGTGCCAAGGCCGATGCTAGAGGCCGCCCCCTTACCCGCCCGGTCAACCTGACCGGCGCAGGCGCCAGAGCGGGCGTAGCTCAGGGGTAGAGCACAACCTTGCCAAGGTTGGGGTCGAGGGTTCGAATCCCTTCGCCCGCTCCAGTTTTCAAAGCGCATCTTTGATACTGGCCGCCGCAGCGGAGCGGACACCGCCTTTTAAAAACCGAAACCATGTTGGGCCGGTTCGGGTGGCGACAGATCCACACCCTCGATCGCGAGCATTTTCAGCTTGGACGTCGATCCGCCCGGCGCGGAAAAACCGCCGACCTTGCCACCCGCCGCCAGGACCCGGTGGCACGGGATGATGAGCGGTATGGGATTCGACGCCATTGCCTGCCCGACGGCACGCGCCGCTTCAGGCCCCGCCCCAAGCTCCCTGGCCACGGCGCCATAGGTCGTGGTCTGTCCCCAGCCGAGGCGTCGCACCGTCTCGTAGACTTGTGCGAAAAAGGGCTGTTGCGCGCCGACGTCCACCGATACGCCGGAGAAATCCATTTTCTCGCCATCGAAATAGCGCGCCGCCGCCGTGATGGTCGCGGCTATCTCGGGCGGCGGCTCGCCGGGAATCGCATTCGGCAAGTGGCGCAGCAAGGCGCGCTCGGTCGTTTCTGGCGAGGAGGCGGGCAGGCGGAAGCTGACGATGCCGTCCGCATGCCATGCGATCGCGGCGATGCCGTGCGCAGTCTCGAAAAGCCGGTAGCGCGGCACTGGCCTGGTCACATCCTTTCCTGCGCTTCTCCCGGCAATTTCGGTGTCCGGTGCGCGCTTGGCAAGTCTGGCCTGGGCCGATGTCGTCTCGCTGCAACCAATCCTATGCCGCGGCGGCCCGCTCGACGAAGTCGCTTGTCGTCACCTCAAGCCGGGCGAGCTTGTCGTCGACTGCGCGGAAACCCGATTCGAGGCGATCGATATCAGCGGTAATCGTCTCGGTATCGACCCGGATCGAGGCGATGGTGTCGGACATCGAATCCGCAGTCAGCGCTGTCTCGTCGACGGCGGCGGTGATCATGTTGACGGTCAGCGCCTGCGCTTCCATCGCCTCGCGAATGCGCTGGGCCGAAACCTGCACTTCGCCGACAATATCCCGGATCGTGCCGTTGACGTCGAGCGTCTGGCGGCTGGCGGACTGAATCGCGGCGATCTTTCCGGCAATGTCGTCAGTCGCACGCGCCGTCTGTGAGGCGAGGCTCTTCACCTCCTGTGCGACGACCGCGAAGCCGCGGCCGGCATCGCCCGCGCGTGCCGCCTCGATGGTGGCGTTGAGGGCGAGCAGGTTGGTCTGGCCAGCGATATCGCGAATCAGGTCGAGGATCGATTCGATCGCCTGGGCATGGCCGGAAAGCGCGATCGAGACCGCCACTGCCTGAGCCGACTGATCGGCGGCACGCACGGCGACGCCGGTGGCGACTTCAACTTCGGTGCGCGCCGCTTCGATGGCGCGGATCAGGCCGGCGGCGGTTTGTGCCGCTTCGCGCATCGCGACGGCGGATTGCTCGGCTGCCGCTGCCACTTCCGAGGTCTTGCTCATCATGCCGCGTGCCGCAGTCGAGGCCTGCGCGGTCTGATCGCGAAGCACTGACGAATCGGCAAGTGTCGATCCCAGCATCGACTGGACTTGATCCCGGAATACCACGCCGTCGCTACCGCGCTTGCTGGCCGCAACCAGTTTCTGGCGTTCGGTGATCTCGGCACACAATATCTCAAGCTCGATGCTGCTCAGGTGGCGCAGCGTCCGCTCGGCGGCGCGGAGGGTTTTGACATCGTCTGCGAACTTCCGGTGGAGGAGTTCGACCATGGCGTCGCCCATTGCATTCACCGCGATGACCAGCACGCTGGTCGACAGCCCGCGCTCGACGATGTGCGCGCCCCATCCAGCTATGTCACTGATCCAGTGCGCATCGATAGGGCCGCGAAGTTTTCGCCGCTGATGCTCCGCAAAACGCGCGGACAACTGGTCGCTTGCCTTCCCGCCGGCGCTGCTCTTCGTCCAGCCCTTGGTTGCCGCGGCCAGAAGATCCTCGCCGCAACGATCCCACAGCTCCTGCAGCTCGCGGCTGAAGGCGCCCTTTGGGTCGTACGCGCTCACCCGCTCCTGGATCGCTTCGGCACTGAGTGCGACGCCGGACGCGCCCTGCTGGGCTAAGGCCGCTTCAGTCATAATAATCCCCTCCGAATCCTAATTCTCTGCTGCTCTACGCGCGTGTGGTAAACGAACCATTGTCTGCGGCAGACATCTCGCGAGATAGGCACTGTATTTGCGTAAAATTGTGATCATTTCAGTGTGGGCTTGAACCAGCTATCCTTGGGGCGGCACTAACGGGCATCACCAACGGAAAGCATCCATTGAACGGGCAAGGCACCGCGACAGAACGGGCGTCGGGGGCAAGCGCGCCGAGCGGCGGCGAGGATTTGCGTCTGTTCGCGCTCGTGCGGGGCGGGGATGCGCAGGCTTTTGAGGAACTCTACCGGGCTTATCACCCTCGGCTGACGCGCTTCCTCCTCAAATTCGTCCGCCGTCCGCAGATCATCGAAGAGGTGTTGAACGACAGCATGATGGTGGTGTGGGAGCGTGCCGACAGTTTTCACGGCGCGAGCAAGCTCTCCACCTGGATCTTCGGCATTGCCTATCGCAAGGCGATGAAGGCGATCAACCGACAGGACGAACCGATCGAGGACCGCGAGTCCGAAGAGCGCATGTCGCTGGATGCGAGCCCCGAGGACCAACTGGGCGCCCATAAAAGTCAGCTCTTGCTGAAGCGCGCGATGGAAGAGCTGTCCCCCGATCATCGCGCCGTGCTCGAGCTCACTTATTATCAGGAAATGGGGTATCGCGAGATCGCCCAGATCATGAGTTGCCCGGTCGATACCGTGAAGACGCGCATGTTTCATGCAAGACGCCATTTGAAGCGCCGGCTGGCGGGCGAGCTTGCGGATTGGGTATAGGACGAAGATCATGGGTCATATCATTCAATTGCATGACGATCCCCATGGCGCGGCGAGAAGCCTGCTGCCTTGGTACGTCAACGGCACGCTCGATCCCGCCGAAACGGCTTTGGTCGAGGAGCATCTGGCGGCCTGTGCCGATTGCCGGGCGGATCTTGAGGCCGATCGCGCGCTGGGGCGGCAGGTTGCCGACCTGTCGATGGACGTCGAGCATGGCTGGGCTGCGATGCGGACGCGCATGGAGACCACGCCACAGGTGCGGCCTGCTTCGCCGATGCGCTTCCTGCGGCGGCCGGTCGCTATCGGCTGGGCTGTGGCGGGCCAGCTCGCAGCGGCGGCGCTGATTGTCGCCATCGCGCTGCCGGCGCGCCACGCACAGACCGATGCCGATTATCACGTACTCGGCTCGGCAGCGGTCGCCGCACCCGGCAATCTCATCATCCAGTTCAAGCCCGACGTCAGTGAGGGTGCCATGCGTGCCGCTTTCATGCGGGCGGGTTCGCGCGTGGTCGATGGGCCGACGGCAAGCGGTGCCTATGTCCTGCGTGTGGACGGGAACAAGCGAGACGCCGCGCTGAACCAGCTCCGCGCCACACCGGGGATCGCCCTCGCCGAGCCGATCGACCGCGGCGATCAGCCATGAATCCAGGCCGCGCCCTCTGGCGCGGGGTAGCTATCCTTTCGTTCGTCCTCGCGATGTCGATCCCGACCATGCCGGTCCACGCCCGGATACAGACAGGCGAGCCGGATGCTGATCGGAAAATCCTGGTGATGCTGCGGCTCGCTCCCCCGCATTATCGGCCGAACGCCGGTTATGGTGGCGATTATGGCGACGGAACCTCGCGCACCGCGCGCCGCCGGATCGCGCTCCATATTGCCCATAGGAACCGGCTTGACCTTATCGATGGCTGGCCGATGCCGCTGGTCGGCGTCGATTGCTATGTCATGCGCGTGCCCGCCGACATCGCGATCAAGGCTGCCATCGCACAGGTGTCGAAGGACCCGTCCGTTGTCTGGTCCGAGGAGCTGGGGGCGTTTCGGGCCGAGGGCGAGGTGCCCTCACGCGCCTCCTGACGCTGGCTCGGCGCAGGCCTCGACCATGTGGCGCAGATGCTGGTCGGTCGCGGCCTGGGGGCCTTCGAGACGCGCCTCGGTGGTGCGTACATCGGCACCGCGCTCGAGCAGCAGATGGACCGGGCAGCGCATCGCGATCTCCATCAGCCGCCGGCGTTGCGCGCTGTCGAGCGCACCGGCGATCTCGATCTCCCGTTCGAAGACATCGCGTGCCTGGAGCGTGCCACGGACATGGTGGACGCGGGCCTTCACATGCGCGACCGGCCAGGCCTTACGCTCGGCATAGAGCCGGACGGTCATCACCGTGCAGGCGCCAAGCGCCGCGCAGATGAGGTCATAGGGATTGGGGCCCGAGCCGAGTCCGCCAAAGGCCTGTGGCTCGTCCACGAGGAAGGCCGTCGCGCCGGCATGGACCTCGACCTGGTAGCGACCCGCCCCGGTCTCCTCGACCAGAATGATCTCGGGATGAGTTTCGGCAGTCGCCGGCGACTCGGTCATCGCATGTTCCTTCCGGGATATGGGTTGCGTCTTATGGCGCCAATAGCCGTCGGGTCGCCAGCCTCACTCGACAAGGCGCCCCCGCATACCCATTTTACGCGCGATTGGAGATTCACCCATGACCATCTATCGCAAAACCGACGAAGCCATCGCAGCGCTCACGCCGGAGCAGTATCGCGTCACCCAGCAGAGCGGCACCGAACGCCCGGGCACTGGCCCGCTCCTGAACAACAAGGAGCCGGGTATCTATGTCGACATCGTCTCGGGCGAGCCGCTATTCGCCTCGTCCGACAAGTTCGATTCCGGATGCGGGTGGCCGAGCTTCACCAAGCCGATCGAGCCAGCGCACATCAATGAACTGACGGACACGGCTTACGGCATGGTCCGCACCGAGGTACGCTCGGCGCATGGCGACAGCCATCTCGGCCATGTCTTCGATGACGGGCCGCGGGATCGCGGCGGCCTGCGCTATTGCATCAACTCGGCGTCGCTGCGCTTTGTTCACCGCGATGACATGGTGGCGCAGGGCTATGGCGCCTATCTCGACCAGGTGGAGGAAGTGGCATGAGCCAGGAACGCGCAATCCTTGCCGGCGGCTGCTTCTGGGGCATGCAGGATCTGATCCGCAAGTTGCCGGGGGTGATCTCCACCCGCGTCGGCTATAGCGGCGGCGAAGTACCCAACGCGACCTATCGCAACCATGGCAACCATGCCGAGGCGATCGAGATCGTCTTCGATACCGACAAGACCGATTATCGCGCGCTGCTGGAATTCTTCTTCCAGATCCATGATCCGACCACGCGCAACCGTCAGGGCAATGATGTGGGCGCGAGCTATCGCTCGGCGATCTTCTACACCAACGCCGCCCAAAAGGCGGTCGCCGAGGATACGATCGCTGATGTCGACGCCTCGGGCCTGTGGCCCGGCAAGGTCGTGACCGAATTAGCCCCGGCGGGGGATTTCTGGGAGGCCGAGCCCGAGCATCAGGATTATCTGGAGCGTCTGCCCAACGGCTATACCTGCCACTTCGTCCGCCCCGGCTGGAAATTGCCGCACCGCGCGGACGCGGCGTCCTAAAGCCGGGCTCGAACCGACGCGCGCAGCACCGGCAGCAGATCGCTCTCGAACCACGGATTGCGCTTCTGCCAGCCGATGCTGCGCCAGGACGGATGGGGCAGCGGGATGACCGAGGGGTCGCAGGTCGCGAATCGCCGGACCCGTTCAGTCAGCGTCAGCGCTTTGCCGGGCAGATACCAGGCCTGGGCATAGAGTCCGACGAGTAATGTCAGGCGATCCGTCGGGAGGTGTGCCAGGATGCGTTCGTGCCAGAGCGGGGCGCATTCGGGGCGGGGCGGCAGGTCGCCGCTCGCGCCCTTGCCGGGATAGCAAAAGCCCATTGGCATCAACGCGACTCTGGCCGGGTCGTAGAAATCGTCCGTCGAAAGCCCGGTCCAGTCGCGGAGACGGCTGCCGCTGTCATCGTCCCAGGGGACACCGCTGCGATGGACCTTGATGCCCGGCGCCTGGCCGATGATGAGGATGCGCGCCGTAGAGCTGAACTGGACGACAGGCCGCGGACCCGCCGGCAGAAAGGGGGCGCAGACGGTACAGGCACGCACCTCGTCGAGCAGGTCGAGCGCCGGATCGATCATGACGTCGCCTGTCGCATCCGGCAGCCCCGGGATCAACGGTCCACTCGCGGCAACGGCGTTGCGGTTGCGGCGTTGAAGGCGGATGCCGTCAAGTGTCATCCGTTCCTTCGACTATGACGAGGCCGAGCACCGGCTCGACATCGAGTTCGTGAGCGGCCGGCGTTACTCCTATCTCGATGTACCGCTGGAAGAGGTGGCCGCGATGCAGCGAACCATCTCCAAAGGCGGCTTCTTCAATCGCCGGATCCGCGACCGCTATGCGTTTGTCGAGCAGGCCTGACTGGCGTCATACCACCGGGTGCAGATATTGGTGGACCGCCGAGACGACCACCGACCCCTCACCTACCCCCGAAGCGACGCGCTTGACCGAGCCCGAGCGGACGTCGCCGATCGCGAAGATGCCGGGCTTGCTGGTCGCATAGCCCGAGGTCGCACCCGGCGCGTCGGGGCCGGTCCTGACGAAGCCTTTGGCGTCAAGCGCGAGGCAGCCGTCTAGCCAATCGGTATTGGGCTCGGCGCCGATCATCACGAAGACATTTCCGATATCGTGGCGTTGCGCATCGCCGGTCTCGACATTCGTCCAGCTCACATGGCGCAGGTAATTGTCGCCTTCGAGGCCGGTTACCGTGCAATGGGTGTGCAGCGTGATCCGGGCGGACGATGTGATCCGCTGGACGAGATAGTCGGACATCGTCTCGGCGAGACCCCGCGACCGGACGAGGATATGAACATGGGCGGCAAAGCGCGACAGGAACACCGCGGCCTGGCCCGCTGAATTGCCCCCGCCAACCACCAGCACTTCCTCGCCCGAGCAGAGATTGGCTTCCATCGCGGTCGCCGCATAATGGATGCCCTGGCCCTCGAACCGCGCATAATCGGGGACGTCGAGCTTGCGGTAGCGCGCGCCGCTCGCGACGATCACCGAGCGGGCCGAGACGCGCTGGCCATCCTCCAGGATGACGACATAGGGATCAGCGCTGCAATCGAGCGCTGTCGCCGGCCGGGCGATGGCAAGACGGGCGCCGAATTTCTGCGCCTGGACCTGCGCGCGGCCGGCCAGTGCCTGGCCCGAGATCCCGGTGGGGAACCCGAGGTAATTCTCGATTTTCGAGCTGGTACCCGCCTGGCCGCCCGGCGCCATTGCCTCGATGACGACGGTATCCAGGCCCTCGGAGGCGGCATAGACCGCCGCGGCGAGCCCGGCCGGCCCGGCACCGACCACGACGACGTCATGGATGCGCGCTGGATCGAGCGTCTCGGTGAGCCCTAGCGCATCAGCGAGTTCAGGCGTCGACGGATTGCGCAACACGCGCTCGAGGGCGCCGATCACCACGGGCAATTGATCGGGCGTGATCTCGAAACATTCGAGAAAGCCCCCGGCATCCGGATCGGTATCGATGTCGAGCAGCCGGTGCGGATAGGCGTTGCGCTGGAGGAAACGCTCGAGCCGGAGCGTATCCGCGGCGTGGGCGGATCCAATCAGCGTGACGCTGCCATGGCTGTGGCGGATCATGCCTACCCGGCGCAGGATGAAGGCGCGCATGATGATCTCGCCGATATCGGCTTCGGCCGAGACCATGCGGCGGAAATGCGCGGGGCTAATCCGGAGGATTCGGCTGTCCTCGCCGGCGCGGCCGCTCATCAGGATCGCGCGCTCGTTGAACATATAGAGCTCGCCGGTGAACTGGCGCGGCCGGATGGTGGCGAAGATCGACACGGCGCCGCACTCGTCGGCGTCAAGCACCTGGATCGATCCCTTGAGGACAAGGAAGAAATCGATGCCGCGCTCGCCCCGGGTATAAAGGACCGTGCCGTCCGCCACCGCCTCCTCGTGGCCATAGGGGATCATCCGCGCCACCATCTCCTCGCTCAGGACGGGGAAGGTCTGCGCCTCGCGTTCGAGCGGATCACTCGGGTCGATCTCGGTCCGTTCAGCGGCCATCGTCACTCCTTGCGCTTGCCCGCGGACGATAGCAGCCCCGGCCCTCTTCGCGAAAGCTGCCGCGCCGATTAGGATGCGCGAATGAGCAATGGGATGATTCGCGCCGGGATCGGCGGCTGGACCTATGAACCCTGGCGCGGGGTCTTCTTTCCCGAAGGCCTCGCCCAGAAGCGCGAGCTTGAATTCGCGTCGCGCGCAGTGACGGCGATCGAGGTCAATGGCACTTATTACAGCAGCCAGAAACCGGCGACCTTTGCCGGCTGGGCGAAGACCGCACCCGAGGGCTTTGTGTTCGCGGTCAAGGCATCGCGCTTCTGCACCAATCGCAAGGTGCTGGCGGAAGCCGGCGAATCGATCGCGAAGTTCGTCGGCCAGGGGATCGTCGAGCTGGGCGAGAAGCTTGGGCCGATCCTGTGGCAGTTCATGGCCACCAAGAAGTTCGACGCCGAGGATTTCGGCGCCTTCCTGAAACTGCTTCCGGCCTCGCAGGACGGAGTCGCGCTCCGCCATGCCATCCAGGTGCGGCACGAAAGCTTCGCGGTGCCGGCGTTCGTGGCGATGGCCCGGGCGGCGGGGGTTGCGCTCGTCTTTGCCGATTCAGCTGATTATCCGGCGATTGCCGATGTGACCGGCGATTTCGTCTATGCCCGGCTCGAAAACGCGGTCGAGCATGAGCCGACCGGCTATACGTCTTCCGAGCTCGATCGCTGGGCGGCGGCGGCGCGGACATGGGCGGGGGGCGGCCAGCCCGACGGCCTGGCCTATGCCGACAAGACCGCACCCGCGAAGACGCCGCGCGATACGTTCGTCTTCTTCATCAACGGCGCCAAGGTGCGGGCGCCGGCCGGCGCGATGGCGCTGATCGGGCGGCTGAAGGCGGGCTGACCGGCACCCGATCGCGCCCGTCGGGGCGCCGTTTCTCCGCTGTTATCCGCTGTTCCGCGGCCGAATTTTTTTCTGCCGCTGTTAAGTTCGATTTCCGACGAGATTCCGCCCCGTTTATCAACGGGTTGAGCCCATCTTGCTGTTATCGGATAACAGCGGTGAAAGTTGGAAATAACAGCGGTGGAACAGCGCGGACCACCGCTGTTCTTGACCGGAACAGCGGCTCCGGATCGACCCTTATTTTCTGCGACGATGAGAAAGAGCGGGGCGGGGCATGATCGGCCTCGTCCCGCGCAGTGCTGCAGCGACTCGCGCAAATGTTGAATCAACTTGACCCGACGGCCGGTCAACGCGCCGGCGCGGCCTGGCCCTGGATGGCGGCGGTCTCGATCGTGTCGAGCGCCTGGCGCGCGCCGATATAGCGCCGCGCCGCGTTGATCCAGCGTCCGCCCTGCGCTGCCCCCGGCATGCGGGCGACTTCGGCCAGAGCCGCCTCGACCTGCCCGTTCTGGAGCATGCGCCGGGCACGGGTCAGGCGGTCGGCGGGCAGCGGCGAGGGTGTATCGGCGCGGTGCACCACGATCAGATTGCCGAGCTCACGCCTGAAACTGCCCATCCAGCCGTCCTTGATGACGCCGGTCGTGAGTTCAGGGGCGATGACGTCGAGCCCGGCGCGCAGATCCTCGATCGTGACCGGGTCGCCGGCGGCCTGGATGATCGTACCGACCGCCGGGCCCTGGCTGGCGCCGAACCGCTCGCGGAGCTGTCCTTCGAGAAAGCCGAGCGGCTGGCCGCGATCGATCTGGCGCCGCGCCGCGAAGGCGATCATCAGCCCTTCGGCACGTGTGGCAAAGCCTGAGGCGGCGCGCGCATCCATGCCGACATTCGCGGTCCGTGCTTCGAGATCGGCAAGTCGGGTCGAAAGATCTTTCTCTCGCGCCGACAATGCGTCCAGGTCGATCGCAGGCGCCGCAGTGCCGCTATTGCCCGGCACGATCACCACCGGGGTCTGCTTGCCGCTTGCGGTCGTCGCCAGCGGCAGGGTCACGGTCGCGACCGGCTTGGGCGCGAACCAGCCCCCATAATTGTGCAGGATGAACGCCATCACGCCGAGCCCGGCCAGGAATGCGATCATGCCGAGGATCGCGGCGTTGCGCCAGACGGGCTTGACCCGGGCCGGCTTCGGGGAGGTCGCCCTGGCTGGCGCAGGCGCGGCAAGCGCCGGTTCGACTGGAGCCGGTTCGGCGGGCGTCGTAACGATCAGCGGGTCAGCGTCCATAGCGTCTTATCTTCGCCTGTGCCGGGTCGGTCAATCGCGCGTGCACGCCGCTTCGATCAGGGCCGTATCGGTCGGAGCGGCTGCGATAATGACCATTGCCCAGCCCGTGCCGGCGGCCCTCGCCACCGCGGAGCTCAGCGCGGCGATCGCGATCGAGGATCGGTCGAGCGCATGGCTATCGACGAGCGCTCCCAGTCGGGCCGCGGCGCGTGCTGAATGGAGCAGTGCCGTCGCGCCAGTCAGCCGCCCAAGCAGCGAAGGCGGGACGGGCACCTCCTCGCTCGCATAGACAGCGATGGCGCCGGTGACCGGCCCATGCGGCTCGATCGCGCGGTCGCGGCCGCCGAGATGCAGTACGCGTGACAGGCCCTTTGCCTGGGCAAGTGCAAGCATGGCCGTAGCATCGCTATCGCCTGCCGCCATGACGTCAAACCCATCCAAGCGCGCGGATTCAGCGGTCTTTTCGCCGACCGCAAGGACCGGCAGAGACAGAAGGCCGGCGAGATCGGGCCCTCCGAAGCGCACGGCATTGGCGCTGGTCAGAAGCAATGCGTCATGGTCGGCCGGGTCGGGCCGAGTCCAGTCGAGCGCGCGTACAGCGAACAGCGGCAGGCGGATCGCCTGGAGGCCGAGCGCCTCGATGCGGCCGGCGGTAGCGCTGTTGCCCGGCTCGGGGCGGAGTATCGCGAGCGGCCGGTTCATCCAGCGAACAGCCGCCGTACCGATGGGGGCGCGCGTGCGAGCAGATCTTCAGCCAGCGCTCCGGCAATGCCGGGATCGGCGATGTTGCCATAGCCGTCGCCCGTGACATGGGCGCTGCCGTCTTCGGAGAGGAGCTCCGCGCGGATCGTTGCCTGATCTCCTTCAAGCGTGGCCAGTCCGCCGACGGGCGAATGGCAATCCGCGTGGAGCGCAGCGAGCAAAGCGCGCTCGAGCAGCACGCAGGCAAGGGTCGGGGCGTGGCTGATCGCGGCGAGCCGGTCGAGCATGCGGGCATCGGCGGCGCGGGCCTCGATCCCGACCGCACCCTGCGCCGGCGCGGGCAGCATGACGTCAGTCGGGATGGCGGCACCGATGTCGGCGCGCCCGAGCCGATCCAGCCCCGCCGCCGCGAGCAGGGTGGCATCCACTTCGCCCGCAGCCAGCTTGGCAAGGCGGGTGTCGACATTGCCGCGGAACAGCATCGGCCGCAGATCGGGCCGCAGCCGGCGAAGTTGCGCGGCGCGACGCGGCGAACTGGTGCCAACGCGCGCGCCTTGCGGTAGTGTCTCGATGCTCGCAGCGCCGATCAGCCGGTCGCGGACGTCAGCGCGCGGCAGCATCGCGGCGATCCGGATCGCCTCCGGGCGGATCGTCTCGACATCCTTCATCGAATGGACGGCGCAATCGATCTCGCCGTCGAGCAGGGCGCGGTCAAGCTCCTTGGTCCACAGCGCCTTGCCGCCGATCTCGGCGAGGGCGCGGTCCTGGACGCGGTCCCCGGTGGTGCGGATCGGCACGATCATGACGTCATCCTCGGCCCAGCCATGGGCGGCGCAGAGGGCGGCCTGGACCATGTGTGCCTGGACAAGGGCAAGCGGCGATCCGCGAGTGCCGAGGCGGAGGATAGGATTGGCCACGCAGTAACTCCGTTCGGGTGAGCCCGTCGGAGCCCGGCCCTATTATGCTACGAACACTCACACCGTGCGGAGCGAATGCTTAAATCCTTCTCCCCCTGTGGGAGAAGGTGGCCCGAAGGGCCGGATGAGGGGGAGTGAGGTTGGTGACATCTCAATCAAGAGTCCCCCTCACCCTTCCCATCGCTATGCGATGGGCCCCTTCCCTCTCCCACAGGGGGAGAGGGAGAAGGACGGTTAGAGGAAAGGCCTGCCCTTCGACAAGCTTGGGCCGAGTGGCTAGAGGGTCTGGCATCATGAGTTTGATCCTTGGCCTCGAATCGAGCTGCGACGAAACGGCGGCGGCGCTGGTGACGAGCGACCGGCGCGTGCTTGCGCACCGGCTGCTCGGGCAGGAGGCGGAGCACCGGCCTTATGGCGGTGTCGTTCCCGAAATCGCCGCGCGCGCGCATGTCGAGGCGCTGATTCCCCTGGTCGAAGGCGCGCTGGCCGATGCCGGCGTGACGCTCGCCGAGGTCGATGCGATCGCCGCGACCGCGGGGCCGGGGCTGATCGGTGGCGTCATGGTGGGGCTGGTCACCGGCAAGGCGCTTGCCCATGCGGCCGGCAAGCCGCTGGTCGCGGTCAATCATCTCGAGGGCCATGCGCTGTCCCCGCGGCTTTCCGACCCCGATCTCGCCTTTCCCTATCTGCTGCTGCTCGCGTCTGGCGGGCATTGCCAGCTGCTGCTGGTCGAGGGCGTCGCTTCCTATCGCCGGCTCGCCACCACGATCGACGATGCCGCCGGCGAGGCGTTCGACAAGACCGCGAAATTGCTCGGCCTTGGTTTTCCCGGCGGGCCGGCCGTCGAGCGCGCCGCCGAATTGGGCAATCCCGGGGCCGTGCCGCTGCCAAGGCCGCTCAAGGGCTCAGCCGAGCCGCATTTCTCCTTTGCCGGCCTCAAAAGCGCAGTCGCGCGGGCGCGCGATGCGGGGACCTGGTCGGCCGAGGATATCGCCGCCTCGTTCCAGGCGGCGGTGGTCGATTGCCTGATCGATCGCACTACCCGGGCGCTGGCGCGCGCGGATGGGGCGACCGCTCTGGTCGTCGCCGGCGGCGTGGCGGCGAATCGCTCGGTGCGGGGTGCGCTCCAGGCGCTGGCCGAGGCGCATGGCCTGCGCTTCGTCGCGCCGCCCTTGTGGCTCTGCACCGACAATGCCGCGATGATCGGCTGGGCGGGCGCCGAGCGTTTTGCCGCCGGCCTGACGGATCCGCTCGATGTGCCGGCGCGGCCGCGCTGGCCGCTCGATCCGGATGCAGAGGCAGTGCGCGGTGCGGGGGTGAAGGCATGAGGATCGGTGTTATCGGCGGGGGTGCCTGGGGCACTGCGCTTGCCAGCGTCGCGGCGCGCGAGGGAGAGCCGGTCCTGCTCTGGGCGCGCGAGCCCGAGGTGGTCGAGGCGATCAACACCGGACATGAGAATCCCCTGTTCCTCGCCGGCGTGCCCCTGCCCCGCTCGATTCAAGCCACCGGCACGATCGGCGACCTTTCCGGCTGCGAGGCTTTGCTCGTCGTCAGCCCCGCCCAGTTCGTGCGTGCGACCCTGTCGGAGCTTCCGGCCGGTGACACGCCTTTGGTGCTGTGCGCCAAGGGAATCGAGGCGGGAACGCGGCTGCTCATCAGCGAGGTGGCGCATCAGGTGCGGCCCACAGCGCCGATCGCGGTCATTTCCGGCCCGACCTTCGCGCATGAGGTCGCGGCCGGTCAGCCGACGGCGGTGACGCTCGCCTGCGCCGATGAGGCGATCGGGGAGCGGCTGGCGGATCGTCTCGCCGGCCCGACCTTCCGGCCCTATGCTTCGAACGATGTGGTCGGGGCCGAGATTGGCGGCGCGGTGAAGAATGTCCTCGCGATCGCGTGCGGCGTGGTCGAGGGCGCCGGACTCGGCCAGAATGCCCGCGCGGCGCTGATCGCGCGGGGCTTTGCCGAGATGACCCGCTTCGGCCTGGCGCGCGGCGCGCGGGCGGAGACGCTCGCCGGGCTGTCGGGGCTGGGCGATCTTGTCCTGACCTGCTCCTCGACCAGCTCGCGCAACTTTTCGCTCGGCGTCGGACTCGGCCAGGGCAAGGCGGCGCGCGAGCTGCTGGCGGATCGCCGGACCGTGGCCGAAGGCGCCTTCACCGCGCCGGTGCTGCGAGAGGCGGCCGCTGAGGCGGGCGTCGATATGCCGGTGACCGAGGCGGTCTGCGCCTTGCTCGATGGCAGGGATGTGCGCGCCGTTGTCGAGGCCCTGCTCGCGCGGCCGCTTACCCGGGAGGATCGCTGATGCGCTGGGCTGCTCTGCTCAAGGGGATCAATATCGGGGGCAAGAAGATCCCGATGACTGAACTCAAGGCCCTGGTTGAGGGCATGGGGTGTCATGACGTCAAAACGCTGCTCGCCTCGGGCAATGTCGTTTTCAGCTGCGACGAGGAGGATGGTGCTGCGCTGGAGAAGCGGCTGGAGGCTGCGCTGGCGGATCATGGGTTGAAGACGGACGTGGTGGTCCGCAACGGTGGCGAGTTGAGCGCGATCATCGACGCCAACCCCTTTCCCGGTCCGGCGCGCGACCACCCCAATCATTTGCTGGTGGTATTCCACCGCGACCCCTTCCCGGACGGGCTGATCGAAAAGATTCCGGACATTTATGACGGCCCGGAGCGGCTGGAGGCGGTCGGGCGGGAGGTCTATATCGATTTTCCCGACGATGTCGGCCATTCGAAGCTGCCCCAGGCAATGGCCAAGCTCAAATTCCCGAAGATCGCGACGATGCGGAACTGGAATACGGTGGGGAAGCTGCGGGATTTGGTGGGGTAGTGGCTCCGCGTTCAGGTGCCGGTACGATAGTTTGATTCGCGCAGAGGCGCAGAGGCGCGAAGAGACTGTGTGGAAAAGCCGCCCTTACCAGCAGGCCTTACGACACCCGCGATCTTTCCCTCGCGCAACATCTCTGCGCCTCCGCGCCTCTGCGCGAACCTAAACCTTTTCGGCAGCGCCCACCGCCCAGGCGAGAGATGGGGCCCCGCTTTCTCGGGGATGACTGTGGGAGAAGGCGTGGGCGGCGATCGACTCAGAAGTCGACGGCTATTCCCTTGAGTTCCCAGTCGCCATAGCGGGTGGGATCGAGGCCGAGCGGGTCGCTTTCAGCGTTTTCACCCGGCTTGGGGTCTGGTTTCGGCACCGGCTTGTTCTTGGAAAGATAGGCTGGCGGCTTCACATGTGGCGGGCGGCGGCCCATGGCGGTTCATCCTGGATGCTGCTGTCACGCCATCCTCCCGTATTGATATGAGTTCAAGTGCTTTGACCCGACCACCCAACCGCTCCCCCGATCGTTCCGGCGCTCGCGCAGATGATGCGCCCGGTGTCCCCGCGCGCCGCGCTGCGTTGAAGCTGCTCGATGCAGTGCTCCGCCAGGGCCTGCCGCTCGAGGCCGCGCTCGACCGCGCGACCCAGGGGATCGAGCGCGGTGACGATCGTGCGCTTGCCCATGCGATCGCCGCCGAAACGCTGCGCCGCCTCCCCGATCTCGATGCGCTGATCGATTCGGCGACGCGGAGCCGCCTGCCCGATGACGCCAAGGCGCGCTTTGCCCTCAGGATCGCGCTGGTCCAGGCGCTTGCGCTCGGCACGCCGCATCATGCCGCCATCGCCACGGTATTGCCTCTGGTCGATGGCGGTCCGCGCAAGCTGGTCCATGGCGTATTCGGGACCCTGATGCGCGGCAACGCCAGCCTGGCGGAATTTCCGACGCTTCCGGAAGATGTCGAGGCGCGCTGGCAGAATGCCTGGGGCGAGGAGAAGGTCGCGGCGGCCGAGCAGGCGATCGCCGCACCGCCGCCGCTCGATCTGACGCTGGCCGATCCGGCGAAGACCGCCGCTCTGGCGGAAGCGGTCGGCGGTGTGTCGCTGCTTCCCGGCCATATCCGCCTCGCCGGGGCGCATGTTCCCGAACTGCCGGGTTTCGAGGACGGGGATTGGTGGGTCCAGGATATCGCGGCGTCGCTGCCAGCGCGGCTGATCGGCCCGGTTGGGGGCGGGGGCGCCGGCAGTGCGCTCGATCTCTGTTCGGCGCCCGGCGGCAAGACGATGCAGCTTGCGAGTGCCGGCTGGAGCGTGACGTCAGTCGATTCTTCGGAAAGTCGTCTGGCGCGACTTCGCGATAACCTTGCCCGCACCCGTTTGTCGGCCGAGGTTGTGGCGGCCGATCTGCTCAAATGGTCGCCCGCCGAGCCAGCCGATGCAGTGCTGCTCGACGCGCCGTGCAGCGCGACCGGGATTTTCCGCCGCCATCCCGATGTGCTGCACCGCGTGAACCCCCGGGTGATCGCCGAGATGGCGCGGGTGCAGGCGCAATTGCTCGCCCGCGCGGCCAAATGGGTGAAGCCGGGCGGCGTGCTGGTCTACGCGACCTGCTCGCTGGAGCGCGCCGAGGGCGAGGAGCAGTTGATGGCCTTTCTCGGCGCGCAGCCGGAATTCGCGATCGATCCGGTCGGGGCGGAGGAATTGCCTGCCGGCATCGCCCCGCACCAGCGGGGCTGGGTGCGCACATTGCCCGGAATGCTGGGGAGCGAAGGCGGGTGTGACGGGTTCTTCATCGCAAGGCTGAAACGCGCCCTCTGAGCCTTGCGGCGCGACTCGGCGGACCCTAAGGATTCGTCATGCAACAGCCAGTCCGCATCGCCCCGTCCATCCTCTCCGCCGATTTCGCGCGCCTTGGCGAGGAGGTGCGCGCTGTCGATGTCGCAGGGGCTGACTGGATCCATGTCGATGTGATGGACGGGCATTTCGTACCCAACATCACGATCGGACCGATGGTGGTGAAGGCGATCCGCCCGCACACCACCAAGCCGCTCGACGTGCATCTGATGATCGCGCCGGTCGATGCGTTTCTCGACCAGTTCGCCGAGGCTGGCGCGGATATCATCAGCATCCATGTCGAGGCCGGGCCGCACACGCACCGCAGCCTCCAGCATATCCGCAAGCTCGGCAAGCGCGCAGGGGTGGTGCTGACGCCGCAGACGCCGGCCAAGGCGCTCGATTATCTGATCGAGGAGGTCGATCTCGTGCTGGTGATGAGCGTCAATCCCGGCTTTGGCGGGCAGGGCTTCATCCCGAGCGCGCTCCGCAAGATCGAAAGCGTTCGCAAGATGATCGACAAGGCAGGTCTCAGCGTCGATCTCGAGGTCGATGGCGGGATTGACGCCACGACCGCGCGGACGGCGATCGCGGCGGGTGCCGACGCGCTGGTTGCCGGCACGGCGACGTTTCGGGGAGGTGCCGATGCCTATGCCGGCAATATCCTCGCGCTGAGGGGTGGGTGAGGGGCGACGGACCCGATTCCGGCGCCGACGGCATCGAGGAGGGCAAAAGGCTGATTCGTCTCGGGGGAGACAAGGGATTGTCGCTTGCTGAACGTCTGGCCGAACGCTTTCATCGCCTCACCTGGCGCACGCCGATTCATGGCATGAGGCTGAAGGGCCGCCATCCGCTGAAGCTGATCGCCGTGCCCGACGATCCCTTTCTCGGCGATCCCCGGCGCGGTGCGGCGCTGCTCGAGGGCGAATTCAATTTCCGGGGCGAACGCCGGAAATTCGCCGAGCTGAATTTCGCGAAGCCCGACGTGTCGAAGGGGTTCAGCGACTGGTTCCACAGTTTCGCCTGGCTGCGCGACCTGTCGACGGCAACGACCCGGCCCCAGGCGACGCCGGTCGCCGAACTAATCATGCGGCGCTGGCTCGCAGCCCATGCCGACACCGTCAGCGAGCCGGCGTGGCGCGCTGATCTCTGGGGCCGGCGGATATTGTTCTGGACCGCGCATGCCCCTTTGATCCTGTCGAGCACTGATCTCGTCTATCGCTCGCTGGTGCTCAACACGCTGGCGCGGGGTGCGCGGCATATCGATCGCGGTGCCGACAAGCTCTCGCCTGGCGCGCCGCGTGTCGCCGCCTTGTGTGGCGTCGTGGCGGCAGGCGTGCTGATCCCCGGCGGCGATGCGCGGCGCAGTGCGACCGAGGCCGCGCTGGCCAAGGCGCTGTCGGTTTCGGTATTCGAGGATGGCGGCAGCGTGGCGCGCGCGCCGGCGGCGCAGCTCGACATCATCATGCTGCTGACGATGCTCCGTGAAGTCTATGCGGCGCGGCGGCTCGAGGAACCTCCCGCGATCGGCGCGGTGTTGGTGCGGATGGTGCCGGCTCTGCTCGGTATCTGCCACGGCGATCACGGGCTTTCGAGCTGGCAGGGCGGCGGCCCGGTGCCGGGCGAGACGATCGACCAGATCATCGCGGCCACGGGTGTGCGGGCCCGCCCGCTCCGCCAAGCGCGCGACTGGGGCTATCAGCGGCTTGCCGCGGGATCGGCCATATTGATCATGGATGCGGCGCCGCCGCCAGTCGCGCGGCTGGTCGAGGGTGGCTGCGCCTCGACGCTTGCCTTTGAATTTTCGGACGGGCCGAACCGGTTGATCGTCAATTGCGGTGGTGCGCGCGCCGCGCTGGCGCAGTTGCCGGCAGCGCTCGCCGAGGGGCTGCGCACAACGGCTGCGCATTCGACGCTGATCGTCGGGGACAGCAATTCGACCGCGATCCATGCCGATGGCACGCTTGGCCGGGGCGTCGGCGAGGTCGAGCTCGCGCGGCAGGAGAGCGAGAGTTCGAGCCGGATCGAGGCGAGCCATGACGGCTATGCCCGGCGCTACGGCTTTGTGCATCGTCGCCAGATCGTATTGGCGGGCGATGGCCGTGAGCTGCGCGGCGAGGATATGCTGTTGCCGGTGGGCAAGCGCCGCAAGCTGGCCGCGACGGGCTTTGCCATCCGCTTCCATCTTGGCCAGGGCGTGACGGTATCGCCTACGGCTGACGGCATGGCCGCCCTGCTCCGCCTGCCCGGCGGATCGCTCTGGCAGTTTCGCTGCCGTGGCGGCACCCTCGCGATCGAGGATAGTCTGTGGATCGATGGCGAGGGGCGGCCGCAGGCGACTCAGCAGCTTGTCGTCTCGGGCGAATCGCCCGCTGGCGGCGCGAGTGTCAGCTGGGCCTTGAAGCGCGCGACCTGAGCGGGCAGGAGGCGCGGCATCGACGCCTGCCGAGCCCAGAGAGACAATCATGACCCAGATCACCATCCGCCGCGCTTTGTTGTCGGTGTCCGACAAGACCGGCATCGTCGAGCTTGGCCAGGCGCTGGCGCGGCATGGCGTCGAACTGGTCTCGACCGGGGGCACCGCGACGGCGCTGCGCGTGGCCGGGCTGGCGGTGCGCGACATCTCGGATCTGACCGGCTTTCCCGAGATGATGGACGGGCGGGTGAAGACGCTGCACCCCAAGGTCCATGGCGGGCTGCTCGCGGTGCGGGACGATCCGGCGCATGTCGCCTCGATGACCGAGCATGACATCGGCGCGATCGATCTGGTGGTGGTGAACCTCTATCCCTTCCTGCAGACAGTGATGAAGGGCGCCGAGCGGCCCGAGATCATCGAGAATATCGATATTGGCGGACCATCGATGGTGCGCTCGGCGGCGAAGAACCATGCGTTCGTCGCGATCGTCACCGATCCGGCCGATTACCCGGCGCTGATTGCCGAGATGGACGCGAGTGGCGGCACGACGTCGCTCGAGCTGCGCAAGCGGCTCGCCGCGCGCGCCTTTGCCGCGACCGCGACCTATGACGGCATGATCGCGAGCTGGTTCGGCTTTGCCGACCAGGGCGAGGCCTTTCCGGAGACGCTGCCGATCACGCTCAAGCGCGGCGAGACGCTTCGCTATGGCGAGAATCCGCATCAGCAGGCGGCCTTCTACACCGCGACGGGCCCGCACCTGCGCGGCATCGGCCAGGCGCGGCAGGTCCAGGGCAAGGAACTGAGCTACAATAATTACAATGACGCCGACGCCGCGCTCGAGCTGGTGAGCGAGTTCCGCGATGCCGCGCCGACCGTGGTGATCGTGAAGCATGCCAATCCGTGCGGCGTCGCGACCGCGGCGACGATCGAGCAGGCCTATGCCGAGGCGTTCGCCTGCGACACGGTTTCGGCCTTTGGCGGCATCATTGCGCTCAACCGTGCGCTCGATGAAGCGACCGCGCGGGCGATTTCGGGGATCTTCACCGAGGTGGTGATCGCGCCCGATGCCGATGAGGCGGCGCTGGCGATCTTCGCGGCGAAGAAGAACCTCCGGTTGTTGCTGACCGGCGAGCTGCCCGATCCGGCGCGGCACGGCTTGACGGCAAAGTCGATCACCGGCGGCTGGCTGGTCCAGACCCGTGACGGTGGCGCGATGCCCGATCTGAAGGTGGTGACGAAACGCACGCCGACCGAGCGCGAACTGGCCGATTGCCGCTTTGCCTGGACGATCGCCAAGCACGTCAAGTCGAACGCGATCGTCTATGCCAAGGACGGGGCGACGGCGGGCGTGGGCGCGGGGCAGATGAACCGGCTCGAATCCGCGCGGATCGCGGCGTGGAAGGCGAAGGATGCGGCTGAGAAGGCCGGCTGGGCCGAGCCGCGTACGATCGGCTCGGCGGTGGCATCAGATGCTTTCTTTCCCTTCGCCGATGGCTTGCTCGCTGCAGTCGAGGCGGGGGCGACCGCGGTCATCCAGCCGGGCGGCTCGATCCGCGATGCTGACGTCATTGCGGCGGCGGACGAGGCGGGGCTGGCGATGGTCTTCACCGGCATGCGCCACTTCCGGCATTGAGGGGCGTCAGCCTCAGGCTGGTAGGACAACCTCTGCCACCCCAGGGATCTTGCCGAACAGCGCCCGGTCTTCGGGGCCGAACGCCCATTTGAACAGGATGTAAAAATACGTCGCGGCGATTGCCGGGATGCCGATCAGCAACTCGACCCATTCATAATGCCGAGGAAGGGCCGTGAAGGCAGTCCCGACGATGATCGCTGCCAGCGCGGCCCAGACCAGTGGGAGGCGGAACCCGGAAACGCGCGCATGGAGCAGCCGGGAGAGATAGGTCGATTTGATGATCGAGGTCAGCGTCACCGATAGCAGCAACGCAAGTGCGGGTCCGGCGGCCTGATAGGGGACCGGCCATCCATGGGAGCGCATGACGTAGATCAGCACCAGGCTGAGCGCGACCTGAAGGCACAGCGTGGTGATCGAAATCATCAGGTTCCGCAGCCGCGCGATATAGACCAGAGCAGATTCGCAGACTGCGCCGGTCGATGCCGCCGCCTCGGCGATCAGCAGGAACGCCATGGCCGCCGTGCCCGACACGAATTCGGGGCCGGATAGCCCCATCACCGCCTTGCCGGGGATCGACAGCATCAGCGCCAGCCCGACCTGTGCGGCGAGGATCCAGAAGCCGACCTGCCGGACCTGAGCCGCTACACTTTCATGATCGTTCCTGGCCAGGCTCGCGGTGATGACCGGTCCCAGGATCGGATCGAAGCTTGTCTTTAGTTTGCCGGGAAGCGAGGCGACCTGCTGCGCTGTCCAGTAGATGCCGACGATTTTCGGCTCGAACATGAGGAAGATAATCAGTCGATCTACGTTGCGCGTACCCCATTCGAGTGTATCGGCACCGGCGAGCGGTGCGTTCCTCCGCGCCAGCGCCACGATCTTTGTCGGGTGCGGGCGCCAGCCATGCGGCCAGCCAAAGCTTTTGAAAAAGGGCACTGCAGAGGCCCAGAGCGCCACGATCATCGACAGCATATAGGCGAGGACCAAACCGTCGTGCCGCGCAAAGGGATATAGGCATGCGGCCGCGATCGAGATCGTCAAGGGTTCGATGATGGCCCGGGCTGTCACCGCCGCGCGGACGTTGTGTCGATAGGCCAGAGCCGCCAACATGATGTCCGCCCAGGCGCTTGCGATGATGACGCAGGGCATCAGACGTTCGAGCCGGGTCGGGTTGCCGCCGTGGAACATCAAATCAGGCAGGGCGAGCAGGCCTGCGGTCCCGACCAGCGCCACGCCCAATGCAACCGCCAGGCAGTCCATGACGATATGGACATGGGGTCGATCGGCAGCCGAGAACGCCTGGGCCAGCCCGCGCTTCAGGCCGAAGGTCGCGAGCAGGGCGGCCGCGTCAGCGAACAGGGCGGCGCGGGCAAAGGTGCCGAGCAAGTCCGCACCGTACCACCGGCCCGCGATGATCAGGAACGGCGCGCGCGCCAGGAGGCGGAGGGCGAAGCCGGTGATGTTCGTGCGACCGCCCTTGGCGAGCGCGGTGAGGTTGTCGGCATCCTTATCGACGCCACCGGCCGCTGCGGTCAATGCGCGGCTCCCCAGCTCGGGCCGACGCCGATCTCGATGCCGAGCGGGACGCTGAGCTGTACCGCGGGTTCCGCAGCGGTTGCCATGACGCGTTCGATGATCGGCCGGGCCGCATCGACATCGCCCTCGGGCAGCTCGAACACCAGTTCGTCATGGACCTGGAGCAGCATGCGGACATGGGGCAGCCCGGCTTCCGCGAGTGCCGGGCCCATCCGCACCATGGCGCGCTTGATGATGTCGGCGCTGGTGCCCTGGATCGGCGCGTTGATCGCCGCGCGTTCGGCGCCCTGACGCTCATGCTGGATCTTGGACTTGATCCGGGGGAAATGCGTCTTCCGGCCGAACAAAGTCTCGGTATAGCCCTTGTCGCGCGCCTTTTCAGTCGTTTCGACAATGTAATGATTTATGCCGGGGAAGCGCTCGAAATAACGGTCGATCATCCCCTGTGCCTCGTCGGCGGTGACGTCAAGGCGACCGGCCAGGCCCCAGCGGGAGATGCCGTATAGGATCGCGAAGTTGATCGTTTTGGCGCGGCCGCGGGTGTCGCGATTGACCTCGCCGAACAATTCCTGCGCCGTGAGGCTGTGGATGTCGGCCCCGCTTGCGAACGCTTCCTTGAGCGCGGGGACGTCGGCCATATGCGCGGCCAACCGCAGCTCGATCTGCGAATAATCGGCGGCGAGCAGGACATTGCCGGGTTCCGCCACAAAGGCATCGCGGATCTGGCGACCGGTCTCGGTGCGGATCGGGATGTTCTGGAGATTGGGATCGGTGGAGGAGAGGCGGCCGGTCTGGGCGCCGGTCAGCGAATAGCTGGTATGGACGCGCCCCGTTTCGGGGTTGATCTGCGCCTGCAGCGCGTCGGTATAGGTGGATTTCAGCTTCGAAAGCTGACGCCAGTCGAGCACGCGCGCGGCGATGACCTTGCCGGGCGAATCCTTGTCGGCGGCGATGCGCTCAAGTTCGTTGACGTCAGTCGAATAGACGCCGGACTTGCCCTTGCGGCCGCCCTTGATGCCCATGCGCTCGAACAGCACGTCGCCCAATTGCTTGGGGCTGCCGATCGTGAAGGGGCCGCCGGCAAGGCCGTGGATTTCGGTTTCGAGCTCCAGGATCGAATGGGCGAATTCAGTGGACAGCTGGGCAAGCTTTTCGCGATCGACCTTGATGCCATGCCGCTCCATCTGGGCGATGACCGGGGCGAGCGGGCGATCGACCATCTCATAGACGCGGGTCGCGCCCTCGGCGGGGAGGCGCGGCTTGAAGCGGCGCCACAGGCGGAGCGTCACATCGGCGTCCTCAGCGGCGTAGCGGGTGGCGGCGGCCAGATCGATCTCGTTGAATTGCAGCTGGTTCTTGCCCGTGCCGACGACGTCCTTGAAGGCGATGCAGCTGTGCGAAAGATGAGTCGCCGCGAGCTCGTCCATGCCGTGGCCGTGGAGGCCGGCATCGAGATCGAAGCTCATCAGGATCGTGTCGTCATGCGGGGCGACGTCGATGCCGAGGCGGCCGAGCACGATCATGTCATATTTGAGGTTATGCCCGATCTTGAGCACCGCCGGGTCCTCGAACAGCGCCTTCAGCTTCTCCAGCGCCACCGCTGAGGCAAGCTGGATCGGCTTTTCGGCGAACAGACCGGTGCCGCCATGGGCGAGCGGCACATAACAGGCCTTGTTCGGCTGGAGCGCCATGCTGAGGCCAACCAGTTCGGCGCGCGTTGCGTCGACGCCTGTGGTTTCGGTGTCGATCGCGACCCAGCCCTGATATCTGGCCTTCGCGATCCAGTCGTCGAGCGCGGCTTCGTCGATGACCGTCTCATAGCCATCATGGTCGCAGGGCGGGTCCTCTTCCTGCGGCACGCTTTTCGGCGCTTCGACGGGTGCATCGGCGACCGCCGAGAGCTTTGCGAGCAGCGACTTGAAGCCGTGATGTTCGAGGAAAGCGCGTAACGGCGCCTCAGGAATGCCTTGCAGCGCCAGGTCTTCGAGCGCGTCGGACAGCGGCGCATCGTCCTTGAGCGTCACCAGCACGCGGCTGAGCCGGGCATTGTCGGCATGCTCGATCAGATTGTCGCGCAGCTTGCCCGGCTTCATCGAGGGCGCGGCGGCGAGCACGCCCTCGAGGTCGCCATGTTCCTGGATCAGCTTGGCGGCGGTCTTGGGGCCGACGCCTGGCACGCCGGGCACATTGTCGACGCTGTCGCCCATCAGGCCGAGCACATCGCCGAGCCGGTCCGGCATGACGCCAAATTTTTCCAGGACATGCTCGGGGCCGAGGCGGCGGTTATTCATCGTATCGTACAGATCGAGCCCCGGCTCGATCAGCTGCATCAGATCCTTGTCCGAGCTGACGATCGTCACCGACCAGCCTTCGCGCAGCGCCGCCTTGGCATAGCTGGCGATGATGTCGTCCGCCTCGAGCCCGTCCTCCTCGATGCATGGCAGCGAAAAGGCGCGGGTGGCGTCGCGAATCATCGGGAATTGCGGGATCAGGTCTTCGGGCGGCGGCGGGCGGTGCGCCTTGTACTGGTCATAGAGCTCGTTGCGGAAAGTGTGGCTCGATTTGTCGAGCACCACCGCCATGTGAGTCGGGCCATCGGCCTTGTGGAGCTCGTCAGCGAGCTTCCACAACATGGTGGTATAGCCATAGACCGCACCGACGGGTTCGCCATGCACGTTCGTGAGCGGTGGAAGCCGATGATAAGCGCGGAAAATATAGCCCGAGCCATCGACGAGATAGAGGTGGTTTGACGCCATCGGGCAGGGGATAGCAGCGTGGAGCGCTCCCCCCAAGCCCGTCTCGATGAATTCGGCGCGATCGCTGTTCAGCGGCCGCCGCTACGCCCGGCCAGCGACGACTGGGCCCCGCCTTCATGGCTGGCGATCACCGCCATCACGACCGCCTGCATCAGCGCCTGGCGCTGGGGGATCGGCTTGGGCGTATCGCCGATCATCACCGCCACCGCATAGCTGCGGCCGTCGGGTGCCATCAACAGGCCGACATCATTATAGCCGGCGGTGCGCCCGGCCAGATCCTGGCCCGTGCCGGTCTTGTGCCCGAAACTCCAGTCGCCGGGCACCGCGCCGTGCATGCGCTGCTTGCCGGTTTTCGACATTTCCATCGTGCCGATCAAAAGATCGGTCGAGCTCTTCGACAGCAATTCATAGCGCTTGAGCTTCGCGAGGGCGCCTGCGATCGCGATCGGCGCCGCGCCATCGGGCGGATCGGCGACATAGCGCTCGAAAGCCTCGATCCGGGCAGTCTGGGGCAGGCGTGCGCGGGCACGGGTAAAGGCATTGCCGAAGGCGTATTCCGGCTTCCATTCCAGCCCGGCGGTCGCGCTCTGGAGCAGCTTCTCGCCCGGGCCGAAGCGGATATCGCCGAGCCCCTTGCGCTGAATGAAGGCGCGCACCGCCGCCGGCCCGCCGACATAGCGCAGCAGCCGATCATTGCAGGTATTGTCGCTCATCGTCAGCGCGCGGTGCAGCAGCTCGCCAATCGTGGTGTGGTAGCCATCGCCCTTGATCAGCGCGGCGACCGGCTGGTGGAACAGCGTGAAATCGTCCGTGGTCAGGACGACCGGATCTTCGAGCGTGAGGCGGCCGGAATCGCGATAATCCAGGACGGTCATCGCCACCCACAGCTTGCTCACGCTTTGCTGGGGCAGGCGGACATCGCCGTTGCTCTCGACCAACCATCCCTGGTCGATGCTGCGGACCGCGATTCCGACGCGGCCGTTGAAGTTGCGGCCGAGCTCAGCGATGTTCGCAGCCAGCGCCTGAGGCGCTTCGGGCGGTTTCGGCTTGGGTGCAGGCGCCGGCACCGGGACCACGACCTGATAATGCGGCGGCGCGATGGGCGCGGGTGGTGGCAGGGCAGCGACAGGTACACGCGTATCATGGCCACATGCACAAAGCGCCGCCGCGAGCATGATTGCCGCTGCGGGCTTCGGGAAATGATACGGTAAAATCTGCGCCACCAAAGTTGAACCCCGTCCCCACCATGAACATAGGCGCAGAATCTTCTTGAGGAATCCCTAGCTGGCGCGCTTGCGGTGAAACGAAAGCAGCACGCGGTGAAACGGCTCTGCGAAGGTCGTTGCGCAGGCGATTGATTTCATTCGGGAGTTACCAGCGAACAAAAGCCGATCGCGTCGCCCTCAAGGAACGAGGATCGTATCGACCGCCTTGGGGAGCATGTCGGGATAATCGAGCGTGTAGTGCAGGCCGCGCGATTCGTGGCGGTGCAACGCCGAGCGGACGATCAGATCGGCGGTCTGGAGCAGGTTGCGGAGCTCGATCAGATCGGGCGTGACGCGGAAATGCCCGTAATAATCCTCGATCTCGCCGGTCAGCAGCTTGATCCGGTGCTGGGCGCGTTCGAGCCTTTTGGTGGTGCGCACGATGCCGACATAATTCCACATGAAGCGCCGGATCTCGGTCCAGTTCTGCTTGATGACGACTTCCTCGTCCGAATGCGTGACGCGGCTTTCGTCCCAGGGCCGGATCGGCGGTGGCGGCGCCAGCTCGTCCCAATGCGCTGCGATGTGCCGTGCCGTCGCTTCACCGAACACGAAGCATTCGAGCAGTGAATTGGAGGCGAGGCGGTTTGCGCCGTGCAAGCCCGATTCGCTGCATTCCCCGGCGGCATAAAGCCCGGGCAGGTCAGTGCGCCCGTCGAGATCGATCACGACACCGCCACAGGTATAATGCTGCGCCGGTACGACGGGAATCGGCTCCTTCGTCATGTCGATGCCGAGGCCGAGCAGCTTTTCGTGGATGTTGGGGAAGTGCTCCTTCACGAAATCGGGGCCGCGATGACTGATGTCGAGATGGACATAGTCGAGCCCGAGCCGCTTGATTTCATGGTCGATCGCGCGCGCCACCACGTCGCGCGGGGCGAGTTCCGCCCGCTCGTCGAAATCGGGCATGAAGCGATAGCCGGTTTCCGGGATCAGCAGCCGCCCGCCCTCGCCGCGCACGGCCTCGGTGATCAGGAAATTCTTGACCTCGAGATTATAGAGGCAGGTCGGATGGAATTGCATGAATTCCATGTTCGCGACGCGGCATCCGGCGCGCCACGCCATGGCGATACCGTCGCCGGTCGCGCCGCGCGGTGCGGTCGAGAAGAGATAGGTCCGGCCCGCGCCGCCGGTGGCCAGGATCGTCGCGCGGGCGGTGAATGTTTCGACCCGGTCCGTGGCGCGGTTGACGGCATAGACGCCCCAGACATTGCCCGCGCCCGAATAGCGCTCCTCGTGACGGCTGGTGGCGAGGTCTATGGCGACCATGTCGGGCACAAGCGTGATGTTGGGATGCGCCTCGGCGGCACGCTGCAGCGCCTCCTGCACGGCCCAGCCGGTGGCGTCATCGACATGGACGATCCGCCTGTGGCTGTGCCCGCCCTCCCGGGTGAGATGCGGAGCGTTGCCGTCCATGCTGAAAGGCACGCCGAGCTGAGTCAGCCGCTCGATCGCGGCGGGGGCACGTTCGACGACGAGCTCGACAGTCGCGCGGTCATTGAGGCCCGCGCCCGCGATCATCGTATCCTCGATATGGCTTTCGAAGGTATCGCCAGGTTCGAGAACCGCGGCGATGCCGCCCTGCGCCCAGGCAGTCGAGCCTTCGTTGAGGCCGCCCTTGGCGAGCACGGTGACCTTGAAGCGATCGGCAAGGTTGAGCGCAGCGGTGAGTCCGGCGGCGCCCGAGCCGATGATCAGGACGTCGGATTGGTGCGGTCCGCTCATGGTCTTGCAAAGCCCTTACGCGCGAACCGGACAAGGGCCGTCCCCAACAGAAGGATCGTCACGACCGCGACGCCATGGATGGCGATGAGGACAGGCCATCTCGGCGTCGCGTCCAGCTGGACCGCGGCCAGGTCGATATTGAGGATGGTGACCAACCACCAGAGCGCCGCGGCCAGCGCCAGCCCCGCGATCGCGGTCAGCAGCCGATAAAGCATGATCTTGTCAGCCATTGGAGGCCCTGGTCAGGTTCAGGAACACATCCTCGAGATCGGCCTCGCGGGTCGAGACGTCGACAATGCCATAGCCATCGGCCTGAACCGCGGCGAGCACCTCGCCCGCATTCACCTTGTCCTTGGCATAGGTGATGGCGAGGGTACGCGTGCCCTTCAGCTCGATCTTCTGAAAGCAGCTTGCCTGGGGTGGCGTCGCGACGTCACGATCCACCGTGACCTCGACCAGCTTCTCGGTCGCCATGCCGACCAGTTCACGGGTCGGCTTGTTGGCGATCACCGTGCCGTGGTTGATGATGGCAATGCGATCGCACAGCTGCTCGGCTTCCTCGAGATAATGCGTCGTCAGCACGACGGTGACGCCCTGCTGGTTGAGGGTGCGGACATAGGCCCAGAGCTGTTGGCGCAGCTCGATGTCGACGCCGGCGGTCGGCTCGTCGAGGACGAGCACGGGTGGGGAATGGACCATTGCCTTGGCCACCATCAGCCGCCGTTTCATGCCGCCTGACAGGGTGCGAGCATAAGCCTTCGCCTTGTCCTCGAGATGGACGGCGTGGAGCAATTCCATCGAGCGGCGCTTCGCCCTGGGCACACCGTAGAGCCCGGCCTGGATTTCGAGCGTCTCGAAGGGGGTGAAAAAGGGATCGAACAGGATTTCCTGATTGACGATCCCGATCGACACCTTGGCGTTGCGCGGATGCTGATCGATGTCGAAGCCCCAGATCGAGGCCTTGCCGCTGCTCTTGTTAACGAGGCCGGCTAGGATATTGATCAACGTCGATTTGCCCGCACCATTCGGGCCGAGCAATCCGAAGATCGCGCCACGCGGCACCTCGAAGGACACATCGTCGAGGGCACGCTTGCCGCCCGCATAGGTCTTGCAGAGTTGGTCGATGACGATCGCAGCTTCAGTCATGGGAAGCGCATTAGCGTGCGTTCGCATGGCGGTCATCCCCTCCTTATTCCCCCTCCCGCGCGCGTGAGGGGAGAAGGCAGATTGCCCGACTCGTCCCACCTTGCTATCCGCGCCTCATGATCGCCCCGCCCGAAACCCTCCGCGTCAGCCACAATCGCGTCGTCTGTGACGGCGCCAGCGACATTCCGGGCGGCGCGGCGCTTGGCCACCCGCGCGTGTTCCTCCAGATCGACGAACATGGCTATGTCGATTGCGGCTATTGCGACCGGCGCTTCGTGCTGATCGGCGGACCGGCTGATGGCGTCGACCAATCGACTCTTCCCGATCATCCGGCTGGCGCCAGCATTTAAGCCCCCTATATTGCGGGGCATGACAAGCCCAACAGATCCCCGCGCGTTTCTCTATCATGACGGCCAGCTCGATCCCGCCGAGGCGCAGCGCCTCACGGCGTCAGCACTCGCCAAGGCCGATGATGGCGAACTGTATCTCCAGTATCGCAAGTCCGAAGCCTTCGGGTTCGACGATGGCCGGCTGAAGACTGCCTCCTACGACACGCATTCGGGCTTTGGCCTGCGCGCCGTGTCTGGCGAGACGACGGCCTTTGCCCATGCCAATGAGCTGAGCGCCGCGGCGATCGGCCGCGCTGCGGGCACGATGGCGCTGATCGACCCCTCGGCAAGCGCCAAGGCGCCGCCTCCGCGCGCCACCAATCGCCATCTTTATACCGATGCCGATCCGCTCGATCTGGTGCCCTTCGCCGACAAGGTGAATCTTTGCCAGACGATCGATGCCGCCGCCCGCGCGCGGGATCCCCGTGTCGCGCAGGTTTCGGTTTCGCTGGCGGGCAGCTGGAGCGTGGTCGAGATCGTCCGCGCCGACGGCTTTGTCGCGACCGATATCCGCCCGCTCGTCCGCCTCAACGTGTCGATCGTCGTCGAGCAGAATGGCCGGCGGGAGACGGGCAGCTTCGGCATGGGTGGCCGTTATCTCTATGATGACCTGATGCGGCCCGAGACGTGGAATCGGGCAGTCGATGAGGCGCTGGCCCAGGCGCTGGTCAATCTCGATTCCGTCGCGGCGCCCGCCGGCGACATGACTGTGCTGCTCGGCCCGGGCTGGCCCGGCATCCTGCTTCATGAGGCGATCGGCCACGGGCTCGAGGGCGATTTCAACCGCAAGGGTACGTCCGCCTTTTCCGGGCGGGTCGGTGAGCGCGTCGCGGCGCCCGGCGTCACCGTGATCGATGACGGTTCGATCGCCGACCGGCGCGGCTCGCTCTCGATCGATGACGAGGGCACGCCGACCCAGGAGAATATCCTGATCGAGGACGGCATATTGAAGGGCTATATCCAGGACCGACTCAATGCCCGGTTGATGGGCGTGGCGCCGACCGGCAATGGCAGGCGGGAGAGCTTCGCCCATGCGCCGATGCCGCGCATGACCAACACCTTCATGCGCGCTGGCCGCGATGATCCCGCCGAGCTGCTGAGCCGCGTCAAGAACGGCATCTTCGCCAAGAGCTTCGGTGGCGGGCAGGTCGATATCGTGTCGGGCAAGTTCGTCTTCTCCTGCACCGAGGCCTATCTGGTGGAGAATGGCAAGCTCGGCGCGCCGATCAAGGGCGCGACACTGATCGGCGACGGGCCGAGCGTGCTGACCAAGGTGACCGGCATCGGCAATGATTTCGCGCTCGATGAGGGTGTCGGCATGTGCGGCAAAGGCGGGCAGAGCGTGCCGGCTGGTGTCGGGCAGCCGACCTTGCTGGTGAGCGGGCTGACGGTTGGCGGTACTGCGATGTGAATCTCGCGTGGCGGCGCATCGATGCTGCGCTGCGTACTTGGCCTGATCGGGCCGGCTGGAATTTCACTTTCGGTGCGGGCCTGTTCGGGCTTTCTTTGATCGGCCTGATTGCGTGGGCTGGGGGCCTGGCACATTTTCGTCCTGTGCCACTTGGGATGGCTTGGCTTCGAATCGCTGTAGTCGTGATTATCCTTCCGTCGCTGGCCGAGGAGCTGATTTTTCGCGCCCTGCTTGTGCCGCGTCCCGATCAGGCATTCCCGTTCTGGCGTTCCATCGCCACGATCACGCTGTTTGTCGGCTGGCACCCGTTTCAGGCATTGACCTTCGGCCCGCCCTGGTCGGCGGCCTTCCTCACGCCGTCATTTCTGGTCGCAGTATTCGTACTGGGCGCGACATTGACGGCCATTTATCGAAAGACTGGCAGTCTCTGGCCGTGCGTCGCGATCCATTGGCTTCTGGTGGTGTCATGGAAGCTGTTTTTCGGCGGGCCCTTCTGACGACGCCGCTCTGACAACGACGCCATGATAAAGATGGCTTCGGTCCTGTCTCCGACAGGTTCCAATGGCGGTAAACCGCTATCAGGCTTCGGCTCCGTGCAGGTCGGGCCGAGCGTGCTGACCGAGGTGGCTGGCGTGGCGGTTAGCGGAGCGCGGCCGATTGGAGCGCGAGGCCAGCTGCCACGATCACCATCACGACCGACCAGCTCTCCATCGGCAATGACATGAATTTATGCGGCGCCCGGTAGAGGAATCGCCGCAGGAGCGTGGCGGGCGGAGCGTAACCGCGCCGCTTCGCGTTCAGCTGTGCGCCGATCAGCCAGTTGACCGGCGCGGCAACCAGCAGAGCGACACACCAGAATAAGGGCGTGTAGGACGGCAATCGCGCCACGTCCGCAAGCATGCCTGTCACGATTGTCGAACTGACAATGATCAGCAGCGTGAAAAAGCCTTTGCCTTGCCACCAGAAAACCACGTCACCCCCATTTTGCCCGCGAGCCTAGTTCACCATGCTTACGGCTGCTATGGTTTTTGCCGATGGCTGAACCGATCGAAACCCTCGCAGCGTCGTGGCCCGCCCTCGAATGGTCCGAATGGCGTGAAACCGCGATCGGACTCCAGCTCCGCGCGCAGATCGTCGGCAAGGTCAGGCTCGCGCTGACGCCCTGGCTCAACCATAGCTGGCACGTCCCGCTCTATGTCAGCTGGAACGGCTTTACGACGTCGCCGATCCCGTGCGGCGATCGCATCCTTGAGATCACCTTCAACCTGCTTGGTGAACTGGTGGTTTTAGCCACCAGCGACGGCAATGTCCGGACGATCGCGCTCCGCCCGGGCAGCATCGCCGATTTCCACGCCGCGGTGGTAACCGCACTCACCGATCTCGGCATCGCGACACGGTTCGATGGCAAGCCGAGCGAAATGCCGGGCGCGCCGCCCTTTGCCGAGGATCATGCCGACCGGCCCTATGACGGCGAGGCCGCGCGCCGCTTCTGGCGCGCGCTGATCCAGGTGCAGCGCGTTTTCGGCACCTTCCGCACCGGCTTTCTCGGCAAGGCGAGTCCGATCCATCTCTTCTGGGGCAGCTTCGATCTCGCCTCGACGCGCTTTTCAGGCCGGGTCGCACCGCGCCATCCGGGTGGCATGCCCGGACTGCCCGATGCCGTGGCGTGCGAGGCCTATAGCCATGAGGAGGCGAGTGTCGGCTTCTGGCCCGGCAGCGACACCTATCCGAACGCGGCCTTCTACGCTTATGCCTATCCCGCGCCCGCGGGCTATGCCGACGCGAAGGTCGAGCCGGACGCTGCCAGCTATGATGCGACGCTGGGCGAGTACATCCTGCCCTATGACGCGGTACGCACCGCCGCTGATCCCGACGCGGCGCTGCTCGCTTTCTGCCAGTCGACCTATGATGCCGCCGCTGATCTGGGCGGCTGGGATCGCGCCAGCCTCGAATGCCCGCTCGGCCGTCCGCGCGTGCCGCGGGTGGTTTGACAGCGGCGAGGCTTGCCTTTCCGCGTCGCCACGGCGAAAGCCGGGAGATGCCGGCTCAAACCGGTGGATGGAGTGGAAATGGCCGAATTCTTCGACGCCCTGACCGACGATCACCGCGCTTTCATCGCCCGGCAGCCGCTCTTCTTCGTCGCCACCACCGCGCCGGGCGCGCGGGTCAATCTCAGCCCCAAGGGCATGGATTGTTTCCGGGTTCTCGGGGACAAAAGGGTGGCCTATCTGGATGTCGCGGGCTCCGGCAACGAGACCAATGCGCATCTCGCCGCCGATGGCCGCATCACCATCATGTTCTGCGCGTTCGACAATCCGGCGCTGATCTTCCGTATTTATGGCCGGGGCACCGCGACACTGCCGCAGGATGATGGCTGGGCCGGGCTCGCCACGCACTTCACCCTGTTGCCGGGCGCACGCCAGATATTCGAGGTCGCGATCGATCAGGTCCAGACCAGCTGTGGCTGGGGTGTGCCGCATATGAGCTTCGAGCGCGAGCGCCAGACGCTCAGCAAATATCATGAGACTCATGGCGACGAGGTCCGCTTCGCCAAATATGCGTTGCGGACCAAAAGCATCGATGGGCTGCCGGTGCGTAACCCGACCCGCGTGGTTTCCTGATGGCTTGTTGCGCGTGAGCCTGGTCGAGATCGGTCGCTTCAATCGCAATGAGGCGCATATCCTGATCGGGCTGCTCGAATCCGAAGGCGTTCCCGCCGTCGCGCTCGATGGCAATGCCAGTATTGCCGATGGCAGCTATCTGTTCATTCCGGTCCGCGTCATGGTCGATGACGAGGATGAGGCCGCTGCCCGCCGGATCATCGCGGCGCTGCCCGAATCTTAGGCAGCCCTTAGCAGCTGCACAAAAATTCACTTTTGAGTAACATTTTCTTGCGGGAAACGGCGCGGAAACGCGTGTTTTCGACTCTGGCACGACCATTGCTGTCTGGTCCCTCGGGACAATAGCGAAAGGGGCGCCGGTGAAACTCATCATTGCCATCATCAAGCCATTCAAGCTCGACGAGGTCCGCGAGGCCCTCACCGAGATCGGTGTCGCGGGCATGACCGTGACCGAGGTGAAGGGCTTTGGCCGCCAGAAGGGCCAGACCGAAATCTACCGTGGGGCGGAATACAGCACCAACATGGTGCCCAAGATCAAGATCGAGGTGGTTTGCGCCGCCGATCTTGCCGCCAAGGTGGTCGAATCGATCCAGGCTTCGGCCAACACCGGCGCCATCGGCGACGGCAAGATCTTCGTTCTCGATGTCGGGCAGGCGGTGCGCATTCGCACCGGCGAAACCGACGAAACCGCGCTGTGAGTAAGGGGGCAGTGATGAAGCATGCATTGAAATACGCCGGCATAGCCGGTCTCGGGGCGGCGGCGATCTTCGCCGCACTGCCCGCCTGGGCGCAGGCGGCGGCTGCCGCCGCCTCGCCGATCCCGCCACAGAGCGTGAACAAGGGCGATACCGCCTGGATGCTCACCTCGTCGCTCCTGGTGCTGATGATGTCAGTGCCGGGTCTGGCGCTCTTCTATGGCGGCCTGGTCCGCACCAAGAACATGTTGTCGGTGCTAACTCAGACGCTGATGATCGTCTGCATGGTCGCGGTGATCTGGGTTACCTATGGTTATTCGGAAGCCTTCACGACGGGCACCGGGGTTACTGCACCGTTCTTTGGTAGCTTCACGGCCAAGGCACTGCTGCTTGGGGTCGACGCCAACTCAACCGTCCCGACCTTCTCGAACGGGGTCTATATCCCCGAATATGTCTATATTTGCTTCCAGATGACCTTCGCCTGCATCACGCCGGCCTTGTACATCGGTAGCGTCGCCGAGCGGGTAAAGTTCTCGCCGCTGATGTTGTTCACCGCACTCTGGGTGACTCTGGTCTATTTCCCGATCGCGCACATGGTGTGGTGCTGGGACGGTCCCGACGCCTTCGCAAAGGCTGCGCTCGCCGGCAAGGCGGCGCTCGATACGGTAGCCGGGGATTCGGGTTATCTCTACAACAAGGGCGCGCTCGACTTCGCCGGCGGCACCGTGGTCCATATCAACGCCGGTATCACCGGGCTGGTGATGTGCCTGATGCTCGGCAAGCGGATCGGGTTCCCCAAAGAGCCGATGCCGCCGCACTCGCTGACCATGACCATGATCGGCGCCAGCCTGCTGTGGGTCGGCTGGTTCGGCTTCAACGCGGGCTCCAACCTCGAATCGAACGGCGTCACGGGCGTCGCCTTCATCAACACCTTCGTTGCAACCGCCGCTGCGGGCATGTCGTGGCTGCTGGTTGAACAGCTCGTCCGCGGCAAGCCATCGCTGCTCGGTGCTGCCTCGGGAGTCGTTGCCGGCCTCGTCGCGGTTACCCCGGCGTCCGGTTATGCCGGGCCGATGGGCTCGGTCGTGCTTGGTCTGATGGTTTCGCCGATCTGCTTCTTCTTCGTCAGCAAGGTGAAGTCGATGTTCAAATATGACGACTCGCTCGACGTATTCGGCGTCCACTGCATCGGCGGGATCACCGGCGCGATCATGACCGGCATTCTCGACAACCCCAATTTCGGGGGCCAGGGTATTGCCGATTATACGACCAAGCCGGGCACGATGATTGCCGGCACCTACGACATGGCCGCCCAGGTGTGGATCCAGATTCAGGCAGTGGGCCTGACGCTGGTCTGGTCGGGCGTCGGCGCCGCGGTCCTGTTCTTCATCATCGACAAGACCTGGGGCATGCGCATCCCGGCGGAGCAAGAGGTCGAAGGCCTCGACATCTCCGAGCATGGCGAGCGTGCCTATCATTATTGAAGACTTGGGGCCGGCTTGAGGTCGGCCCCTCACCTCGTTCCTCCTGCGGACGACCTAAGGCCGGTGCGGCAACGCACCGGCCCTTTTTTTGATAAGGAGGGCGCGTTCGCGCGCCCTGCTAACCCCGGCGCAGGCCGGTGTCGTGTGCGGCACACTCGTGCCCTGTAACGGAGCGGTCCCGGCTTTCGCCGGGGTAACGGTTATTCGGAATCGGCCTTTGCCGCCTCATCCGCCCGCTTGCGATAGCGTCGCGCGGCGAGCGTCGCGCCGAGGATCAGGCCGCCGGGCACCAGCAGAATCGCGGCCGCCAGCCCGACCCGGTTCAATGTCTTTTTATCCATCGGGCGGCGCTACACGAGCTAAGCTGAACGCGCGCTGGAAAAAGTGCGGCGTATCAGCCGGTGAGGTCAGCCTTCACGAAATCGGCGCAGCGCTCGCCGATCATGATCGAGGGCGCATTGGTGTTGCCCGAGATGAGCTTGGGCATGATCGAGGCATCGGCGACATACAGCCCCTCCACGCCCCGCACCCGCAGCTTCGGATCGCACACCGCCATCTCGTCCGATCCCATCCGCGCGGTGCCGACCGGGTGATAGATGGTGTCCGCCCGGGCGCGGATCAGCCGTTCGAGCGCATCGTCATTATCGAGATCGATCGGGTTGCGATCGCGGCCCTTGTGGTTGGCGAGCGGCGGGGTCTCGAGGATGCGGTACATCGCGCGCACGCCTTTCTTCAGCAGCGCCATGTCGCGCGGATCGGTGAGGAAGGCGGGATCGATCAGCGGCGCGGCGCGGGCGTCGATCGACTGGAGCCGAACGGTGCCGTGGCTTTCCGGACGCAGCACACAGGCATGACAGGAAAAGCCGTGGCTCTTCACCTTGGTGCGGCCGTGATCCTCGAGCACCAGCGGCACGAAATGGAGCTGGATGTCGGGCGCGGGCGAGGCCGGATCGACCGTGATGAAGCCACCGGCCTCGGCAAAGGGCGTGGTCATGGTGCCGCGCCGGTGACGCATCCACTGGACCATCGCGCCGGCCATCTTGAGCGTGCCGGCAAGGGTTGAGCCCAGGAAATAGCCGCCCTTGGTCTCGAACCCGGCGACATAATCGACATGATCCTGGAGATTGGCGCCCACCGCGGGGCGGTCGATCCGGACCGCGATGCCGTGCTCGCGCAGGTGGCCGCCCGGTCCGATCCCCGAAAGCATCAGCAGCTGCGGCGTGCCGAACACGCCGCCCGCCAGCACGACCGCGCGGCGGGCCTTGATGATCTTCTCCTGGCCGTCCTGGAGATAGGCGACGCCCCAGGCCCGGACTTCGTCGAACAGCACGCGCTCGGCGATCACGCCGGTCAGCACGGTGAGCGCCTCGCGCCGTGCTGAAGGCTCGATATAGGCCCGTGACGAGCTCCAGCGCTCGCCACCCTTCTGGGTCACCTGATAGATGCCGACGCCGTCCTGGCGCGCGCCGTTGAAATCCTCGTTCACCGGATATTGGAGCTGGCGCGCTGCCTCAACGAACTCGATCGAGCCGGGATGGGGGTCGCACTGGTCGCTGACATGGAGCGGGCCTTCGCCGCCATGCCAGGCATCGGCGCCGCGCGCATTGTTCTCGGAGCGCCTGAACCAGGGCAGGACTTCGTCATGCGACCAGCCGGGGCAGCCATTGGCCGCCCAATTGTCGTAATCCCATTTATTGCCGCGCAGATAGAGCATCGCGTTGATCGCGCTCGATCCGCCAAGGCCGCGCCCACGCGGCTGATAGCCGCGCCGTCCGTTCAGGCCGGTCTGCGGGACGGTCTCGAACCGCCAGTTGGTCTTGTCGGTCTGGAAGGCGATGAAACCGGGCACGCGCGTGCGCAAGCCGGTGTTGCGGCCGCCGGCTTCGAGCAGGGCGACCGACCAGCGGCCGTCCTCGCTCAGCCGGCCTGCTGCCGCCGCTCCGCCTGATCCGCCCCCGACGACGACGATATCGGCTTCTTCCACTCGGCCCCCTCCCGCGCCTGCTCCTTAGCGAGCCAGCGTTGCTTGATGATCTCGGACGTATCGCGGCTGCCGTCGTGGCTCCAGCCCGGCGGCATCACCAGATAGCCCAGTTTGGCACGCAATCCGGGCGCCGCCCACACATCCTTCGCGATCCCGATCCATTCATGGAACGCGGCCCAGAGCAGGTTGAAGGAGCCGAGATTCTTGACGATGCCGTAGCGCGGCGCATCGTCTTCACGCTCGGGCTCGAAGCTGCCGAGCCATTTGTCCCAGACGATGAACACGCCGGCATAGTTGCGATCGAGATAGCGCGGGTTGGTCGCGTGATGCACGCGGTGGTGCGAGGGCGTGTTCATCACCGCCTCGAACCAGCGCGGCATCCGGCCGATCACTTCGGTGTGGATCCAGAACTGGTAGATCAGGTTGAGGCCGCCGACGAAGAACACCATCGCCGGGGGGAAGCCGATCAGAAACAGCGGCAGGCGGAACAGGAAGGCAATCGAGATGAAGCCGGTCCAGGTCTGCCTGAGTGCCGTCGAGAGGTTATAATGCTGGCTCGAATGATGGATGACATGGCTCGCCCAGAACCAGCGGACGCGGTGCGCCGAGCGGTGGAACAGATAGTAGGCGAAGTCGTCGATCACGAAACAGAGTGCGAACCAGTACCAGGCGTAACCGATGTCGAAGAGCCGGAATTGCCAGAGCCACACGGCAAGGCCGTAGAGCAGGCCGGTGGTCAGCGCGCCGGCGACCGAGCTGCCGGTGCCGAGCGCAAGCGAGGTCAGCGTGTCCTTCGGCTCATAGCGTTTCCGGTCCTTCACCCAGGCGACGATCATTTCGATCAGGACGAGCAGGATGAACCCCGGCACGGCATAATCGACTGGGTTGGGCAGCTGCATTGCCACTGCTTACACTCTTGTCAGTGACGCTTCCAGCCCCCGGACATCGCTGTCGACTACGCCGAGCAGGGTCACGCTGCCGAACAGCCGCTCGCCCGTCTCGACGGTGACGCCCTCGACGGCCGGGTGGACCCGGAGCGGCGGTAACAGCCGGCGCGCGGCGACCTGGGCGCCGTGGCGCTTCAGCACGGCGATCGCGCCATTGCCCGCGACGAGCGCAGCGCCGCCATCCTGGCTGACCAGGGCAGCATGCGCATCGAAACCGGCGAGCATTTCCTCGGCGATCCGCCGCGCATCCTCGGCGGTGTTGATCCGGCTCTCGCCGAGCCGCAACAGTCGCGCGACACCAGCCAGCACCAGGATCGCGACGATCGATCCGGCGAGCTGGGTCCAGTTCATTTGCCGCTCGCGAGCGCGTCGAGCAGGGGCCGGATGCCGGTCAGATCATAGCCGGTCGCAGCTGCCTTCGCCATCAGCCGGTCCGGATTCTCGCCGAGCTTTGCCTCCGCCAGCGCCCAGAGATTGCAGGAGCGGGTGCCCGAGCGGCAATAGGCAAGCACCGGCCCGCCGGCCGCTTCGAGCGCCGCCGCCATCGCCTCGACCTGGTTGCCGGAGAAGCCGGCATGGGTGACCGGGATCTCGGTGTAGCTGAGGCCGGCCGCTTCGGCGGCGGCGCGGATCGAAGCACCGGTCGGCTGGCCCAGATCCTCGCCATCGGGGCGATTGTTGATGATCGCGACGAAGCCGGCCGCGGCGATTTCGGGCACATCTTCGACCGAGATCTGGGGGGCGACTGAGATGGTGTCGTCGATAGGGCGGATCATGCGGCCTCGCGGATCACATTGAGGAAAGCATCGCCATAGGCCTGCAGCTTGCGCTCGCCAACGCCCGAGATGCGCGCCATCGCGCTGAGGCTGGCGGGGCGCACCGTCGCCATCTCACGCAGCACTGAATCGTGGAAGATGACATAGGGCGGCACCTGGCCTTCCTGCGCCAGTTCGCGGCGCTTGGCGCGGAGGGCCTCGAACAGCGGATCGCCGATCGGATTGGGCGCGGTGCCGGCGCGACGGCGGCGTTCGCGCCTGGGCGGGAGGATCAGCGCGACCTCGGCCTCGCCCTTCAGGATCGCCTTGGCATTGGGGCCGAATTCGAGGCCGCCGAAATCATTGGCGCGAAGCGCATCGCGGAGCAGCAGCGCGCGGGCGACCGGTTTGATCAGCGCTGCCTCTTCGGGGCTGGAGGCGATGCCGAAGACAGAGAGCGCCTCATGCCCGTTCATCAGGCTGCGTTCGCTCGACTGGCCGGTCAGGATGCTTTCGATATAGCCGACACCAAAGCTCTGCCCCGTGCGAAACACCGCGGAGAGGAATTTCCTCGCCACCTCCGTCGCATCGACCGCGCTTGGCGGGTTGAGGCAATTGTCGCAATTGCCGCAGGTCTCGGGCGGATCGTCACCGAAATGACGGAGCAGCACGGCCCGCCTGCACGCCGCCGTCTCGACCAGGGCGCCGAGCGCGTTGAGGCGGGTGCGCTCGCCGGCCTGGCGGTGCGGCTCGACCTCGCCGATGCGTTGGCGGGCCTTGGCGAAATCCTCCGCGCCCCAGAAGAGATGCGCGATGGCGGGATCGCCGTCACGGCCGGCGCGGCCGGTTTCCTGATAATAGCTTTCGATCGATTTCGGGAGGCCGGCATGGGCGACGAAGCGCACGTCCGGCTTGTCGATCCCCATGCCGAAGGCGACCGTGGCGACGATCACCATATCCTCGGACTTGACGAAATCGGCCTGGTTCTTCGCGCGAATATGGGGGTCGAGGCCGGCATGATAGGCGCGGGTCGAGCGGCCGGTTGCCGCCAGCTTCTCGGCGAGCTGCTCCACCCCCTTGCGGGTCTGGGCATAGACGATGCCGGGGCCGGGCTGCTCGGCGATCAGGTCGGCGATCTGGCGCGCGGTGTTGTCGCGCGGCGAGATCAGATAGCGTATGTTCGGCCGGTCGAAGCCGGCGACGATCATGCCCTCTCGTGGGATGCCGAGCTGATCGAGGATATCGGCGCGGGTGTGCGCATCGGCGGTCGCGGTCAGCGCGAGGCGGGGGACATCCGCGAAATGATCGAGCAGGGGCCGCAGCAAACGGTAGTCGGGGCGGAAATCATGGCCCCATTCGGAGACGCAATGCGCCTCGTCGATCGCGAACAGGGCAAGCGGCGCCTGGCCGAGCAGATTGCGGAAGCTTTCGCCCGAAGCACGCTCGGGCGCGACATAGAGGAGATCGAGCTCGCCGGCGCGGAAGCGCGATATCGTCTCGGCCTGGTTGGTATCGACCGAGGTCAGCGTAGCGGCGCGGATGCCGATCGCCTCGGCGGCGCGGAGCTGATCATGCATCAGCGCGATCAGCGGCGAGACGATGACGCAGGTGCCGGGCAACGCGACCGCCGGCAGCTGATAGCAGAGCGACTTGCCCGCACCCGTCGGCATCACGGCGAGCGTGTTCTCACCGGCGAGGACGCGATCGACCACCTGGCGCTGCACCCCGCGAAATTCGGGGAAGCCAAAGGTGGATTGCAGGATGGGAAGCGGGTCGAGCATCACGATAGCGGTCTGTTAGCTTGAGATGCCACAGACGGCGAGACCTTTGAATCGCGGATGCTTTCAGCGGCCGTCGCTGAACTGGATCAGGTCCCAGAGATTGCCGTAAAGATCCTCGAACACAGCGACCGTACCATAGGGCTGGTATGCGGGCTCGCGAACGAAGGTGATGCCGGCTGCGAGCATCGCCTTGTGATCGCGCTCGAAATCATCGGTGCGCAGGAACAGGAAGACGCGCCCGCCCGCCTGATTGCCGATAAAGGCCGCCTGTTCGGGCGTGGCCGCGCGGGCGAGGAGGATGGTGCTGCTGCCCGCCGGGGCACCGGGCGGGGCGATCACGACCCATCTTTTGTCCTGTTCGGGCTGGTAGCTGTCTTCGACCAGGGTGAAGCCGAGCTTGCCGACATAAAAGGCAAGCGCCTCGTCATAGTCGCGGACGACGAGGGCGATATGGGCAAGCGATTGGGCCATCGGTGTTTTGCTGGCTCAGCTGGAGATACTGGATGTGCAGCTTTCGATGACCTCCTCAGACGTGGCGACCGGCCGTCGGACTGCGACAATGCCGGCAACGATGAAAGCGATCAGCACCAGCCCTTGCACGATGGCGAAAGGCGGCTCCGTTCCAGTCGGCGCGAAGACGTGGAGGAAAGGGATTTTCTGGAAGGCCTGCACCACGAGGACAAAGCAGTTCAGATAGAGCGCGAAGACGGCGGTAATCGTATAGATCGGCCGCCAGACCCCGGCCCGCTTGAACTGATAGAGGGCCAGAAGGGCAATCGCGAGATCGACCAGCGAGATCATCCCGACGATATGCGGCGGGCCGATCGTCGGCCGTACGAGGAGGAAGGGAAAGCCGGTCACGCTCGTCAGGATGGTGAAGACCAGGAACCACAGATTCCAGCCGCTGAGCCAGCGCCCTTTCAGCAGAGCGATGAGGAAGACGAGACCGGTGGCGATGCCGATCAGGCTGATGATGGTGTGGAGCTTGGTGAACGCCGCTACCGAGAGGCCGAGAATCATCGCAGTGTCTCCTCAGTTTGGGACAATCTACCCTGCTGTGCGCACCTGACCAGATGATTTCGCAGGCGATATGAGCGTGCTTCACTGGGTTGCCGATGAACTGCATCGGATTTGGATGAAAAACGCACTGGACGGATGCCCGCCCGCCGACTAGGGGCGCTTCGCCAGCTATATCAAGGAGATATAGTTAAGCAATTTTTGTCACCTGTTCCATCATCCGGGGGGAAATATGAAAATCTATCTCGCGCTTGTCGCGATGCTTGCGTGCGTCCCAGGCGTGGCCGCGGCGCAGAACGCCAATCAGGATTTCGGCGGCGTGCGCGCCGAAGCGCGTCTCGGCTATGAGACACCGACGATCAGCGGCAACGGCCAGATCTACAAGATCGGCAGCGCTGCTTCTTATGGCGGCGAACTCGGCTTCGATCTCAAGGCCGGCAAGAAAATCGTGGTCGGCCCTTATGCCACCTATGAATTTTCCAGCGTGAAGCTGTGTAACGGCGGGAACTGCCTCAAGGAAGACGGCAATCTGGGTGTCGGCGCCCGCGTCGGCGTCGCCGTTTCGCCGACCGTGCTGCTCTACGCCAAGGCCGGCTATGCCCGGATCCGCTTCAGCGCCACCACCGGGTCCGCCAGCGGCTCGGCCAGCAAGGATGGCGTGCAGGGTGCACTTGGTGTCGACATCAATTTCAGCAAGCATGCTTATGGCATGATCGAGCTGAACTATGGCGATTATGGTGACTTTTACGGGGTCAATCTGCAGCGCCGCCATGCGGTGGCCGGCGTCGGCTTCCGTTTCTGATCGCATAGCCTGACGGAAAAGGGGTGCCCGGACGGGCGCCCCTTTTTCTTGCTAAGGGCGCGACAATTGATCGGCCTGAAATCTGGCGCGGTCGCGCGCCTCGCTTTTCATCGCCTCGAGCTCAGCGCTGAGCTGGTTGATTCGTGACAGATGGGCATTGGCCCGGTCGAGATCGCCCTGGTTGGTGAACATCACCTTGCCCCGCTCCAGCACCCAGTGGCGCGCCGCCAGCACGCGGCAGAGATTGCCGGCCTCGGCCGCCATCTGCCCGGTCAACAGCCAGCTCCGCTCGAAATTGCCCCGCGTTGCTGCCAGGCCCCGATCGAACGCGGCGACTGCGCCGGCTGCGATCTCGCCATCCTGTACGGCCTTGTTGCCGATCGCATCGGCGGCTGCCTGATACGCGGCAAAGCGGTTGCCGTAATAGTCGGTGCGCGCAACCAGCGCATCGACCGTGCCGCAATGGCTGAGTACCGGGCTCGTCCTTGTCAGGCCGTCGACGCCGATGATCTGGCGCAATCCCGAGCTCATGGTCTCGGCCTCGAACGCCTTGCGATCAGCGATCATCGCCCCCATCGCCGCCGCATTCATGCGAGAACCGGTGCCGGTGCCGGCCGCGATCCTGACGTCTCCCGGGTGGTCGGGATTTTCCATGGCCTGGTTGATCTGCAGCGCCACGGTCGCTGCGTCCTGCCGGCTCATGTTACCCGTGCCGAGCCGCACGAGCGTGACGCATGCGGAGACGAGCAGCAGCGCCGCCAGCGATCCGATCTTCCACCCGATCGCCGATTTCCGGATGGTGAGGGCAAGGGCGACCAGCCAGACGATCACACCGCCGCCGAGCGTGCTGGCGATGAGATAGGCGACAATATGCTGGGCGCCGAGCATCGCGCGGACATGGGGGATGAAAGCAGTCAGGATCAGCGCGATCGCGCCGATAGCGGTCGCCAGCACGGGATGGCCGCTGGATTCGTCGCTCCAGTCGTCATCGTCCGGCTCGTCATTCACATAAAGCCGGTGTTCGTCCGTGGCCTCTTCCCTGTCGTCGTTCATCTGGCCCCCCGGCACCTGTCGCCCCCGATCTACCCCATGGGAGGCGGCGAACGCCACCCGGAGGGTTGTGCCGTCATGACGTCACCGCACGGGGCGGCTGGAAGATCATCAGCCCGCCAAGGACGATCGCGCCGATCAGCAGGGCCGGCACGTCGCCGAGCAAATGGCCTGCATGCATCGGGCTGGTGAACGACTGCGCCGCCATGATCGCGGCATGGGCGAGGCTCGACCACACCGCGAACCAGATCAGCGAGCGGTTCGCCGCCGGATCGCGCGCGGCGAGGATCAGGAAGATGCCGAGCGTGACATAGACGCCGACGATCATCATGAAATATTGCGAGGCAGCCGGCGGGCCTTCATGCCACGCCCAGCCCGAAGGCCAGACAATCGCGAGCGGATAGAGCAGGCACGCTGTCGCGCCGAACAGGACAAGCGCGATCTGCAGCAGCGTATAGCGTTGAGACATGGCCAGATCCTTCGCAACCATGAGCTGATGCGACAAGGCTATACCGGCCGCCCGGTGCTGGCAATTGCAGGGACGGCTCAGGCCGGATCGAACGCCTGCAGGATCGGACAGGGGCCCCTGGTGCCGGCGTCGCAACTCGCGGCGAGGCGGCGGAGCGCGGTGCGGGCCTGTTCGAGCTCGACGATCTTCGCGTCGAGCGCTTCGAGCCGGCCGGTGGCGAGCGCCCGCGCCCGGGCGCGATCCTCGGAGGCATCGAGCGCAAGCAGCTCGGCGATCTCCTCCAGCGTGAAGCCCGCCGCCTGGGCCGAGCGAATGAAGCGCAAGGTGCGGACATGGTGCTCGTCATAGCGCCGAATACCGCCGCCAAGCCCGGTACCGCCGGTGCGCGGCGGCTCGGCGAGCAGGCCGCGGCGCTGATAATAGCGCACCGTCTCCACCCCAACGCCGGCCGTGCGGGCGAGGCCTGCGATCGTCATGTCTTTCATCGCTTGACTCCGTACCATGGTACGGATGCCATATGGGGTGTGCCCGCTCCCGGGCAAGAAGGATTAAGACCATGACCAATGTGACCAAGCCAGCGCCGAAGCCCGAGACTCAGCAGGGCTGCCGCTGCAATCCGTGCACCTGCAAGAGCTGCCAGTGCTGAACGGGACGGGCCGCATCCCTTGGGCGCGGCCCCCTTTTCGTGGCGAAAATTCCAGTCATGGGAAAGAGCGTTGCGGCCGCTTCTAACGGTTCGCAGCTTCGGTATCGTCGATTTCAGGCACGGGTTGAATCACGCGCGGACCCGTGGCGGATATGTTGGAAGAAGTGACATAATTCGGCGTGGATTTTAGCCAGGAGAAAGGGCTCTCACGAGGGGAAAGCCCGGGAAACCGAAGCTGCACGCCGGAGAATTACGTCACGCGTATCGGGGGGCGGTGGCAGCCGGCCATGCGGCCAGGCACACCGGGCGCAGCGACCGCCGATCGCTAAAGCCTGTTGGGAATGTCATGCATCCTCTGACATTTCCTACTTGTACAGAACATTGTACAATGTTGGCAGGAGGCCAGTGATGCGCACACTCAGCTTTTCGGATGCCCGCGCCAATCTCAAGGCGCTGATGGACCGCGTGGCGGAGGATCGCGCGCCGGTGCTGATCACCCGGCAAAGGGGGGAGGGCGTGGTGCTGGTCTCGGCCAGCGAATGGGCGGCGATCGAGGAGACGCTTCACCTGCTGCGATCGCCGGACAATGCCGGGCGGTTGCTGGAGAGTATCGCCGAGCTCGACGCCGCCGGCCCGGCCGCGCCGTGAGGATCGCCTTTTCCACCCAGGCCGCGGCGGAGTATCAGGCGTGGCAGGCGCAGGACCCGGAGACGCTGGCGCGGATCGACGCGCTGATCGAGGCGACCCTGGGCGAGCCGTTCGAGGGGTTGGGGAAGCCGGAGGCGCTACGCGGGCGGCTGAGCGGCTGGTGGTCGCGGCGGATCGGGCGCGAGCATCGGCTGGTGTACCGCGTGACGGGGAGTGGCGAGGCGCGGGCGCTGGAGATCGCGCAGTGCCGGTATCATGTTTGAGCTTGGGAATTGATCGCCCGGCGGGTTATTCCGCCGTAGCCAGCTCTATGTCGGGACGCGCCACATGACATCTTTGTTCGATCGTATCTTCGGGCGCCGCGAGGCCGAGGCGCCGCGCATCGAGACCGCGCAGACAGTCGATCCCAAGCTGGCCGAGAAGATCGGCTGGCTGCGCGATTCGATTCGAAGCGATGTCGCCAGCGGCTTCTACGACGAGGATGCCATCCTGACCCAGGCGATCGACTCCTACGCTGGCGAGATGGACCCGGTTGTTCTGCGCCGCGAAGCGCAGCGGCTGCTGCGCGAGGCATTGGTCGACCATGACGAGGCGCAACGCGGCTGGCCGGCGCGGACCGATTGCGACCGGCTGGACGACGCCTTTGCCGCGCTGGAAGCGGCCGGTGTCGTCTCACGCCAGCACTTCTCCTGCTGCGGCACCTGCGGGTCGTCCGAGATATGGGCTGAGATCGAAGCAGTGCGCGAGGCGGGCGGCCTGACGCGCGGCTACGCTTTCTACCATGTGCAGGATACCGAACGCGCCACGGAGGGTGACGGTCTCTACCTGAACTATGGCGCCTGCGAGGACGGTGAAGACGCAGCGCTGGCGATCGCGAACGACATCGTCGCGCAGCTTGAAGCGCATGGCCTCCGCACGGACTGGAATGGAAGCTGGAGCCAGCGGATCGGGGTGTCGCTGGACTGGAAGCGGCGCCGATAGGCGCGCGATCCTGCCATGGTGCCGAAGGGTGGGTTCGAACCACCGACGCGCGGATCTTCAACCCGCCGCTCTACCGCTGAGCTACTCCGGCCCTGACGGAGATTGGGGCTCGTGATGGAGATTGGTTGCAGTGGCCGGGATCGAACCGGCGACCTGGGCCTTATCGGGACCCTGCTCTACCACTGAGCTACACTGCACCACTTGGGGGCAGCGCGCGCGAACACCCACCCTTCAGCTGGTGAAGGGGGTAATTCGCGCGGTGCTAAAGAGCTCGTGGCGGGTCATGGTGGAGGGCGGATAGCAACGGCTCTGCGCTTTCGCAAGGCTGCCAGGTATCCAGCGTGACGTCATCACGGCGTCCTATACCGTGGAAGGCTCAGTCAATGGTCGCGAAGAAGGCTGAATGAGGCGGGGGTTCGACTGGCTTGCGCAATCGGGAACGGCGGGGCATCCAGAGGCGGAGAGGGTCGGGGGGCTGATGAAGCGGCTTTTGTCTGTTACCGGTGCTGTCGCCGCGTTGCTGGTTGCGCTGCCGGCGGTCGCCCGCGACTATTATTATTTCAACAAGCCCGGAATCGATCGCCAGACCTATCTGGAAGACCGGCTGACCTGCGATGCGCTCGCGGGTGGCGTGGCGCGCATATCGCCCGACACAAGGGAGATGAATCGGCAAATCTGGCAGAATAAAAACCTGACCACGGGTCAGTCGGCCGCGGCCGCGGGCATCGCGAACCTGCTGGTCGGGTTGCTGGCGGGGAGCGAGAGCAGGCGGCTGCAATGGCAGGTCGAGCGCATCTGCCTTGCCGACAAGGGCTATCGCCGTTTCGAGATGGCCAAGGCCGAATGGAAGACCATCGAGAAGACCGAAGATGTCGCGGCTCGGATCGACAAATGGTTCGCGCTCGCGTCGAGTACCGCACCGCAGGGCAAGGAAATGTACGAATGAAGGCACTGGTGCGCGCGTTGCTGGCGATGGCGCTGCTGGCCATGGCACCCGCTGTGCAGGCGAAATCCGAAGCGGCTGCCCGGTTCAAGGCCGACAAGGCTTATCTGCTCGTTCAGGTGGATCCCCTGGTGCTCAAGTTGATGGGGACGAGCCGGATGGTCACCGGAATCCTTTTCGCACCCTATGACGTCCAGCAAAAGCAGGTTGGACCTGGCGTGATGGTATTGAAGGATCCCATCGCGAAAGACGGCAAGCGCCGCCTGTTCCTAGTCGAGATCGACCCCGGGACATGGGTGATTACCGGCACGGGTGGCAACGTCGCGGGTGGCACGGCGCTGGGATTGGCGGACACGAGCTTTTCGCTCGGCAGCTATCATTTCAGTGCTAGGGCGGGCGAGGTGCTCGACCTCGGTGTCTTCGAACCGCAGCGCGAGGAAACGGATAATCCCGATGCCAAAATGAACGGCGGTAAGCTGATCGGCATGATGTTCCTCCACCAGAGCATTGAACCGGTACCGAACAGACTGGAGATCCGCCCCCGGGGACCGGGCGATATCGCGATACCGGCATGGCTGGCGTCGCGACCGCTGGTGCAGCCGGCGTTCGTCTATGGTGGCACCTTCGGCAACAGTCTTGGCGGGCTGGTCAATCGCATCGACGGCAAGGACGGGCGGGGCCGGGCGATCGGCACTGCGACCTATTTGTCGAAGCCGGGGCAGCCTGCGGCGGAGGCAGTCCCGTTGCCGGTTGCCCATCCTTGAGCGCTTCGGGGACAGGATCACGAGAGCTCAAGTGCGGAAAACGACTCTGACCTCTTTTTCTCGCCCCCCTTTCTCTCGACCGCCGACGAGGTGGTTTTCCACGTGCCGCTTCGAGCGGACAATCGGATTGCATCGGCACAAGGCGTTAGGTCGCGGGATAGTCACCGCTGCTCGCTACGCGTCACAATTCTCCGCATTTAGTAAAACTGGCACCGCCATATCCGAGACGATAGCCTTCATCAGTCGGCGGAGTGCGGAGTCGTCGATCATCGCTGCCCTACTCGTTCAACGTGCTCCGCAGTTTGTGCGGCAATGCCGGGTTCAGCGTTTCCCACGCGACCTTTTCGCCAACCCAAATTTCCACCGTGGGCGGAAAGGCGTCGGGGTCGTCGAGGGTGGCGGTGGTGATGTCATGATGGTCGGGGCGGGTGTCGCGGCGATAGGTGACGAGGCTGCCACAGATGGCGCAGGAGCCCCAATATATGCCCGGTGACGAGCTGTATTCGCGCACCTCACCAGCCAGAAGCGCGAAGTCGCTCTTGTCGAACACCGCCCAGCCGACGCTGACGCCGCCCGTCGCGCGGCGGCAGGAGATGCAGTGGCACAGGGTTCGCGCGACTGGGGTGCCTGTCACGCTGTAGCGGACCGCGCCGCAGAGGCAGCCGCCTTCGGCTCTGCTGCTACCCGACGCTTCCACCGGGTTTTCCGGGATTTCTTCGCTCATATTGTCTATACCTATTACGCGATCGGCTCGTGACCATATCGGGCAAAGAAAGTGAGGGCCCGCTCCGGGGTGATGCCCGTCTCCTGGTCGATCGCGAGCGGGTGGTCGGAATCCTGAATGCACAGCGTCGGTCTCTGGCGATCAGGGTGCGGATAAACCCAGACAGCCACCGGCTCCGCTCCGATATAATCGGCGAGCCGATTGCAGAGCCAACCGCTCCACGGCCCATCATCGGGAAAAATGCCGTCATCGAATCCCGAGATATATTTGTCGAAATTCGCACGTGACAGCGTCGACCAGCAACCGAAGCCGAATTTTTCCGCGACACCGTGAACGGGAATTTCCAGCACCGCCCGAACGAAAAAATACTTCCCATCCATCACGCAAAAATCTTCGGACAGGAAATTGCCATCGTAACGCAGCGCGCCATTCTCCTCCCGTATCTCGCCGCCCGGCCAGGGGTCCGGAGCGAAGGCGGCAAGGTGGACCAGCCCGTCATGTATCTCGTCGCAGCCGGTGCAACGCCATTGGCCGCGAAGCCTGTCGAGGGCTGACGGCTCAGGCTTGCGGCGAAACCAGCTCATGGATGCGCGTTACTCGGCCGCTCGTGGAACGTCTCGCTATTTCGCACATCCGGGCTTCGGCTGCTGCGATGGAAGGCGCGGTTTCGTTTTCGCCAGCCCCTCCACCGCTCTTCGAGCGGTCCCCCTCCCCGTTCCGGGGAGGAACTGCAGCGGCTATCGTGCGGTGACCCACGGGAGCCATCAATCGTGCTTCGGCAGGAAGCGATCCAGCTCGCTCAAACTGCTCAGCCGCCGGGGCCGATAAGGCCGGAAGAAGAACCACAGGATCACCCCCAGGATCGGGAGCCAGATCACCGCCATCATGAGGGCGGTGGTCAGCAACGGGTCCCGGTGCGAACCGCTCTGATCGGCATTTGCGGCGAGGGTCGCGAGGATCATGCCAATGCTCAGCCAGAGCGGGTACCGCAGGGCATCGCCCCAGCCGAGGCCGCCCTGGATCGCGCCGGGGCCGTGCGTGCGCTCGATGGTCGCGGCAATCGCGCGCGCGATGCTGGCATAGTCCGCTTCGTCGGCATTGACCGTGGCGAGGGTCAGCGGGCCCGGTGCCGCGCTGGTCCAGAGCGTCATCCGGTAGAGTTTACCGGAATAACGATTCTCCTCGTAACCGGCGCGAAGCTGCGTGATCGCGGCAAGCGGTATGTCGAGCCGTTCGCCAGCCCCGCCGCGCAGGAGCAGGGTGTCTCCGGCGAGAGTCGCATCCACGCCGGTATTGCCCAATCCTGCCGCAGCGAGGCTCTTGTTCCGAACCGCGCGGAATACCGCCATCCGTCGCTATTCGGCCGCAGGCAGGTAAATCTCCCCGCCCTTCTCGCGGAACTTCTCGCTCATCTCGTCCATGCCCTTTTCGGCATCGGCGACCGAAATCGGGTTCGCGAACAGCGAGCGGGCCGCGTCGCCGTCAGTGGGCGCATCGGCCGCAAGGAACGTATCGGCCGGCGCATTCTGCTTCGCTGCGAAATCACGCACCTCCTGCGTGATCTTCATCGAGCAGAATTTGGGGCCGCACATCGAGCAGAAATGTGCTGTCTTGGCGCCCTCGGCCGGGAGCGTCTCGTCGTGATATTGCTCGGCCGTATCCGGATCGAGCGAGAGGTTGAACTGGTCGCGCCAGCGGAACTCGAACCGGGCGCGGCTCACCGCATCGTCGCGCATTTTCGCGGCCGGGTGGCCCTTGGCGAGATCGGCTGCGTGCGCGGCGAGCTTGTAGGTGACGACACCCACCTTCACATCGTCGCGGTCGGGGAGACCGAGATGCTCCTTGGGCGTGACGTAGCAAAGCATCGCGGTGCCGTACCAGCCGATCATGGCGGCGCCGATGCCGCTGGTGATATGGTCGTATCCCGGCGCGATGTCAGTGGTGAGCGGCCCGAGCGTGTAGAAGGGCGCCTCGCCGCAGACCTCGAGCTGCTTGTCCATATTCTCCTTGATCTTGTGCATCGGCACATGGCCGGGGCCCTCGATCATCACCTGCACGTCGCTCTTCCAGGCGCGGTGGGTGAGCTCGCCGAGCGTGTAGAGCTCGCTGAACTGCGCCTCGTCATTTGCGTCGGCGATGCTGCCGGGGCGGAGACCGTCGCCGAGGCTATAGGCGATGTCATAGGCCTTCATGATCTCGGTGATCTCGTCGAAGCGCTCGTAGAGGAAGCT
>Ga0068858_100000275_pt1 | contig 55318 bp, 56 predicted proteins | sample KBSSwiS12_FD_66589 | JGI IMG/M metagenome (GOLD analysis project Ga0068858, IMG submission 66589) | Switchgrass rhizosphere microbial communities from Kellogg Biological Station, Michigan, USA - KBS Switchgrass S1-2 | ecosystem: Host-associated > Plants > Roots > Rhizosphere > Soil ...
GTCCACACCCAGGCGCCAGTGCGCGAACTTGTCGGCGACCATCGCATTGTAATCGGGGGTGGCTGGATCATGCGTGCCGTTGACGCGGAAGACCGGCGACATCTGATCGGGCCTGAATTCGGGCGCGAGCGCATTGCGGTTCATCAGCGCGCGCTGCAGGCCGAGATTGATCTTGTCGCCCGAGAGCAGGATCTTGCGGAAGCCGGGATTGGCCGCGACCTTGTCGCAGCCCGAGAGCAGGGCGCCCGCACCGAGCGTGGCGGAGGTGACGAGGGCGCGGCGGGTGATCAGGCTGGTCATGCATCCTCCTCCGGCACTTTCCAGCGCCCGGTGATCATGGAGCCGACTTCGTTGAGCGGGCCGGCCAGGATCACCAGCACGAGATGGACGATGATGAAACCGGCCAGGCCCGCCGCTGCGATGAAGTGGATGGACCGTGCCGAGGAACGGCCGCCAAAGATATCGAGCAGCCAGGGCCATGCCGCGTCCATGCCCGGTGACAAAGTGAGGCCAGTCAGGATCATCAGCGGGATCAGGATGAAGATGACGAGGACATAGGAGAGCTTCTGGAAGATGTTGAAGGCGGACGGATTGGCCGGATCGTGGAAGCGGAAGGCGAGATGCTCCTTCAGATCGTGCAGCAGGCTGCGTGGCGCGAGCTCGCCGGCCCGCACCCTGAGGTCGCGCTGAAAATGCCGGTTGATCAGGCTCGCGATCATGAAGGCCAGAAGGCCGAAGCCGAGCACCAATGCGAACAACAGATGCCAGCGCCGCGCGAGCGCGAGGTTATAGCCCGTCGGGATCGTCAGCCAGCCCGGCCAGCGCGGCAGACTCAGCCAGGGATGGTCGAAATTCGCGCCGTAATTGCCCCAATAGAGATGCGGATGCGCGTTGGAGATCGTCAGGCCGCTGCCGATCATGATGAAGATCGTGATGGCGTTGATCCAGTGCCACAGCCGCGTCGCGACGCGGTGACGATAAATCACCGTTCCGCCTTGCGACGGCGCTTTCGCGTCGGGCGGGATGTCCGCAATGATCGGGGCCGGCTCGTTCATCAATGCGCTCCTGACCACGGCTTATCGCCTTGGGCGCTATTGTTGAACCACAATTGCCCGGAACGATACGGACACGGTACGAAAGCGAGACGCCAGAGCACCGCCCGCCTTGCCAGCGAGGGGATCAGCCGAGCGCGGCGAGCTTTTCCTCGGCCTGGCGATCGAGTTCGGCACGGCTCTTCTTCTCCGACGCCGTCTTGAGCTGGCCGCAGGCTGCGTCGATGTCGCGGCCGCGCGGCGTGCGGACCGGTGCCGAGATGCCCGCCTCGAAGATGATGCTCGAAAAGCTGCGGATCCGCTCTGGCGTCGAGCATTCATAGGGCGCGCCCGGCCAGGGGTTGAACGGGATCAGATTGACCTTGGCGGGCAGGCGGTAGTGGCGGATCAGCCGGACCAGCTCATGCGCATCCGCGTCGCTGTCATTCTTGTCGCGGAGCATGACATATTCGAAGGTGATCCGCCGCGCATTGTTCGCGCCGGGATAGTCCGCACAGGCCTGGAGCAGTTCCTCGATGCCGTATTTGCGGTTGATCGGGACGATCTCGTCCCGGACTTCCTTGGTGACGGCGTGGAGCGAGACGGCGAGGTTCACGCCGATCTCGGCCCCGGCACGCGCCATCATCGGCACCACGCCCGAGGTGGAGAGGGTGATGCGGCGCTTCGACAGGGCGAGGCCGTCGCCATCCATCACCAACTTCAGCGCATCGCGCACCGCATCGAAATTATAGAGCGGCTCGCCCATGCCCATCATCACGATATTGGTGAGCATGCGGCCCTCGGGCTGGCTCGGCCATTCCCCAAGCCCGTCGCGCGCGAGCATGACCTGGCCGACGATCTCGCCCGCCGTCAGGTTGCGGACGAGGCGCATCGTGCCGGTATGGCAGAAGCGGCAATTGAGCGTGCAGCCGACCTGGCTCGACACGCAGAGCGTACCCCGATCCGCATCGGGGATGAAGACCATCTCGTAATCCTGCGCGTCGGGCGAGCGCAGCAACCATTTGCGGGTACCGTCAGTCGAGACCTGCGCCTCGATCACTTCGGGGCGGCCGATCACGAAGCGCTCGGCGAACCAGGGGTGCTGGCTCTTCGAAATGTCGGTCATCGCGGTGAATTCGGTGGCGCCGCGATTATACATCCAGTGCCAGAGCTGCTTGGCGCGCAGCTTGGCCTGTTTCGGCTCCATGCCCGCCTCTTCGAGCGCGGCGCGGATCGCCTCGCGGGGCAGGCCGATCAGGTCGATGCGGCCATCAGCGCGCAGCGTCGGCGCGCGGGGCACGGGCACGGGATCGATGTGCCCGGGAATGGGCATGGAATGCGTCGGGGTATCAAGCATGGCCGCGCACATAGGCCATTTCTTCGGCTTTTTCTACTGCGCGGCCGGGACACACGCTCGGCACCATGCCGCGACCGGGGGAAATCGTTCGTTTTCCGGCGATGAGAATGAGCGGGAAAAGCATATGCCAATCCGTGATCGCGAGCCTTACGGGCGTTTCGAGCGCGTTTGAATCGAAGGCTGGCATGGCACGGAAATGCCCTCGGTTCTGCCGCTGCATTCAAAATGTCATGAGGGGTAGGAGGGAGTTACTGACATTCCCAACAGATCGCCTCTCACTGAAATTTGTCGCAAGATACTGTATTATATAGATAATCTATATGCTATCTTATAGTCCAGGGTCAGAACGGCGCTGGTGCCGTTCGGTGCGAAACGCGGTGAACCGCGCGCTCTGGTATATTGCGAAAAGCCACCGCAATAATGGCGGGTCGGTTGGAGGGTTTCTCATGCATCGATGGTTGTTCCCTCTGGCCGCTATTCTGCTGCTGACCGCCGCACCCGCGCTGGCCGCTTCTTGCAAGACCCAGGGCGTGGTCGATGCGGCGATCGCTTTCCCCAGAAACGACGCAGGCGACGTCCCGTTCGCTCGATCGATGGTCGCGGTCATCCTGCCGGACATATCCGGCGCCGTGCCAAAGGCTCTGACCTGTATCCGCTCGACGGTGAGCACCGCGCTCGGCGATTATGCCATCGGCGGCGAAAACGGCGAGGCCTTTCCCCGAATGGCGGTGCGGGTCGACGGAAAGGCGGGTCCGGTGGCCTATCTGGCGGCTTCTCGCGACGCTGCCGGGGTCTTCGCCCTCGTGGTTCATGAGGGCTCCCTGACCATCATCAAGCGATTCTATCCCGGAATTCCGACCGACCAGCGCCTGGCCGATGACCTTCGGGCGGTGCTGGTCGACAAGGCGGGAATCATGTCCTTTGACGCTGAACGGAAGATGGTCAGCTATGCGTTCGCTCCGCCCGGCGGCGTGCCGCCGCCGATGGAGTCCGGATCGCGCGCCGACGGAACCAGCGCTGCCGCCGGGCCGCAGATCCTGATCCTGAGCTCGGGCGACCCCCGGTTGCTCGACATGGCTGGGGGCAAAAGACACGCGCCATCGGGTTTTGCGTGCCCCGAGGCCTTTGACGGCCTGGCGATTTTGCTGATGAGCATCGATCCGAGGACCGATTACCTCGCCTGCAGCTATCGGGCCGGGACAGAGCTGCGTTTTCGGAAGGACGACCCGATCCGGTATCAGATCACTCTGATCAAGGCCCCGGGCGAGACGCCTCGCGGTGTTTTCGACCAGCTGACCGCCAGCGCTCGTGCTGGTCTCCGCATCAAGGGCGAACATGCGCCGCCGCTTGCGATCGGGCCAGCTCCGGCCCCGGCGTTCGTCGCGTACTGGGACACTGAGGACGCCGGCGTGCAGGGCGTCTGGGTCGGCAAGGCCGGCGGTTGGATCATCTGGCTGCGGGCGCAGTATCCGCCGAGCCCCGCCAACGATGCCGAGGCCGGCAAGGTCGCCCAAACCCTCTTCACCCAGGCAGCTAAGCAGATCAGGTGAGTCTTGCCTGGTCTTCACGATCGCGGCGCGATGGGGGCGGATAGCATTTTTCACCATGCCCGGTCAGGCAGCGACCCCGACCAGTCCCTTGATCCATGCCGCGACCTCTTCAGGTGCCGTCACCGGAATCATATGCCCGCCCGGGATCAGAGTCAGCGCGACCAGCGGGAATTCGGCCGCGATCTTCGCGCCATGGACTTCGGGATCGAGGATCCCATCCTCGCGGCCGTACAGGATCGCGACCGCCACCGAGAGTTCGGCATAACGTGCGGCCAGCGCCGCCATATCGGCGCGCGTGGCGGCAAGGTCGCTCGAGGCGGCGTGGAAGGCGCCCGGCCGCAGCACCAGCGCGCCGCCGCCCTTGCGTCCGAAATCGGCTGGTGCCGGCTCGGGCGCGAACACAGCGTCGGCGCCCTTGTCGCCGGAGAGCATCCCCAGCGGTGTCGCGATCGTCCAGGCGACCGCGCGGCGGACTGCGGGCGAGGCGATGGAGATCGCCCGGAAAGCCGGGGGCACCCTGTCCTGCGGCTGGGTGAGGGGCGCGAGCAAGGCGAGGCCGCTGACCTTGTCGGGATGATCGAGCGCCAACGCCAGCGCGACCGCTCCGCCCAGCGAATGGCCGACGACCAGCGGGCGATCGAGCCCGAGCGCGTCGATCAGCCCGGCGATCAGTTTCCCCTGCGCCGGAATCGCAGCCGAGGGCGCGGCGACCGAATAGCCCGAGCCCGGCCGGTCGACGAGGATGATGCGGTGATCAGCGACCAGATGGTCAGTGAGCGCATAGCTGAAATTGCGCAGCTGCCCGCAAAGGCCGTGGATCATCACGATCGCCGGGCCGTGGCCATGATCGGTATAGTGGAGGCGTATGCCGTCAATGGTAATGAAAAGGCCGTCGGCCGGGACATCGCGCTCGATGCGACGAGCGACGAGGCGAGAGACGATAGCAAGACCGGCGATCAAGGCGGCGGCGCCTGCAAGGAGGGCCGGGATCATTGGGTGAGGCGTTCATCAATGGCGATGCCGCACTGTCCGATCGCCATAGAGTTCTCCCCGCATTCGCGACGAACCCGACAGAAGCCGCAACCAGCTCAGGCGAGATCCGCGAGCGCAGGCGTGAACCACCACATGACGATCGGCAAGACATTACGCGATTTCGGTGCCGGCGTTTGGTGAAGGCCGAGTCGCCGCCGCGGAGCCGATCCGCGGCGGCAGCCCGTCGCTTCAGAACGCCTTGCGGATACCGGCGAAGAACCCGCGCCGCGCGCCATATTGCGGCGCGCCCACCCCGACGCCGGAGCCGTCGCGGATCAGATAGCTCCTGTCGAAGATGTTGGTGATGTCGAAACGGATCGACACCCCCTTCAATACACCGGGCCCGTCGAGATTCTGCGCCACGCCGAAATTCGCCGTGACATAGGAGGGCAGCTTGCCGCCATTGGGCACGATGCCGGCGGGATCCTCGGCGCGCAGCCCGTCGCCATAGAGCATGTCGACCGTGGGGATCAGCGTGCCGATCCCGTCATGGATGGTGACGCTCGCCCCGCCCGAGGCGGTCCAGCGCTGCGAGTGATCAGTGAAGATATAGTGGTTGGAGATATAGGCGAGTTCGCTGGCCTCGAAGAAATACTGGCTCGAGACGATGGTCTTGCCCTTCTCCTGGCCGCGCGCCACGTTCGCATAGAGATCGAACGGGCCGTGCGTGTAGCTCGCGCTCAGCTCCACGCCCCAAGCATAGCCCTTCGCATAGTTGAAGGGTGACAGGACCAGCGACGACCCGAATTGTCCCTCGTCAAGCAGATTGCGCTTGATCTTGTAATAGGCGTCCAGACCGACCTTGAAGCCGGGCGCGATCACCTGTTCGACACCGCCGTCAAAATAATGCTCGCGCTCGGCGCGCACGGGGCCAGCGGTCATGTTCTGGGGTTGCTTGGTCGTGCCGGTGAACAGCGCGAGGGTGGGCGCCGCGATCAGCTCCTGCGGCGGCGGGGTGAAGTTGCGCGCATAGCCGAGATGCAGGGTCGTGCCGCCTCCCGGTTTCCACACCAGATTGGCGCGCGGGCTGACCTGCTGCTCCCTGGTATAGGCGCGCACCATATCGAAGCGCGCGCCGTAATTGAGTGTGAGCGTTGGCGTCAGCGACCATTCGTCCTGCAGATAGATGCCGTAGAGTTGGCCGTTCCGCCCGCCGCTGTCCGTGATCGAGAGCGGGATATCCGAGGTCTGGGTCACATTGCCCAAAGGATCGGTGGTGATCGGGAACACCCGGGACGTCACGCTCGAGCGGGTCCGTTCATTCTGGAAGAAGATGCCGAACCGCGCCGTATGGCTGTCCGAAAGCCTGTAGCTGCCGTCCGCCTGCAGCCCGGTCGCGAGGCTCGACAGTCGCGACCTGTCGGCGACACCGCCAAGGATGAGGTCGCCGCCCTGCGGATCGGGCGTGAAGCGCGTCTGCGAATAGCGGACGAAGGGCGCGACCTGGAAGTTCAGCGCGTCGCCGGCATATTGCCAGGAGAGAACGCCATAATGGGTGATCTCGCGCTGGTTCTGGTCGAGCTTCGCTGAATCGAAACTCGACTGGCCATTCAGGGTGAATTGCCCGGGCTGGCCCGGATTGTTCGGAATCTGGAAATAGCCGATCGACGTGCCGCCGAAGGCGGTGAGCCGGCTCGTGCTCGAGACGATGTCGGAGAGATAGGCGAAGGCACGATATTGGCGGGTATGGTCGTGAATCGCGTCGCGCGAGGCGGTGGGGTTCTCGACCCCGAGATCATTTTCGAGATAGCTGCCCGAGGCGAAATAATTGAGGTTGCCGCTCGCGCCGTGGATGCTGGCATTTGGCTGGATCGTCCCATTGCCACCGCCATAGAAACCGACATCGCCGCCATTGTCGAAGGCGCCGGCCCGGGTCTTCAGGTTGATGACGCCCGAGGTGCGATAGCCATATTGCGCCGGCAAGGTGCCGGTCAGCATGTCGACCGAATCGGCGATATGCGGATCGAAGGTCGCGCCGAAGCCCGAGATGCTCTCCGGCACGATCACCCCGTTGAGGCGATACTGCAGATTGCCATGTTCGTTGCGGACATGGATCGACCCGTAGGAATCGAGCGTGACGCCGGGGGCCTGCAACAGCACCTGGGTCAGGCTGCGATCGGCGCCGCCCGGCTGATTTTCGAGGACCTTGCGGTCGATATGATAGTCGCTCGCGCCGAGGGCCGGCTGGATGTCATCGCGTGCGGCGTCGAGCTTTGACGCCGTCACGACGATGTCGCCCGTCCCGCTGGCCGGTGCGGTCTGCGCGGCGGCGGGGACGGAGATCAGGGCGGCACTCGCCGCACTGAGCAGGAACAGATATCGCATTGGGTAACTCCGGGAACCTTGGCAGCGGATTTCGCGGAAATCCGATGGGACACGAGGGGTGCCGAGTCGCACCTGCCCTCGCAGTGTTTTCAGGCCTGGAGTTGGAGCGGGGGTGCGCGGCTCTGCCACGCATGCGAGCGCTGGCGGAGCGACGGCGCGAACGACGGCGTGACCTCACGCCAGACGCCAGCCGGGATGGGCGGCTGGAATGCGACCGCCGTCGGCGAGAGATAGGATCCGGCGTGCGCGATCTCCTGGCAGATCGGGCAGGTGGCCGGCAGATCAGACGGAGCCTGCCCCGTCTTCAGCTGAGGCGGCGCGCCCGCGCTATCGGCGATCGCCGTCGCATAGACGCGGGGCTCTGCATGGATATGGGTCTGGGTGACGAAGCTCTGCCCCAGAAGGGCAAGCAGCATGGCGAAGGCGATGGCGAATCGGCGCACGCGCGGGAACGCCATCGCTTCCGCGCACCGTCCTCCCGCACCTGATTGATCGCTCGCCGTCATGTCTTCAGTCGATTACCGCAAAAGCGGCCATCGCCGCACTGCACAATCTCTATGTTGCAATATCACATAGATCAACCCGTCATCGACCAATGGTTCGCTGAGCGAGCCGGCGGGCCGCTCGTTTGCCGCTGGAGCAATCTATGCCCGCGCGGTGGCCGGTGACAAGACGGGCGACACCGGGTTTCGACGGCGCGCGCGATCGCCCGGAAGGCAGCCGAGTGCGGCAAGTGTCACCCTCATCGCCTCTTCGAGCGGCGTGTGCGGTTCCTCGCCGAGCAAGGCGACCAGCGCGCGGTTGTCGAGCCGGAGCGGGTGCTGCCAATAGGTCCGCATCTCGATCATCTCGCGCATCGTCTGGCTGAAGGGGGCGATCAGTGGCAGCAGGGCCCAGGGCAGGCCGCGCATCTTCGCGTCGGGCCTGCCGGCCGCGACCCGGATGGCATCGACGATCATGCCGCCATTGGCATCCCAATAGCCGCTGAAATGATAGCGCGCGAAATCGGGCAGCGCCGCGTCGCGGTCGAGCAGCCGCGCGAAGGTTTCGGCGACGTCGGGGAGATAGGCCCAGGCATGGCCAATGCCCTTCCTGCCGGGATAGAGGATCGAGCGCACCGCCTTGCCGGGCGTGACCATGCCCTGCGACAGCCAGCTATTGCCCGGCCGGGGCCCGAAGAAGTCGCCGGCGCGCAGGATCACCGCGCGCATGCCGCAATTGCATGCCTGTTCGATCCGCTTCTCCATCTCGACGCGGATCGCGCCTTTTTTCGTGTTCGGGTGCTGCGCAGAATCTTCCACTGCGATCGGATCGTGGCGTGGATCATAATTATAGATCGTGCCGGGCAAAGCGAGCCGCGCGCCGACCGCTTGCGCCGCCGCGATGCTGTTGTCGAGCATCGGCAGAACGAGCTTCTCCCAGTCGCGATAGCCCGGCGGGTTCACGGCGTGGACGATCGCCGACACGCCTCGTGCCGCGTTGACCACCGCCTCACGATCGAGCGCGTCGCCGATGATCCATTGGATGCCGTCAGTGCTCGCGCGAGGCCGGCGGGTCAGGCCGCGTACGGTCCAGCCATGCGCGATGAGGGCGCGGGCAGTTTCGCCGCCTACGCCGCCGGTCGCGCCCGATATCAAAGCCGTCTTGTCCATCGTCGCCTCCATGCTGTCGATGTCCCGGATATGGCGCAGCGGGCGATAGAATAAAATTGGCAAGATATGCCATGCAGCCTATACAAAAATGATGACCCTCGACGAAACCGACTGGGAGCGCCAGCGCGCCTTTCTTGCCGTGCTGAGCGAGGGCAGCCTGTCCGGCGCTGCGCGGGCGCTTGGCGCGGCCCAACCGACGGTGCGGCGGCGGATCGCCGATCTCGAGGCATCGCTCGGCGTAGCCCTGTTCACGCGGACGCCGACCGGGCTCGCTCCGACCGAGACCGCACATGCGCTGACGGCTCATGCCGAGGCCATGGCGCATGCGGCCGCCGCGTTCGCGCGCACGGCCTCGGCCGAGGCGGGGGAGATTGCCGGCGTGGTCCGTGTCACCGCGAGCGATGTGATCGCGGTCGAAGTGCTGCCGCCAATCCTCGCGAGGCTTCAGGCGCTGCATCCGGGGCTGCTGATCATCCTCTCGCCGAGCAACCGCAACGAGGATGTGCTGCGCCGCGAGGCCGATATCGCGGTACGGATGGCGCGCCCCGCGCAGGAGGCCCTGGTCGCGCGGCCGATCGGCACGGCACTCCTCGGGCTCCATGCACGGCGGGATTTCCTCGATCGCCATGGCGTGCCCAAGGATCTCGCCGATGTGCGGCGTTACGGGCTGATCGGCCCGGAGCATGACAGCGAGCTGCTGCGTGCGCTCAGGATCGACGGGGTCCAGGTCCAGCCCGGCGATTTCAGCTTCCGCAGCGACAGCGATCTCGCCCAGCTCGCGGCACTGCGTGCCGGTGCCGGGATTGGCGTGTGCCAGGTGGGGATCGCCGCGCGCGACCCGGCTTTGATGCGGTTATTGCCGGAGGCGTTCGAATATCCGTTGCCGACCTGGGTGGTGACGCATGAGGACCTGCGCGGCGTAGCGCGGATTCGGGCTGTGTTCGATCACCTCGCCGAAGGCCTGGCTGCATATCTCGCCGAAGCCTGACTGAAGGGATCACGCGGCGGGCGCCGCCGCTGACCAGTCAAAAGAACCCCCGACAGCCTGGAACCATTGATCTAAATCAATGTTTTAGGGCGGTGAAGGGGTGCGTCATGCCAGAGAAGTCCGAAGCTGATCCGATGGCCGAACTCGAAAAGACGAACGAGAAGCTCCGCGAGAGCATCGAGGAGAGCAAGGAACTCGCGGATAAGGCGCGGGCGCTGATCCAGAAGGCCAGGGAGCTGGCCGATATCGGCTGAATTTTAACCGCGCATTGCCGTCGTCTATTTACGTGCGCAGCCGAGCGTCGCCGCGTCGATCGCGGTGGCGGCGCCGCGCAAGGGATAGATATCGGCGAAGGGCTGGCCGCTCCTGCCCAGGGTCTCGACGCTCATGCTGCGGCTGGAGCGGATCGCGGCGACCACCGCAGCATCCGTCCGCGCATCGGGCGCCCAGGCATCGGCATTGCCCGCGACCAGCTCGAAACGCCGTTCACCGACCGACAGGGTCACCCGCGCGCGGGGATCGCGATCGCGGCTGAGGCGAATATGGAGCTGGTTGCGTGCGCCCTGGCCGGGCCAGGTGGCGATGCTCGCGAACGGGCGCCAGCCCGATGGGCCGTCCGGCCGCATCGGCTGAGCGATTGCGTAGCAGCGCCGGGGCGAGGCATCGATGAAGGCACCCCAGCGATCGAAGATGCCAAGCGAATCGCGCGCCAGGGCAGGCGCCGCGAGGAGGCCGAGCAGGATGAGCGCGCGCCTCATGCCGGCGCGTATCCGGCGCCGCGATAGGTGACCGTCTCGATGCCGCGCTCGATCATGACGATTGATCCCTGCGGCAGGGCTGGCGCGGCAGGCGCACCGAAGCCGGGGGTTTCATCCAGACCGGTCATCACACCGCGCAGCACCCGGCTCGAAATGCCGTGCATGATCACCAGCCGGTCTCCGGCATCCCCATCGGTATCGCGAAGCCAGCCGGTCACCCGCTCGGCGATCTGATGATAGAGCTCGCCGTCGGGCGCCGGAATCAGCAGGCCGGTCGCCCGATCGACCACCGGGCCGACCTCGCCAATGACATCGGCATAATAGCGCCCACCCCAGGCCCCCATGCCGATTTCGACCAGCCGGCCGTCAGTCCTGCTATCATGCCAGTCGAGCTCGAGATGCTCGGCGATCACCGCGAGGGTCTGGAGCGCGCGACCGGTGGGCGAGGCCCAGAGTGTCAGCGCGGGCCTAGCGCCGAGTTCAGCGCGGAGCGCCCGGCCCATCTCATCGGCCTGGGCGAAACCGGCGCGGGTGAGCGGCGTGTGCGCCGCCTCCCCCTGCAATTTCTGCGCTGCGTTGAACACCGTCTCGCCATGGCGAGCGATGAAGTCGCGCCCCAGCCTCAATTCATCGCTCTTTTTGCCTTGGAAGCCATGGCCCGGCTTTCAACCCCGTGTGGCGCAAAAGCAACGTTTTTCCTTGTTGTCTGAGGTTCATGAAACCTCGGCGGCGCCCACCTATTTCACCCATCCCGGCACGGTATCGTCGGGGTTTCAATGGAGTATGTTATGCGTACGCTTGTTCTCACTGCCCTCGCAGCCACCGCGACCGCAGCCCTTGCCGCCCCCGCTTTCGCGCAGGACGCGCCAACCACCTTCACCGGCCCGCGCGCCGGCGTGGTCCTCGGCTATGACCAGATTCAGCCGGGCCGCGGCCCGGATTCAGACATTGGCAGCGATCACAGGGCCCAGGGCCTCACCTATGGCGGCGACCTCGGCTATGATGCGGCGATCGGCAACAGCCTGGTGATCGGCGCCGAGGGCGAAGTCACCGGTTCGACGGGCAAGGTCAGCAACAGCCCGACCAATGCGGCCGCGCTCGGCTATGGTCGGGTCAAGGCGGGCCGCGACCTGTATATCGGCGGTCGTGTCGGTGTCCGCGCCGCGCCGAGCACGCTGATCTACGCCAAGGGCGGTTATACGAACCAACGCCTCGACCTGACGGCGAGCGACGGCACGACCGAAACCGGCGCGCATTACAACCTTGATGGCTACCGCGTCGGCGCGGGCGTCGAACAGGCGATCGGCGGCAAGGCCTATGCCAAGATCGAATATCGCTATTCGAATTATGGCGACGCCCGGCTCGAATATCCGAACGGTGCGAACACCAATAATTTCGACGTCGATACCGACCGTCATCAGATCGTCGCGGGCGTTGGCGTCCGCTTCTGACCAAAACGCCTCTTTTCGGGCCAAAACAAGGGGCCGGGGCGCTTGCTCCGGCCCCTTTTATCGTTAAGGAAAGGAGACGGCGAATTGCCCCCGGCTGAACGCTCGGAGGGAAAGTGAATGGGCGGCGGCCCGGGGGATACACGATGAAGGCCACGATCGAACGCGCGACTCTGTTGAAGGGCCTCAGCCACGTCCAGTCAGTGGTCGAGCGTCGCAACACGATCCCGATCCTCTCCAACGTCCTGCTCGAGGCAACCGCCGAGGGCGGATTGAAGCTGATGGCGACCGATCTCGATCTTCAGATCAACGAGACGATCGCCGCCGCGGTCGACCAGGCGGGCGCCACCACCGTCTCCGCGCACACCCTGTTCGATATCGCCCGCAAGCTGCCGGAAGGGAGCCAGGTTTCGCTTGCCGCCGCTGACGGCAAGATGACGATCATGGCCGGCCGCGCCAAGTTCCAGCTCGGCACGCTGCCGCGAGACGATTTCCCGGTGATCGCCGAAGGCGAACTGCCGGTCTCGTTCGAACTGCCCGCCGAAACGCTGAAGCAGATCATCGACAAGACCCGATTCGCGATCTCCACGGAGGAAACGCGCTATTATCTGAACGGCATCTTCTGGCATGTGTCCGACGATCCGCTGCCGGTCCTGAAGGCCGCCGCAACGGATGGCCACCGCCTCGCCCGCGTGACGATGCCGCGCCCCGACGGCGCCGAGAAGATGCCGGACGTGATCATCCCGCGGAAGTGCATCGCCGAGCTGCGCAAGCTGCTCGAGGAGATTGACGGTTCGGTCGGCGTGTCGCTGTCGTCGACCAAGATCCGCTTCGATCTCGGCCAGGCCCTGCTGACCTCGAAGCTGATCGACGGCACTTTCCCCGATTACAGCCGGGTGATCCCGACCGGCAACGACAAGATCCTCAAGATCGATCCACGCAGCTTCGAGGAGGGCGTCGACCGCGTCTCGACGATTGCGACCGAAAAGACGCGCGCGGTGAAGATGGCGCTCGACCGCGACAAGATCATCCTCTCCGTGACGAGCCCGGAGAATGGCACCGCCGCCGAGGAAGTGCCGGGCGACTATGCCGCGATGCCGTTCGAGATCGGCTTCAACAGCCGCTATCTGCTCGACATTCTCGGCCAGCTCGATGGCGACACGATCGAGGTCCATCTGGCGGATGCCGCCGCCCCGACGCTGATTCGCGAGAATGACAAATCCTCGGCGCTCTATGTGTTGATGCCGATGCGGGTGTGACGGCCCGGCGCTTCCGGCGCTGGTCGTTTCTCTTCGCCGTCCTGATCGTCGTCGGGCTGGCTATCAGCTGGCTGCTCGGCTCGGCGATGACGCGGCCGAGCCCCTCGCATGTGCCGCCGGCGATGGCGCCGGCGACCGATATCCATCTGCGGACGGCGGACGGCCTGATCATCGCGGCAACCTGGTGGCCGGGCGCACGGCCCGATGCGCCGGCTGTCTTGCTGCTACACGGCAATGGCGCCTCGCGTGCCGCGATGGCGCCGGCCGCCGCCTGGGTCGCGCGCCAGGGCTATGCCGCGCTGACCATCGACTTTCGCGGGCACGGCGGATCGACCCCGGCGCAGCACAGCTTCGGCCTGGATGAATCGCGCGATGCGGCGGCGGCGTTCGTCTGGCTCAAGCGCCGACAGCATGGCGCGCCGGTGGCGGTGCTCGGCAGCTCGCTCGGCGGGGCGGCGGCCCTGCTCGGCGCGCACGGGCCGGTGCCGGCCGATGCGCTGATCCTGATCGCGGTCTATCCCGATATCCGCCACGCGATCCGCAACCGGATCGCGGTGCAGCTCGGCTCATGGCCGGCCATGCTGCTGGAGCCCCTGCTCAGCTATCAATCGCAATTCCGCTTCGGAGCCGGGCCGAGCGCCCTGTCGCCGATCCATGCCTTGCGGCGCTATCGGGGCCCGGTGCTCGTGATCGGCGGCGACCGGGATCGCTACACGCCGCCCGCTGAAACGCGCGCCCTGTTCGATGCCGCGCCGGGCCCCAGGCAGATCCTGTGGATCGCGGGCGCCGACCATTCCGCCACTTCCGGGATGGCATCCCCTGCCTATCGCGATCGGCTGCGCCTTTTTCTCGCCCAAACGATCGGCGCCCATTGGACATCGGGTTGACCAACGGCCTGGCTTTGCTTATTGACACTATTGTCAGTAAGGATTCGATTCGATGGCCAAGCTTCCTCCTTTTCCCGGCACGACCGGGCGCCGGGACTGGCGCACCGCGTTCGACGCGATTCGCAAGCTGCTTGCCAATGGCGGCGACACCACGCAGGTGTTCCGCATCATGCGCGCGCTGAATGTCGGCAATGCGCCGATGAACTATGCCAGGTTCATCGCCACCCCGGAGGGCGGCCGGATGGCCTATGAGCGGGTCGAGCTCGCTGAGCGCCTCTCCGACAAGGCCTATGTCGCTCAGTTCGCGCCGGGCACGGTCGGCGCCGCCTATCGCCATTTCCTGGAATCGACCGGCTATTCCGCCGATGGGCTTGCCGAAATCAGCAAGGTAAATCGCGAGGAGGATATGCCGCATCCCTATGCCTGGTTCGGGCGGCGGGTGCGCGACACGCATGATATCTGGCACGTGCTGACCGGCTACAAGGCAGATGAAAGCCTTGGCGAAGCGGCTTTGGTCGCGTTCAGCTATGCCCAGGTCGGCGGCCTCGGCTGGGCGTTCATCGGCGGTGCGGCGGCGCTCAAGAGCCTCCGCGTCACCGGCAATACGCTGTTCGCACGCGCTGTGTGGGAAGGCTATCGCAACGGCCGCAAGGCGAAATGGATTTCCGGCGAGGATTATGAAAAGCTGCTCCACGAGCCGATCGACGCGGCGCGTGCCCGGCTCGGCATCGTGACGCCGGTCGCCTATCTCAAGGCACAGCGCGAACTGGGCGCCGAACTGGCCTCCTATCTCAGCGCGCCGAAGGACCCCAAAGACTCAAAGGGGGCTGCCGCGCCGGAGCGGCTCGCCGCCTGAGGCGAATTGCCTGCACGACAGGCCGGCGTTCTGGGCTAAAGCGCAGGAACAATGCTCGCCCGCCTCGTCCTGACCGACTTTCGCAACCATGAAGATGCCGTGATCGAGCCTGGTCCGGGCTTTGTCGTGCTGACCGGCGAGAATGGCGCGGGCAAGACCAACGTGCTGGAAGCGGTGTCGCTGTTCGCGCCGGGGCGGGGCTTGCGGCGCGCGGCGCTTGGCGAGATGGCGCGGCAGGGCGGGAGCGGCGGTTTTGGCGTTGCGGCCTCTCTTAAGCCCCTCCCCTTCAGGGGAGGGGTTGGGGTGGGGGACACAAGCGATCGTCCGAGTGAGTCCCCCACCCCCTCCCCTGAAGGGGAGGGGCTAGTAGCCATCGCCACCGGCACCCAGTCCTCCGCCCCCGAGCGCCGCATCGTCCGCATCCAGAGCGCCCCCGTGGCCGCCACGGCGCTTGCCGAATGGCTGACCATCCTCTGGCTCACCCCGGCGATGGACCGCCTCTTCGTCGAACCCGCCAGCGAGCGCCGCCGTTTCCTCGACCGGCTCACCCTCGCCCTCAACCCCGGCCATGCCGTCCACAGTAATCGCTACGAAGCGGCGATGCGGGCGCGCAACCGGCTGCTCTCCGAGGCCAATGACGGCGGACGCGCCGCCGATCCGGAATGGCTGAGCGCGCTCGAAGCCCAGATGGCCGAGCATGGCAGCGCGATCGACATCGCGCGCCGCGAGGCGGTGGCGGCGCTCGGCGAACGGCTGACCGATCAGCCCGAAGGCCCGTTCGCCCGCGCCGGTCTCGCGCTCGAAGGCTGGACCGGCGCTGGCGACACGCTCGCTGCTGATCTCGCTTTGGGCCGCCGCCGCGACACCGCCGCCGGTCGCACGCTGGCGGGGCCGCATCGCACCGACCTCGCTGTGACGCACCTCGGCAAGAACCAGCCGGCCGCGCTTTGTTCGACCGGCGAGCAGAAGGCGCTGCTGCTCGGCCTCGTCCTTGCCCATGCCGACCTCGTCGCCGAGCGTTCCGGCAGCCCGCCGATCCTGCTGCTCGACGAGATCGCTGCCCATCTCGACCCCTCCCGTCGCGCCGCCTTGTTCGATCGGCTCGCCGGCAAGGGCCAGGTGTGGATGACCGGCACCGAGGAAGCTTTGTTCGAGGGCCTCGCCGCTGACGCCACCCGCCTGCACGTGAGTGGCGGCAGGGTCATCGCGACGTCATGAGCTACGCGTTCCGGGCGGCCACGCGTCTCGACCTGCCCATGTTGCAGCAATGGCTCGCGACCCCCGCTGTCGCGCGCTGGTGGGGCGATCCCGCCGAACAGCTTGCGCTGCTCACCGAAGATCTCGACGAGCCCGGGATGACGATGCTGATCGTGTCGTTCGAGGGCAGCCCGTTCGCCTATGCCCAGCACTATGCGGTCCATCGCTGGCCGCAGCCGCATTTCGAGCATCTTCCCGTCGGCGCCCGCGCGATCGACGCTTTCATTGGCGTGCCGGCGATGCTCGGCAGGGGCCATGGCAGCGCCTTTCTGCGTCTGCTGGCGATGGACCTGATCGCGGCAGGCGCGCCGATCGTCGCGATCGATCCCGATATGGCCAATGCACGGGCGCGGGCGGCCTATGCCCGTGCCGGCTTCCTGGATGACGGGATCGTCGAGAGTGGCGAAGGCCCCGTGGCGCGCATGCTGTTCGGCGGCTGATGAGCGCCCGGTTTCGGCCGGATGAACCTCGTCTGTCGGTTCGGCTCACGCCGAGTTCAACCGCCGCACTCCAGGGTCGCTTCATGGCGGGGGCCATGGAGATGATAATGACCAAGATGAACCCGATGATCCGAACCACGATCGCCGCCCTCGCGCTGGCGACGTGCGCCGGCCCCGCCTTTGCGCAAAGCTGGGATTTTGGCGGTGGCCGCTCAGGCGATCGCGACTATGGCCTGGCCGGCCGCGGCGTGCCGATCCTCTATCCCGAGCTGCGCGACAGCAATCGCGGCCGCGCCTTTGTGATGCGCAATTTCGACTTTGACCGCGACGGCCGGATCAGCCCGCGCGAGGCGCACGCGGCCAACCGTGCCTTTGCGGAAGCCGCCGGCCAGCGCCGTGACCGGTTCGACTGGGATTCGCGCGATCACGCCTATGAAGGCGGTGACCGCCGTGAGGCCCGTGACGAGGGTGATCGCCGCGACGACCAGGGCGCCGGCTGGGACCATCGCGCGATGCGCGGCTATGGCTTCCGCCAGACTGCGCGCGGCGCGATGCTGCGCTTGCAGGAAGATGTGCTGTTCAAGACCGACAGCGATGTGCTGCGCCCCGGCGCGGTCGACAAGCTCAGGCCGCTCGCCGGCTATCTGCGGTCCGAGCCGGGCGTGCGCGTCGCGATCGACGGCTATGCGGATTCGCGCGGCACCGATGCGCACAACCAGGATCTGTCGGAACGCCGGGCGGCGAGCGTCCGCGCGGCGCTCGATGAAATGGGTGTGGTCCGCGCTCGCTTCACCGTGACCGGGCACGGCGAGCATGATCCGGTGGCGACCAACGCAACGCGCGAAGGCATGCGCCAGAACCGCCGCGTCGAGGTGACCCTGCTCGGCCAGCGCGCCGATCGCTTCTGACCAACGACCCCGCCCGCTCCTTCCGGGAGCGGGCGGGGTTCAGGGCCTGGGCGCTCGGTTCGCCTGGGTGTAGACCACCTGCCAGCGGCCACCCCGCTTCGCCCAGATGTCGGCGAAGCGCAGCCGCGCCTCATAGGGCTTGCCGTCGCTCATTCCCTTCAACGTGGCGATGCCACCCAGAACCGCGCCATTGGCCCAGATCTTCTCGACCGGCTGTTCGATGGTGAAGGGCTCGAGCGTGAAGCCGGGCGCGGTATAGTCGCGGATGAAATCAGCCTTGGTCTCGAGCGCGCCGGAGGAATTCACCAGCAGATAGTCATCGGCCAGCAGCCGGGCGAGCGCCGCGCCGTCATTATGCATCTGCGCCTCGTCGAAGGCATGTGCCGCGGCCTGCAAATCTGCCGGCATTTCGGCCGGCGGGGCAGCGGCGCGGCCAGCGGCAATCGGCATCGCCAGGAGAGCGACTGCCGACAGGATTGATCCACGCATTCCAGCTTCTCCCATATTCGGCTCGAAGGGCCGCGCTCACGGGTGTGGCGGTGCCCATTTCGCTTCCGTTTCCTGCACTGAATCCCTATATGCTCGGCATGACAGATACGCCTGAGCCCAGTGTTCCCGAAAACCTCCCCAACGCGAATGATTACGGCGCGGATTCGATCAAGGTTCTGAAGGGCCTCGACGCGGTCCGCAAGCGCCCCGGCATGTATATCGGCGATACCGACGATGGCTCGGGCCTCCACCATATGGTGTTCGAGGTCTCCGACAATGCGATCGACGAGGCGCTGGCCGGACATTGCGACCGGATCGACATCACGCTCAATCCCGATGGTTCCGTCTCGGTGACCGACAATGGCCGCGGCATTCCCACGGGTATCCACTCCGAGGAAGGCGTGTCGGCCGCCGAGGTCATCATGACCCAGCTCCATGCCGGCGGTAAGTTCGAGAACACATCCGACGATAATGCCTACAAGGTGTCGGGCGGGCTGCACGGCGTCGGCGTCTCGGTGGTCAATGCCCTCAGCGAATGGCTCGACCTGACGATCTGGCGCGACGACCAGGAGCATTATATGCGCTTCGCCTTTGGCGATGCGGTCGCGCCCCTGAAGGTCGTCGGGCCCGCCCAGGGCAAGAAGGGCACGCGCGTCACCTTCTTCCCGTCGCCCGCCACCTTCAAGATCACCGAATTCGATTTCGAGAAGCTCGAGCACCGCTATCGCGAGCTCGCCTTCCTCAACTCCGGCGTGCGTCTGTTCCTGAGCGACGCGCGGCATGAGGAAGTGAAGACAATCGAGCTCTACTATCAGGGCGGCATCGCCGCGTTCGTGAAATATCTCGATCGCACCAAGGTGCCGCTGTTCCCCGAGCCGATCGCGATCTCGGGCCAGCGCGACGATATCGGCATCGATGTCGCGCTCGAGTGGAACGATTCCTATTATGAGAATGTCCTCTGCTTCACCAACAACATCCCGCAGCGTGACGGTGGAACCCACCTCGCTGCATTCCGTTCGGCGCTGACCCGGACGATCAACAATTATGCCGACAAATCGGGGTTGATGAAGAAGGAGAAGTTCACGCTTCAGGGCGACGACATGCGCGAAGGCTTGACCGCGATCGTATCGGTCAAATTGCCCGATCCCAAGTTCAGCTCGCAGACCAAGGACAAGCTTGTCTCGTCCGAGGTGCGCCAGCCGCTCGAAAGCCTGCTCGCCGACAAGATGGCGGAATGGCTGGAAGAGAATCCGGCGAATGCGCGGCAGATCATCCAGAAGGTCATCGACGCCGCCGCCGCGCGCGAGGCCGCGAAAAAGGCGCGCGAGGCGAGCCGCAAGTCGGTGCTGGGGATCGCCAGCCTGCCCGGCAAGCTCGCGGATTGCCAGGAGCGCGACCCCGCCAAGTCCGAGCTGTTCCTGGTCGAGGGCGATTCGGCCGGCGGCTCGGCCAAACAGGGCCGCGACCGGCATTTCCAGGCGATCCTGCCGCTCAGGGGCAAGATCCTCAATGTCGAGCGCGCGCGCTTCGACCGGATGCTCTCCAGCCGCGAGATCGGTACCCTCATTCAGGCGATGGGCACCGGCATCGGCCGCGACGATTTCAACGTCGAGAAGCTGCGCTACCACAAGATCGTCATCATGACGGACGCCGATGTCGACGGCGCGCATATCCGAACCCTGCTGCTGACCTTCTTCTACCGGCAGATGCCCGAGATCATCACCAACGGGCACCTCTTCATCGCCCAGCCGCCGCTCTACAAGGCAACGCGCGGGCGCTCCGAAGTGTATCTTAAGGACGATAACGCGCTCGACGAATATCTGGTCGAGAATGGCGTCGCGACATCGATGCTGGAAAGTGCCGGCGGCGCGCGCTCGGGCGCCGATCTGCGCTCGCTGGTCGATCATGCCCGCCGGATGCGGACGCTGATGCGCTACGTGCCGCGGCGTTACGACCCGACCATGGTCGAAGCGCTGGCGATGGGCGGCGTACTCGACCCTTCAATCGATGTGGCGACGCGTAGCCAGCTGCTCGAACAGGTGGTGCGCGGGCTGGATGCGGCGGACATGGATGCGCGCTGGTCGGCGAGCATCACCGGTGAGGGCAGCATGCATTTCCAGCGCATCTGGCGCGGCGTGACAGATCATCACATCATCGAGGCCGCGTTCCTGGGCTCGGCCGAGGCGCGCAAGCTTCACACGCTCGCCGCCGAGCAGGGCGATGCCTTCGCTCAGACCGCCAAGCTGGTGTCGACCAAATCGGCTGCCGCCGCGCAGGCCGAGGCCGAAGCAGCTGAAAGCGAGGAAGACGATGCCCCCGTCACGCTCGGCAAGGGCGAAACGATGGTCGCGCGGCCAAGCCAGCTGCTCGACGCGATCCTCGCCGCCGGGCGCAAGGGGCTGGCGATCTCGCGCTACAAGGGGCTGGGCGAAATGAACGCCGAGCAGCTCTGGGAAACCACGCTCGATCCGCAGAACCGGTCGATGCTGCGCGTCGAGGTGGATCAGGCGGATGTCGCCGACGAGATCTTCACCCGGCTGATGGGCGATGTCGTCGAGCCGCGCCGCGAGTTCATTCAGGACAATGCGCTGAGCGTGGTCAATCTCGACGTTTGATAATCAATACGGAGGAGCGGGCAGATGAGGGCAGCACTGACGGGCGTCGCGATCGTGGCACTGATCGCAACCGGCGCATTGGCCAAGGACCACAAGCCTGCCGAGACGAAGGCGGCTGTGACCGCCGCCCTCGCCGACCCCGCCCGCGCTGACCAGGCTGGCGACGATGCCCGGCGCAAAGCGCTCGAATCGATCGTCTTTTCAGGCGTCGGCCCGGGCGATACGGTGATCGATTATCTGCCTGGCCGAGGCTATTGGACACGGATCTTCACCGGCGTGGTCGGGCCCAAGGGCCATGTCTATCCGATGTGGCCCGCCGTCTCCGCCGGTCGCGCGACCGCGGTGGTCGAGGATCTCAAGAGCCGCAACCTGGCGAACGTGACGCCAGTGTTGCAGACGACGAATATTCCCTCCAGCGAAGCGCCAGTCGATCTGTTCTGGACGGTCGAGAATTATCATGACGTCGCCAATGCCGGCGGCGAGCAGGCGCTCGCGGCAGTCAACAAGGGCATCTTCAACCTCTTGAAGCCGGGCGGCACCTATATCGTGATCGATCACGCCAGCGCGCCCGGCACCGGCATCACCACCACCAACACGCTGCACCGGATCGAGCCGGCGGCGGTGAAGGCACAGGTGATCGCCGCGGGGTTCAAGTTCGTTGGCGAGAGCAAGGCGCTGAGCAACCCGGCCGACGACCATAGCCTGAAGGTGTTCGACCCGGCGATCCGCGGCCACACCGACCAGTTCATCTACAAGTTCCGCAAGCCCGGCTGAGGACAAGGCGGGCCCGGCGCTTCGGGCGCGTCATTGGTGCCGTGGACGATGCCGTTGGTGCCGTGACGGCAGTGAAGGACTGGCGTCGCTGACGGGGCCATGCAAGATTTCCGCTTTCCCATCGAAGGAGGGGTCAATGCGTCCAAAGCCTCAATTGCTCGCAGTCCTGCTGGCCGGTGCCGCTATAACCGCAGCCTGCTCGGCCTCGCCGCCACCGCCGGGTAAGCCGGCCGACGTCAAGGCCGCCGCCGCCGATCCGGCGCGCGCCCAGGATGCGGCGGTGGACGCGCGGCGTCACGGCCCCGAGATCGTGACCTTTGCCGGCCTGAACGAGAAAGCGGTCGTGATCGACCTCATCCCGGGCGGCGGCTATTGGACCCGGCTGTTCGCCAAGGCGGTCGGGCCGGAGGGGCATGTCTATGGCATCTGGCCCAAGCCCTACGCGATGGAGGCCAAGTCCGACGTCGACAATTACATGAAGCTCGCCGGCTCGGCCGCTTTCCCCAATGTCTCCGGGTCGATCGAACCGGCAACCGAGCTCAGCGCGCCGGCCAAGGCCGATCTCATCTTCACCGCGCAGAATTATCACGATTATCCGGACAAATTCATGGGGCCGGTCGATCCGGCGGTGCTCAACAAGGCGGTATTCGATGCGCTTAAGCCCGGCGGCATCTATCTGATCATTGATCATGTCGCCGCGAGCGGATCCGGGCTGCGCGATACCGACACGCTCCACCGCATCGATCCGGCGATCGTGAAACAGCAGGTGACGGCGGCTGGCTTCACCTTTGTCGGCGAGAGCAAGCTGCTCGCCAATCCGGCCGACGATCACAGCATCATCGTGTTCGACAAGGCGATCCGCGGCAAGACCGACCAGTTCATCTACAAGTTCAAAAAGCCGGGCTAAGCGGGTCAGCCGAGGGCGGCGGTGGCGCCACGCCTGCGCGCCAGCTCGGTTTCGGCGGTGAAGCGCACGTCGATGTCACGGTCGCCAAGAAAGCGGGCGAGCGATTCATCCTCGATCTCGCGCCACTCCTTGCCGCGATCCGGCCCCTGGCGGACGCGTGGCAACAGGCCCGGCTGGTTCGACCATTCGATCAGCTGGGCCACCCCGACCTGATTGAGCATGTCACGCAGGTGAAAGGCGGTGACATAGGCATCGGGAAAGGCGCGGTGCGCTGGCAGGCCGCGTGCATGCTCGATTCCCTCTGGCTTTCGCCAATAGCGCAGCATCTGGTTCGAGAAGCTCGGGCAATCCGGCCATAGCCGCATCGCGCATTTCCAGGTGCAGATCCAGTCGGCATTGCGGGTCAGCGCCGGGGTGCAGAATTCGAGTTCGGCCGTGGCACGATGCGCCGCCAGTGCGAGCCGCCGCGGCCAGGGATCGAGCGCCTGCCGCGCGACATCGTGCCAATAGGGCGCATCGGCGACCTGCTCGTCCAGGATATGGTGGATCGCCTGGGTGAGCGGCGGGATGGGCCGGCCGGGGTTGACCAGCCTGCTGCCACCCTCGCCTTCAAGCTCCCACCGGCCATCCGCGCCGAGTGCGACATCCTGCCAGCCGATCTCGCACACGCCGTGCGCGGGCGGTGCGGGGCCGGTGGTTTCGAGGTCTATGACACGGATCAATTGGGGTGGCGGGGCCATCGTCCCTAAGTGGCGGTTTGGCAGGCAGAATGCCAGCGTTTACCGCCACACCAGGGCAACGATGGGTTTAGTGCCCCGCCTGCTCTCCGCGCACCAGCCCGCTCGCGGCAAGCTGCGCGTCGATCATCGCCATCAGCCGCTCCAGCCCGGCCTCGTCCTTCGCCTCGGCGCGCGCGACCAGCACGTCCTGGGTGTTCGAGGCGCGGAGCAGCCACCAGCCATCGGGCGTGTTGACCCGTGCGCCATCCGTGCGGTTGACGTCGGCGCCTTCGGCCTCGAGCCGGTCGAGCACCTCATCGATCACGGCGAATTTGCGGCTTTCATCGACCTGAAAGCGCATCTCGGGCGTGTTGACCATCGCCGGCATCGCGCCCCGGATCTCGGTCATCGACTTGCCGATCATATGCACCGCACGGATCAGGCGAACGGCGGCATATTGCGCATCGTCAAAGCCGTAATAGTCGTGCGCGAAGAAGATATGGCCGCTCATCTCGCCGGCGAGCGGCGCGTGCGTCTCCTTCATCTTGGTCTTGATCAGGCTGTGCCCGGTCTTCCACATCAGCGGCTCGCCGCCGAGTTCAGCGATGCGATCGTACAGCGCCTGGCTCGCCTTCACGTCAGCGATGATGGTCGCGCCAGGCAGTTCCTTCAGCACCGGTTCGGCGAGGATCGACAGGAGCTGATCGCCCCAGATCACCCGCCCGGTGCCGTCGATCGCGCCGATCCGGTCGCCGTCGCCGTCGAATGCGAAGCCGAAATCGAGCTGCTTCTCGGCAACCAGCGCCTTCAGGTCGGCGAGGTTCTTCTCCTCGGTCGGATCGGGGTGATGGTTGGGGAAATTGCCGTCGACCTCGGTGAAGAGCAGGTGATGCTCGCCCGGCAGCAGCTTGACGAGCTTCTCGATCACCGGCCCGGCCGCGCCATTGCCGGTATCCCAGCCGATCCGGTACGCCCCGCCGGCATAGCCCGCGAGCAGGCGGCCGACATATTCATCGATGATGTCAGCACTCGTGACGGTGCCCGCGCCTTCTTCCCAGTCGCCCGCCTCGGCGAGCCGGGCAAGGCCCTGGATATCGTCACCGAAGAAGGGCAGGTGCTGGAGCACCATCTTGAAACCATTGTAATTGCCCGGATTATGGCTGCCGGTGATCTGGATGCCGCCGTCCACCTCGAGAGTGGCCTCGGCATAATAGAGCATCGGCGTCGGACCCATGCCGATCCGCACGACATCGACGCCGCCAGCGGTCAGTCCTTCGATCAGCGCACGCTCGAGATCGGGTGACGAGAGCCGCCCGTCATAGCCGACGGCGACTCTTGTACCGCCGGCGCGACGCACCCGAGTCGCGAAACCGCGGCCGATCGCGGTCGCGTCGGCCGGGCCAAGCGCCTTTCCGACGATGCCGCGGATGTCATATTCACGGAGAGAAGTGGGGTCGAACCGGTGGGTCATCGAAGCTCCTGTCGATTGGGTCCCTCTCCAAATCGGCGGGTAGCCCGAAAGTTCATTTGCGAAAAGCTCAATTGCTGCGTTTGAGCAAAACGTCGCGCGCGACATTGATCCTTCGGGTGAGGTCGGCGGAGCCACCGCGATCGGGATGGACCGCCGAGACGAGGCGGCGGTGCGCGGCGCGGATCGCGTCGGCATCGGCGTTGGCGTCCACGCCGAGAATGGCGCGCGCCTCGGCCTCTGGCATCATTGGCTTTGCGGGGCTCCGGCGCAGCCACATCCAGCCGCAATACAGCAGCAGGCCCAGCAGGATCAGCTTGGTCATCAGGCGAACAGGGGCAAAGCTGGCTCAGGCAGGCCAAGCGCCGCCATCATTTCGCGCAGTTCCTGACGCGCGGCGACATGGGCGAGGCCCATCTCTCCGAATTCGCGTGCGTCGAGCATCGTCAGCCCCTTGGGGAAGAGCTCGCGGTAGATTACGCGTTCGCCGAGCCCGGGGATGATGCGGAAGCCGACGCGCTTGGCGAGCTGATCAAGCGCTTCCGACACGCGCCGCATGTTGCGCGCCTCGATATGCTGGACCCGGTTGCGCAGCACGACCCAGTCGATCGTCGAACCGTCGGCCTTTGCCCGGGCCTTGCGCGCATCCCAGATCAGCTCGGCATAGAAGCTTGGGCGGGTAACCTTGTAGGTGACGGGGTCGACCTGGCCGATCAGATCGAAATCGACGAAGCTGTCGTTCATCGGCGTGACCAGCGTGTCGGCGCGCTGCGCCGACATCCGGGCGAAGCGGTCGTCACGGCCCGGCGTGTCGATCACGAGGAAGTCGCTGCCCTCGGCAAGCGCGTCATAGGTTTCAGTGAAGCGCGCCAGGCTTTCGCCGTCATGGGTGGCGTGCCGCGGTGTCACCAGCTCGCGGCCACTCCGTTTCGCGGTGGCGCTGCGATTGTCGAGATACCGGCCCATCGTCCGCTGGCGGTGATCGAGGTCGAACGCCGAAACGCGCGCGCCGCGCGTCTCGAGTGCGATCGCCACGTGCACGGCAGTCGTCGATTTCCCGGTGCCGCCCTTCTCGTTGGCGAACACGATGACATGTGGCTTCTTTGCAACCGTCGACAAGTGTCGCGCGTCCCCGATGAAATGGCCGTATTGATCGGTCCGGCAGGCCCCCATAGAAGGCCTGCCCCGTCCTTATCGCCCCGTCCTTATCGAAGGCCTGTACCGCGTGCAAACCATCCGTCAGCTCGACCTGCTCCGTACCGGGATCGCCGAATTCCGTGCCGAGGGCGCGCGTATCGCGCTGGTGCCGACCATGGGCGCACTCCATGCCGGACATATGGCGCTGATCGAGGCGGCGAAGCGGCCCGGCACGCGCGTGATCGCATCGATCTTCGTCAACCCGAAGCAGTTCGGCCCGAACGAGGATCTTGCGCGCTATCCGCGCAAGGAACAGGCCGATACGCGGATGCTGGCGAGCGCCGGCTGCGACCTGCTGTGGATGCCGCCCGTGGAGGTGATGTATCCGGAAGGGTTTGCGACCAATATCTCGGTCGCGGGGGTGAGCGAAGGGCTCGACGGGGCTGCGCGGCCCGGGCATTTCGATGGCGTCTCGACGGTTGTCGCCAAACTGTTCAACCAGGTTCGCCCTGACATCGCCTATTTTGGCGAGAAGGATTTCCAGCAGCTCGCGGTCATTCGCCGCATGGTGGCCGATCTCGATTTCGGGATCGAGATCGCCGGTGTGCCGACCCAGCGCGAGGATGACGGCCTCGCGCTCTCATCGCGCAATATCTATCTCGCCGAAGACGAGCGCGCGCGTGCGGTAGCGTTGCCGCGCGCTCTGGGGATTGCCGCGCGTGACATCGGCAAGGGTGGCGATGCCGAGGCCGCGCTGGCGGCGGCGCGCGCGTCGCTGATCGCAGCCGGGTTCGAGATCGACTATGTCACGCTGGTCGATGCCGAGACGCTTGTGGAACAGGCTGATCCGGGCCGCCCGCGCCGCCTGCTCGCCGCCGCCCGCATGGGGTCGACAAGGCTCATCGACAATATCGCAATTGACCCTTGAATCAGGGTTAATCGCGTTAACCATTTGTAGAGATGCTTCGCCCACATTGACCATACAGGATTGGTTAACGGGGGTTAAAAGCATGGGCACGAGCCTGAAGAATGCACAGTTCCTGATCGAAAGCCGGCTGCGCGACGCAGCGCGAGGCGACTCGGACGCGTGTTACGAGCTTGGCATGGTCTATTCGAGCGGCGCCGCCGGCATCGGTGTCGACCTGATCCAGGCGCATAAATGGTTCAACCTGGCCGCGGTGGCCGGCAGCGAGGAGGCCCAGGCCTGCCGCAGCGAGATCGCCGAGGACATGAGCGCGCGCGAGATTGCCGAGGCGCAACGCGCCGCACGGGCATGGCTCAACGAAACCGGACGCCGCGCAGCCTGATTTCCGCCCGGGGATTCGACCCCGCGGCTTTGGGCGAATAGAACCGCTCCCGAAACAAGGGAGGGGTTATGCATCTCGAAACGACCGCGCTGGCAGCCTCAGCGCTCGCGCTGCTCCAGGTGTTCCTGTCGGTCACGACGATCCGCATGCGGATGAAGCACAAGGTCTCGTTCGGCGACGCCGGCGAACACGCGCTGACCTCCGCCATCCGCGCGCATGGCAACCTCACTGAATATGCGCCGATCGGGCTGATCCTGATCGGCCTGCTTGAAGCGAACGGTGCCGGGCACTGGCCGCTCGCCATCGTAGCCGCCGCCTTCGTCGCCGCGCGCGCGCTCAACGCGATCGGCCTGTTCAACCCGCCCGGCCCTCCAACGCTGGCCCGCTCGATCGGCATCGTCGCGACGCTTCTCATCCTGCTCGGCTTGGCGATCTGGCTCCTCGTACTCGTGCATCTCCCGATGCCAGGCTGATCCTCAGGCGCCGAGCGGCAGTTCCATGTCGATGCGGTGCATTCCAGGCCCCCAGCCATTGTCGGAACGGCCCAGTGCATGCGCGCCGTGGCGCAGGAAGAACGGTGCGCTGTGCTGGCTGGCCGCGATGTCGAGCATCGCCGCACCCTGATCCAGTGCGCGCTGACGTGCCGCGTCCATCATCGCATTGCCGATGCCCCCGCCTTGCGCCGCGGGATCGACCAGGATCCAGTTCAGATGCGCCCGGCCGACGGTGCCGGGTGCAACCGCGAAACCTGCCACGATCCCGCCGTCCTGCTCGCAAACTTCGTAACGGACGGCGTTTTCGTCGAGATAGCGGGCGAAGTCCACGCGCTCACCGACTGCGAAATGCGCCGGTGTATTGGCGTCGAAGATAGCCAGCATCCGGCCCCGGTCCGATATGTCATAGCGCCTGATGGAAAGGGCCATCGGGTTGCTATCCCGCTACGGCTTTCTTTGCGGGAGCCTTTTTCGCTGGCGCCTTTTTTGCCGGCGCCTTCTTCTTCGCGGCCGGCTTTTTCTTGCCTTTCTTGGCGGGGGCAGCCGCCGCGCGAGCATCGATCAGCTGGGCGGCTTCTTCAAGCGTCAGAGCATCCTGCGCGATCGACTTGGGCAGGGTCGCATTGGTCTCGCCGTCAGTGACATAGGGTCCGAAGCGTCCCTCCATCAGCTTGATCTCGGCCTCGGTGCGCGGATGCTTGCCGAGGATCTTCAGCGGCTCGCGACTGCCGCGCTGCGGGCGACCACCGCCGGCCGCCGCCTCGGCGAGCTTCACCACCGCCGCGTTCATGCCGGTTTCGAAGACTTCGGCGGTCGAGGTCAGCCGGGCATATTTGCCGTCATGCGCGAGATAAGGCCCGTAACGGCCGATCGACGCGGTGATCGGGTTGCCGCTTTCGGGGTGCGTGCCGACAGTGCGCGGCAGGCTCAGCAGCTTCAGGGCCCATTCCAGCCCGAAATCCTCGGCCGGAACATCCTTGGGGATCGAGGCGCGCTTGGCTTCCTTGCCTTCGCCGAGCTGGACATAGGGGCCGAAGCGGCCGCTGCGCTTCGTCACCTCGGCGCCGGTGTCAGGGTCCTGACCCATCACTTCGGGGCCGCTATCGCCAGCGTCGCCCTCGCCGCCGGGCTGGCCGAAGCGGCGGGTATATTTGCAATCCGGGTAGTTCGAGCAGGCGACGAACGCACCGAACTTGCCGCCGCGCAGTGCCAGGTGGCCGAGCCCGCAATTCGGGCAGAGCCGCGGATCGCCGCCATCGGCCTTGGCCGGGAAGAGATAGGGCTCGAGGAACTTGTCGAGCGCCGCCGTCACTTCGGAGGGTTTCTGCTCCATCACCTCAGTGGTGCGCGGCTTGAAATCCTTCCAGAAGGATTCGAGCACCGCCTGCCATTCGGCGCGACCGCCCGAAACCTCGTCGAGCTCGTCCTCAAGGCCGGCGGTGAAATCATAGCCGACATATTTCTCGAAGAAACGTTCGAGGAAGGCCGTCACCAGCCGCCCGCTCTCCTCGGCGAAGAAACGGTTCTTCTCGACGCGGACATAGGCACGGTCCTTCAGCGTCTTGATGATCGAGGCATAGGTTGACGGCCGGCCGATGCCGAGCTCCTCCAGGCGCTTCACCAGCGACGCTTCGGAGAAGCGCGGTGGCGGCTGGGTGAAATGCTGCTCGGCATTGACCGCTTTCTTGGCCGGGGCATCGCCTTCGCGCATGCGCGGCAGGCGACGGCTGTCCTCGTCGGCGCTGTCGTCAGTGCCTTCCTCATAAAGGGCGAGATAGCCCGGGAAGAGCACGACCTGCCCGGTCGCGCGCAGGCCGGTCTGGCCCGAACCGTCGGTGAGTTCGACCGTGGTGCGCTCCATGCGCGCGGACGCCATCTGGCTGGCGAGCGCGCGCTTGAAGATCAGGTCATAAAGCCGGGCGTGATCGCCGCCGCCGGCCTTGTCCTTGCTGAAGTCAGTGGGACGGATCGCCTCATGCGCTTCCTGCGCGTTCTTGGCCTTGGTCTGGTACAGGCGCGGCTTGTCCGGGACATAGCCCGCGTCATAGCGATCGGCGATTGCCTTCCGCGCAGCAGAGATGGCCGATCCGTCCATCTGGACGCCATCGGTCCGCATATAGGTGATCGCGCCGTCCTCGTAGAGCCCTTGCGCGATCCGCATCGTATGGTCCGCCGAGAAACCGAGCTTGCGCGCGGCTTCCTGCTGAAGCGTCGAGGTGGTGAAGGGCGGCGGCGGGTTGCGCGTCGCCGGCTTGACCTCGACGGTCTGGACGCTGAAGCGCCCTTCCTCGACCGCCTTCTTCGCGCGGAGGGCGGTGCCTTCTTCACCGATCGACAGCCGGTCGAGCTTCTTGCCCTCGAAGGTGACGAGCCGCGCGGTAAAGGGTGTGCCGTCCTGCTCCATATCGGCCGTGACCGACCAATATTCCTGCGCCCGGAACGCCTCGATCTCGCGTTCGCGGTCGACGATGATGCGCAGCGCGACCGACTGGACCCGGCCCGCCGATTTCGCGCCCGGCAGCTTGCGCCAGAGCACCGGCGAGAGGGTGAAGCCGACCAGATAATCGAGCGCGCGGCGTGCCCGGTACGCGTCGATCAGATCCGTATCGAGCTCGCGCGGATGCTTCATCGCCTCGGTCACCGTCGCCTTGGTGATGGCGTTGAAGGTGACGCGCTCGACCTGCTTTGGCAGCGCCTTGCGGTTCTTCAGCACCTCGAGCACGTGCCAGCTGATCGCCTCGCCTTCGCGGTCAGGGTCGGTCGCGAGGATCAGGCGATCGGCCTTTTTCGCCTCGTCGGTGATCGCTTTCAGCTGCTTCGCCTTGTCGGCATAGTTTTCCCATTCCATCGCGAACCCGTCATCGGGATTCACCGATCCATCCTTCGGCGGCAGATCGCGGACATGGCCGTAGCTGGCGAGGACGCGGTAGTCCGAGCCGAGATATTTCTCGATGGTTTTCGCCTTTGCGGGCGATTCGACGATGACAAGCTGCATGGGGGTCTGATGCGTCCTTACGTGTACGCGCGAGGATGGAGAGGTGATCGGCGCCGCGTCAAGCGGGTCGGGTGATCCGCCACGCGACAAGAAACAAGATGGAGATTGCGAGATCGATTGACGAGAGGGCGAAGGTGACGGCGTCGACACGGCCGGCCGCGAACAGGATCCCGACCGGAATGCCGAAGCTCCATTTGGCAAGTACGGCGATCGGCATCAACGGGCGAAAGCGGATTGGATCGCGGCCGATCGTCCAATAGACCAGCTGAAAGCAGAGCGCGGCACCGACAAAGCCGTAAAGCAATTCGGGGTGGGTCACCGGCCTGCCGGCTTTCGCCATCATCGGCTCGGCGAAATACAATGGCAACAGCACGATGATTCCATAGACCGCAGCCATGCTGAAGATGCGGCGAGCAATCCGAACCGGCCAGCCGAAGGCCGTCCCATGATCGAATTGGCCTTCCATCGTGCCCGTCTTTCCCGCTTTCACTCTGCCTATATCAAACTCACGCGCCCGCCAGCATGCCGCTCCAGCCTCCCCGCCAGTTCCAGCTCCAGCAGCACTGTCTGGACGACCGCTGGCGCCAGACGGGACTGGCGGATCAGCTCGTCGATCGCGACGGGTACAGGCCCAAGCAGCTCGATCACCTCCCGCCGCTCCGCGTCATCGACATCCCCGGGCGGCTCGCCATCGAACCGTGAACTCGGCGCGCGAACCATGCGTGGATCGATCGGGCGGATCGTCTCCAGGACATCAGCGGCGGATTGAATCAATGTCGCACCGTCGCGGATCAGTCCGTTGCAGCCCTGCGCGCGCGGATCGAGCGGCGAGCCCGGCACTGCCATCACCTCGCGGCCCATCTCGCCCGCCAGCCGTGCTGTGATCAGGGATCCCGATTGCGGCGCTGCCTCAACGACCACAGTCCCTTGCGCCAGCCCGGCGATGATGCGGTTGCGATAAGGGAAGTGACGTGCCCTCGGCTCGGTGCCGGGCGGCTGCTCGGCGATCAGCAGGCCCTCGGTCGCGATCCGTTCCTGCAAGGCGGCATTCTCGGGCGGGTAGACGATGTCGATCCCGCCCGCGATCACGCCAATCGTCCCGGCATCGATCGATCCGGCATGCACCGCGGTGTCGACGCCGCGGGCGAGGCCCGACACGATGGTGACGCCCTCGCGGCCGAGCTCGACCGCAAGCTGGCGGGCGAAGCGGCACGCTGCGGCCGACGCGTTGCGCGCACCGACCATGGCGATCACCGGGCGCCGCATCAGACCGCCATCGCCGCGCAGCATCAGCACGGGCGGCGCGTCGTCGAGCTCGGCGAGCAGGGGCGGATAATCCGGATCGTCGACGAACAGGTGGCGGGCCTTGAGCCGCGCCGCGGTCGCGATCTCCCGCTCGGCCACCGCCCGGAGCGCGACCGGCGGGGGGCGCCCGCCACCGCGCGCGGCAAGATCGGGCAGGGCCGCGATCGCCCGCGCCGCGTCACCGAAGCGCGCAATCAGGTTGCGGTAGGTGACGGGGCCGATCTGTGGGGTACGGATCAGCTGAAGGCGCGCAATCGCCGCTTCATCAGACATCTGGTTCAGGGGATTTCTTGGCGCCGATCCGGGGCTCGGTGCCACTGAACAGGCGATCGATATTCTCGCGGTGCTTCCACACCACGAGCAGCGCCAGCGCGAGCAGTAGCAGGACGATGTCGAAGGCGGAGAACAAGGCCGCACTGACCGGTGCGCTGATCGCCGCGGCCATGCCGGCGACCGAGGATATGCGCAGCAGCGCGAGCAGGCCGAGCCACACCAGCGCATAAACCAGGGCGCTGGGCCAGTAGAGCGCCAATATGATGCCCATCAGGGTCGCGACACCCTTGCCGCCGCGGAACCGCAGCCAGATCGGGTATACATGCCCGAGGAATGCCGCCGCGCCCGCAATAATGCCAAGGCTTGCATCCTGGGCGGTGAAAACATGTTGTGCGAGCCATACAGCGGCAAAGCCTTTGGCGGCATCGAGCAGCAGGGTCGCGGCGGCCAGCCCCTTGCGGCCGGTGCGCAGCACATTGGTCGCGCCGATATTGCCCGAGCCGATCTGGCGCAGATCGCCGGCGCCGAAGAGGCGGGTGAGGAGCAGGCCGAACGGGATCGAGCCAAGCAGATAGCCGAGCAGCGCCGCCCCCGCCGGGGCCATCCAGTGATATTCGGTCGGCACAGGATCAACCCCCAGGGTGCCACGGCAGAGGCCCGTAAGCGCCATCGCCCATAATCTGGCTTAAGTCGCGACATTGTCAAACCCCGTGACGACGCTACATCGCTGACGATGAGCGACATGCGACCGATCCTGTTCTTCGATTCCGGGGTCGGCGGCCTTTCCGTGCTCGCGCCGACGCGGGCGCTGCTGCCCGCTGCTCCCTTTGTCTATGTCGCCGATTCAGCGGGCTTTCCCTATGGCACCAAGACCGAGGCTGAGATCGCGGGGCGGGTTCCCGCTTTGCTCGGCCGCCTCGCCGAGCGCTGCCGCCCGCGGCTGATCGTGATCGCCTGCAACACGGCCTCGACGATTGCGCTGGCGGCGGTGCGCTCGGCACTCGACCTGCCGATCGTCGGCACCGTGCCCGCGATCAAGCCGGCGGCCGAGTCGAGCCGGACCCGGGTGATCGGCGTGCTCGGTACCGATGCCACGGTACGCCAGCCCTATGTCGATGACCTGGCCGGCCGGTTCGCGAGCGACTGCCTCGTCCTGCGCCACGGCTCCGCCGAGCTGGTGGCGCTTGCCGAGGCGAAGCTGCGCGGCGAGACGGCGCCGCCGGAGCGCTACGCCCGCATCCTGGACGGGTTGTTCAATCAGCCAGGTGGCGACCGGATCGATGTGATCGTCAACGCCTGCACCCATTTCCCGCTCGTCGCGGAAGAACTGGCGGCGGCTGCGCGGCATGACGTGCGGTTCGTCGATGGTTCGGCGGGCATCGCGCGGCGGATCGCCCATCTCACTGAGGGGCAAGCCTGGCCCGAGGCGCCCGGCGAAGGTGTCGCGATCTTCACCGGCGCGCAGGACGAGCGGCTCGAGCCGGCGCTGAAGCGTTATGGGTTCGGGCGGATCGAGTCGCTGCAGGCAGGCACTGTCAGCACCATTTCGGCATAGCGCTTCGCAAGTTCGTCATGCGCGCGACGAGCGCTCGGATCGCCGGTGTGCTCGGCCAGCGCACGCTCCTGTGCGGCACGGCGCGCGTAATAATCCTGTTTCGGATCAGTTCGATCTGACTGGTTCATGTCCAAAGCTTCCTGCATCAAGCGGGAGCGCATCGTCTCTCTCTGTCGCGGGCGGGCTTGCGGGCTGACGGCCGGCGATGCTTCCTCATAGCACATGGCTTCCGAGTCGCGGTTGATTTCGGACAAGCGCGCGAAATTTTTATCGGCGTGCGGAGATCGCCGGAGACAATTGCATCCGGATCAACACCTATTGCCAGCAAATTGCTGGAAATCCGCGGCCGGCGGCGCTACGTGGGCGGTCATGGAAGCGGACGGCACGGCGCAGCGGGGAGTCGATTACTCGCGGATCTTCACCCAGGCGATCGATCGCCTGCATGTCGAAGGCCGCTACCGCGTCTTCATCGACATCCTGCGCAACAAGGGGTCTTTCCCCAACGCGCGCTGCTTTGCCGGGCATAACGGCCCCAAGCCGATCACGGTGTGGTGCTCGAACGACTATCTCGCCATGGGCCAGCATCCGAGCGTGATCGCGGCGATGGAAGAGGCGCTGCACGATGTCGGCGCCGGCTCGGGCGGCACGCGCAATATCGGCGGCAACACGCATTACCATGTCGATCTGGAGGGCGAGCTCGCCGATCTCCACGGCAAGGAAGGCGCGCTGCTCTTTACCTCGGGTTATGTCTCGAACGAGGCGACGCTGGCGACGCTGGCCAAGATTCTGCCGGGCTGCATCATCTTCTCCGACGAGATGAACCATGCCTCGATGATCGCGGGCATCCGCAATTCGGGCTGCGAGAAGCATGTCTTCCGCCACAATGATCTTGAGCATCTCGAAGAGCTGCTCGCTGCGGTCGACCCGCAGGCGCCCAAGCTGATCGCGTTCGAGAGCGTCTATTCGATGGAGGGTGATGTCGCCCCGATCGCTGCGATCTGCGACCTTGCCGACAAATACAGCGCGCTGACCTATCTCGACGAAGTCCATGCCGTCGGCATGTACGGCGCGCGCGGCGGCGGCATTTCGGAGCGCGACAGCGTCGCCGACCGGCTGACGATCATCGAGGGCACGCTGGGCAAGGCCTTCGGGGTGATGGGCGGGTATATCACCGCCGACCAGACGATCATCGATGTGATCCGCTCCTATGCGCCGGGCTTCATCTTCACGACGAGCCTGTCGCCGGTGCTGGTCGCAGGCGCGCTCGCAAGCGTGCGGCACCTCAAGGCCTCCACCGTCGAGCGCGAGGGCCAGCAGGCTGCCGCGACGATGCTCAAGACAATGATGGCCGAGGCCGGGCTGCCGGTGATGAATTCGACCACGCATATCGTGCCGCTGATGGTCGGCGATCCGGTCAAGGCCAAGAAGATCAGCGACATATTGCTCGCCGAGTATGGCGTGTACGTTCAGCCGATCAATTACCCGACCGTGCCGCGCGGCACCGAGCGGCTGCGCTTCACCCCCGGCCCAGCGCATGACGAAGCGATGATGCGCGAATTGACCGAGGCCCTGGTCGAAATCTGGAGCCGGCTGGAGCTGCGCAAGGCGGCGTAAACGCGCCTCGGCGACGCGACCTCACCCCTGTTATCCGCTGTTGTTTCCGGGATATTTTTTCCACCGCTGTTATGTTGGGAAATCCGGGCGATTTCTCCATTGCATGTCAACATGTTACGTGCCGCCTGGCTGTTCCGCGATAACAGCGGTGGAACAGCGGTGAAAATCGCCCATAACAGCGGACGCCGGCGCCCGAACAGCGGAAGGCCGATCCCGATTTTTCCGGTCATGTGAAAGAGCGTGACGGTCTCACCGTCCCGCACGCGCTGCACCGATTCGGGTTAGTGTTGAATCATATGCGGACGCCAGCCGCCCGCTGCCGGAGCGGCAGGCAAAAAAAAGCCCGCGGATCGCGCCGCGGGCTTTTTGGATTCGCTCGGGACCGTAAGGGTTCAGCCCTCGTAGTCGCCGCCCAGATTCTGGTTGCGGGGGGGTGCCGCGGCGGTGAGGCGGAGCGCTTCGGCCGAAGCGGCGAGGCTGCCGATCTCGTCCGGCGTATCCTCGTCATCGACCTGGACGCGCTGCAGGCCGGAGACGACCGCTTCCTCGAGGTGATTCGGGCGCACGGTTTCCTCGGCGATCTCGCGCAGGGCGACGACCGGGTTCTTGTCGCGATCGCGATCGATCGTGAGATCGGCACCACCGGAAATCTGCCGCGCGCGCTGCGCTGCGTAGAGTACCAGATCGAACCGGTTGGGAATCTTGTCGACGCAATCCTCGACAGTGACGCGCGCCATGAACGGCTTCCTTCGTAACAACGATAGAGAGAAGACGCGCGATCTAGGCGGCGAACCCGTCCAAGTCAAGGAAAGCGGCTTGCATGGCGGGCGCCGCATGGCCATCACCGCCATAATGCCCGAACCAGCCATCCAGCCGAGCTTCACCGTGGACGGCAACCGGCTGACGATGCTCGACACCGGGCCGCGGCGTCTCGACTCGCTGATCGCGCTGATCGCGGGCGCCGAGCGGACGCTTCGAATCATCTATTACATCTATGTCGATGACGAAGCGGGCGCACGCGTGCGCCAGGCGATGATCGATGCGGCGGCGCGCGGCGTGAAGGTCTCGCTGATCGTCGATGGCCTTGGCAGCGAACCCGCCGAACAGCATAAATTCTTCGACCCGCTTCGCGAGGCCGGGGCCGATGTGTGCCGCTTCGTACCGCGCTGGGGGCGGCGCTATCTGTTGCGCAACCATCAGAAGCTCGCGCTTGCCGACGAGGCCCGCGCGATCATCGGCGGCTTCAACGTCGAGGACAGTTATTTCGGCACGCCGGCGGAAAAGGCATGGCGGGACCTCGGGTTGCTCGTCGAGGGGCCGGCCGCCGAGCGCATCGCCGGCTATTTCGATTCGCTCGCGCGCTGGGCGAGGCGCCCCAAGGCGCCGCTCCGCACGCTGCGCCATTCACTCCAGACCTGGAGCGAGCCCGAGGGCAAGGTACGATGGCTGTTCGGCGGACCGACCCGGAAGCTGTCGCCCTGGGCGCGTGCGATCAAGCGCGATCTCCAAAAGGCGCGGACGGCCGATATCATCGCCGGCTATTTCGCCCCCAGCCCCGGCATGCTCAACCGACTCGACCGGGCTGGCATGCGCGGCCGGGTCCGCATCGTCCTGCCCTCGAAGAATGATCATGGCGCCGCGATCTGGGCGTCGCGCTTCACCTATGCCGGACTGTTGAAGAAGCGGGTCGAGATTTACGAATATCAGCCGACCAAGCTCCACACCAAGCTCTTCGTGGTCGACGACGTGGTCTATATCGGCTCGGCCAATTACGACATTCGCAGCCTGTTCCTGAACCTCGAAATGATGCTCCGGATCGACGACACGGCTTTTGCCGGCCATGTCCGTTCCTATGTCGATGGCGAGATCGCGGATTCCGAGCGGATCACCGCCGCGCTCTACAAGAGCCGCACCACCTGGTGGGTGCGAATCAAGCAGGCGGCGGCGTTTTTCGTGATGACGGTGCTGGATTTCAACGTCACGAAACGGCTGAACTTCGGGCCAGAGCGGCTTTAGGGCTGATCATATTCAGCAGCCGGCTCAGCCAAATCGCTATATTTTTCAAGCGAAGACGCGAAGGCGCGAAGGGGGGAACCGAAGTTCGAGCCATCAGATTTCCCATTTCCGTCACGCCGGACTTGTTCCGGTGTTCGAGCTTTGGCTTTCCCCCGGAAAGCCAAGATTGTGTCCGGGGACACAATCTCGCTCGAACACATGTTTCCGCTGGGTGTGCAGGCGTTGTTTGTGCGGCTCGATGGACCCCGGAACAGGTCCGGGGTGACGCCAAAAAAAATGGACCGAACCTCAGATCAGGCGACTAATCCTTCCAGGCCCAGTAGAGCTGCGCGGGCGGCACGTTCCACCATTCCATGTCATGATCGACCCGGGGCAGATAGGGCTGGATGAAGTCGCGGCATTTGGGCGAGAATTGATAGACCAGGAAGGCGCCGCCCGGGCGGAGCACATCAGCCGTCGCCTGACCGATCGCATCGCCGACGCCGGCAGGCAGGGTCGAGAAAGGCAGGCCCGACAGGACATAATCGGCATGATCGAAGCCGTGATCCCGGACGATCTCGCGGACATCGGCCGCTGACCCGCCCACCGCCAGGAAGCGCGGATCGGTGATTTCGTGGCGCAGATAGCGGATGAAATCAGGGTTGGTGTCGATCGCGATATATTTCGCATCGGGTGCGAGTCGTTCGAGCACATGCGGGCAGAAGGTGCCGACGCCGGGGCCATATTCCACGAACAGCTTCGTATTCTCCCAATCCACCGGCCCGAGCATCTTGCGAATCAGCTTGCCGGACGAGGGAACGACCGAACCAACCATCACCGGATGCTTGATGAAGCCCTTGATGAACATCCCCCAGGGCGAGGGCACTCCGGCGGCGGCCCGGCGCAGGCGTCGGGCGGCAGTGGTGGAAACGGTCACTGGCGATCCTCATGATTGTGAACTGACTCGCATCTGTCGCAAGACTGTAACGAACATTCAAGCTCAAGGGTTGCGGATAGCGCTCGGTTCGGGGTTGCGCGGCCGCGCGAAGCGCCTAATCGGGGCCGATGCACGACGACCGGACCGGCCAGATCATCGTGATCTTCCTCTCCGTCCGCACCAGTGCGGATGACGCGGGCTATGGTGCCGCGGCGGTGGCGATGGAATCGCTGGCCGCGCAGCAACCCGGCTATCGCGGCTTTGAAAGCACGCGCGGGAGCGACGGGCTGGGGATCACCCTGAGTTTCTGGGCCGACAATGCGAGCGCGCTGCGCTGGCGCGACCATCCCGAGCACGCGGCGATTCGCGAGGCCGGACGTGATCGCTGGTACGAGCGCTATGAAGTGATCGTCTGCGAAGCGCAGCGATCCTATGCCTGGCAACGCCCGGGTGCGGGGTAGGTGAAGACGCCGCCGGTCAACCGCGATTTCGTGCTGCTGTTCATGGTGATGCTGACGATCGCCGCGGGGAACACGGCGCTGCAATCGGTGTTGCCCGCGCTGGGGCGAGAGCTGAAGGTCGCCGACAATGCGGTCGCCGCTGCCTTTTCGGTATCAGCGTTGCTGTGGGTCCTGGCAGCGCCCTTCTGGGCAAAGCGATCGGATCGCCACGGCCGGCGGGCAATGATCCTGCTTGGGGTCGGCGGGTTCAGCGTATCGCTCATATTGTGCGGCCTGTTTCTCGCCGCCGGGATCAATGGCTGGATCAGCGGAACCGCCGCCTTCATCTGTTTCATCGCCGGACGGCTGATCTATGGCACCTTTGGCTCGGCTGCCCCCCCTGCGGTGCAGGCACTGGTCGCCGGCCGCACCAGCCGCGAAGAGCGGACGCGGGCGCTGACCCTGCTCGGCTCGGCCTTCGGACTCGGCACCATTCTTGGCCCGGCCATCGCGCCCTATCTGATCCTGGGCGGCATCGGCGCGGTGACGATCGGGCTTTCGGGACCGGCCTTCATGTTCGCGCTGTTCGGAGCCGGCATGTTCATCGCGGTCCTGCGGCGCCTGCCCAACGACCTGACCGCGCAGCCGGGGACCCATGGCGCCGCCAACGCCTATCCCTCGATTGGCGGCCAAAGCTCCGGCGCGAGCGTCACAGCGGCGACCGGGCCGCATAGCGAGCATGTCAGCTATGCCGACCCGCGCATCCGCGCCTGGATGATTGCCGGGCTGGTGACAGGCCATGCCCAGGCGATGACCGGGCAGACAATCGGCTTTCTCGTGATCGACCGACTGCACGTCGCACCGGCCGATGCGCTTCAGCCGACCGGCCTTGTCCTGATGATGGGCGCGGGCGCGGCCCTGCTCGTGCAATGGGGCATCATTCCGCTGCTCGACCTGAGGCCGCGCCAGCTCATGCTGGTCGGGCTGCTGCTCGCCAGTGCCGGCTGCGCGATGACCGGGCTTGCCACCTCGCTCTACGGCATTGCGACTGCCTATGCGCTTGCCTCGATCGGCTTCGGCTTTACCCGGCCGGGTTTCACCGCCGGCTCCTCGCTCGCGGTTGGTCACGACGCACAAGGGTCGGTCGCGGGCAAGGTAACCTCGATCAATGGCGCGGCCTTCGTGCTCGGGCCGTCGATAGGCGTCGGCCTGTACCAGGCGCGACACGCGCTGCCTTATCTGACAGCGAGCGCCGCGCTGGTGCTGATGTTCGGCTATGCCTGGATCGTCTTGCGCGAACCCTTAGTCAGCGCCCTTCGGACCATGCGGCCTGAGCTGGCCCGGGGTAATGAAGCCGATCGGCTGGATGGCTGAGGCTTCCTGCTTCAACCGCGCCGCCATCTGCTCATATTCGCGCTCCATCTCAGGCGTGACCGACGCCCGCGAATCGCTGAGCGCCTCCTCGAAATGCGCCATCGTCACCTCGGTGACGCTGAGCGACTGGCGCAGCGCGACAAGGCCGGCGCGGCGCACCAGATCCTCGAGGTCGGCACCGGTGAAGCGCTCGGTGCGGCTCGCCATCTCATCGAGATCGACATTGGCGGCGAGCGGCATCTTGCCGGTCTGGATTGCGAGGATGCGCCGCCGCCCTGCCTTGTCGGGGACGCCGACATAGACGAGTTCGTCGAAGCGACCCGGGCGCAGCAGCGCCGGATCGATCAGGTTCGGCCGGTTGGTGGCACCGATCACCACGACTGACTGAAGCTCTTCCAGCCCGTCCATTTCGGAAAGGATGGTGTTGACCACCCGCTCGGTTACCTGCGGCTCGCCGAGCCCGCCGCCACGCGCGGGGACAAGCGAATCGAGCTCGTCGATGAAGATGATACACGGCGCCACCTGACGGGCCCGTGCGAACAGGCGGGCGATCTGCTGTTCCGATTCGCCATACCATTTGCTCAGCAGGTCGCTCGACTTGGTGGCGATGAAATTCGCCTCCGCCTCGCGCGCGACCGCCTTGGCGAGCAGCGTCTTGCCGGTGCCGGGCGGGCCATAGAGCAGAAAACCCTTGGCCGGACGGATGCCGAGGCGGCGGAATGCGTCCGGATCCTTGAGCGGGAGCTCGACGCCTTCCTTCAGCCGCGCCTGGGCCTTGTCGAGCCCGCCGACATCTTCCCAGCGGACGCGCGGCGCCTCGACCATCACTTCGCGCATCGCTGAAGGCTGGACGCGTTTCAGCGCATCGAGGAAATCCTCGCGCGTCACCGCCAGCGTATCGAGCACCTCGGGTGGGATGGTGCGCTCAGCGAGGTTCAATCGCGGCATGATCTTGCGCACCGCCTCGATCGCCGCCTCGCGGGCGAGTGCTGCGAGATCGGCACCGACGAAACCATAGGTGGTGCGCGCCAGCTCGCCGAGATCGACCTTGTCGCCAAGCGGCATGCCGCGCGTGTGGATGCCGAGAATCTCGCGACGACCGCGCTCATCGGGAACACCGACGATGATCTCGCGATCGAACCGGCCCGGCCGCCTGAGCGCTTCGTCGATCGCCTCGGGGCGATTGGTCGCGGCGATGACGACGACATTGGCCCGTGCCTCGAGCCCATCCATCAGGGTGAGCAATTGCGCGACGAGGCGCTTTTCCGCCTCGCCGGACACCTGGCCGCGCTTGGGCGCGATCGAATCGATCTCGTCGATGAACACGATCGACGGTGCGGCCTTGGCCGCTTCCTCGAAGATCTGGCGCAGCTTGCCTTCCGATTCGCCATAAGCCGAGCCCATGATCTCGGGTCCGTTGATCAGGAAGAATTCAGCGGCCGATTCATTGGCGACAGCCCGCGCGAGACGCGTCTTGCCGGTGCCGGGGGGGCCATGGAGCAGCACGCCCTTGGGCGGATCGACGCCGAGGCGCTGGAACAATTCGGGATAGCGCAGCGGCAGCTCGACCATCTCGCGGAGCTGATCGATCGTCTGGCCCATGCCGCCGATATCGTCATAGGTGACGTCGGCACGGCGGGCTTCCTTGGGCTCCTCATATTCGGGGCGAAGCTCGATCTCGGTATTCTCGTCGACATGGACGACGCCCTTGGGAGTCGTCGCGATTACGGCGAGACGGATTTCCTGCAGCGCATAGGCGGGCGCGCGGAGGAACTGCTGGACGCCGGGCGGCATATTGTCGACGCGCTGCTGGCCTGCTGTTGCGACGACATCGCCCTGGGTGAGGGGGCGGCCGAAAAAGGTGCGCTTGAGCGCATTGGACGAACCCTCGAGCCGCAAATTCTGCTGGGCGGGAGCGAAGACGACGCGGGTCGCGGCCTTGGATTCGACCTTGCGGATTTCAACGAAATCTCCCGAGCCGACGCCCGCATTGGCACGCTGCAGGCCATCGATGCGGATGATCTCGAGCCCTTCATCCTCGGCATACGGGGCGACCGCGCGGGCGGGCGTGGTGCTCTTGCCGACAATCTCGACGACATCGCCTTCGCCTATGCCGAGCGCCGCCATCAGCGCGCGCGGGATATGGGCAAGGCCGCGACCGCTGTCTTCGGGCCGCGCATTCGCCACCTGTAATTTGTGAACTGGCGCTTCGCCATCGGCCATGAAGGGTTCCTCTCAAGCTCGTCACTGAGCGCGCGAGATAGGAGCCGGGTTCCGTTTATGCGAGCGCTACCATGCAATGATTCGGCAAGGCGCTGGAAAGCGGACAAAAAAAGGGCCGATCCCGAAGGACCGGCCTGGAAAGTTTTAGGAGAGGATGCCTGAAAGGCCTGCTCTATGTGCAGCGCAGCACGTTATGTTGCAAGTGCGAAATAAGTCGGCTTGATTGCGTTTTGTGCAATCAGTGCTGGCAATCCAGCGAGGGGAACTGCTAGCTTTGATAAAGTTGGTAGATGACGCAGTGCACAAGGGAGCGCTAACAGATGCGCAGATTGCCGCCATTGACTGCAATCGAGGCGTTCGTCCAGGTCGCGCGGCTCGGCTCGATCAAGGCCGCGTCGCAGGAACTGGCTCTTTCGCCGCCGGCGCTCAGCCGGCGTGTACAGGCGCTCGAGCGCTTCATCGGCAAGCCGCTGTTCGACCGGCGGCACCAGGCGGTCGTGCTCAATGCCGATGGCGAGCGACTGCTCCAGCAGATCGCACCGGCGCTCGACAGCCTGTCAGACGCAGTCGAGGTCATGACCAGCGGCACTGATGTGCTGCGGCTGCGGCTCGGCATCCTGCCGCTGTTCGCCTCGCAGCGGCTATTTCCCCGCCTTGCCGAGCTGCGCGCGAAGCACCCCGAGCTTCACCTCGATATCGATACCGCCGCGCACGGCCTGTCGCGGCTCGGTGACGGCCTCGATGCGGTGATCGCGCTCGCCCGCGAGATCGACCCGGCGCTCTACGGCAAGCGGCTGGACCGCAATTCAGTCTATGTGATTGGCGCGCGCAACCTGATCGAGCGCCCCAACCCGATCACCCGGCCGGAGCAGATCGCGGGCCTCACCGCGCTGGTCCATCGCGACATGCCCGATACTTTCAGCGCCTGGCGCAACGCCGCCGGGCTTGGCGACCTCGAGCCGCTGGCGATCGACCATTTCGATTCGGGCGCGCTGATGCTCGAAGCGGCGGCTCAGGGGCTCGGCGTCGCCTTCATGCACGAAAGCCATTTCGCCGATGCGCATGACGACCGGCTGGTCAGGCTGTTCGGTATCGAGGTCGAGAGCCCGTACAGCTACTGGTTCGCCTGCCGGCCACGCGCGCTGGCGCAGCGGCCGGTGCGGCTGTTCCACGACTGGCTGATCGCCACCATCGGCGATCCCGGGGTGTGAGCCTCGGAAAGGACCGGTAGACACAGCCGTCACCCCGGACGTGTTCCGGGGCCCATGGTTCCGCGTACGCAACACCTGAAGCTTTCGCGGCACGATGGATGCCGGAACACGTCCGGCATGACGGATTAAGCCGAGCGAATTCGACTGAAACCGTTACGCTGCGCGTGCCTTGACGATCTTGCCGGGCTCGCGGGGCGGCTCGCCCTTGGGGAGGGCGTCGACATGCTCCATGCCTTCAGTGACCTCGCCCCAGACGGTATATTGGCCGTCGAGGAAGCGCGCATCGTCGAAGCAGATGAAGAACTGGCTGTTGGCGCTGTTGGGGCTCTGCGCGCGCGCCATCGAAGCAGTGCCGCGCTTGTGCGGCTCCCTCGAGAATTCCGCCGGGAGATTGGGCTTGTCCGAGCCGTGCATGCCCGTGCCGGTGGGATCGCCGCCCTGCGCCATGAAGCCGGGGATCACGCGGTGGAAGACGACGCCATCGTAGAAACCGTCATTGGCGAGCTCGACGATGCGCGCGACGTGCTGCGGGGCAAGATCGGGGCGGAGCTTGATGACGACGTCGCCGGTGGCGAGCGTCAGCGTCAGGGTTTCGGGGGTATCGGCCATGGGGAAACTCTCCTGGGAAACGGGTGCGACGCCCCTAGCCCCGCGCCGCCCCGCTGGCAAACCACGATGATTGGCAAGCCGGCGACACGGCGCTAGACCGCGCCCGAACGGGCACGGAGGTCCATGATGAGCGAGACCGAACTGACCCAGGACGAACCCGAGGTCCAGCAGCTCGATGAGGACGACCGGCTGAAGCCCGAATTCGTCCGCGCCGTGCTCGATGCGGTCGAGCAGGGTGATTCCGAGGCGGCGCGCGTGCTGGTTGAGCCGCTCCATCCCGCCGATATCGCCGATCTGTTCGAGCTGACGCCGCACGAGGAGCGCGCCGCGCTCGCCAAGGCGATCACCGATCTGCTCGACGCCGATGTGTTCGCCGAGATGAACGATTATGTCCGCGAGGACCTGATCGATGCGCTCGAGCCGCACCAGGTGGCGGATATCGCCTCCGAGCTCGATACCGACGACGCGGTCGCGATCATCGAGGACATGGAGGAGGACGACCAGCGCGCCGTGCTCCGCGCACTCGACCCCGATGATCGCGCCGCGATCGAGGAAGCGCTCTCCTATCCCGAGGAATCCGCCGGCCGCCTGATGCAGCGCGAGCTGATCGCGGTGCCCGAGCATTGGACCGTCGGCGACGCGATCGACTATCTGCGCGGCCATGAGGAACTGACCACCGATTTCTGGGAGATCTTCGTCGTCGACCCGGCGCACAAGCCGGTCGGCACCTGCCAGCTCTCCTGGATCCTGCGTACGCCGCGCGGCATTTCGATCGCTGACGTGATGAAGCGCGAGCAGACCCTGATCCCGGTCGACATGGACCAGGAAGAGGTTGCGCTGCGCTTCCAGAAATATGCGCTGATCTCGGCCGCGGTGGTCGATGCGAGCGGGCGGCTGGTCGGCATGATCACCGTCGACGACATCGTCCACATCATCTCCGAAGAGGCGGGCGAGGATATCCTGCGCCTGTCCGGCGCCGGCGAGGGCGACATCAACGAGCCGATCCGGCTCACCGTGCGGACCCGGATCACCTGGCTGGTCGTCAATCTCGGCACGGCGATGCTGGCGGCCTCGGTGGTCGGGGCCTTTCAGGGCGAGATCGGCCGGTTCGCATTGCTTGCGGTGCTGATGCCGATCGTATCGGGTATGGGCGGCAATGCCGGCACCCAGACTTTGGCGGTGGTGGTCCGCGCACTGGCCACCAACCAGCTGACCAGCTCGAATACGGTGCGGATGATCGGGCGCGAGTTCACCATCGCGGTCGCCAACGGAACCATGCTGGGCGCGGCGATCGGGCTCGGCACATTCCTGATCTTCCACAATCTCGATCTGGCGATCGTGATCGGCCTGGCGATGGTGATCAACAACCTCGTCGCCGGGCTTTCAGGCGTGCTGGTGCCAGTCGGGCTCGAGCGTGCGGGCGTGGATCCGGCGGTCTCTTCCGCCGTGTTCGTGACGATGATGACCGACGTGATGGGCTTTTTCTCGTTCCTCGGCCTCGCCACGCTGTGGGGGCTGGGAGGGTAGCTTGCCGAACCCGCCGCCAACACCCAAATCGCTGTAATGCCGCTTCATATCACCAAGGTCGCGTTCGGGACGACGGGCGTCGAGCATCTCGCCGAGCGGCTGCTTGTCCGGGCCGAGGCCGGCCCAGTCTTCCTGACGACGCGCTACCTGCCCAAGCGGCATGAGGAGATAGCCGGCCAGGGTTCGCTCTACTGGATCATCAAGCACCAGCTGATCGCGCGCTCGCCCATCCTGAGCTTCGGCGAAGCTGAAGGCGGGCGCGTCGCCATCTTCATCGATCCCGTCCTGATCCTCACCCATGCCAGGCCCAAGCGCGCCCATCAGGGCTGGCGCTATCTCGAAGATGGTGATGCGCCGGTCGATCTCGGCGATGACATGGTGGCGGGCGATGTGATGCCGGCGGCGCTGATGGGAAAGCTTGCGGGGCTCGGGCTGCTCTGAGCCTTGATCAGCGTCGTCTTCCCGATCAGGGCGCCGGCTGTTCGCCACAACTGACCGGGCCGCCGGCCACTGCCTTTACCGTGCAGGAGGGTTTGCCATAGACGGTGGCCGCGCCGATGCCGGTGGTGGTGACATCTGCCGTATGCAGCGCGGTGACATGGGTTTCGCCATTGCCGTCGAGGCGCAGGACGAGATCTCCCGCGACGAGCGGCGCGGCGGCGATGGTGCCGGGGCCGCTGGTGTTGAGATTGACCTTCGCCGCCTTGCCGGCAAGCGCAACATCCCCGGAGCCGAGCAAGGTCACGAAAAGCTGATCCGCCTCGATGCCCGAGGCGGCGAGCGAGCCGCTTCCGGTCAGCGACAGATCGATGCGCTGGCCGCGCAGCGGGCCGGCGATGGTCAGCCTGCCGCCGCCAATCACCGTCGCGCGGCGGATCATGCCCGTCGATACATTGATGAGAGTAGCGCCGGCCGCACCCGCCCGGGGCTGCTCACCCCAACCACTGACGCCGGCGCGGACGATCAGGGTCGTCCCTTCGACGCGGATATCCAGATCCTGGGTGGCCTTGGGATCGCCTTCGGCGCTGGCGCCGGGCGATGCGTTGGTGGCGAGCCGCACGTCGAACGGGCCTTCGACGCGGATTCGATCAAAGCTGCCGATCGAATAGGTGCGTTCGGCGGCACATGCCGGAGCCGAGGCGAGAAGAAGGGCGCAAGCCAGCGCGAACGGGGGAAGATGACGGATCATCCGCCCGGCATCCACCCTATCAGCCCGCGAGGCAAGCCCGGCGAATCACCCGCCGCAGTGGATAGTGCCCGATCCCATCTTGCTGGTGGTGCATTTGGCACCCGAGCCGAGATCGACATCGCCCGACCCCATCACCGACACCTCGGCCGGGCCGGTCACATCGGCGCGGGCGCCACCCGAGCCGGCGATCGAGACCTCGGCGCCCTCGGCCTTGACGCCGCCGGCATCGATGTCGCCCGAGCCGGCAATATCCATCTTGAGGTGCTTTACGCTGCCCTTCGCCTTGATATTGCCCGAGCCGGCGATCGAGAAGTCGCCCGTCTGGACGCTGAGCGACGCGACATCGAGGTCTCCCGAGCCGGCGGTATTGGCCGTGAAGCTCTGGCCATCGACGCGGTCGACCGTCATGTTGCCCGAACCGGCGATGTTGGCCTCCGCGATGCGCGGCATCGTCACGTAAACGGTGACGCTCTTGTGATCGCCCCAATGAAAGCCGCCGTCATTGATACGGCCGACCTTGAGCGTATCACCGGCTTTCTCGATCTTGAGCCTGTCGAGCTCCGCCGAGGGACCTTCCGCCCGCACGGAGAAGCCGGTGCCGACCCGGATATCCACATTGTCGGCACCGCGCAGATCGACATTGGTGAAGTCGGCGACCGCGTAGCTGCGGGTCGTACCCGTCCCGGAACCGGCGATTCCAGGCTTCGAATCATGATCCGAACCATAGGAACAGCCGGCCAGCGACATGGTCGCGATCGGGGCGGCGATCAATATGGCGATGGGGGTGATCAGGCGCATGGGAACCTCCAGTGTGTGTTGTTGCTGTAACACACTGAAGCACGCGCCGCAACCGCAAACCAAAAAGGGCGGCCGTTGCCGGCCGCCCTTTCATGCTGGCAACAAGGGACCCGCGATCAGGCGGGGACCTTGTCCTTGTTGTGAATCGCCGCTGCCTTGCGGAGGATCTCGAGGATCTTCTCCTGCGCCGTCGGCTCGTCGACCTGCTCCATCGCGGCGAGTTCGCGCGCGAGGCGGCTGGTCGCCGCTTCGAAGATCTGGCGCTCCGAATAGCTCTGCTCGGGCTGATCGTCGGCACGGAACAGATCGCGGACCACTTCGGCAATCGACACGAGGTCACCCGAATTGATCTTGGCCTCATATTCCTGCGCACGACGCGACCACATGGTGCGCTTGACGCGAGGCTTGCCGGTCAGGGTATCGAGCGCTTCACGCAACGTCTTATCGGACGAAAGCTTGCGCATGCCGACGCTCTCGGCCTTGTTGGTAGGCACACGGAGCGTCATGCGCTCCTTTTCGAAACGAAGCACATAAAGTTCGAGTTGCATGCCGGCGATTTCCTGCCGCTGCAGTTCAATAACACGGCCAACGCCGTGCTTGGGGTATACGACATAATCGCCGACGTCGAAGGACAGCGCCTTGGCAGCCATTCCATTGAGCCTTTCCGTGGACCGAGTCCCCTGAGAATGCGCGGGCAGCAGCTGGGCTGCATGCGCGCGAAAAGGGGGTGTTGATTTTCTGCGTCTCCAGGCGGACGGCGCGATTCAGCGCCTCCGTCCCGACCCATGTAGCACAGTCGTAATAAAATTACCAGCCAAACGTCGCCGGACGCTGGCTGCTGGCGCTAATATTAGGACAAAGGCGACGCTTTTTTGCGCTGCGGTCCATTTTTGCCGACCCATTTCGGGTTGGCTGATCAGCCGGTCAGTCGCCCGCGCCGGGCTCTGGCGAGAAGAATTTGTCGTATTTCCCGGTCTCGCCCTTGTGCTCGTCGGCGTCCGCCGGCGTCTGGTCGTTCTTGCGCGTGACATTGGGCCATTGGCCCGAGAAGGTGTTGTTGAGCTCGAGCCACTGCTCGAGACCGCTCTCGGTATCGGGCAGGATCGCTTCGGCCGGGCATTCAGGCTCGCAGACGCCGCAATCGATGCACTCGCTGGGATTGATCACCAGCATGTTCTCGCCTTCGTAGAAGCAATCGACCGGGCAGACCTCGACGCAATCCATGTACTTGCATTTGATGCAGGCATCAGTGACGACGTAGGTCATAAGGCACTCCCCAATCCGGACGCACGGGTCCGACGAAACGCCCGTCTGCTATGCCCCGATGCCGCCGCCGTCAACGCCCCTCGGCTCCTGCGAGACATTCTCAGCCATAAGATCGCTGTAACAGGCCTGTGCTTCGGGCGCGGGGCCGCGCCGTGGCGGCAGCTTCTCGACCCTGATCGCGCGCACCCGGCCGCCCTGGACAAAGGCAAGTGTCGAGCCGACGCGGACGGGGACGTGGCCGCGCTCGATGCGGCGCCCATCGACCCGGAAGCTGCCCGTCTGCGCCAGTGCCTGGGCGGCGCTACGCGTTTTGGCGAGGCGGGCGAACCACAAAAAGCGGTCGAGCCGCATCGCCGCACGACCTTCGCCTTCAGCCACGCGGCGACCCCAGCGCGGCGAGGGCGGCAAAGGCGTTATCACGTGGCGGCGGGGCCGGTTTAGCGCGGGCGATGCCGCGCCACACCCAATGCGGCGCGCCCTCCGTGACGGGCGCGGTGCGGAAGCCGAGCGCCGCCATCAGCCGCGCCAGCGTCTCGCCGCTTACGCCGATCGAGGTGGCAAGCGCCGGATCCAGGGCGAAGGGCTTGCTGCCGGCGCGGGCATCATGCGCCGCGCGGGCGATTCGCTCGACCAGATCGACACGCACCGCCTGAGCGCCCAGCGGGCGATAGCCATCGGCCAGCGTCGCGCCCGCACCGTTGCGCTCGAGCACGGTGGCGCCGTCGGGTGGACCGGCCTGCACCGGGCCGTCGTCGCGTGCGGCCCGCAACAGGCGACGCCACCGGGCCGGGCCGGGCTTGAGCAACCGGGCATCGAACAGGTCGAGCGCGCCGATCGTCACGCCGTGCGCCCGGAGCCGTTTCCGGCCGGCAGGATCGAGCGCGTCGACCGCAGCCGCGACATCGGCCCGGCCGATGATGCCACCCGCGCCGACGAGCGACGCGGCAACCGCGCGCAGCGCTGGTGGCGCCAGCGGATCGCGCTGCGCCAAATCGAGTGCGATCAGGCCCGGGAGTCGCCGCGCGAGTTGATCGGCCAGCCATGTTTCGAGCCGCGCCTGGACGTTCGCCTGAAGGCCGCGATCCAGACAGTCCAAAGCGCGATCGAGCTTCACCCGGGGGCGCGCGAAGCTCTGGCCGGGACCGAGCCGGGCGACCGCCAGCCCATCCCACAGAATGGTGCGATCATCACCGTCATCGAGCGCCAGCGCCGAATCCGCCGCGGCCGCGAGTGCCTTGCCCCGGCGCGCACGCTCGTCGCCGAGGCGGCGTTCGGCAGCGGCAAGCAGCAGGCGCTTGTCGCTATGGCGCGCATCGGCCGCCACGGTGAAGCGGAAACCGTCGAGCCGGCCGATCGCATGATCCTCGACCAGCACCTCCCCCTCAGCGCCGATCACCACCGGCAGCGCACCGCGATCAACGCCGATCTGACGGAGCAGCATGGTCGTGCGCTTGTCGACGAAACGCTGGGTCAGGCTGAGATGGAGCGCGTCGGACAGCCGCTCCTCGACCGCCGCGGCGCGGGCCGCCCAATGCGCCGGATCAGCGAGCCAGTCGGGGCGGTTGGCGATATAAGCCCAGCTTCGCGCCGCCGCGATGCGCCCCGCGAGCGTCTCGACATCGCCCGCGACATTATCGAGCCGGGCGATCTCCTCGGCGAACCAGCCGTGCGGTACATGGCCCTGCCCTTCGCTCAGATGCCCGAACAGCCGCCCGACGAAACGGGCATGCGGATCGACGCCGAGCTTGCGGAAATCCGGCAGGCCGGCAGCCGCCCAGAGCCGCGCCACCATCGCGGGCGAGCGTACACGATCCCGCACCCAATCTTCCTCGGCAAGGCGCTTGAGCACTGCAAGATCGGCCGACTGCGGCGCGGCGCGCAGCACGCGCTCGGCCGGTCGCGCCTCGAGGCTGGCGACCAGCGCGTCGATGCTGGACAGATCCGGTTCGCCGTCTCGCCAATAGATGAAATCGAGGCGGGGAAAGCGATGCTCTTCGATCGCGAGCACTTCCTCCGGCGTGAAGGCGCCCGGCCCCTCCTCGACCAGCGCACCGAAGGTGCCGTCGCGCTGATGGCGGCCGGCGCGGCCCGCGATCTGCGCCATCTCGGCGACGGTCAGGCGGCGCTGGCGATGGCCGTCGAACTTGTCGAGGCTGGCAAAGGCGACATGCGCCACATCCATGTTGAGCCCCATGCCGATCGCATCGGTGGCGACCAGATAATCGACCTCGCCGGCCTGGAACATCGCGACCTGGGCGTTGCGGGTGCGTGGGGAGAGCGCGCCCATCACTACCGCCGCACCGCCGCGCAGCCGGCGCAGCATCTCGGCCACGGCGTACACTTCCTCGGCCGAGAAGGCGACGATCGCCGAGCGTTTGGGCAAGCGCGAGATCTTCCGCGCGCCGGCATAGCTGAGCGTCGAGAAGCGCGGGCGGTTGAGGATGTCCACGCCTGGCACCAGCGCCTTGAGCATCGGGCGGAGCGCCTCGGAGCCGAGGATCATCGTCTCCTCGCGACCGCGCGCGCGCAGGATGCGGTCGGTAAAGACATGCCCGCGCTCCGGGTCGGCGCCAAGTTGCGCCTCGTCGATCCCGACAAAGGCCAGATCCCGATCCACCGGCATGCTCTCGACGGTGCAGAGGAACCAGCGCGCGTCCTTTGGGACGATCTTTTCCTCGCCGGTGATCAGCGCAACCTGGCCAGCGCCCTTGATCCTGACGACCCGGTCATAGACTTCGCGCGCCAGCAGACGCAGCGGAAAACCTATCATGCCGCTGGAATGGCCGCACAGCCGCTCGACCGCGAGATGGGTCTTGCCGGTGTTGGTCGGGCCAAGCACCGCAGTGACAGAACATTCGGTGCCACGACTCATTGTAGGGACTACATCGCGTGCCGATACGCGCGGCGCAACCGATGCCGCGCAAAAACTTCGCTAAGCGCATCGAATGCTTAGCGGAATCAGTTAATTCCTCTCTTCGGCGCGTGGCCACACCGCTTTACCGCAGGAGTCCCGGCGCGGAACATTCCTTAATTTGACTTTAGGACAATGTCGCCACAGTCATTCGACCTCGCGCCGGGGGGTTCGTGTGAGTCGGCGACGTACTTCAAGAGGCCGACACTCCTTGTTCTTGCGCAACGATCATGGCCTGGACCAGGCGGGGGGCACAGCCACCTTGCCCTTTGGCCGCGCCTTCGTGCCGATGGCCGAGCCGGGCCGGCTGGAGAGGCTGCGCGACGCCATCGACCGGATCGACTGGGCGCCCGATCTGGGATCGCAAATCGGATCGCTTGACTGGTGGCGCGGCGCGGCGACCTGCGCGGCGCTCTGCGCAGCGACCTGCATGCTCTCACCGGGGCTGCACAGCACGATCCTCGGCGATGTGCCGCGGGCGCTCGACGGCAGCAGCTGGGACGAGGCGCGCGCGCAATCGATCGCGCCGCTCGCCTGGGGCGCCGATACCGGACGCCACATGGCCGCAAACGACCTGGTCGTGCCGCTCGCCGAATCGCCAGAACGGCCACGGGTCGAACTCACCTCGCGCTTCGGCCAGGGCGACAACCTCGCCCATATGCTCCAGCGCTCCGGCGTTTCCGAAGGCGACGCAACGAACGCGGTGAAGCTGATCTCCAGCGCGGTGGCGCTTGGCGACATCAAGGCCGGCACGCCATTCGACCTCACCCTGGGCCGCAGACCGACGCGCGACGTTCCCCGGCCGCTCGAGCAGATCTCCTTCCGCGCGCGTTTCGACCTCGCCTTGTCGCTCGCGCGCGTTGGCGGCGGCCTGAGGCTCGACCGCCACCCGATCGCGATCGACCATACGCCGCTGCGGATCCAGGGCCTTGTCGGACGCAGCCTCTACCGCTCGGCCCGCGCCGCCGGCGCGCCCGCCAAGCTCGTCGAGGCCTATATCAAGGCGGTCGCGACGCATCTCTCGATCGGCAGTGTCGGCCAGAACGCGACCTTCGATATGGTGATCGACCAGGCCCGCGCCGCGACCGGCGAAGTCGAGCTTGGCGCCTTGCAGTTCGCCGGACTCAATCAGGGACCCAAAAAGACCCAGCTGGTCAAATGGTCCGATGGCGAATGGTATGAGGCATCGGGCCAGACCGAGAAGCGCGGCACCTTCGGCATGCCGGTCGCCGGCCATATCACCTCGAGCTTCGGCCTGCGCATGCACCCGATCCTGCGCACGCTCCGGATGCACAAGGGCATCGATATCGGCGCGCCCTGGGGCACGCCGGTCCATGCGGCGATGGATGGAATCGTGTCCTTTGCCGGGCGTACCGGCGGATATGGCAATTTCATCAAGCTGAGCTCGGGCGGCAATATCGCCACCGGCTATGGCCATCTGAGCCGCATCATGGTGCGCAACGGCGAGCGCGTCTCGCGCGGTCAGTTGATCGGCGCGGTCGGCTCCACCGGGCTCTCGACCGGCCCGCACCTGCACTGGGAAGTCTGGAAGAACGGCATCTCGGTCAATCCGCGCTCCATGTCCTTCTCGAGCGTCGCCCAGCTCTCGGGCGAGGCGCTTCGCGCATTCAAGGCCAAGTTCCAGAGCATGATGGCGGTAAAGCCAAGCGGACACCCGTAAGCGGGCGACATGTTCGGCGCTCCGATCGCCCGAGGCGGGAAGCGCAAAGCGTATCAAGCGATGAGAATGGGCCGTGCCGCCCGGCGGCCGACCGGTACCGTCCGATGATTCCACCTGACCGGAAAATGTCCTAGCGAACATATCGATCGCCCCTGACGCGATCGCCCTGGGGGACATTCATGAGCGCAGTCGACGCCGTTTCGAGCGTGTCCGCACGGATCGATCGCCTGCCGGTGACACGCTATGTCTGGCAGCTCGTCGCGATGATCTCGTTCGGCGCCTTCTTTGAAATCTATGATCTGCTGCTGTCCGCGCCGCTGAGCCTGGGCCTTTTGGCGGCCGGCATTTTCCATGATGGCGCGGCGGGCCTGTTCGGGCTCAGCGACCAGGCGAGCTTCGTGGCCGCGACTTTTGCCGGACTCTATGTCGGCACATTGCTGTTCTCGTTCGTCGCCGACCGGTTCGGCCGCCGTCCAATCTTCACCATCGCGTTGATCTGGTACGCAGTGGCGACCTTCGCGATGGGACTTCAAAGCAACGCACTGGCGATCGACACATGGCGGTTCATCGCCAGCCTCGGTGTCGGCCTGGAGCTGGTGGCGATCGATTGCTACCTGGCCGAACTGATGCCCAAGGCGATCCGGGGCCGCGCATTCGCGGTCAGCGCAGCGATCCAGTTCCTGTCCGCGCCCGTCGTCGGCCTGCTTGCCTGGCTGCTGATCCCGGGGGAGCAGCTCGGGGTGGCGGGATGGCGCTGGCTGACCTTCATCCCTGCCATCGGTGCGGTGCTGATCTGGTGGGTTCGCCGCGCCTTGCCCGAATCGCCACGATGGCTCGAGGCGCATGGCAGATCGGCTGAAGCGGCGAAAACCATCGCCGCAATCGAGGATCGCGTCGCCGCCGACCTTGGCGGCCCCTTGCCGCCGGTCGGCGCGGCGGTGGCGCCGCTCGCACGCGCGGATCGAGCCTTGTCGCTGTGGCGACCGCCCTATCGCAGGCGCACACTGACCCTGATCGCATTCCACCTTTTCCAGACGATCGGCTATTACGGCTTCAGCAACTGGCTGCCGACCCTGCTGGTTTCGCAGGGCATCACCATCGGCAAGTCGCTTGGCTACACCGCGGTGGTGATGCTGCTCGCACCGATAACGCCGCTCCTGTGCAGCCTGTTCGCCGACCGGATGGAACGCAAATGGATGGTGGTGGGCGGCGCCCTGCTCGCCGCCGCTTGCGGACTGTTGCTGTCGCGCATGACTCAGGATTCGGATTTCCTGATCTTCACCCTGATCGGCGGCGGCGTCGCGATCGGCAATGCGGTGATGTCCTTTGCCTATCACAATTATCAAAGCGAGCTGTTCCCGACCCGGATTCGGGCCCGCGGCGTCGGCTTCGTCTATTCGTTCAGCCGTCTCTCCGCGATCTTCACCAGCTACATCATCGCTGTCGTGCTGAAAGCAGCGGGCAGCACCGCCGTGTTCGTGCTGATCTCGTCGGCCATGATCGCCGTTTCGCTGATCATCGGCCTGTTCGGACCGCGAACACGCGGACTCGCGCTCGAAGAGATTTGACCCGCGAGAGGCGGACCGCGCCCGCGCCGATCCTACCGACCCTGGGAGCGCCAGCGCTTGAGCGTGCGGTCGATGATCTGATCCTCCTGCCCGACGTCGCGCCAGAGGCTGGAGAAGAGCGGATCTTCCGAGGCCGGGCGCTTCGACGGTTCGAGATCGTCGAACGATACGCGAATCGGGATTGCGACG
>Ga0068858_100000279_pt1 | contig 55120 bp, 53 predicted proteins | sample KBSSwiS12_FD_66589 | JGI IMG/M metagenome (GOLD analysis project Ga0068858, IMG submission 66589) | Switchgrass rhizosphere microbial communities from Kellogg Biological Station, Michigan, USA - KBS Switchgrass S1-2 | ecosystem: Host-associated > Plants > Roots > Rhizosphere > Soil ...
AAATATGCGGTGCAGATCACCGTCGCCGACGTCCGCGACGGCGCCTGCTCCTCCTCGACGCTGCAGGAGGCCGCCAGCTGGGGCAAGGTCAACACCGGCATCGAGCAGATGGTGTTCGCCGAGGCCGGCTCGGTGATGCCGCTCCTCGCCAGCGACGCCTATCATCGCGGCCTGTGGAAGAACCGGACGAAGCGCCGCTGGGGCGCCAGCTTCGACTGACAGCCGGTTAAGTTGCAAATCCGCACCGATTAAGGCAGCTTCCCTCGACAACAAGAGGGGAGCTGCCTGACATGATCGAACATAGCCCGATCCTCGCGCCAATCGTTGCAATGGTCGCGTGGAGCCTGGTGATGTGGGTGTGGATGTACGCCACACGCATTCCGGCGATGAATGCTGCCAAGATCGACACGATGAATCTCGTCGGCGGTAGTGGCGAGGATTTGAGGAAGGCCATTCCGCCCCAGGCGCAATGGCCGGCCGACAATTACAATCACCTGATGGAGCAGCCGACGCTGTTCTACGCGATCGCGCTGGTGCTCGCCCTGCTTGGCACGGGTGGGGGCGTTAACCTCATGATCGCCTGGGCCTATGTCGCGCTTCGCGTGATCCACAGCCTCGTCCAGGCGACCTTCAACCGGGTGATCATCCGTTTCGCGATCTTCTCGCTGTCGACGCTCTGCCTCATGGCGCTGACGCTCCACGCGGCGATGCGGATTTTCTAGCGCGGGCTGGTGCGGGCAGGATCGGTGCCTGTCCCGTCGCGGCGCGCGCCGCGACCGACGGCCGCTTGAAGTCAACTTCGCGGATGCTGAAATCGGGCGACGCCGAAAGAACGGATTCAAAAGGCGAATTGGCCATTAGTTCCTCCCCAGCGGAAGATACTGAGGGTCAATCACGTCGTGATGATTAGGTAAATTCAAGACGGCGCACCAGCAATATTATAACGCCGCAAATCGTATTAAATACCCGGTTAATCTCACATTATTTCCGACTCAACTCACGAAGTATATCGGAAATGGTGGCAATAATCACCATTGCCGAGTGGCGAATATACAGGGCATGCTCGTGTAGCGAGTCGCAGCAATGGTCGAATGGCACGACCATGGACGATCTGCGCGATGGCAGGCACCGGTGATCAATTTGATCGCCGGGTGCTCGAAGTTGGAAATTCACGGGCAAGCCCAGTGGGGAACAGGGGAGCGACATGTCCAACAAGATCAGCCGCGCGGAGTATCTGAATTCTCATCCCCGGGCATCCGCATGGGCAGAACTCGCGGCCGCGACCAATGAGCAGATGCGGATCACGCCCGGTCCGGTCAAGCTGGAGGAGGACAGCTTCAAAGGCAAACGGGCGCTCATTCTCGGAGCCGGCGTCGGCGGGCTGACGACAGCTTATGAATTGCTGTTCCACCGCACCGGCATGGAGGTCACGGTCCTCGAAGCGCAGAACCGCGCGGGTGGGAGGTGCCTCTCGCTGCGCACCGGCGACACGCTGACCGAGGACGTGGACGATTCGCTGTTCGGGTCGAAGCCGGGCGAGACGCAGGTCGTTCGCTTCGAATGGCCGGTCGGTGACGCCGAGCCCTATCTGAACGCCGGCCCCGGGCGCATCCCGTCGGCACATAAGCGCCTGCTCAGTTATCTGCGGGAGTTCGGCGTCGCGATCGAAGTCTATGTGATGAATTCGATGTCGAACCTCGTCCATATGGACAAGGGACCGTTAAAGGGTACGCCCCGGGTTTATCGGCAAATCGACCACAATCTGCGCGGCTGGCTCGCGCAATTGGTCCATGAACATGCGCCGAACCTTCTCAATGCCCCCAGCCTTGCGATCCCCGAGAAGGAGCAGGAGGCTTTGGTCGAGCAGCTCAAGTCGCTGATGATCACCTTCGGCGAGCTGGACGCCGATGGCCGCTACGCGCCCACCGCAGGGGCCCCCGGCTTCGAGAACGCGATCTCGCGGGCCGGGTTCGACGTTCTGCCCGGAGTGTCGGCGGGAGAGATCGCCGAGGCGATCAACCTCCAGGATTTGCTGGCGTCGGAATATTGGAAGCAGACCCGCTTCTATCAGCCAGTCGATTTTCTCTGGCAGCAGACGATCTTCCAGCCGGTCGGCGGGATGGACCAGGTTCAGCGCGCTTTCGTTCGCAAGGTCGCGGAACTCGGTGGAACGATCCATCTGAACAGCCCGGTGACGTCGATCGACTGGGATCCGAACCACCATGAATTCGTCGTCCAGGTCGCCAAGGTCGGTTCTAACGAGACGATCGAATACCGTGCCGACTATTGCTTCTCGAACATCGCCATGCCGTTCCTCGAGAAACTGCTCTCCGAAGACCTGCGGGGCGGCGGGGACAAGAGCGGCTTCGCTCTGCCGTTCAAGCAGGGGCTCGACGCCGTGTTTGCAGCGCAGGCTCGCCCCCGCATCAACCCCCGGGGCGAATATCAGGACAAGTTCCTTGCGGCGACCACCAAGGTCGGTTGGCAGGGCGATCGCACGCTGTGGCAAGGTCAGCTCATCACCCACAAGCATGAGAAGGATCTGAAGCTCACGACGATGGTCGTGCCCGACCGCGAGGAAGGCGTCGTACCGATCTTCGGCGGGATTAGCTGGACCTCGAATGAAATCGTCCAGATCTGGTATCCCTCGACGGCGTACCATGATCGTAAGGGTGTCGTGACCGGCGCGTATAATTTCGGCCAGACCGCCTATGAATGGGGCAAGAAGACGGTCGACGATCGGCTCGATCTGGCCCGCGAGGGCGCGCGGCAATTCGGCAAGAAATTCGGCAACGGACTACACGACGGCCTCGCGATCGCATGGCAGAACATGCCCTATATCAAGGGCGGCTGGGCCTATTGGCAGTCGGTCGGAACCGAGGAGGAAGCCGCGCGGCACTTCAACAATCTCAGCCAGGGCACCGGCGTCTACAACGCGAAGGGCAAGTTATCTGCGCCGGTGTTCTTCGTCGTCGGCGACCAGCTCTCATCCCTCCCTGGTTGGCAGGAAGGCGCGATCGCCGCCGCGCTCAACGCCCTGACCCGCATGGCGCGGCCCGACCTCGAAATTCCGCATCTTAGAAAACTGCCTGACACCAGGCTCCTGGTCGAAGGGATTTAGCGGCGCTGGCTACCTCACCATGGATCAGGTGCGCCAGCACTACGCCGATCCCGGACAGTTCAACGGCTACGCCTGACGCGCTGAAGCCCACTACCCTCCAACGATTTCGCTGATCTGCACGATGGGCGCGATGTCCGTATAGTTGGCGACGTCCGCGGCGATCTCCGCGCGGTGGGGAGCGAACGCCTCCTGGAATGTACCCAGGGTCGGCGCGTAGATGTGGCACGCCGCGACGAACTGCGGCGCGCTTCCGGGTTCGCGACCCGCAAGGCCCTTGTCGATCTCGTAGCGCAGGCAGGCATCGCCGAGCCGTTCCTGGATCAGCGGCATGTGGCGGGTGCGGTAATAGTCGTGATCGAACTTCGAGCCGCCATCGGCAGGATAGTAGACGCTCATCTTGATCATGGTCGGGCTCCTTCCTGAACGCCTCTCCGAGCGTCCGAGGGGCTTTTCTAGAGCATCGACTCATAAAGCGCATCCAGGCTTTAGGTGACGAGAGCAAGGCAGTTTTCGCTGTTCTTACAATGCTTTATCATACATTGTACAATGTTCTGTACAGTTGGAAATGTCAGCAAAATGCCTGACATTCACAACACGCCGCCCCGATTCAACCGCTGCGGCCGCCGCGCTATCCAGCACAATGGCTACTCGGAACGAACGGAGGGAAAACCGATTTAACGCTCGATGCTTAGAACAGGCGCTTCATCGCCCGTTCGAGCATCACCAACTGCCAGAGCGTGCGGCCGTGTTCGGCGCGGCCGGCGCGGTGGTCGGCGGCGAGGCGTTCGATCGCGGCGGGATCAAACCAACCGGAGCCGGCCAGCACCCGCGATCTGGCGAGGCCCGCCGCCTCGTTGACGAGCGGGCCGCGGAACCAGGCGCTGATCGGCGTGACGAAGCCCATTTTGGGCCGATAGAGGATGTCGCGCGGCAGATAGCGCTCCATCGCCTTCTTCATCAGCCATTTTCCCTGCCCGCCCCTGAGCCGCATCGATGCCGGGAGCGTGGCGGCGAACTCGACCAGCCGGTAATCGAGCAACGGCTCGCGCGCTTCGAGGCTCACTGCCATGCTGGTGCGATCGGCCTTGGTCAGGATGTCGCCGGGCAGCCAGTGCTGGAAATCGGCATATTGCGCCCGGTCGAGCGCATCGCGCGCGGGGGCGTCGCGCATGCTTCGGATATAGCGATCCTCGGCGCGGTGGCCGCCAAGCGCTCGACGCGCCTCGGCGGTGAAGAGCTTGGCGCGCAGCGCCGGTGTCGTCACGCCGACCGAACGGGCATAGGCCTCGGCCCCATCCTCGGCGAGCGCGAGCAGGGTCGTCTTCGCGCGCAATGGCTGCGGCGCCCAATCGGCCTTGGGATAGAGGCGCCCGATCGTTCCGAAGACGCCCGAGCGGATCGCTGACGGCAACAGCCCCCGCACCCGCTCCTCGGCGGCCTGGAATTTGTAGCGGCGATAGCCGGCAAGCGCCTCGTCGGCGCCGTCGCCCGACAGCGCGACCGTGACATTCTCGCGAGCGAGCTGGCAGACGCGGTAGGTCGCCAGGGCAGAGGCATCGGCAAAGGGTTCGTCAAAGGCCCCCACCAACGTGTCGATCAGCGCGAAATCGTCCGCCGCGACGACGCGCTCGCGGTGCTCGGTCGCGAAACGCTTCGCGATCGCGGTGGCATAAGCGCGCTCATCGAGCCCCGCCTCGTCAAAGCCGATCGTGCAGGTCTTGACCGCGCGCTTCGACGCCTCGGCCATGAAGGCGACCACCGCCGAGCTGTCGACGCCGCCGGACAGGAAAGCGCCAAGCGGCACGTCCGCCACCATCCGCGAAGTCACCGCATCGCGCAGGCGCGCAAGCAGTTCCTCCTGCAGTGCCCTGGTGGATCCGGTCGCACGCCGCGAGAAATCGACACCCCACCAGCGCGAGGGCGCGGGCACCGGCTTGCCGCGCTCGATCAGGAGCGAATGGCCGGCCGGCAGCTTCTTCACGCCCTCGACCAGGCAGGCATCGTCCGGCACATAGCCGAACGCCATAAAGTCCTCGACCGCGCGGATATCGGGCGATCGCCGCAGCAGCGGATGCGCGAGCAGGCCCTTCAGTTCCGACGCGAAGGCCAGTCCGCCGTCCGACAGCTCGACATAATGGAGCGGCTTAACGCCAAGCCGGTCGCGGGCGAGGAACAGGCATTGCCGACGGGAATCATGGAGCGCGAAGGCGAACATACCGTTCAATCGCTCGAGCATCGCCGGGCCCCATGCCGCCCAGCCATGGAGCAGGACTTCGGTATCGCCTTTGGTAGCGAACACCGCGCCCATCGCCTGGAGCTCAGTGCGGAGCTCGGCGAAATTATAGATCTCGCCATTATAGGTGACGGTCAGCGCGCCGTCGGCGCTCGCCATGGGCTGCGGACTGCCGGCGACATCGATGATCGAAAGGCGCCGGTGCCCGAGTCCCACGCCGGGCGCTGTCCAGACCCCGGAACCGTCGGGCCCGCGATGCGCCTGCACATCCGCCATCGCGGTGATGCGCGCCGGATCGACAGGTTTTGGCGTGGCGGGATAGAAGATCCCGGCGATGCCGCACATGGCCTGACTTTACTCCCCCGCGTGTCCCGAACCCGTCCAGGAACGGGTGCCTCTCGCTACCCTAGACAAGAAGGCGGGCGCTTCGACAAGCTCGCGCGACCGGAAAAGCGGCGCATGTCAGCGCAGCCCGGCGCTGCGATCCGCCAGCCGATCGATCGGGCCGAGCGCCTCGAGGAATCGCTCCATCGCGAAGCGTGGATCGCGGCCCGGCAGAACCTCGGTCGATATATGCACCGCGACCGCGCGCTGCGGGCCGCCAAGCAGCTTCGCCTTCAGGGTTTCGAGCTTCACCAGCGTATCGTCATGCGTCACCACGTTGCCGACCCTGTACCAGGTTACGATCTGGCGTTCGACCGGCCCGGGCGCAGTGACGAGCATCACCGAACCGCCGGCGAGATCGGGCAGATCGTCGACCCGCACCCAGACATCGTCCTCGCGGAGCGCGCCGATGCCGAAGGAGACGAGCTCCTTGCCCTCATGCTGGCTGCCATAGACCGCGATGGCGAGATCGACCGTATCGCCCTGCCCATTCTCGTAGCGCCCGATCAGATAATGATCGGCGCCCGGGTAATAAGGCGACCAGGGCGCGCGCGCACTCATCTGCGCCCGGTGCCAGCCCGGTATTTCCGGGAGCGATATCGACGCGGGCAGGATTTGCGCGCGGCCGGCAATCGCCCCCGACCAGGCCGGGAACATGGCCGCCACCGCCAGGGTCAGCGCTGCCACGACGAGCACATCGATCCGCCGCTTCGGCTCATCCTGGAGCGTCGCCGGATCGAACACCGGCGCATCGGGCGCACGGTCGAACCAGCGCCAGCCGATCGCGAGCACCGCCGCCATCACGAGCCCGAAGAAGATCCAGCCATAGACGATATGGTCCATGCCAGTCGCCCGCTCGACCGAGGTGAGATAGGCCGCATAGATCGTCCCGAAGGCGCGCAGGCCGTTGGCGATAACCGGCACGATCAACGCTACGACCATGAAGATCGCGCGCCGGCGCCATGAGACGAAGCAGACATTGGCGACCAGCGAGCCATAGGCGATCATCGCGATCACGAACTTCGCGCCTGAACAGGCTTCGGCGACTTCGAAATAGCCATTGGGGATGGTGATCAGCACGCCATCGACATGGGCCGGCACGCCGAACAGATGGAGCAGCGGCATCGTCATGGCGACAGTGACGGTCTGGAGCGGCGCTTCGAGCCCCTCGCCGAACGGCACCAGGAAAAAGGCGTAACAAAGCGGGAAGAGCAGCGCGCGTGCCACGTTCGGTCCGAGCAAGGTGACCGCCGCGCCCTGGAGCATCATCACCAGCCCGAGATGGCGTGCCAGCGCCACGCTCGCGGCGTCGCCGAGCAGCCAGCCAAAGCCGCCGACCGCGACCAGGGCCAGCCCCGGCCACCACGCAACCGGCTTTACCCGCGCCAGCTCGGTGCGGCGCTGCCACACCAGCCAGGCGATGACCGGCGCGATGAAGAGACAGTGCCCGAAGGTCGTGCTGGTCCACCAGATCGTCGCGAGGCCGACCGTGTCGGTGTGGAACATCGTCAGGAGGATGACCGCGACCGCGCCAAGGATCGCCGCGTGGCGACGCCAACCGGCGTCGAAGCCGGCAGCTCTGGTCCCGGCCGCAAACTCAGCCGCCGGCACAATCATCGTCACGCCGCTGACTTTCGGGGCGGCGCCTTCACCCGGATGCCTAGGATCGTATCGAGCGGCGCGAGGCACGCCTCCCAGCTGTAGCGACGCTGGACCTGCGCGCGCGCGGCATTGCCCATCACCGCCGCACCGCCTGGATCGTCGAGCACGGCGATCACCTCTTCAGCGATCTCGCCGACAGTCCCGCCGACGCGGATGGTGCCGCCATGGTCAATGCCCTCAGCGGCAGCCGCGGACGCAACCACCGGCCGCGCCATCGCCATCGCTTCGAGGACCTTGTTCTGCACGCCGCGCGCGAGCTTGAGAGGTGCGACCACGACCGAAGCAGCCGCGATCCAGCCGCGCACATCGGCGACTTCCCCGGTCACGATCACCCCGCGCTGCTTCGCGAGCGCCTTGACCGCCTCAGTCGGATTGCGGCCGATGATCGCGAAGCGGGCGTGCGGGTAGCGTACATGAATATGCGGCAGGATCGTCTCGACGAACCAGATGACCGCTTCGATGTTCGGGCGATAATCCATCTGGCCGGTGAAGACGATCAGCGCACCGGTCGAGTCGATCCGCTTGAACTGGGCGGTCGGATCGAAAAAGCTGGTATCAATGCCGTTCTCGACGACATGGACCCGTTCGGCGCCGGTCTTGGAGCGGAACAGTTCGGCTTCGGCCGGGCTGACGAACAGGCTGGCATGGGCACGGTTGGCGACGGCGCGCTCATGGCTGAGCAGCATCTTCGCCTCGCGCTTCATGAACCATTGCATCGGCCCGGTCGACGTCTTCGCATAGGCGGCGAACTTGGCCGAATCCATGTCGCAGAAATCCATGATCACGCGCTGGCGCGGCCGGGCGGGGAGATATTGCGCCATCTGGCTGGAGAAGACGTAGATCGTATCGATCGAATGCCGGGCAAGGATATTGTCGACGGCTTCGCGCAAGGGCCGGTTCTCGAATGCCGTGAGCGATATCGGTTTGCGGCCGAAGAATGCCTCGAGCGCGGCGACCGCGCGCGGCTTCGAGCGCCAGATGATCGAACGGTTGCCGGTCAGCTTTGCCAGGCCGCCCTTGCGCTTCATGTCGCGTGTGTCGTCGGCAAAGGCGATGAGATGGACGCGTTTCCGCTCGGACAGGAATTTCAATATGTTGAACCCGCGAATCTTGTCGCCGCGATCAGGCGGGTACGGCACGCGGTGCGCCAGAAACAGGATATCGCCCATCAGCCGAGTCCTCGGGAAATATGCGGCCCAATTCGGTTTGCGGCCCAAAGCGGCAGCTTCTTCCAGGCTTCGACCTTGAGGCGATAGCGTGGGTTCAATGGATTGATCTCTCGTGGCGCTCCCCCGACAGCCACGCGTTTAACATACATTAACGGAACCGGCTGGAAACCCCAGTTTTTCTTGAAGGCGGCTGGACCTGTGCCAGTTTTGGATCGGCCGAAATCAAAGCGCGTGCAGCCCTTCGCCCGGGCATGCGCCATCAACGCGAAATACATCCGATCATTGGCACGGAGCGCGCGCGCTGCATTGGTACCGCCGCCCCAATAAGGGAAGACGGTTCCATTGAAATACAGGCTCAGCACGCTGGCCACAGCCGCTCCCTGGCTCCGAACGGTCAGGATATCCGCGGACTCCCCAAATTCGCGCAACACCGCCCGAAAGAGCTTCACCGGGAAGACAGGCGTCCCCAGATTACGCACCGACTCGGCATAAACGGCATAATGTTCCCGCGCGTCGCCATCATGACGGCCGGTCACCACTTCGAGATCATTCTCCAGCGCCTTGCGGACCTCGGCGCGCTGCTTGCGCGGTATCGCGGCGAGCTCCTGCTCGTCCGATGCGGCAAGCGGGCGGGTGAAACCGAGATAGCTGTTATCATCGACCAGCCATTCCGGGCCCTTGCCGCCGACGCCGCGCAATTCGAGCGTCGGACAGCCGAGCTTCTCCGCCAGCGCCCAGGCCGCATCGGCAAGCGCCTGAACCGCAGTGTCGCCCTCAGCGAGGATTCCGCCACCGACCGCGAAGCCGTTCGAGACCAGCGCCTTGCCGAACAGGGGCGATCGGATCTCGGTGAGGGGCACCATGCCGGCGAGCGACCCGTCAGCGCGTTCGGCGACAAGGCTATGGCTCTTCTGGCCGCAACCCTCGGCTACCGCCACGCTCCAGGCGGGCAGATGGAACGGCGTGCCCCCGGGATGCGCGCGCACAAAAGCATCGAGCCGGTCGCGCTCGCCCGCATCACGCAGGTCGATCGCCCGGATACCGAGCAAGGCCGAAGACAGCGGCATGTTCATGCCGCGATCTGGTGATCGAGCGCGGCCCGTGTTTCAGCGACGACTGCGTCCATGCGCCCCCAGTCATGGCGCTCGATCAGGGTGCGCAGCTTGCCCGCCATCGCCTCCAGACGGCTGTAGTGGCGAATTTTGGATCGCAGCGATGCGTTGGCGACGCGCGGTTGCCCCGGATCAATTTCCCAGGGATGGAAATAGAAGATGGCAGGCTGCCCGGCGCCCGCGACCTGTCGGATCGCATAATGAGTGAGCGCGGCGGGGATAAGCCGGAAGAAGCCGCCCCCCGTCGCCACCCGGCGCCCGGCGATCTCGGCGACCGTCACCGGGACTTCGATCAGATCGGCATTCTCGACCGGGCGGAACGCGTAGCGCGGCGCTTCGGCCCAGCCATAATGATCATGACGCAGCGGCGCGACGCTCGACGAGTAGGTGTAGCCGGCTTCGGCGAGGATCGGGTGCGCCCATGGCGTCCTCTTGTCGATCGAGAAGCTCGGCGCGCGGTAGCCGGTGACCGCGACACCGCCTGCGTCCTCGAGTGTTGCCCGGGTGCGGGCGAGATCATCGCGAAAACTGGCCGCATCCATGGTGAAGACGCGGACATGGTCCCAGCCATGGCTCGCGATTTCATGCCCCTGCTCGACGATCCGCCGGATCAGCGCCGGATAGCGATGCGCCACCCAGCCCAGAGTGAAGAAGGTGGCCTTGACGCCGCTCTCGGCGAACAGGCCGAGCACGGCATCGGTGTTGCGCTCGACTCTCGGGGCAAGGCTGTCCCAATCGGCCCGGTCGATCACTTTCTCGAAAGCGCCGACCTGGAACCAGTCCTCGACATCGACGGACAGGGCGTTGCGCATCCCCGCTATCGGCTTGCCGCGCGGATGGAGGCGAGATCGGGCTGTCGCTCGCCCTCGACCCAGTCGACCAGCAGGGTCAGCACACGCCGAAGCGCCGCATCCTGTTCGTCGATCCGCGCCTCGAGCGCCGCGATCCGGGCGATAAGCTGCGCATCGCCGGCCTGATCGCGGCGAGACTCGCGACCGCCCTCACGCCTGCGTTCGGGCCAGGGCTGCGGAATGGGTGCAGGCTCCGGGGCAGACTCCGGCACCGGCGCCGCCACCGAGACCGGTGCGGGCGCGGGAGCCGCCTCTTCGCGAATGGCGCGGATCGGGCGCGGTTCATGGCGCGGCCCGTCATCCGGAACACTGGCCGCAATCGGCAACGGGGCGGCGGGTTCGACAGCAGTCCTCGGCTTCGACGCCGGGGAATCTCCGGCGATATCCTCGAGCACCGCCGCAACGACGCGGCCATCGATCGTGTCGAGCTGGTCGATCGCGCCAAACAGCAGCACGCGGCCGGCAAGCTGGTTGAGCCGACGTGGAATGCCGTCTGATCCCTGATAGAGCGCGGCAAAGGCATCGGGCGTGAAACGCGGCCGCCCCTCCCAGCCGACCACCGAAAGCCGGTGGAGCATATAGGGCTCGACCTCTTCGGCGCCCATCGGATCGAGATGATGCATCGCGATCACGCGCTGGCGGAGCTGTTCGAGCCGGTCCGAACCGTGCAGCCGCTCGCGAAACTCGGGCTGACCGAGCAGGAAGATCTGGAGGAGAGCGTGGCCGCCCGCCTGGAAGTTCGAGAGCATGCGCAGCTCTTCAAGCGCCGAGACGGGAAGTGCCTGCGCCTCGTCGACGATCAGCAGGGTCCGCCGGCCCGCGCGCGCCATCGCGTGGAGCGCGCGCTCGATCGCGACCAGCAGCTGCGCCTTGGTCATGCCGTCGGATTCGACCTCGAGGCCGCCCGCGACGATCCGCAAGAGATCGTCACCCTCGATCTGGGTCGAGACGATCTTGACGATATGGAGCCGCTCGCGATCGACCGTCGCCATCAGATGGCCGACCAGGGTCGTCTTGCCCGCGCCGACATCGCCGGTGATGACGATGAAGCCTTCGCCCTGGGCAAGGCCATAGCCGAGATAGGCCATCGCCTTGCGGTGCGTGGCGGTATCGAACCAGAAACGCGGATCAGGCGTCAGCTGGAACGGCCGTCCGCTCAGTCCGTAATGGTCGTCGTACATCGTCACCGTCCTCGTGCCGGCCTGGGCCGGCCAGGTTTCAGAATTGATAGCGCATTCCGAGCTCGGCCGAGCCCGAAACCTGATCGTCCGAACCCTTCTGGCTGAACTGATAGATCCCAAGGGAGGCCGTCGTCCCGATCCGTCCGAAATTATGGTAATAGAGACCGGTGGCGCCGGTGCTGAGAACAGCCGGCGCGCCCGAAATCCCACTCTTGTAGTAGTTGGCGAAGATATCGCCGGTAATACCTGAATTACGGTCTATTTTTGCCGACACGAAGCCAGTGCCATAGATGCTCTCGTCCGTCAGGCCATCAGTCACGAAGCCGGGGCCGCCGGGCGAGGAGAAGAGACGGTTGGCATAGCCGGCGCCGACACCGAAGGTGAGCGGGCCGCGATTGGCGGTGACTACCGCATCGACGCCCCGCGCCCGATAGGCCGAGGTCGAGATCGACTGGAACACGCCGTTGAGGCAGCCGCCCGCGGCACTGCTCGACGCGCCATAGGTGCAGCCGGTGAATTGCTGGCCGAACGCATCGCGCTGGGTGATGAAGCTGGTCGGCAGGCTGGCGATGCCGTCGCGCAGCTGGCGCCCGAAGGTTTCGACGCTGTCGTACACGCCGATCTGAACGCCGACCGACCTGGACGCCGCATAGCTGAGCGAGCCGGTATAGCTGATGCCGCCATAGCGCTTGCCGACCCGGGCCTGCAAAGTGGTGCGCGGTGACGGGCGCCAGACGACGCCGCCTTCGTAGATGAACCCGTCTGTCTCATAGGCGATGCGGCGCGGCGAGCTCGGATCGGTCTTGAAACGCCCCCTGCTGTCGACGACCGGGTTGCCGCCGGCGAGCAGGGCGTCCTTCTGGCTGACCGTGATCTTCTCGTAACCGCCGCCGGCGGTGAGCGCGAGCGTGCCGGTCACCGGCAGGACGACATCGCCCCGGGCATATTTGCCCTCATAACGCTGCGAGAGCTGGCTCGCGTTCTCGCGCTCATAGGCGCCGCTCACCGTGATGCCGACCGGCAGGACCCTGCCCGCCTTCACCCCCGCCGTCGCCTGAACGACATGGCTGGTGGAATGATCGAACCTGTCGAGCGGCGGACCGCCCGGCGCAACGCCGGTCGCGCCAGGCGATTCGACCTTGGTATAGCCGAAGCGATAGCTCGCGCCGACACTGACCGGGCCGACATGCGACGAGAGGGTCGGGCCGGCATAAGCCGCATAGACCTGCGAGATATTGTCGACATTGCCGGCGAGGACGCCGGGCGCCGCGCCACGGATATCCGAGCGCGTCCGGGTTGCCAGCGCGCCGCCTTCCATGGTGAAGGCGGGCACGACCTGCACCGCGGCGCGCGCGAGGCCGCTATGGACGTCATCGTCGCCGACCTTCTTGTCCCAGGAGATACGGCGCTCATAGCGATAGCTGATCTGGAACTGGGTCTGCCTGGTCTGGATCGAGGCATCGACCCCGGCCGCGACCGTCGAATAGGTCAGCACATCTCCGGTCTGCAGATCGGAGGTCAGCACCTGGCCGATCTCGATATAGGGCGCGATCGACTTGTGACGCGCATGATCGGCCGCCGAGGCGGGCGAAGCGAAAAGCAGTGCGGCGATGCCTGCGCCGATGAGCGCGCGCATCATGCCGCGTCCTCCTGACCGTAATAGCCGCCGAAGCGGCGCCCCCCCGGCGCGAACGACACTGCATTCAGCACCAACTGAATATGATCGCAGCCTTCAAGCAACGCGACGGCTTCGCGCAGATCCCCCTCGGTAGTACGGTCAGCGCGGACCACGAGCATCACCTGCCCGGCATGATTGGCCAGCACCGAGGCCGGCGTGGCAGCGAGGGCGGGTGGCGAATCGAAGATCAGCAGGCGCTTCGGATCAGCCGCGAGCAGCGCCGCGATTACCTCACCCGTGCGACGGCTCGCGACCAGCTCTGTATCATTGTTCGATTTGGTACCGGCCGGGAGCAGGCTGAGCTGCGGGATATCGGTCGCGACCACACAGGCCTCGATATCCATATGGGGATCAGCCAGCGCGTCGAGCAGGCCTGGGCCGTCGTTGAGGCCAAGGCGTTTCATCACATCGGGCTTGGCGAAATCGGCATCGATCAGCAGCACCTCGACGTCGCGCTCAGCCGCCATCGCGATGGCGAGGTTGACCGCGCAATAGGTCTTGCCGTCATTCGGCCTGGCCGAGCAGACCAGCACGGTGCGTGAGCGATCGCCGTCCTGCTTCTTCACCACACGCGCGGTCTGGAGCAGCTGGCGCTTCACCTGGCGGAATTCCTCGACCAGCGCGCTGATCGGCGCACCCGGCACGAGCAGGCCCTTTTCGGCAAGCATCGCGCGATCGATCGGGACCGCCGCTCCGGCCGGACGGGCGGCTCGGGCAGGCGGGCGGGGCGCCTCGATGACAGGCTCGAGAACTGGCTGCGGCGCGGTCGCGGGCGCAGGCGGCTCGGGGGCTTGCTGGGCGGGGGCTTGCTGGGCGGGGGCAGCCCGCTCCTGTGGCTGGAGCGGCGGGGGCGCGAGATCATAGAGCTGCGCTGCGCGTTCGAGCAGCGAGCCTTTCATCTTGCGGGGCGTCATGTCGGTCATACGGCGAGACCCCGCTGGAGCATCTCGACGCCGAGCAACGCGACATAGGCGACAGCGAGTGCCCCTGCCCCGCCGCCGAAATACGCGAGCTTGCGGCGGCGCGACGCGATCTGCGCGCGGGTCACCATCTCGCCGATCGATCCGATCACCGGCATGCCGGTAGCGCGCTCGAGCCGGCTGGCGGTCGCGAAGGTGGTCTGGAGCTGGCCCATGGCGAAGGCGGCGCCGATGCCGCTGACGATCGCGGCAAGCAGCACGCCGGTCAGCAGCAGCGGGCGGTTGGGTGCGGTCGGCACGCGCGGCGCAGTCGGCGGATCGATCACGCTGAACTTGATCGAATCGGTCTGGGTCTGGGCCTGGCCGCGCAGCTTGATCGCCTCGCGCTCAGCCAGCAGCTTGGCATATTGGTCCTTCAGGACCTGATAGTCGTTCTCGATCTGCGACTGTTCGGCCGCGACCGCCGGATCGCCGGCGAGCTTGGCGTTGAGGGTGTCGAGATCGCGCTGGAGCTGAGTCTTGCGCATCGTGAGCGAGGCGACGGTCGCCTGCTTGTCCGCCTGCATCGACTTGAGCGACAGATAGAGCGGGTTGTTCGCACCGCCACCCGCGCTGACCGGCTCGCTGCGGGCGGCGGCCTGCGCCGACGCGAGCTGGCTCTTGAGCGCGATCACGTCAGGGTGATTGTCGGTGAAACCGCGCGACCGGGCCTCGGCAAGCTGGCCCTGGATCGCCGCGAGCCGTGCCCGGGCCGGGCCGACGCCGCTGGTACCGCCGCCCGCCACCATCGCGGGCGTGCCGGCGAGCTGGCCGTTGAGCGCGGCGACGCTCGACTGCGCGGCGGCGAGATCGCTGTCGATCTGCGACATCTGGGTGCGGACCGCACCCATCCGGTCGGTCAGCGAGCCGCTGCCGGGCAGCGAACCAAGATAGCGATTCTGGAAATCGGTGCGCTTCGCTTCGGCCTCCTGCAGCTGCTTTTGGCGTGCCTGGAGCTGTGAATCGAGGAAGCTGAGCGACTGGGTGGTCTCGACACGATTGCCGGCGAGATTCTGCTCGACGAAAATATCGATCAGCTTCTGGACGACCTGACGCGCCACCTTGGGGCTCGATCCGGTCACCACGATCTCGAACAGATTGTCCTGCTGGGCGGTGATCTTGATCGCCTTTTGCAGGCCCGCCACCCGATCGGCGACATCGGCCGCGCCCGAGACGCTGTTGGCAAGATCAGTACCGCGCACGACCTTTTCCAGATTCACCGCCGAGGTGAGCGTCTGGCGGATCGTGTCGATATCCTTTTGCTGGTCGGCGGGGCTGATGCCGACCGCATTGGGCAGGATCGTCTGCCGCTGGACAAAGACCCGGGCGCGCGATTCATAACTGTTCGGGATTTGCGAGACGAACAGCCACCCGACGATCGCGATCGCCCAAGCGACCGCGAGCGCAAGCCAGCGCCGCGTCCAGATCGCGTGGATCGCGACCCTGATCTCATCATAAAGGCCGTTCATCCCCCCGGCGCCCCCTAGAACATGCTCTCGGGGATGATGATCACGTCACCGGGCTCGAGCCGGACGTTCGCCCTGGAATCGCCGTTCTTGAGCAGGCTCGAGAGCTTGATGTTATATTCGACCTGCTTGCCGGTGGTGCGATCATAGCGAACCAGCTTCGCGCGGTTGCCCGCGGCATATTCGGAAAGCCCGCCCACCGCGATCATCGCGTCGAGCAGCGTCATGTTGGCGCGGTACGGGATCGAGGCCGGCTTTTCGGTCGCGCCGACGATGCGGACCTGCTGGCTGAAGGTGCCCGAGAAATTCTCGACGATCACCGAGACGATCGGATCCTTGATATACTCGCCGAGCGCGATCTTCATGTCGTCGGCGAGCATCGCGGGCGTCTTGCCGACCGCTGGCATGTCGCTGATCAGCGGTGTGGTGATCCGGCCGTCGGGGCGCACCTGCACCTTTGCCGAGAGCTCGGGGTTGCGCCACACGAAGATGTTGAGCTGGTCGAGGGGGCCGATGATATATTCTTCGCCGGGCTTTTCCTGGCTGGCGACGAAAGCTGCCGGCGGCAGCTCAGAACGGCCACCGGTTGCGCAGCCATTAAGTATGATTGCGCTGCTGGCCAACAGCGTCAACTTATTGAATCCACCCTTAAACCGCATGCAACTTCCTCCAGTCGCGAACGGCCCGCCGGTGACGTCCCCCCGGCAAGTTTCGCGACAATAGGGCCAGCTATGCGGTTGGGGGGGTTAAGATAGCGTTAGGACTATCCGGCCGAACCGGCCAGGATCTCGGCCGGGAGCGGGTGCCCGAGGAAGCCGCCGGGGCTTGCCGACAGGCCGTACGCCCCGGCCATGAAGATGGCGACAATGTCTCCGGGATGGGCGACAGGAAGGGTGACGCGATCGGCGAGGCGGTCGAGCGGCGTACAGAGGCAACCGACGACGCTGACGGTCTCGGTTTCCGCACCCCTTGCGGCAGTTGCGACGGCGACGGGGTAATTGCGCTTCACCACCGTGCCGAAATTGCCCGACGCGGCGAGCTGGTGATGCAGCCCGCCATCGACGATGAGAAAGGTCTCGCCCCGGCTTTCCTTCCGGTCGATCACCCGGGTGAGATAGACGCCGGCCTCACCGACCAGCCAGCGGCCGAGTTCGATAGCGAAGAGCGAACCCTTCAGCGCGCCGGACAATGACGTCATGGCGTCACCCAGCGCGGCGCCGATGGTTTCTACATCGAGCGGCACCTCGCCCGGGAAATAGGGAATGCCGAAGCCACCGCCGAGATTGACCAGCGGCGGTGTGGCGCCGACCTCCTCCGCCAGACGCCCAGCCAGTGCGAGCGTTTCGGCCTGAGTCTCGATGATCGCGCCGGCGTCGAGCGCTTGCGATCCCGCGAAGATGTGGAAGCCTCGCCAATCGGCACCGGCAGCGATGACGCGCCTGGCCAGCGCCGCGGCACGATCGGCGTCCACCCCAAAAGGTGAGGCCCTGCCCCCCATGCGCATGCCCGATCCGCGCAGCTCGATCTCGGGATTGACCCGCACCGCGAGCCGAGGCGTGACGCCAAGCCGCTCCGCCGCCAGCAGCGCGCGGCTGGCCTCGCGCTCGGATTCGAGGTTGAGCGTTACCCCTGCAGAGATGGCCGCTTCGAGTTCGTCATCGCGCTTGCCTGGCCCGGCAAAGCTGATCGCAGCGCCCGGCTTCGTTGCCAGCGCAAGCGCCATCTCGCCTTTCGACGCGATATCAAGGCCGTCGACCTGCGCCGCGATAGCGGCGATCAGGGGCGCGAACGGATTGGCCTTGATGGCGTAGTGCAGATCGAGCCCGACCGGCATCGCCTTCCGGAACCGGGCAATCCGCTGCTCAACCATGCCGAAATCGTAAACGAATAACGGCGTGTCACCGGCCACCGTCACCCATTCTTGTGCGCTTTTTCCAGCGATTACCAGCTGATCCTCATTACGAAACTCAGCCGGTATCGCGCCCATTGGCTTCATGACGTCATCTCCGCCTTCAAGGCCGCGCGATCGAGTTTGCCATTGGCGTTTCTCGGCAGTTCCGTTCGCCACGCATAACGGGTCGGCTGCATGAAGCTCGGCAAATCGCGCCTCAGCCGCTCGCGCAACCGTGTCTCGGCTTCCGTCGCTTCGCCGGTCGCCCGGGCGACCACAAGGATCGCCTGGCCCAGCCGCGCATCAGCGACGCCGATCGCCACGGCTTCCGCCGCCTCGCCGCCGGCCAGCACCGCTTCCTCGATCTCGGTCGGGCTGATCCGGTTGCCGGCGCTCTTGATCATCTCGTCGTCCCGCCCGACGAAGCGGAACAACCCATCCTCGCCCTCGACCACCGTGTCACCCGACCATACGGCCATGCCGCCATGAGACGACCAGGCAGGCGCAGGCCGGAAGCGCTGCGCCGTCCGCTCCTCATCCCGCCAATAGCCGTGCGCCACCAGCGGCCCGGCATGGACCAGTTCGCCGGGCTCGCCGGGTGCCGCCCGCGACCCGTCGGCGCGGACTGCCATCACCTCGGCAAAGGGGATCGCGCGGCCGATCGACTCGGGATGGGCATCGACCAGCGCGGGGGCGAGATAGGTGGAGCGGAACGCCTCGGTCAGCCCGTACATCGGATAGAGGTCAGCCGAAGGAAAACGGCCGCGCAACGCCCTGATCATGGCCGGGGTCAGCGCACCGCCCGAATTGGTCAGCCGCCTGAGGCGCGCGGCGGTCTCGGCCGGCCAGTCGGCCTCGAGCAGCTGTACCCAGAGCGGCGGCACCCCGGCAAGGGTCGTCGCCTCGACCCGGTCGACTGCCTTTACGACGTCACGCGCGGTGAGATAATCGAGCGGCGCCACGCTCGCCCCCGCCGCCCAGGTCGAAAAAAGCTGGTTCTGGCCATAATCGAAACTGAGCGGCAGCACGCCGAGCACGCGGTCCGCAGGCCTGAGCTTCAGATAATGCGCAACCGAGATCGCGCCGAGCCACAGGTTCGCATGGGACAGCATCACACCCTTGGGCCGTCCGGTTGACCCCGAAGTGTAGAGGATCGCCGCCAATGTATCGGGATCGGCCGACGATGGCGGCACGACGTCGCCTTGGAAGGTAATCTCGCCCTCGAGCACCGATCGACAGCCCCCAGGCACGTCGCCAGCTTCGAGCGAGGCGATCCGCGCCTCCTGCGTCACCAGCAGCGCTGCGCCGCTGTCAGCGAGGATATGCGCCACCTGGGTTCGCTTGAGTACCGGGTTGATCGGTACATGGATCAGCCCGGCGCGCGGCGCCGCCATCGGCAACACACAGGCAAGCCGGGTCTTGGGCAGCCAGCTGGCGACCCGTGCGCCAGGCTCCAGCCCTCGCGCCATGAGCCACGCCGCTACGGCACCTGTGAGCTTTTCGAGGCCGGCGAAATCAAGCGCACCGGCCCGATCGAGCAGCGCCACATCGGCCGGTGCGCCGCGCATCGGCAAGGCGTCGATCGGATGGGGAACAGGGTCCAGCGGAATCATGCCCCTTGATACGCATCGGAGACGCGCTGTGAAGGGCGGCTATCGACGAGTTTACTCGTAGAACGCCCCCGCGCGCAGCAGATCGGCGGCGTGACGCCATGGATCGGGCTCGGCCGGCACGGTTGAATCGGCCACCCATGCCGCCATCGCCTCCAGAAAGCTGCCGAGATTGGCACTTTCCCAGGCAAGCGCGCCTTCGGCGAACTCAGACCGCATCGCCGCCAGAAACGCCAGAAAGCTGGCCTGGTCCTTCACCCCATCCACATCCATTGCTTCCCCGCTCCCCATTCGACGCACGCCCCATCCAGTGGATGTTTCAGGCCAATCGACGACGATAATGTTACAGAGGGCGTTGATTTTCCGTTTTCCGGAGAAGCTCCGCGGAGAGCGGCCATTGCCCGCCCTTGGCATCACCCCGCCCATTCTCTAACGGAACGAACATAACGGCATCTACTGGGGTCCGCGGTGCTTCCTGACGATATCAACGAAATCGACGCGACTGTTCGTGCGGTTCTCCGGGACGTGCTCGGGCTGAGTCAGGCCCGGGTCGATGCTTTTCGTAGCGAGACGCCCTTGTTCGGCGGGCTGGCCGAGCTCGATTCGATGGCCGTTGCCGGCATGCTCACCGAGCTCGAAGAGCGGCTGGGCATCCTCATCGAAGATGATGAAGTCGATGGCGAGATGCTCGAGACCTTCGGCGCACTGGTCCGCTTCGCTGCAGCGAAAGCCAATCGATGAGAGTCCCCAGGTGATCGACCATTATGACTGGGCCGGCGGGCGCGAAGCGATGCTTCGTTTCGGACCCGCTACCGGCCCGGTCGTGATCGCGGCGATGCCGCTGTTCGAGGAAGCCAATCGTACCCGTGCCTTCATCGTCTCGATCCTGCGTATGCTCGCGGGACATGGCATCGCCACCGCGCTGCCTGATCTTCCGGGCACCGGGGAAAGTCTCACAGAGACTGAATATGCCAGCATAAAGAACTGGAATAAGGCTTTTTCATCCGCGGTTGAATTCCTGAAGCCGGAAAGTCGTCCAGTCCATGCCATCGCGGTTCGCGGCGGTGCGCTGATCGATTCGACTGCGCCACTTGCCTCACGCTGGCATTTCGCTCCGGTCGCGGGCGAAGCCCTGGTTCGCGACATGCTGCGGGCCCGCATGGCGGCAGCGATGGAAAGCGGCGAGACGATCGGCGCAGAGACGATCGCCCCACCGGGCCCGCCGATCGAACTCGCCGGCAACCGGCTCAGCCGCGCGCTGCTGGCGGAACTCGAGCACAGCGTGCCCTCGAACGAGCCGCCGCTCCGCACCGTGCGCCTCGACACCGATACCCTGCCCGCCGACCGCCACCTCGCCGGCGCACCATTGTGGCGGCGGAGCGAGCCCGGCAACGATCCCGACCTAGCCCGCCTGCTCGCTGACGACATCGCCGTCTGGATCGCCACCTGCGCCGCCTGATCACCTTTCCCTGCGCCGGCGACATGCTGACCGGCACGCTCGACACGAGCGACAGAAGCACCGGCTTGCTGATCGTCTCTGGCGGCAACGAGGTGCGGATGGGAGCGCATCGCGGCATGGCATCACTCGCAGCGCGGCTCGCCGCGACGGGCACGCCGGTATTCCGCTACGACCGGCGCGGGATCGGCGACTCGTCTGGCGAGAATCGCGGCTTTCTCGAATCCGCGCCGGACATCGCCGCCGCCGCCGCGACCTTCGCTGCCGAGACCGGGATCAGGCGGATGGTTGCGTTCGGCAATTGCGACGCCGCCACTGCGCTCGCGCTCTTTCATGGCGTCGCGGGGATCGACGCGCTTGTCCTCGCCAACCCCTGGGTGGTGGCGAGCGGCGGCGACCTGCCGCCTGCCGCCGCCATCCGTGCGCGTTACGCCGAGCGCCTGCGTGACCCGCGCACTTTGGCCAGACTGGTACGCGGAGGCGTAAATCTTCGCAAAGTATCCAGTGGTTTATCGAAGATATTTTCAAGAAAATCTGAGGCGGATGCAGCCCTGACAAAGCGCTTCATCGAAGCACTGGACGGCAGTTCGACGCCCACCAGCATCATCCTCGCCAGCCGCGACGCCACTGCGCTTGCCTTCATGGACGCGGTCAAAGCGGTGAAAATCCACGCCGTGATCCACACGCTCGACACGGCCTCGCACAGCTTCGCCCGGGAAGCGGATCAGGCCGCGCTCGAATCGATTATCCGCGGCGTGCTCGCCTGAGAGCCTATTCGGCCGCCTCGGCTACCTCGAAATCAGCCTCGGCGAGGAAGCGTTCCGCATCGAGCGCGGCCATGCAGCCGGTCCCGGCAGCCGTCACGGCCTGGCGGTAGACCTTGTCCATGACGTCACCGCAGGCGAAGACGCCGGGCACGCTGGTGCGCGTCGAGCCGGTCTCGACCTTGATATAATGATCCGAATCGAGTTCGAGATGGCCCCGGAACAACTCGGTCGCCGGGTGATGCCCGATCGCGACAAAGCCGCCCTCGACATCGAGCCGCGACTTTTCGCCCGTCACGGTATCGACCAGGTCGAGCGCGACGAGACCGGCGGTGCCGCCGCCATCGACAAAGGTCTCGACTTCCTTGTTCCACAGGACCTTGATGTTCTTGTGCGCGAACAGCCGGTCCTGGAGGATCTTCTCGGCACGAAACGAATCGCGGCGGTGGATCAGGGTGACGTCCTGGCTATGGTTGGTCAGGTAGAGCGCTTCCTCGACCGCGGTGTTGCCGCCGCCGATCACCGCGATCTTCTTGCCCCGGAAGAAGAAGCCGTCACAGGTCGCGCAGGCGCTGACGCCCTTTCCTTTCAGGTTCTCCTCGCTGTCGAGCCCAAGCCATTTCGCCTGCGCCCCGGTCGCGATGACGAGCACTTCGCCTTCATAGACGTCGCCACCATCTCCGATAAGGCGGAACGGGCGCTTGGTCAGGTCTACCTCGACGATCGTGTCCCACATCATCCGCGTGCCGACATGTTCGGCCTGGGCCTGCATCTGCTCCATCAGCCATGGGCCCTGGATCACATCCTTGAACCCGGGATAATTCTCGACATCAGTCGTGGTCATCAGCTGGCCGCCGGGCTGGATGCCCTGGACGACGATCGGCGCCATCCCGGCGCGCGCACCATAGATGGCGGCGGAGAGGCCGGCCGGGCCTGAGCCGAGAATGAGCATGCGGGTCTTATGGGTGGTCATGGATTCGTCCGTGGTGAAGCAGCGCATCTAGAGGCGATGGCGTGTGACTGGCAACATGGCGCCTGGGAACCAGTATTTGAATTAGCCCGGCCGCGCAGTTTTGCTTTCAGGCCTTCAACCGCGCGGCGTGCCAGGCGACATGATCGGCCATGAAAGTCGAGATGAAATAATAGCTGTGATCATAGCCCGGCTGCATGCGGAGCGTCAGTTCGATGCCGGTTTCGGCACAAGCTTCCCGTAGCAGCTCAGGCTTTAGCTGTTCCGTCAGGAAGGTGTCCGCCAAACCCTGATCGACCAGGATATCCGATACATGAGCACCATCCGCGATCAACGCACAGGCATCATAGGCGCGCCAGGCCAATCGATCGGCCCCGAGATAGCCGGTCAGCGCCCTCTCGCCCCATGGGCAGTTCAGCGGCGACACGATCGGCGCGAAGGCCGAGACGCTACGATAGCGCCCGGCGTTTCGGAGCGCGATCGTCAGCGCGCCGTGACCGCCCATCGAATGGCCGGTGATCCCTTGCCGCGTAAGGTCCGCCATCGGGAATTCTGCGGCGATCAGCGCGGGCAGCTCGTCTTCGATGTACGATCTCATCCGGAAATTGCCGGACCATGGTTCCTCGGTCGCATCGACATAGAAACCCGCGCCCTTGCCGAAATCATAGCCCTCATCGTCGGGCACAGCGTCGCCACGCGGGCTGGTGTCCGGGGCGATGAAGATCACGCCGTGCTCGGCACAGGCGGCACGATACTCGCCCTTCTCGGTGACATTGGCATGGGTGCAGGTGAGGCCCGAAAGATACCAGAGCACCGGCAGAACCGTACCCTCGGCATGATCGGGCACGAATATTGAGAAGATCATGTCCGTCCCGGTCTCGACCGAGGCGTGGCGGTAGACTCCCTGCACCCCGCCATGCGCCTTGTTGGTCGAGACCGTCGCGAAACTCATGGTCAGGCGGGCATGCGGTGCAGCGCGCATAGCTTGTTGCCGTCGGGATCGCGCAGATAGGCGAGGTAGAGGGCTCCCATTGCGCCGGTGCGGACGCCCGGCGCGTCCTCGATCGGAGTGCCGCCATTCTCGGCGCCTGCTTTGTGCCAGGCATCGGCCTGTTCGGGGCTGCTCATTGCGAAGCCGATCGTGCCGCCATTGGCGTGGCAGGCGGGCTCGCCGTTGATCGGCGGGGTCACCAGGAAGATGCCGCCATTGTGCATATAGATCAGCCGGCCCTTCTCATCCGTGATGCCCGGCTTGCCGCCGACCGCACCGAACAGCGCGTCGTAAAAGACCTTCGAACGGGCAATGTCGTTGCTGCCCACCATCATGTGACTGTACATATCTGTCTCCCCTTATGTGGTTCAGTAGACGACGACTGAGCGGATGCTCTCGCCGGCATGCATCAGGTCGAAACCCTTGTTGATCTCCTCGAGGCTCAGGACATGGGTGATCATCGGGTCGATCTCGATCTTGCCGTTCATGTACCAGTCGACGATCTTCGGGACATCGGTCCGGCCGCGCGCCCCGCCGAACGCGGTGCCGCGCCAGTTGCGGCCGGTAACGAGCTGGAATGGCCGGGTCGCGATCTCCTTGCCGGCTTCAGCTACGCCGATGATGATGCTGGTTCCCCAGCCGCGATGACAAGCTTCGAGTGCCTGGCGCATCACGGTCGTGTTGCCGGTGCAATCAAAGGTGTAATCGGCACCGCCATCGGTGAGCGCGACGAGGTGGGCGACGATATCGTCCACATCCTTCGGGTTGACGAAGTGGGTCATGCCGAAGCGCTTGCCCCATTCCTCGCGGGCCGGATTGATGTCGACGCCGATGATCATGCCGGCGCCCGCCATGCGCGCGCCCTGGAGCACGTTGAGCCCTATCCCGCCCAGACCGAAGACAATGACATTGTCGCCCGGCCGCACCTTGGCGGTGTTGACCACCGCGCCGACCCCGGTGGTGACGCCGCAGCCAATATAGCAGCTGGTCTGGAATGGCGCGTCCTCACGGATCTTCGCGACCGCGATCTCGGGCAGGACGGTGAAGTTCGAAAAGGTCGAGCAGCCCATATAGTGATAGATCGGCTGGCCCTTGTAGCTGAACCGGGTGGTGCCGTCGGGCATCAGCCCCTTGCCCTGGGTCGCACGGATCGCGGTGCAGAGATTGGTCTTGCCGCTGAGGCACGATTTACACTGGCGACATTCGGGCGTGTAGAGCGGGATGACATGGTCGCCCGGTTTTACCGAGGTGACCCCTGCCCCTACTTCGCGGACGATCCCGGCGCCTTCATGGCCGAGGATCGAGGGAAACAGCCCTTCCGAATCGAGCCCGTCGAGCGTGTAGGCATCGGTGTGGCAGATGCCCGTCGCCATGATTTCGACCAGCACCTCGCCCGCCTTTGGCCCTTCGAGATCAAGCTCGACGATCTCAAGTGGCTTCTTCGCCTCGAATGCCACTGCCGCGCGTGTCTTCATCGCCGTCTCTCCCTGTGGCTCGGCTATGCAGCAATGCCGCGATGCGCGCCCATATCAAGTACGACGTGCCGATAACAAAATGGGAAGGATGCGAAAGCCCCAACCGTGCAGGCTGGGAAAATCAGGCGGCTCGGAAGCCTTCGCGGACGCGCTACCGAATTTGGTAGCGGAGGAGGGACTTGAACCCCCGACCCCAGGATTATGATTCCCGTGCTCTAACCAGCTGAGCTACTCCGCCACATGAAGGGGCGCTTTCACCGCGAGGCGCGGGCTATAGAAACGGTGTGGCAGGCGGTCAAGCGAACATATGCCGCGAGAGCGGCGCCCATGGGCCGCCGCGATACCACCAGCTCGCCAGACCAGCGATCGCGATCGGGCGCGGGGTGAAATCGGCCTGCAATCGCTGCATCAGGGCTTTCGCCTCCTGCGGCGACACCTTGTTCTGGATGGTGACATGCGGCCGCCATCCGGCCGAGTCCTGCGGCATCAGCATCGGCGCGAAGGCGTCGACAAGGCGATCGCGGATATCGACAAGGCCGGCGCTTTCAATTCGAAACGCCGTTCCGCTCCCAAGCGACATCAGCCCCGCGACGCGTGCGAGCGGAGCCCTCACGCCGCGCGTCTCGCCGGCGAGGCGGCGCTTCAGCTCGTCCTCGAGCGACGGCGCAAGGTGATGGAACATCGTCAGATGCGCCGGCAACTGATTGCGTTCGGTCGGATAATGAGCGCGGCGAAGGCCATCGAACCAGGCGGTATCGGCCTTGCCGAACAAGGCCGTCACGATGATCGGGACTTGGGCGTGGTCGCTCAAATCTCGAGCTGGCTGCCGAGTTCGACCACGCGGTTGGTCGGCAGGCGGAAGAATTCCATCGCGCTTTCCGCGTTACGGAGCATCCAGGCGAACAATTTTTCGCGCCAGATCATCATGCCCGGGTTGGTTGAGGAGAGCAGGGTCTGGCGCGCGAGGAAGAAGCTCGTGTCCATCATCCGGAAGTCGGCGCCGCATTGATGCACCTTGGCGAGTGCCGCCGGCACATCAGGTTCCTCGATGAAACCATAGCGCAGGATCATGCGGTGGAAGCCGTGGTCCAGATCCTCGAGCGTGATCCGCCCCGCCTCGGGCAGATAGGGCTCGTCCATGATCTTCACCGTCAGCAGGATGATCCGCTCATGGAGCACCTTGTTGTGCTTGAGGTTGTGGAGCAGCGCATGCGGCACGCCCTCTGGCGAGGAGGTCATGAACACGGCGGTGCCGGGCACGCGCGTGGCCGAGGTTGCGGCTGACTGGATGAACACCTTGATCGGCATCGCCGCCTCGCGCATCCGATCGATCATGAGCTGGCGGCCCTTCGACCAGGTCGTCAGCATCGTGAACATGATCAGGCCGATCAGCAGCGGGAACCAGCCGCCCGAGGGCACCTTGGTCATGTTCGCGGCGAAATAGGCCCCGTCGACCAGGAAGAAGACGGCGAGCAACGGAATCGCGAGATATTTCGGCCAGTGCCACAGCCGGAAGAACACCACTGACAGCAGGCATGTATCGATCAGCATCGCGCCCGTCACAGCAATGCCATAGGCCGAGGTGAGATTGGACGAGGTGCGGAAGAACATCACCAGCAGCAGCACCATCACCAGCAGCGCCCAGTTGACGAGGGGGATGTAGATCTGCCCTGCCGTCGCCGCGCTGGTATGCTCGATCCTGAGCCGCGGCATGAAGCCGAGCTGGATCGCCTGCTGCGTCACCGAAAAGGCGCCGGAGATCACTGCCTGGCTGGCGATCACCGCGGCTGCGGTCGCGAGCCCGACGAGCGGGAGGCGAAGCGCGTGCGGTGCCAGCATATAGAATGGGCTTTCCAGCGCCGGATGGCCGAGGCGGAACAGCAAGGCGCCTTGGCCCATATAGTTCATCATCAGCGCCGGGAGGACGAAGAACAGCCAGGAGACGCGAATCGGGTTGCGGCCGAAATGCCCCATATCGGCGTAGAGCGCCTCGGCACCGGTCACCGCCAGCACGACCGATCCAAGCGCAAGGAAAGCGCGGACCGGGTCCATTGCGAAGAACTCGAACGCATAATGCGGCGAGAAGGCGAAGAGGATATGCGGGGTCTGCAGGATACTGAGCAGACCGAGCGTCGCGATCACCGCGAAATAGGTGAGCATGATCGGGCCGAAGAACAGGCCGACTCGCGATGTGCCGCTGCGCTGGATCAGGAACAGGCCGATGATGATGACGATCGCGATCGGCATAACCAGCTCCCCGAACGCAGGCGCCGCCACCGCCAGGCCCTCGACCGCCGACAGGACCGACACCGCAGGCGTAATCATGCTGTCGCCATAGAAGAGCGCGCAGGCGAACACACCGAGCAGGATGATGCCGTTCGACCAGCGCCGCGTCTTCGTCTTGCCCGAGATCAGGGCGAGCAGCGCGAGGCTGCCGCCCTCACCCTTGTTGTCGGCGCGCATGATGATCGTGACATATTTCAGCGTCACGACGATCATCATCGACCAGAACATCAGGCTGGTGACGCCCATGATATGGGCCGAATCGAGCGCGAGCTTGTGGTGGCCGGCAAAGGTCTCACGAAAGGCGTAGAGCGGGCTGGTCCCGATATCGCCGAACACGACTCCGATCGCGCCAAGCGCAAGCTTGACGAGGCCATCCTTGTGATGATGAGGGCCGGATACCGGCTCGGCAGGCGCGGATTCGTCCGCGCAGGGTGCATCGGTGTTCACTGGCGGAGCAATCTTGCCCGGTTTTCAGCTGAAAATGTCATGAGTGAACCGAAGCGCGCCCCTGCGTTCGAAGAGGCGGCGCAGTAGCACGCGCCCCTTGCGCCCGCAACGCCGCATCGGCGGTGGATCAGGGGCACCTCAGCTCTCCGTCGCAAGCGTGCGAATCGTGAACTGAGTCACGAGCCGGTGGACCCCCGGCAGCGCGGACAGGACCTCGCGATGGATGCGCTCATAGCTGTCGTCCTCACGAACCAGGACCTTGAGCAGATAGTCCGATTCGCCGCTCATGAGATGCGCCTCGGTCACCTGAACAGTGCGGTCCAGCGCCTGCTCAAAGGCCATCATCGTCGCCTGGCGTTGATCGGTGAGGGTCACCGAGACGAACACGGTCGAGGGATTCCCGCGCGCCGCGTGCGAGAGACGTGCGCGATAGCCGAGGATCAGCGCCTGTTGCTCAAGCAGCTTTACCCGCCGGTGCGCAGCCGAGGGCGACAGGCCGACCCGCGCGCCGAGCTCTTCGCTGGTGATGCCCGAATCCTGGCCAAGCTGCGCGATGATCTTGCGATCGATATTGTCCATGTTGGATATCATTGCGTCCGCGGGGATATCAGCGCAATCCCATCGCGATTCAAGGCTCGCGCGCCTCGACTTTGCAAACACTTCCCGACCACCCTGCGGTATATTCACCGGAACAACAGGAGAAGATTCATGCGCATCGGTGTCCCCAGGGAAATCAAGAATAACGAGTTTCGCGTGGGGCTCACGCCCCCTTCGGTTTCCGACATCGTCGCCGCCGGCCATGAAGTGTTCGTCGAGACCGGCGCAGGGCTCGGCATCGACTTCGAAGACCGGGACTATGTGAAGGCGGGGGCGACGATCCTGCCCGATGCCGCCAGCGTGTTCGCCAGCACCGACATGATCGTGAAGGTGAAGGAGCCGCAGCCCGGCGAGGTCGCGATGCTTGAGCCGCGTCATCTGCTCTTCACCTATCTCCACCTCGCTGCGGACAAGCCGCAGGCCGAGGGCCTGATCAAGTCGGGCGCGACCTGCATCGCCTATGAAACGGTAACGGCGAACGACCGTTCCCTTCCACTGCTCAGGCCGATGTCCGAGGTGGCGGGGCGCATGTCGATCCAGGTCGGCGCGCACTATCTCGAAAAGGAGCAGGGCGGACGGGGCGTGCTGCTCGGCGGCGTGCCGGGTGTGGCGCCGGCGCGGGTTGCGATCCTCGGCGGCGGCGTCTCGGGGGTCAACGCGGCGCAGATGGCGGTCGGCATGCGCGCGGACGTGACGATCTACGATATCTCCAACGCCCGGCTGGCCGAGCTCGACATGTTTTTCGGGAGCCAGATCAAGACTGCCTATGCCTCCAAGGCGGCGATCGCGGCGGCGGTGAAGAACGCGCATCTGGTGATCGGCGCGGTGCTGGTGCCGGGCGCCGCGGCGCCCAAGCTGGTCACGCGCGAGATGCTCAAGACGATGAAGCGCGGATCGGTGCTGGTCGACATCGCGATCGATCAGGGCGGCTGCTTCGAGACGAGCCATGCGACGACGCATGAGAACCCGGTGTTCGAGGTCGATGGGGTGATCCATTACTGCGTCGCCAACATGCCGGGGGCTGTCGCACGCACCTCCGCCTTTGCGCTCAACAACGCGACCCTGCCCTTCGTGATCAAGCTCGCGACGCTGGGCGCCGAGGCGGCGATGAAGGCCGATCCGCATCTTGCCAATGGGCTCAACGTCTCGAACGGCAAGATCCGGCACCGGGCGGTGGCGGAAGCGCTCGACCTGCCGTTCGAGCCTTGGGCCGGCTAGAGCGGGCTGCAGCCCGCTCCAGATTGCTTGTGGTCGCGTGCTTAATTGCGAATAGCCGGATTCCACCTATTCGCAGCACGCTCTAGGGCGTACCCGCGGCGCTGGCGGCGGCCTGGGACTGAGCGCGCTCGGCCATCGCCAGATAGCCGTCGAGCCTCTGCAACTGGTCGGCGATCTGGCTCCGATAGGACAGGCCGGGCGGCGTAAGTGCCAGGGCGCGGGCCCAATAGGGGCGGGCCTCCGCCAGCTGGCCGGAGTTGATATAGGCCATGCCAAGGAAATAGTAGGGCGCGGGATGTGACGGCGCCAGGTGGATGGCGTGGCGGAAGGCGAACAGCGCGGGTGGTGACACGCTGCCGTCATGCTGGGCATAGACCATGCCCAGGCCGGTCCAGAGCGTCAGGCTTTTCGGATATTTCGTTATGCCGGCCAGCACCACCTGCACCGCGCTCCGCGTATCTCCCGACCTCGTCATTCCGTCGGCCGCGACGAGATAGGCACCGTCCCCGGTGAAGCGCCCAAGCATCGAATCGCGCATCTCGATCACCGCGGGGTCGAGCTGAATCGGTTCGGCGAAGCTTTCGACTGGATGACCAGGGACGGATGCCCGCTGCTGCAGCGCATAGCCGGCCGCACCCAGCATCAAGGCCGCGCCGACAAAGCTCCACAGCGACCGGGACACACCGCCCAGCCACAGAGCCGCCGACGCCGCCACGCCGATCAGCAAGAGCATGACCCAACCCATCAGCCACGCCTCCTGCGCTTGAAGCTGCCACGCGCCAGCCAGCCGCCGACCGCGAGCAACAGGATCGGGGCGATCCACAGTGGCGCGGTCACGGCGCTGAACGGCGGATCATAGGTGACGTAATCGCCATAGCGCTCGACCATCCAGCGCCGGATCGCGGCCGGGCTCTCCCCCGCGAGGATGCGCTGCCGGACCATTGCGCGCATGTCTCCGGCGAGGTCGGCATCGCTGTCGGCGATCGACTGGCCCTGGCAGACGACGCAGCGCAAAGTGACCATCAGCGCCTGCGCCTTGGCCTCCAGCGCCGGATCGCGCAGCTGGGTGTTGGCGAGCGCCGCGGGCGGCAGGTTGCTGTCGGCGGTAGCCGGGTTGGCGAGGAGCAGGCCGAGCACCAACGCGACCGCCAGCCCCTTCCCTCTTCCCCAGCGAAGGCTGGGGCCCAGTTGGGAGACAGAAGGAAATGAGCGCTGCGCGTCGTCACGAATGTCCCCCAACTGGGCCCCAGCCCTCGCTGGGGAAGCAGTTGTGCTTGAACGGGTGTGGAGGAGGCTCACTTCTTGCCCTGCAGGGCAGCCAGCAGCGCCGGAACATCTTCCTCGCGGATCTCGCCGATATGCTGATCGACGATGCGGCCCTGCCCGTCGATCACGAAGGTCTCAGGCACGCCCGACGAGCCGAGCGACAATTGCACCTGGCTGATCTTGTCGTCACCGATCCGCTCATAGGGATCGCCATTGCGGCTGAGAAAGCCCTGGAGAGCAGGCGCCGTGTCGCGGATGGCGATTGCGTCGATGGGCACGCCCATCGTCTTCAGCCGCATCAGTTGCGGCGCCTCGGCGATGCAGGGGATGCACCAGCTTGCGAATATGTTGAGCAGCCTCGGCTTGCCCTGTTTGAACTGCGCGCTGTCGAGGCCGGGCTTGGTCTTGATGATCGCGGGCAGCGAGAAGGCGGGCAGTTCCTGCCCGACCATCTTCGAATGGATGAGGCGGTCAGCCGGCGAGCGCAGGCCATAGGCGACCACGCCGAACAGCAGGGCGAACGCCACAAACGGCAGCCAGAGCAAACCGCGCTTCATGCCTCCTCCTCCCGCTGCCAGACGCGCCGCTCGCGCCGCAGCCTGCCGAGCAGCGACAGCGCCCCGCCGATCGCGATCAGCGCGCCACCCGCCCAGATCAGGGTGACGAAGGGCTTCCACCAAAGCCGCAACTGCCAGCGACCCTGATCATCATGCCGGCCGAGCACGGTGTAAAGCTGGCCGTCGAGCAGGGTCGCGATCGCTGATTCGTTCGTCTCGGTCACGGGGTTGGCGAAAAAGCGCGACTGCGGCCTGAGGGTGAAGGGCGTCCCGTCGCCGCGCTGCGCGACCAGCTTCGCTTCGAGACCCGACCAATTGGGGCCGATCACCGGGCGGATGCCGGCAAGCGTCACTGTATAAGGGCCGACCATCTGCGGTTCACCGATTCGGGCCGCCACCAGCGTCTCGACGGTAAAGGCGGACTCGGAAGCCATGCCGGCAAGGCTGACCGCGATGCCGAGATGCGACACCACCATCCCGAGGGTAAACAGCGGCGTGCGGCGCAGGTTGCGCTTCCACAGCGGCGCGACGCTCGCCGCCGCCAGCCCTGCCGAGAGAGCAAGCCCGAGCAAGGGCAACAGCGCGATGCCGTGGCCGGAGAGCGAGAATATCGCCAGCCCAGCCAGCGCCAGCGCCGCCGTGCCGATGGGTACCATCATCCGCCCGAGCACTGCGTTCAGATCGTCGCGCCGCCAGCGCAGCAGCGGCCCGGCCGCCATCACCGCGACAAGCGCCAGTGCGAACGGGCCGATCCATTTGTCGAAAAAGGGCTTCCCGATCGAGAGTTGGACCCCGAAGCCGGCGGCGACGATCGGGTAGAGGGTGAAGATCAGCACCATCGCCAGGATGACCGACAACAGCAGGTTGTTCATGACCAGTGCGCCTTCGCGGCTCACGGGTTCGAAGGTATTGCCCTGGCGCACCGTGCCGACCCGCGCCGCGAACAGCAGCAAGGCGCCGCCGATATAGATGGCGAGCAAGGCCAGGATGAAGGCGCCGCGCTTGGGGTCGACCGCGAAGGCGTGGACGCTGGTCAGGATGCCCGAGCGGACCAGGAAAGTGCCGATCATCGACATCGAGAAGGCGACGACCGCGAGCATCACCGTCCAGGCGCGCAGGCCGTCACGGGTCGCGAGCACCGTGACCGAGTGGAGCAAGGCGGTCGCGGCGAGCCATGGCATCAGCGAGGCGTTCTCGACCGGGTCCCAGAACCACCAGCCGCCCCAGCCGAGCTCATAATAGGCCCAGTAGCTGCCGGCAGTGATGCCGAGCGTCAGGAAGATCCAGGCGCCGAGCACCCAGGGTCGCATCGCGCGGGCAAAGGCCGGCCCGACATCGCGGGTCACCAAAGCGCCGACGGCGAAGGAGAAGGCAACCGAGATGCCGACATAGCCGATGTAGAGAGTCGGCGGATGGAACGCCAAGCCGGGATCCTGCAGTAGCGGATTGAGGCCGTTGCCGTCGGGCGGCGCAGGGTTCAGCCTTGCGAACGGGTTGGAGGAAAGCAGCAGAAACGCGTAGAAACCCAGCGCAATCGCTGCCTGAGCACCGAGTGTCGCGATCAGGGTCGGCTTTTCGAGCCTGTGCTCGAGGATCGCCACCGCGCCGCCGGCCAGCCCCAGGATCGTCACCCAGAGCAGCATCGAGCCTTCGTGGTTGCCCCATGCGCCGGCGAATTTGTAGAGCCACGGCTTGTCCGAATGACTGTTCTCGGCGACCAGCAAGACCGACATGTCCGATCGCATGAAGCAGGTGATCAGCAGCGCCATGGCGAGCGCCGCGAGCAGCCCCTGCACCACCGCAACCGGGCGAACGGCCGCCATCACCTCGGCATCGCCGCGCCTTATACCCACCGCCGCCAGCGCAAGCTGAAGCGCCGCGAGCGCGGCCGCGAACCAGAGCGCGGCGAGACCTGCCTCAGCGATCATTGTTTCAGCGACTTCGACTCGTGCATCGCACCGGCGACCTGGGGCGGCATATATTTCTCGTCATGCTTGGCGAGCAGATTGGTCGCGGTGAAGCTGCCATCGGGGTTGAAGCTGCCTTCGGCAACGACACCCGATTTCTCGCGGAACAGATCGGGCGTGATGCCGCGGAACGCGACCGGCACCGTCGCCACCCCGTCAGTGACGGTGAAATGGATGGTGACGCCGTCCGGCTGGCGCTTGATCGACCCGCCCTCGACCATACCGCCGAGCCGGACCGCGCGGCCGAGCGGAATGCCGTCCTTCTTCACATCGCCAGGCGCGTAGAAGAAGCTTGCCTGATCCTTGAGCGCCGAGAGCGCGAGGACCGCCGCCCCGACGACCGCGACCAGCGCGACCAGGGCAAGCGTCAATCGCTGATGCTTTGCCTTCACGAGAGGGGGGCCTTCATTTGCGTTCCGCCCGGCGCATCTCGAGCCAGCTCCACAGCGCCAGGCCGGTGGCGGCGACGAAGGTCACGACATATACGGCTGTCACGAAGGGCCAGGGGTTCATGCCGCCATCCTGCGCATACGGGCTTCAGCCTTGGAGACAGCGAGGATCGCGCGCATCCGCATCAGCACGATACCAGCGAAATACAGGGTGAAGCCGAGCAGCGTGAAGGGAAAAGGCCAGAGTATCGAACCGGCGATGGTCGATGAGGTGAGGCCAATGCTCTGGCCCTGGTGGAGCGTGTTCCACCACACCACGGAAAAATGGATGATCGGCAGCAGCACGGAACCCGCTACCCCGAAGATCGCCGGGATACGGCCATCGCCGCCGCGATCGGCATCGGCCCGGGTGAGCGCCATGAAGCCGAGATAGACGAAGAACAGCAGCAGCATCGAGGTCAGCCGTCCGTCCCATTCCCACCAGGTGCCCCAGGTCGGGCGGCCCCAGATCGACCCCGTGATCAGGCAGAGCGCGGCGAACACCGCGCCGGGGAGCGCCATCGCACGCGCCGCGATCATCGCCAGCGGGTGGCGCCAGACCAGGAAGCTGAGGCAGGAAATCGCGATCCCGCTCCAGCCAGCCATGCCGAGCCAGGCTGTGGGGACGTGGATATAGAGGATCCGCACCGTCTCGCCCTGCAGATAGTCGGGAGGCGTCTGGGTCAGCCCGGCCCAGGCGCCGATCGCGATCAGCACCACCCCCGCCCAGAACAGGATCGGTGTGAGCGGGCGGGCGAGCTTCAGGAAGCGCGCTGGATTGGCAAGGGCATGAAGGCTGGGCACTGGCTCGAACGTCTAGAGGGAGTTGGGTCGGTACTCAACCGGCTGTTGCACGGCCATCCCACGAGATGGATCGAGTCTGGCGCTGTCCCATGCGCATCTGTTGCCGCCTGCGTGACCGACAGGATGTAGCGATTCTCTCCTTGTTCCTCCTGTTATCGGGCAATAACAGGGAGGAAAAAACTTTTCGGGCTCTTTTTGGCCAATTTGCTGGAAATATTTTCCTTTTTGATCAGTAACTTGTATGACATTCTCCCTGTTATCCGATAACAGGGAGGCTGTTGGAGGTAACAGGGAGGCGTGTTGGAAATAACAGGGAGCGGCGATCCGCGGATCAGGGTGGCTCGATCCTGGCGTAGCGGCCACTGATCTGAGAGTGCGATCGTACATCGAACAGTTGGTGGCATGATCGGGCGTCAACTTGAATCACCGACAGAATGGCGGGCTGCTTGCCCGCCGGCCTCCCGCTCATCGGTGATGAGGCGTGAAGCTCTCTTTGCTCAAGACATGGCCATGAACGTCTCGACCATCGCGTGGATATTGGTGCACAAGGCACCCGCAACCATCATCTGAAAGACCAGCATGTTTCGAAATTGCGCGCTGTTGATTGCGGTGATCATGGCCTTGGCGTGGCACAGCCCGGCGCGGGCGAGCAGCGACTTCGAATGTTCGCCGGGTTTGAAACTGAACCACAGCGCTATGACCGGCTGTGACAATATGGTCATCCTGCAACCCGGCAATGACACCCGAGTCAATCTGACGCTGCTCCTGCTCGACCGGGACGCCCGCACAGCCCGCAAGCCCGGCGATCGTCAGCCTGGGCCGCCCGCGGCGTTTTTCGAATGGGGCATTTTCAAGGACACGATGTTCCCGAGGCCGAAATCCGACAGCGATGACAGCTATGCCGATGGCGAGGGATCGCGGTGCCGGAGCAACGCGACCGGGGCCGAGGCCTTCGAGGCGGCGGTCAATGCGGCGGCGAAGGTGCCGAGTGGCGAGCGCGCCGACCTGATCGCGGCGCGAAAGGGCCTGCAGCCAAGTTGCACCGGCGCGAGCGGCGGTGCGGCCGCGGTCGCCGATATGGTCGGCCGCATGAAATCCCCCGCCGGCAAGGCCTTTGCCCATTATCTGCAAGGCGCGCGGGCGTTTTACGACGGCGATTACGACAGCGCCGCGACGGAATTTTCGGCGCTCCGCACAACCGATCAGCCCTGGCTCCGGGAAACCGCGCGCTACATGCTTGGCCGAGTCGAGGTGAACCGAGCCCAGGTCAACGCCTTCGATGAATATGGTTCTCGCAAGGAACCCAGCACGATCGACGCGCGGATCATCGCCCGGGCCGAAGCCGGCTTGCGCGACTATGTCCGGGATTATCCGAAAGGCCTTTATACCATTTCAGCGCGCGGCCTGCTGCGCCGGGTCTATTGGCTGAGCGGGAACACAAGCAAGCTCGCGGCCGAATATGCCGCGCTCTTCGCGCTGCCGCCCGCCGAGCGCGGGCTCGACGACGGCGCGCTTGCCGACGAGATGGACAACAAGCTGCTCGCCGGTCTCAAGACGAGCGACACCCATGATCCGATCCTGCTCGCGGTGCTTGACCTGAGCCGCATGCGCGGCCCGGAAGATGGCAATGGTGAAGCCGGCTCCGCCGCGCCGATCCCGATTGCTGAACTCGAGGCGCAGCGCCCCAATTTCGCGAGCGAGCTGGCATTGTTCGAATATCTGCTGGCGGCGCATGCCTATTATGTCGCGAAACAGCCCGGCGCCGTGATGCGGCTCGTTCCGGACGCCGCGCGGCAGGCCAGTTTCAGCCATCTGCAATTCAGCAGGCAGATGCTGCGCGGCATGGCGCTGGAGGCAGTCAAGGATCGCAATGCGCGCGGCTTCTGGCTCGAAGTGCTGCCGGGTGCGACACAGCCGTTCCAGCGATCCGCCGTCGAGCTGGCGCTGGCGATGCATGACGAACGCACCGGTGCGCTGGACCGGGTCTTCGAGCCCGGCTCATCAGTACATGATCCGCTGATCCGTGAGACGCTGCTGGTGAATGTCGCGGGCCCGGCACTGTTGCGACGCCAGGCGAAAGACGCCGGCGCGCCGCGGCATGAGCGCGAGGTGGCGCTGTTCACCCTGTTGTACAAAGACGTGAGTCGCGGCGCCTATCGCGATTTCCTCGCCGATCAGCCACTGGTGCCGGCCGGCGCGCCGACGGATGGCAATTATCTCGACCTGCTTGCCGCCGAGCACCCCTCCGTGGGCGTTTTCCGGCAGGCATCCGGTACCCCGGATTACGGGTGCCCCTCCCTGAAGGACATAGCGAGCCAGCTGGCCGGCGATCCGCACGCGAGCAAGGCGCGGTTGTGCCTGGCCGAGTTCATACGGGTGGAGGGCTTTGACGATTTCATGCTGGACCACCAGCCGCCAAAGGATCAGCTCGGTGGTACGGCGTCGCAATTCCCGGGACCGGCGTTTTCCCGCCTCGAGCTCTACAAGGCCATCATTGCCGATGCGGCGGCGCCTGCCGCTGACAAGGCCTATGCACTGTACCGCGCGGTCAATTGCTATGGGCCGTCGGGCAACAATAGCTGCGGCGGCATCGAGGTGCCGACCGCGCAGCGCAAGGCGTGGTTCCTGCGGTTGAAAAAGGACTATCCGGCATCGCGCTGGGCGCAGGATCAGCGTTATTACTGGTGAGCCGTGATCCGCGGCCTGGCCATCGCTGCCCTGCTTGTGTTCGCCACCGCGCCGGGCGGTTCGGCACCCGAAAACCCGGCGGCGGAGAATCGCGTCGACGCCAATCATTATGACGCCTTCTGGCTATGGGCGGGAGTCAGGCCACAGCCGATGCTCGCTCGCGCAACCCGGATCTACCTGTTGCAGGGCCAGGTCGAAGCGCGCGAGCCGGTCCGCTTCGTGTCGCAACGCCCGGCAATCCCGCATGTCCGGGGACCGGAGGTCTGGATGGTCGTCCGGGTCGAGACCTTGCGCTGGCCGCCTCCGGTCTACCGGCAGGCCTTCGCGCAAATGGCGCGGTGGCGATCGGCTGGGACCAACGTCGTCGGCATCCAGATCGATTTCGACGCGCGGACGCGGCATCTCGAGGACTATGCCGCCTTTCTGAAGGATTTCCGGCGGCGCCTGCCGGCGGAATGCAAGCTGGGCATCACCGGACTGCTCGACTGGAGCAGCAATGGCGACCCCAAAGGGCTGGATGCACTGGCGAGCGTGGTCGATGAGGTGGTGTTGCAGATCTATCAGGGCCGGCACGTCATCCCCGGCTATGCGGGCTATCTCGCCCGGCTGGACCGGATGAAGATCCCTTTCCGGATCGGCCTGTTGCAAGGCGGTGAATGGCGGGCGCCGGTGGGGTTGGCGACGAACCCGCATTTCAGGGGGTATGTGGTGTTTTTGCAGAACGCGAAGGCGGGTTGAGTGCCTTTTTGGGGCGATTCGACTGAGATGATCAGTCCCTCCCGGGCAGGGACGGGACCTATATACGTGTAACCTAAGCGGCCTGCGCAAAGGGTAGCAACGCGGTTCGAAGGCTTTGGATCGCGCCACGGTCGGCAGACCAAAGCCAGAGATGCGTGAGGACGTTCTCGTACCAGACCCAGATGAAGTTCGACTGCCATGTCATCGATCCTTCGATGCAGCCCTCGCCGGAATAGTGCTCGGGCAAGCTCAGCGCGCATTCGGGATGTTGTTCGGCAAATCGTTCTAGCAATGGCCGGTGCGGTTCATCGTACAGCGAGTTGCTCCAGAGCAAGAAGCCCCAACCAGGCGGGCCGGAGTTCGCGTACTGCGGAGAGGCTTTGACGTCCTCGATCTCACGATAGGCAGCCATTGCGGCCAGCTACCACGTAAAGGCCCGGCCTAACCAGCCGGGCTTTTTCGTGGTAACTGCAATGACCATGCAACGCGTGTTCTTTGATCCAAACGCCGGAACGCATGATGCCGGCTATCTGCTTTGGTTTCCCACGTCGCTAGACGAACTGAGTAAGATTACCGAGCCGCTCCGCGACGGCCTTCAAGTTGTGATCCATGACGATGAAGAGCTGGAATATGTCGCGGAGCTTCTGCACGATGCCGAACTAAACCATTGGCGCGCAATCCCGATCCGAGATGCCAAGGTCACACGTATATAGGTCTCTCCCCTGAATGGGAGGAGCTGATCTCATTTGGTCGATTCAGCCCCGCCCGATCAGCCGCTTCGCGATCATGTCCGCCACGTCGGATGCCGGCGCGCCGGTGCGGTCGCTTTCGTCCCAGACTTCGATCAGCCGATCGGGGATGCGGGCGATTCGGGCTTCGACTTCGGCGCGGTCGCCGTGGCCGAGATATTCGAGGCCGACATTGATGATGCCGCCCGCGTTGATGACATAATCGGGCGCGTAGAGGATGCCGCGGACGGCGAGCTTCGCGCCGTCGGCTTGAGTCGCGAGCTGGTTGTTCGCGCCGCCTGCAACCACCGTTGTCCGCAGCGTCGCGATCGATTCGTCGGTCAGGATCGCGCCGAGCGCGTTGGGGCTGACGATATCGGCTTCGATGCCGAGGATCGCGTCAGCCGCCGCCGTCTCCGCACCGAGCTCAGCCGCCAGCACCGCCGCCTTGTCGGCATGAACATCGGCAAGCGTCAGCCGCGCGCCGTCCTTCGCCAGCAGGCGCGCGAGCCCGCCGCCGACGCTGCCGACTCCCTGGATCGCGACATGCACGTCCTTCATCGAATCGGCGGACAGGCCGCGCTTCGCGGCTGCCTTGACGCCGAGATAGACGCCCATCGCGGTGAAGGGCCCGGGATCGCCGCCCGCACTGCCCGCCGCGACCGGCAGGCCCGAGACATGGCGCGTCATGGTGGCGATGGTCTTCATGCTCGCCTCGGACATGCCGACATCCTCGGCCGTCACATAGCGGCCGCCGAGCGACTCGACCGCACGACCGAACGCCTCGAGCTGGGGCACGGTGATTGTGTCGCCGGGATTCGCCGCCAGCACCACGCCCTTGCCGCCGCCCATCGGAAGACCGGCCATGGCGTTCTTGAAGCTCATGCCGCGCGAGAGACGCAACGCATCGGTGATCGCGCCGTCGCTATCGGCATAATGCCAGAAGCGTACGCCACCGGCTGCGGGCCCGAGCGCAGTCGAGTGCACCGCGATCACCGCCTGGAGGCCGGAGGCTGGATCCGTGAACAGGTGAACGCCCTCGTGCGCGTCGAAATCGGGGAAACCCCAGCCGGTGGTCACGGCGAAAAATCCTGACTGCTGAAGAAAATGGGGCGACCGACGGGACTTGAACCCGCAACATCCGGCATCACAAGCCGACGCTCTAACCAATTGAACTACGATCGCCGCAGAGGCAGCGCCCCTAGCGGGGTGCGGGTGCCGACGTCAAGATTAGTGTCGGGTGAGAGATTGGGCAATTGGGCGGGTGTGCGCTGCAGAAAGATTGCCTGCTTCTGCTCCCCTCCCGCTTGCGGGAGGGGCTGGGGGGAGGGCTTGTCCGCAAGCGCTCTGCAATTTGACAGGCCCTCCCCTAACCCCTCCCGCAAGCGGGAGGGGGACAAGAAGTGCGACGCGCAGTCCTTATGCCAACCTCAGAACCGCCCCTCGATTGCGAGCGTGTAGCCCTTCGCGGTCGCCTGAAAGCCGGTGAGCACCAGTTTCTGGATTTCGGTCGGGTCGCTCGGCTGGACGGTCAGTTCAGCGCGGAATCGGCCTGTGCCCCAGAGCCGGAGCGCAATCGCCTCGGTGCCGGCCTGGCTGACCAATGGCAGCAGGAGTGCGCCCGCGTCGCAGCGCGCAGTGCCGCTCATGCCCTGGCCGAGGTTGATGCCGGCCAGATCGCCCGACAGGGTCGCCTTCACCCGGCCTTCCGCCTTTTCGCAATTGCCGTCCTGGAAGCGGACGCTGACATCGTCGAAGTCGAGCGCTGAAACCGGCACCGGCGCGAAGACATTGCCCGCCGGCAGGCTGGCGGTCAGATCGTCGACGCCGAAGCTGTGGCGGGTGACGCCGATCGCGCCGCGGAACGCGCGGGCCGCCCCGCCCTGCCCCGACAGATCGATTCGCGCGCGCCCGACGAGAAGCTGGATGGGCGAGAGCCCGGCATGGAGATCGCCGAGCGCCACGCCGCCAAAACTCGCCTCCCGCAGATTGCCGTACCAGACGCTGCCGTTGACCTCGCGCGCGGTCAGCCCGCTATTGCCGAGATCGAACCAGCCCATGGCGAGGCGGAGCGGCAGCAGGGCAATCAGCGCGACCACGAACGCGGCACCGAAAAAGGCGAGCGGCCCGGTCTTGAGGCGGATACGGCTCATTGGCCGCGAACCCTGAAGCTGATCTGCGCCGACACCGTCTTGTCGCCATTGTCGGCGGTGGCGAGCGACTCGACGATGATGCCAGCCGATTCGAGCTGGGCGATCCAGCCGAACAGGGCGCCCGGGCGCGCCGTGGCGATGGCGATCTGCACGCGGTTCGGGCCATCGGCATTGACGTTCGTCAGTGCGAAGCCAGCTTCATTGGCACGATCCCGGATGATGGTATCGAGCGGGGCCGCGATGGGCGTCGGGCGCTGCTGCTCGATCGCCGCGACCGCCTTCACCCGCGCCTGGGTCTCGGCGAGGCGGATCACCGCATTCCCATGTCGCTCGCGAGCGTTGGAGAGGCCGTCATCCACGGGTCGGATGATCAGTGCCCAGACCAGGGTGACGGCGGCAAGCGCCACCATCACGATCAGCAAGCGCTTCTCGCGCAGCGAGCGCGCGGCGAACCAGAGGCGGAGACGATCGCTCATCGCGGTGTCACCGTGAATGTCGCGGTGTAGCGGCCGGCGGTCACCGCGACCGGGCTGAGCTGGACGACAAAGCCATAGCCGTGGATGCGGTTCTGCAAATCGGTGATCTGCCCTTCATTCTCGGTCGTGGCGGTGACGCGGAGCGCTCCGTTGGAATCGAAGGCGACTGCCCGGACTTCGGCGCCGGGCACTGATTTCACCGCCGCGAACACTGCCGCCGTGGTCTGGCCGAAACCGGCACCGCCGCCGCGCAAGCCCGCGAGCCGGGCGTCGAGCTGGCGATCGGCGTCGTTGACCGTCTCGCCATGCGGCAGTCCCTGGCGGGCAAGCATATCCGCCTGGCGTTCTACCGAATCGGCGGCGAGATTATATTTGAGGATCTGGACGAGGCTGATCAGCAGCGACAGCGCCAGGATCGCGGCGATCAGCCAGCCGAGGCGGCGGATCAGACGCCAGTCGATCGCGCGGCGGAGTCTCCGGGCGAATGGCCCCTGGCGCAGATCGAGCGCGGGCGCGGCGATGGCCGCGATGATCGCAGCTTCGACCTCGTCGCGACCGAGCGTCCGGGGTGCGACACCGTTGGTGATCAGCTCAGTCAGGCGCGCTTCGTCCGTAAAGCCGCTGGTCGGCCCGCGCACCACCGCCTCGCCACCGAGATCGGCACGGAGATAGCCGGATTCGGGACGCGGCAGCAGCATCGGCGATGGCACCAGCGCGGCGGCGTCGACGCCATTGGCGGCGAGCAGGGCGAGCCATGCCTGCATCTGCGCCGCCGACACCACGCCGATGGGCCGCTCCTGATGCCCGTCCTCGCGGCCGACCGCGACGTGCAGCTCGGCGATCGGCGCGGCGCTCGCCTCAGCGACAAGCAGCCGTGCCGCCGCCACCGCCTGAGCGAGTGAGCGGTCGGGCAGTTCGGCCCAGTGCAGGGTCACGGCGTCGGCTGGGGTGATGACAATCGGCGGCTCGGGGTTTTCGCCGTCGAGATCGGGCAGCCCTTCGCCGCGCTTCGCGATGGCGCCGTCAGCGATCCGCAGCCAGCGCCATGACGTGGTGCCGGTGGGCAGGAACAGGACGAGCGTCACGACGGCTCGCCCCATTGCCGCGACGCGAGCCGCGCCGGGAGGGTGGACGCATCGATCAGGCCGTGCTGCTCGAGCTCGGCGCCCCCGACGGTCACATCGACCTGGAGCGCGAACCAGGTCGTGGTCACGGCGGTATCGGCCGCGGCGTCGGGCGATGGGGTCAGCGAGGCTGCCTTCCAGAAGGCGGCGGCATCCTCATAGCCTTGCGGCCGGCGCTGGAGCAGCGCCTGGCGCGCGCCTTCGACCGTCAGCGTGTCTGGCATCAGCATGGCCAGCAGCGGTGCCTGTTCGGGCAGCAGGGTGTTGACGTTGATCTTGGAAGATTTGGCGATGGGCAAGGCACAGATCCAGGGACGAAGCCTTGCGTAGATGGCCGGCGTCACCCCGGCAACTGCCCGGAGCTCGCTGACATCGCCCATCAATGTGTTGGCGGTGCGATAAGGCGTTTCATGCCCGTCATAAGCGCTGTCTTCGGCGCCGAGATCGAGCGGGCTGGTGTCGCTGTCGATCCAGTCGGACGTGGCCGCCGCGATCGAATCGCCCGAGGCGCCCGGGCCGCCGACCAACCGGATCAGCCGCGCGAACTGAAGGCGCGCGGGCGTGAAGGCGGCATAGATATTGGGGCCGGTTTCGACCACCAGGCTGTTGAGATTGAAGCAATTGCCGCCATCGGTGAGCCTGGCGGTGGCGATGCCGTTCGGTACCGGCAGCGGGATCTTCCGACCGCTCCAGCCGCCGGCGAGCGTAACGCGGCTGCTATTGGCCTTGAGCAGATCGCTCACCTTGGTCAAGGCGAGGGTCTCGGCGGCGAAGGAATAAGCGCGCGCCTGGTCCATCGCGACGGCATTGCCGCCGAGCCGGGTCGAAAGCCGCAGCTTTTCGAGCGCGGTGCCCGCCAGCACGGCGATGACCGCGACGAGCAGCAGCACCGTCAGCAGCGCGGCGCCGGTTTCGGAAGGAGTGTCAGTGCGGCGCATTGACCACCGGTTTCATGTAGCTCGCGCCGACGAGGAAAAGCTGGCGGAATTCGACGCCATCGTCGCGGACCAGGCGCATCTCCATTGCCTGGGGGAGTGCCGCGATCGGTGTTCCCTGCCAGGTGTCGCTCCAGGCGCCGTTGAGGCGGTAGCGCAAGGTCACCTGGCGGACATGATCGAGCATTGCTGCTGGCGGCAGCGGTTGCGCACCGTCGAGCATCGGATAGGCGATTCGCTGGAGGACGCCGCCGGTGAGGCGATATTCGACCTTCTGCTCGCCTGGGCGCGGCGCGGAATCCAGATTGCTCCAGCCGCCGCGCACGAAGCGCAGCATGGGCGTCATCGACGATCCGGTTTCGCCGACAAAGGCGGGCAGCAGATCGCCGGCTTCGTTGCGGGCCTGGCGGGTCCCGGCCTGGGCGAGATCGGCCGAGAGCGTCGAGGACAGGCGGTTGAGCGCCTGGACATCGTCGAGCTTTGCGCCGGTCGCTCCCTGGGCGCGGACGCTGAAGCTGAGCAGCGCCACGCCGGCCGCGGCGAGCAGGCCGAAGATCATCAGCGAGATCATCACCTCGATAAGGGTGAAGCCGGAATCGCGCTTGCGCGATTCCGGCCCGGCGCCGGCCGGGGCCCAGATCAGGGGAGTCTCGCGTTTCATGATGCTGCGCCGCCCACCGTTCCGGCGCGGACGACGGTCAGATGGCCGTGGCGGCTTCCGGCTGCGTCCATCACCTCGACATCGATCCGGACGATGCGCGAGTCGGCGGTCGGGCGGGTCTCGCGGGTCCAGTTCCAGGTGCGGCCGCCATTGTGTTCGGTACCCTTGGCAATGCCGATTATGGGCGCGCGCGCATCCGTCATCGCCTCGATCGCGACATTGCGGGCGACCATCTGCGCGGTCAGCGTCGAATCGAGAATCGAGGCGCCGCGGATGGTTGCGCCTTCGAGGCGGATCAACGCGAGCGCGGCGAGGCTGAAGACCGCGAGGGCGACCATCATTTCGATGAGGGTGAAGCCCTTAGCGCGCCCGGACAGAGACTGCTTCCCCAGCGAAGGCTGGGGTCCAGTTGGGGGACAGCTGTGGTTGGGGTTGCGCGTCGTCACATCGGCCTTCCCAACTGGACCCCGGCCTTCGCCGGGGAAGGAGAAGGTATGGGAACAAGAAAGCCGCACCGCATCTCAGCCGCCAACCTTCACGCCGCCATCGGTGCCGACATGCACCGTCACGCTTTCCGCATCGCGCGCGAGGCGGACGTCGAGCGGACGATCAGCGGCGCCGGTGGAATCGAACATGACCCGGTCACGGCCCCCGGCATTCGCGACGATCGCATGGGTGCCCTTGCCCCAGCTCGTCACCTCGAATGGCTTCTCCACGATCGAGGCCCAGGCGCCGTGGCTTCGCTGATCGAAGCCATAGCCGCCGTCCGACACCCACACGCTCACCGGACGCCCGTCGACCACCGCCGATTGCTGCGCCGTCCGCGCGCGGACGGCGAAGCGGGTCGCCTCGTCGCGGAGGCGTCCGCGCGGATCGGGGATCGACCAGACGACGACCGCCGACGCCAGCCCGATCACGACGATGACGATCATCAATTCGATAAGGGTGAAGCCGCGCGCATCGGCGCGGGGGCTATTGCCAGCTGCCGATATCGGCATCCGCCCCTTCCCCGCCTTCCTTGCCGTCGGCACCGAGCGTCCAGACATCCGCCTCGCCATGCGCGCCGGGCGACGCGTAGAGATAGGGGCGTCCCCAGGGATCGGGCGGCAGCTTCTGGATATAGCCGCCCTTCTGATATTTGCTCGCATCGACACCGGCGGGCGCCGTGATCAGGGCCTGAAGGCCCTGGGCGGTGGTCGGGTAGCTGTCGTAATTGAGCTTGTAGAGGTTGAGGGCGCCCTCCAGCTGCGAGATATCCGCCTTTGCCGCGGTGATCTTCGCCTTCTGACCGCTCGGCATGACGTTGATCGCGACGATCGTCGTCAGGATGGCGAGGATGACGATCACCACCATCAGCTCGATGAGGGTGAAGCCACTTTCGCGTCCACGCGAAAGTGTCCCCGCGGAGGCGGGGACCCGGAGTCTCGAACGCGCCGCTTGTGGCTCCTGGACCCCCGCCTTCGCGGGGGAACGAAAAGAGTGGCGATTGCGGGGTTTGGAACGGGTACGCATCTTGAACCTCATTGGCCGGCAAGCGTGGTAAGCTGGAGGATGGGAAGCAGGATCGATAGCACGATCGTCGCGACGATGCCGCCCATCAGCACGATGATCGCTGGTTCGAGCAGCGACAGGGCCGTCGCGGTGAAGCGATCGAACTCGCGTTCGAGATAATCGGCGGCGCGTTCGAGCATTTCGTCAAGCTGGCCGGCGCTTTCGCCCGAGGCGGCGAGATAGGTGAGCAAGGGCGGGAAGACGCCGGTGCGCCGCATCGCCGCCGACAGGCTGCCACCGCCGCGGATCGATTCGGCGATTTCGTCGGAGGCAAGGCGGAGGCGGCGGTTGTGGATCGTACCGGCGGTCAGCGTCAGGCCTTCAAGCAAGGGCAAGCGGCTCGCGACCATGGTTGCCAAAGTGCGGGCGATGCGGGCAGCGTGCAGGTCGCGGATCAGCCGGCCGAGGAGCGGGAGCTTCAATACCCAGCTATCGAAGGCGAGCCGGATTCCGGGGTCCTTCAGCGCGCGCCAGATGCAGACGCCGATCAGCGCGACGCCGAGCAGGATCGCCCACCAATAGCCGACGAGAAAGGCCGAGAGCCCCATCACCATGCGGGTGAGCAGCGGGAGTTGCTGGCCGACGGTGTCGAACTGCTGGACCACCTGCGGCACGACGAACATCATCAGCGTAGTGACGACACCCATCGCGACCACCGCCAGCACCGCCGGATAAGCGAGTGTGGTGATGATCTTGCCGCTGATCTCGGCCTGGCGTTCGAGCAGCACCGAGAGGCGTTCGAGGATGATCGGCAGCGAACCCGAACGCTCGCCCGCCGAGACCATCGCGCGGTAGAGCGGCGGGAAGCTTTTCGGCTCGCGGCCCATCGCCTCGGCGAGGCGGCGGCCCTCGACCACACCGGCATGGACCGAGGCGATAATGGTGCGGACGCTGTCCTGCTCGGTCTGGCGGGTGATGGTGCGGAGCGATTCCTCGAGCGGCGACACGCGGTTGAGCGTGGCGAGCTGGCGGGTGAACAAAGCGAGCTGCTTCGCGCCCATCTTCCTGCGGCCGAAGCGGAGGTCAGCGAGCAGCGGCCGACCGCGCGGCGCCGGGCCTGAGCCGGGCTCGACCTTCACGACATAGAGGCGGCGGCGGTCGAGCAGGACGCGGGCATCGTCGATCGAGGGCGCGGCGATATGGCCGCGCGTCTCGCGGCCCTTGGTGTCGATGGCGAGATAGTCGAAATCAGCCATCGGCGCTCGGTTCAGTCACCAGGGGCGCCTCGATATCGGCCATGTCGCGGCGCGAGACGCGGACGGCTTCCTCGGGCGTGGTCATGCCGTCGCGGACGAGCTGGCGCGCGGCCGAGCCGAGATTGGGCGAATGGAGAAAGGCATGGCGGGCGATGATCGCCTCGTCGCCGCCGTCATTGATCAGGCGGCGGATCGTCTCGTCGATCCGAATCGCCTCGAACACGCCGATGCGGCCCTTGAAGCCGGTGCCGTTGCACTCGGCGCAGCCGACGGCTTCGTAGACGATCGTGCCCTGGTCGAAACCGAGCAGCGCCGAGACCGAGCCTTGCGCCTGAACCGGGCGGCGGCATTCGGGGCAGAGGCGGCGCACCAGCCGCTGGGCGATCACCGCGCGGAGGGTCGAGGCGAGCAGGAAGGGCTCGACCTTCATGTCGCGCATCCGGGTGATCGCGCCGACCGCGTCATTGGTGTGGACGGTCGAGAGCACGAGATGGCCGGTGAGCGAGGCCTGGACCGCAATCTCGGCGGTCTCGCGATCGCGGATTTCGCCGACCATCACGACATCGGGATCCTGGCGCAGGATCGCGCGCAGGCCGGCGGCGAAGGTGAGACCGACCTTGGGGTTCACCTGGGTCTGGCCGACGCCCTCCATGGCATATTCGACCGGATCCTCGACGGTCAGGATATTGCGGCTGCCGTCGTTGAGCAGGCGGAGCGCCGCGTAGAGCGTGGTCGTCTTGCCCGAGCCGGTCGGGCCGGTGACGAGGATGATGCCATTGGGCTCGGACAGCGCGCCCTTCAGCATGGTGTTGATGGCGGGTGTCATGCCGAGCACGTCGAGCGTGATGCCGGCATTTTCCTTGTCGAGGATGCGCAGCACGACGCGCTCCCCTGCCCGGCTCGGCAAGGTCGAGACGCGGACGTCGAGCAGCTTGCCGCCTAGCGTGAGGCCGATGCGGCCGTCCTGCGGCACGCGGCGCTCGGCGATGTCGAGACGGGCCATCACCTTGATGCGGCTGACCACCACGGGGGCGACGTGCGGCGGCATGCGGAGCGTCTCGCGGAGGACGCCGTCGATCCGCATGCGGACGACGAGGCCGGTTTCATAAGGCTCGATATGGATGTCGGACACGCCGTGGCGCGCCGCATCGGCGATGATGCCGTTGATCAGACGGATGGCGGGCGCATCGTCGGCGGTGTCGAGCAAATCGTCGGCGGTGGGGAGATCGCCGGCGAGCAGGTCAAGTTCGTCGCCCAGGCCTAGCGTGCCGGCCGCGACCGCCGCGGCCTGGCCGTCCATTGCGTAGCGATCGGAGAGGAGGCGGTCGAAATCCTCCGGGGTGACGAAGGTTACGTCGAAGGGGCGGGCGAGGTGTCGGCGCAGTTCGAGCAGGACCTTTGGGTCGGAGCCTTCGCGCATGGCGATCGAGAAATGGGTGCTGTCGCCGGTGTTCAGCGCGACGCCGAAGCGGCGGGCGAATGCATAGGGGATCGCCAGCGGAACAATAAGCCCCTCCCCTTCAGGGGAGGGGTTGGGGGTGGGGCCTGGCCGTCTCACCGAGACCGTGGCGTCTGAGGCACTGCCCCACCCCAACCCCTCCCCTGAAGGGGAGGGGCTTGAGGAAGAAGGCGTGTCACCCGTGATCATTTGTTCCTCTTGCGACGAAGGACGGTCGTGGAACTGCGCTGCACCGGAACCGCCACGCGCGGATCATCGATGCCGCCGGGCGTGCCCCCAGCCGGCAAGGGCGCTGCCGCACCGAAATAGTCGCGGACCAGTTCGTCGATGCTCGGTTCCTCGTCGGGACGCTGCCCGGCCTGTTGCAGGCGCAGATAGCCATAGCGCTGCTCGGTCACCTTGCGGGCATCCTCGGCAGTGCGCAGGATGGTCGGGCGGATGAAGATCATCAGATTGGTCTTGGTGCGCTGCTTGGCCTTGGAACGGAACAGGGCGCCGACCCCCGGCAGATCGCCGAGCAGCGGGACTTTCTCGATCGTCCGCCGCTCGTCGTCGCTGAGCAGGCCGCCGATCACCGCGATCTGGCCGTCATCGACGGTCAGCGTCGTCTCGACCTCGCGTTTGTTGAGGATCAGGTCGCTATTGTCGTTCGACACCGGACCGGCGATCGAACTCACCTGCTGGTGGAGGAACAGCTTGATCGTGCCGCTCGAATTGATCTGCGGCTTCACCTCGAGCTGGATGCCGACATTCTCGCGCTGGGTGGTGCGGAAGGCGTTGTCGAAATTGCTGCTGAGCGCCTGGCCGGTGGTGACCGGCACCTCCTGACCCACCAGGATCCGCGCCGCCTGATTGTCGAGCGTGGTCAGCGAGGGGGCCTGGAGCAGGTTGGAGGTGGTGTCTGATTTCACCGCATTGATGATCGTCCCGAAGATCGCATCCTTGCCAATGTTGAATGCACCGCCGCCAAAGCCGCCCGAGGCACCGAGGATCGAGCTGATCGCCGATTGGGCGAGCGTATCGCTGACGGTGTTGTTGGTGGTGGTGACGGTGGTGGTGCCGTTGACGGTGGTGGTCGTCGTGGCGAGCTTGCGCGCGCCGATCGCGCCCGCGATGGTCAGCAGATTGGGAGCCGAGTTGCTGTAGCTCGTGGCGAAAGTTGGCACGCCGCTGCCCGGGAGGCCCGCGAGCAGAAACTGGACGCCGAGCTTGCTCGCGGTCGCATCCGAAACCTCGGCGACGATCGCCTCGACCAGCACCTGCTCGCGCCGCGTGTCGAGCTGGCGGACGACTTCGGCAAGCTGGCGCTGGACCTCGGCGGGCGCTGCGATGACGATCGCATTGGCGCCGACGAAGCGGGTGACGACCGAGGCCGTGCGCCCGCCATCCGCGGTGATCGCGGCCTGGGCCGGTGTGGCGCCGGAGGACGGGGTCGCGACAGGCTGCGGCGCCGCCTGGGCCATGGTGTTAGTCTGGGTGTCGTTGCCGGTGCCGCCGAAATTGGATCTGGAGAGCGGCTGAGTCGGTGCCGGCTGAGTCGGCGCCTGGCCGACGAGCTGCTGGAGGACCGGCAGCAATTGCTCGGCATCGGCATTTTCGAGGAAGATCACCTTGATCTCAGTGCCGTTCTTCGCCCGGCGATCCAGGTCTTCAGCGACTGCGGCGAGGCGCGCGACCGAGGAAGGATCGCCGCGCAACGCCACCGAGTTCGAACTGGTGACCGCGATGACGCTCACGCTCTGGCCGGCGTTAGCGCCCTGCCCCGTCCCGCCCGGCCCGGATCCGGCCAATGCCTGGAGCGCGGTCGCGATTTCGCGCGCGCCCGCGTTCTTGAGCGCAATCACCCTGGTTGAGGCATTGTCGGTGTCGATCTGGCGCAACACCTCGCGCACGCGGCGGATATTGTCGGCGAAATCGACGATCACGATGGAATTGCCGCCGCGATTGGCCGTAACGGAGCCTTGTGCACTGATCAGCGGCCGGACCGTATCGACCGCCGCGCCGGCATCGATCGACCGCAGCCGGACAATCTCGGTGACATAGCTGTTGCGCGCGGCGCCGCGCGACCCGACCCGGCTGGGCTGCGACACGGCATTGTCGGTCGGCTGGATGCGGAAGGCGCCGTTCGTGGTCGGCACCGCGACCAGTCCGTTCGCGCGCAGCGTGGAGAGGAATATCTCGAAATATTCGGAGCGCGAAAGCGGCCGATCAGTGACGACGGTCACCTTGCCCTGGACGCGCGCGTCGATGATGAAGGTGCGACCCGTCACCCGCGCCGCATCGGCGATGAAGGCGCGGATATCGGCATCGCGGACGTTCATGGTGTTTTGCGCCACAAGCGGGCCGGCAATCGCCATTGCGAGTGCCGAGGCGAGGATCAGTTTCTTCATTGGGGCGCAATCGTGATCGTGAGGGAAAGGGTCTGGTTGCCGCGCTCGACCGTGACGGGGACGGCGCCGCCCTTGCCGACCGAGGCCGCAAGCTGCTCGGAGTCACCCTGGCCAGTGACCGGATGCCCGCCGATCGCGGTGATGACATCGCCCTCATGCAGGCCGGCCTGGCGGAACAGGGCGCCCGAACCAAGGGGGCGGACGGTGAGGCCGCTCACCCGGCCGCCATCGATGCGGGGAATGAAGCCGATATCGGTGCGGAGCTGCGCCGGCGCGATACTCTTGCTGACAGCCGATGGTGGCGGTGGGTTCGACGGAAGCAAGGACGGCCCGGCAACAGGCGGTGGCGAAACGGGGACGACCGCGCCACTCTGGTCGATGAACAGATTTTCCTCGGCGCCGCCGCGATCGATCACGACATGATCGAACGCGACCGATTTTAGCTTTATGCCAGGGCTGATCTCGTCGCCGATCGCATAGCTGGTCTGGACGCCGTCGGGGCCGGCGATGATCGCCGACCCGGCGCCAGTCGCCTCATTGGTCCGCGTGCCGAACAAAGTGAGCTGAAGCGAAGTGACCACGGCCGTCTTTCCATCGCCGCCGCTCAGGCGGAAAAAGGGATCGAAGCCCTGGAGCATGGCTGCGGGCGAGCCGTTGAATCCGGGCTGGACCGGCTGCCAGGCGCCGAGCGGCCCGACCGGCGTCGCCAGCACCCAGAACAGCCGTGCGCATTGCACTGCGAGCCCCGCGAGCAACACGAGCTCGAGCGCCGAATAGACGTTGGTGCGAGGCAGCCGCCGCAACAGCGCGCGTGCCCGCGCATCCAGTACCAAACGCATGCGCAAAAAAATCCTCGATCACCGCGGTGCTAGGGATCGATTGTTACAGTCGTACGTCAACGCTGTGAAGCTTGTGAGACGTTTCAGGCGAACTGGGCGCGACGCCGGCCGGCGGGCTGGCCAATCGCCGCGGGCTTTGGCAGAAACCGCGCCGATGACCGACACCGCCGACTCTACCGCCCTCCGCCCGAATTTCGGCTCCGGCCAGCCTTCGCATGACGTGGTCGCGCGCCTCGCCGCGACGCCGGGGATCCAGCGCGTACCGAGCCCGAAGCTCACCCTGTTCCTGCGCCGCAATTTCCTCGATGCCGCCACCTGCAAGGCGGTATGCGACCGGATCGACGCGATCCGGCGGCCATCGACCCTGTCCGATCACAATGGCGACCCGACCTTCCGCACCAGCGAGACCTGCGACCTCGACAGCAATGATCAGGTCGTCGCCGCGGTCGAGAATGCCATCCTCGACCTGACCGGGCTGGACGGCCGATTTGGTGAGCCAATGCAGGGCCAACGCTATGCGGTGGGGCAGGAATTCAAGCAGCACACCGATTATTTCGAGCCGGCCGGCGTCGATTATGAGCGCTATTGCGGCGTGGCGGGAAACCGCACCTGGACGGTGATGATCTATCTCAACGAGCCCGAGGCCGGTGGCGCGACGCGCTTCAAGGCGATCGACAAGATCGTCCAGCCCGAAACAGGCAAGCTGCTGGCATGGGACAATCGCCGGCAGGACGGATCGCTCAACGCCGCCACGCTCCATCACGGCATGAAGGTGCGCAGCGGCACGAAATATGTCATCACAAAATGGTTTCGCGAGCGGCCCTGGGGCTGGTGATCCCAAGGTTCCGATGCGATGCGGGCAATGTGATTCGAAAGAGGCCCGCATGAACCCTTTTCCAGAAGATATTTTCACTGAGCCGAGCGATGTCGACCCCGACACCCTCGCCAATCTCGGGCCGCTGCGGCGGCTTGCCGGAACCTGGGAGGGCGCGGACGGCATCGACCTCAACCCCAAGGCGGACGGACCGGAGCGCCGGGTGTTTCGCGAACGGATCGTTTTCGAGCCGATCGACCCGCAGGCCAATGGCCCGCAGCTTTTCTACGGGCTGCGCTATCATATTCATATCAACACGCCCGAAGAGGATATCACCTTCCACGACCAGGTCGGCTATTGGCTGTGGGAGCCGGCGAGCGGGCTGGTGCTCCAGACCCTCACCATTCCGCGCGGCCAGGTGGCGATCGCGTCTGGTCAGGCATCTTCCGACGATGCGAAGCTGGTCCTGACCGCCACGCGCGGCCAGACCGAATATGGCATCTGTTCGACGGCGTTCCTCGAATATGCCTTTCGCACTGACGCCTATCGGATCGAGATCGATTTCAACCCGGACGGTTCCTGGAGCTATGCCATCGACACGACTCTGACGGTGCGCGGCCGGCCGGAGCCATTCAACCACCGCGACGTGAATACCCTGCGCAAGGTGGCCGAGCCCGAACCGAACCCGCTCGCGCGGATTCTGGCGGCAGGAAAAGCGGCCGATACCAACCTGCACTGATCAGTAGTCATGTGCTCATTGGCGCATGCCGATAGACATGATGCGCCACCGTTGATCGACGAGGCTGTTCCAGGCGAAGCAGCAGTGGCCGACGATGTCATCCTAGAGCATCGAACGGAAAATGCCTGTCACCGCGAAGGCGGGGACGAGAAGCGGTTTTCCGCATGAAGCGATGCGACAACAAAAAACTAGAGCGCGCGACCTGCGTCAGATTTTACGCAGCGCGCTCTGGGATTTGAAGATGCGGTTGGACAGCCATGTGTCGGGCACGATCAGTTCAACCGAACCGTGCCACCCCGCCTGATCGCGCGACAGGACGGTGTGCGCCCCGGCGCGATGTGGAAGGCGATTTCTTGCAGATGCATGCTCATCGCCTCGCTGTTGCAGCGAGGCACCTCGACGCCGGCACCCTTTCCTTCGGCGGGGCAGATCGAGCCGAAGGCCTTGCGCTTATCCTTCGGCGCTGACGGGCGGGTGCCGCGCCTGGCCCAACGCCGGCTGACAATCAGACGAAATTCGCATCAGCCGATGTGAAATTCGCAAGCACGACATTTTTGAGAGTGATCGTATCGGCGGCATCGAGCGTGATCAGCAAATCGCTACCCTGTTGCTGGGTCGCCCCCAACAGATGCGCCCAATCCGAGAAGATGTTGCTGTCTAACTGCAGCACGTCGTGCGTGGTCCCGGTTGCGGCAAAATCGTTGATCGTGTCGTTGCCGAAGCCAGCGTGATACGCAAAGGTATCGATGCCATCGCCGCCATCGAGATAATCGTCGCCTGCTCCGCCGGTCAGAACATCGTCTCCCATGTTCCCGTAGAGCTCGTCGTTGCTGGACGATCCGGTCAGGCTGTCGTTGCCGGCAGCCCCGGTCAGCCGCAACGATGAGGCGCCGGTACCGATGGAACCGGACGGTCCGATGATCGTCACCGGGTCGGAGCCCGGCGCGGCCGTCAAACTCAGATAACCGCTGAAGGTCGCCGCCGAGAGATCGAGCGTCGATGCCACGTTGTAGATTGTCCCCGCCCAACCATAGCGGTACGCCGCAATCTGCTCGATGCCGACGATGCTCGTGATCGACATATTGTAGTAGCTGACGTCCAGAATGTCGTAGCCCGCGCCTCCATCGATATGCGTGCCGGTCGTGTCGCTCGCCCAGAAGCCGATCCTGTCGTTACCGTCGCCGCCCTGGTAAACACCGTCATTGCCGGTTACCCAGAGCAAATCGTTGTCCGCGCCACCGTCGACCACATCGCCGCCGGCGCCCACGAGATAGTCATTCCCGGCACCGCCATAGACATGGTCTACCGCACCATCGTCATCATACGCATAGGCAAGGTCGTTGCCGTCGCCGCCATACAGCGTGTCCGCGCCAAGCCCGCCATCGAGATAATCATTGCCGTCCAGGCCGGACAGCACGTCGTCGCCCGCGCCGCCGACCAAGCGATTGCCTAGATCGTCTCCCTCGATCTGATCCGCATAGGCCGAACCGTCCACTTCGTAGATGTTGAAAAAGGAATCGCCCGCGGCTTCGCCGCCAGTGCCGCCGCTGACGAGCGACAGGGAAACACCACTCGTGGCGTTCGCATAGCTTGCGATGTTCAATCCGTAATCGGACCGGCCGTCCAGGACATCGGCGCCAAGACCACCGATCAGCGTGTTGTTCCCGTTCCCGCCGATCAGGACATCGTTGCCAGCCCCGCCATCGAGCCTGTCATTGCCATCCCCGCCATCGAGCCTGTCGTTGCCGCCATGGCCATAGAGCGTATCGTTGCCACCGCGGCCATCGATCGTGTCATCGCCGCCATAGCCGTGGATGATATCATCATCGCTCGTGCCCATGGAGGCGCCGAGATTGATCGAGCCGTCCTTGAACTGCACGGTTTCGACGCCGGACAAGGTATCCGTACCGTCGTTCCCGTCGATCGTCGGCGCGTTGTCGGTAATCACGATGTTGCCGCCGTTGATCGCAATCGAATAGCTCGCCATCGTGCCCGAGAAGATCGCGATGTCATGCCCATCGCCGCCGTCGAGATAATCGTCGCCGGCTCCGCCGGTCAGAACATCGTCTCCCATGTTCCCGTAGAG
>Ga0068858_100000288_pt1 | contig 54436 bp, 66 predicted proteins | sample KBSSwiS12_FD_66589 | JGI IMG/M metagenome (GOLD analysis project Ga0068858, IMG submission 66589) | Switchgrass rhizosphere microbial communities from Kellogg Biological Station, Michigan, USA - KBS Switchgrass S1-2 | ecosystem: Host-associated > Plants > Roots > Rhizosphere > Soil ...
CCCGTTGAGGAAAGAGAGCGTCGTCTGATAGGCGACGGCGTTCTCGGCAAAGGCGGTCTGCTCGGCCGACAGCTCGACGGTGTTGCCGTCGAGCGAGGGCTGGCTCGGCACGCGATATTTGATCGCGCCCGCGAAGCCGTCATCGCCCTGGCCCTGTTCGACCGCGGCGAGCGCGGTGTGGAAGTCGATGTCGCGGGCCTTGAACCCCGGCGTCGAGGCATTGGCGATATTCGAGGCGAGCAGGCCCATGCGCTGCGAACGCACCTCGAGTGCCGCTGCATGAACCCCGAAAAGACTGTCGCTGGCCATCGGCCGTCTCCTGCGCCTGATTGCGCGGGAGTATCTCAGCAAAGGGCGTGCCAATTCGGCTGAGGGGCGGTTGTGGAGCCGGTTTCACGCCTTGGGCGGGGCAAAGCGGCAAGGGTTTGCCGGTTGGCCGGCAATGTTGCCGGTGGGCGGCAAGGGTGGCTGCCACCCGCTTTCCCTATCCGTCACCCCGGACTTGTTCCGGGGTCCACTGTTCCGCACACGCACCAGCCGCTTTTCTCGCGGCACGGTGGACCCCGGAACAAGTCCGGGGTGACGGGTATTTTGGGGTTATTCCGGCAGCCAAAAACCCAACTGGCCCGGCCCTTGCAACGCACCCCGCGATGACAACCGCACCCGAATTCGCTGCGGCGCTCGCGCCGTTCCTCGATCCCGCCGCCGCCGCGATCGTCGGCGGAGGCACGCTCTTGGCCACGTTGCTGCGCGCGCCGCTGCGCGACGTCGGCCGCGCGGTCGGCGCCTTGCGCACCATCGGGCGGCGCGATTTCGACGCCACGCCGCTGGTCGAGCAGATCGCCGCGCTGAGCCGCATCGCCAAACGCCACGGCGTGATGGCGCTCGACCGCTCGGTGATCGCCGACCCCGATGTCGCCGCCGGTATCGCCATGATCGTCGACGGCAAGAGCGCGAGCGAGGTCGAGGAGGTACTGCGCGCCCGGCGCCGCGCGCGGATCGAGCGCCACGCCGCCGCCGCCGACGTGTGGGCCGGCGCCGCCGAGGTCGCGCCGGCGATGGGCATGGTCGGCACGCTGATCGGCCTGGTCGGCATGTTCATGAAGATGCAGGATCCGAGCGCGATCGGCGCGGCGATGGCGGTGGCGTTGCTCGCCACCTTGTACGGCGCGCTGATCGGCAATCTCGTCGCCATGCCGGTCGCCGCCCGGCTGCGCCGCCACGGCCGCGCCGAGGCGAGCCAGCGGCTGCGGCTGGAGGCGCCGCTCGTCGCGCTCGCCGCGCGCGAGCAGCCGCGCCATGTCGTCGACATTCCCGCGCCCGTGCTGGTGCCGATGGCGGACGTGGCATGACCGCCGACGACAGCTATCCCGAGGCCGTGGCCAACCGGCCGATCTGGCTGATGACGCTGGCCGATCTCGGCCTGTTGCTGGTCGGCTTCTTCGTCTTCATCCAGGCCAGCCAACATCTCGACGGCAAGGCGCTGGCCCAGGGCATCCGCGCGGGCTTTGGCGCGACGCCGGCCGCGACGCCCGTAGCGTCGCCCGAGCCGATGCCGGTCGCCGCCGCGGCGATGCTCGATTTCGCGCCCGGTTCGGCCGCGTTGCCCTCGTCGCCCGCCGGCCTGGTCGCCTGGGCGCGTGAGGTGACGCGCGACCCGCGCATCGTCTTGAAGGTCAGCGGCGCGATCGACGGCTCGCCGACCGATGTCGACGCGACCACCGGCAGCGGCGCGGTGCTCGCCGCCGACCGCGCCCGCGCCGTCGCCGCCGCTTTGGCCGAAGCCCATGCCGTGCCGCCCGGCCGGCTCGACATTCTCGGTGGCGGCAAGCCCGGCCACCGCAACGTCACCGTGACGATCGGCTTTGCCGGGAGGCAAGATGCTGCCGCCCGGCAACCCGACATTGCCGCGCCTTGAAGGAACAACCGATGACCCGCTCGCTCCTTGCCGCCCCATGCGCCTTGCTTCCGGCCCTGCTGCTCGCCGCCCCCGCGCTCGCCGCGCCCGGACCGGTGCAGGACACGATCGCGATCGACCGCGCGGTCGCCAGCTTCACCGGCCACGCCACCGGCGACGCCGGCGGCGCGCGCACCGAGGTCGATGGCCGGCTGAAGCTTGCCGCCTGCCCGATGGTGTCGATGGCGTGGCGCGGCGACAGCCATGATGCGGTGGTGGTGACCTGCACCGGGCCGGAATGGCGCATCTTCGTGCCGATCCGCACCCTGTCCACCGCACCCGCCGCGCCCGTCGCGACGAGCGCCGCGGCGCCCCCACCGGTGCGGCTCGCGCCGGTCATCAAGCGCGGCGACCCGGTGACCATCTCGGCCGGTACCGAGAGCTTTTCGATCACCCGCGAGGGCGTCGCGATGGGCGACGCCGCACCGGGCGCGCGCTTCTTCGTCAAGTGCGAGGATTCGCGCAATCCGGTCCAGGCCGTGGCGGTCGAGGCGGGCCGCGCGACGCTGCCCGGCTGGGGCGAATAATCGCCTTTGCGACCCTAAAGTTCATCCCGCGCCGGCCGTTTGTTATGAAGACGGTAATATCTGCAAGGACGCAGGCGTGGTGGATCCGATCTCGACACGGGGGGCAAATGGCAGCGACTTCGTCGCGCCGATCGCCCGCGTGCCGGCCGCTCCGGCGCCCGCGCCGGTCGAGCGCCAGATCGAAGCCGCGACGCGCGACGTGCAGGCCAGCGGCATCGCCCGCGAGCTCGCCGCGTCCGCCCCGGTCGACCTGGAACGCGTGGCGCGGATCAGGAAGGCGATCAGCACGGGCACCTTCCCGATCCTGCCCGCGACGATCGCCGACCGCCTGCTCGCGCTCAAATATGATTGGGATCCCCATGGCAACCAGCAGGAGCCGCAGCCATGACCCGGCGTGATGCCCTGATCCGCGTGATCGAATCGCTCCATGCCGAGATCGCCGCGCTGAAGGCCAATGACGTCGTCGCGCTGGAAAGCGCGACGCAGGACAAGCTCGCCGGGATCGAGGCGGTCGCCGCGTTCGGCGGCGCCCCCGCCGGCCCCGAGCTGCGCGGCCTGGCCGAGGAAGCACACCGGCTCAACGAGACCTGCCGCATCTATGTCAACCTGATGGCGGCAAATGTTCGCCGCCGCCTGCAAAATCTGACCGGCGATGCCGGGGGCGGCTACCGCCCGGGCGCGGGGTTGAAGGCTTACGCCTGATCCTTCTTCCCCTCTCCCTGTGGGAGAGGGGCAAGCTGCGCAGCAGCGCGGGGTGAGGGTCACACGGGTAGCGCCCGCGACATATCACCCTCACCCTTCCGCCGCTGCGCGGCTCCCTCCCTCTCCCACAGGGAGAGGGATGAGGTGCCACCCCTCCGCTGAGTGAACTGGCACGACCCTTGCTGAGTATCGCCAGAATAAGGGCGACACAGCCGGGGATCGATGCCGTATAATCCGCTTTCAAGTCTGGGCACGAGCGCGACGGGAACCAGCCGGATCCAGTCGGCGATCGCCTTTGCCAGCCAGAAGACCGGGGTCGACTTCAGCTACCTGCTCGGCCAGGCCCGGCTCGAGAGCGGGCTGAACGCGACGGCGCGTGCCGGCACCTCCAGTGCGACCGGCCTGTATCAGTTCGTCGACCAGAGCTGGCTCGGCGTGATCAAGCAGCATGGCGGCGAATATGGCCTGGGCTGGGCGGCCGATGCGATCCATGCCGGCACCAATGGCCGGCTGACGGTCAGCGACCCGGGCACCAAGGCGGCGATCCTCGCCATGCGCAACGACCCGACGGTCGCTTCGCTGATGGCCGCCGAGCATGCCAGCGACAATGCCGATGCGCTCAAGACCTCGCTCGGCCGCGATACCAATCCGACCGATCTCTATATGGCGCACTTCCTCGGCCTGGGCGGCGCGCGCAGCTTCCTCAGCGCGATGGCCAGCAACCCGGGTCGCACCGGCGCCGCGATGTTCCCCGCCGCCGCGCACGCCAACCGCTCGATCTTCTTCACCTCGGACGGGTCGGCACGCTCGCTGCAGCAGATTTACGACCGGCTCGGCGCCAGGCTCAGCACCGCCAGCGGCACGTCCGGCAGCGGCACGACCAGCCCGCTGCCCAGCATCCCGGCGATGCTCGCCTCGACCACGCTCGGCGCTTCGGGCGACGAGGTCATCCCCGGCAGCGGCGAGACCAGCACCAGCGACGCCGCGATGTGGGCCCACGCCACGCTCGACCGGCTGAACGGCACCGCCGTCAGGACCAATGCGGCATCGCTGCTGCGCCCCACCCCGAATACCGCGAGGCTCGCCTACATGATGCTCGCCAACCTGGGAGGCTAAGTCATGGCCGCCCTGCTCCCCAAACGCCCTTCGCTGGTCCGCTCGGCCGCCCTGCCGGTCGCGATCCTGCTGCTCGTCGTGCTGATGGTCGTGCCGATTCCGGCGACCCTGCTCGACATGTTCTTCATCATGAACATCACGATCAGCCTCGCCGTGCTGATGGTCAGCCTGAACGCGCAGAAGCCGCTCGACTTCTCGGCCTTCCCGACCGTGCTGCTGTTCGCCACCTTGTTCCGCCTCAGCCTCAACGTCGCCTCGACCCGCGTCGTGCTGGTGCACGGCCATGAGGGCGAGAGCGCCGCCGGCCATGTCATCGAGGCGTTCGGCACCTTCCTGATCGGCGGCGATTATGTCGTCGGCATCTTCGTCTTCTCGATCCTGGTGATCATCAACCTGATCGTCGTCACCAAGGGCGCCGGCCGCGTGTCGGAAGTGTCGGCGCGATTCACGCTCGACGCCTTGCCCGGCAAGCAGATGGCGATCGACGCCGATTTGAACGCCGGTTTGATCACCCCCGACGAGGCGCGGGCGCGCCGCATCGAGGTCGCCACCGAGGCCGATTTCTACGGCTCGATGGACGGTTCGTCCAAGTTCGTGAAGGGCGACGCGGTCGCCGGCCTGCTGATCCTCGCCGCCAACATCATCGGCGGGCTGATCCTCGGCCCCGTCAGCCACGGCATGACGATCGCCAACGCGGCGCACAATTATGTGCTGCTGGCGATCGGCGACGCGCTGGTCGCGCAGATCCCCTCGCTGATGCTGTCGATCGCCGCCGCCGCCATCGTCACCCGCGTCACTTCCAGCCTCGACCTGGCCGGCCAGATCGGCAGCCAGTTCGGCTCGGCGCGCACCTGGACCCCGGTCGCGATCATCCTCTGCCTGCTCGGCCTGATGCCCGGCATGCCGCATCTCGTCATCCTGTCGGCCGCCGCTTTGGCCGGCTTCGCCGCCTGGAAGCTGCGCCAGATCGCGCGCCGCCCGGCCCCGGTCGAGATCGTCGAGCAGGTCCCCGCCGATCTGTCGAAGATCGGCTGGGACGAGGTCAGCGACTCCATGCAGATCAACCTCGATATCGGCTACGGCCTGGTGCCGCTGGTCGACGAGCGCCGCGGTGCGCCCCTGATGGGCCGCATCACCGGCGTGCGCCGCCAGCTGTCCAAGGAGCTCGGCTTCGTCGTGCCGCAGGTCCGCGTGCGCGACGACATCAACCTCGCGCCATTCCATTACCGTATCGTCGTGGGCGGCGTCACCGTCGGCGAGGACCAGGTATCGCCCGACGAGATGCTCGCGCTCGACACCGGCCAGGCGGTCGGCCAGCTCAGCGGCAAGCGCGCCAAGGACCCGACCTTCGGCCTCGACGCGGTGTGGATCCAGCAGGGCGATGCCGATGCCGCGACCGGCGCGGGCTATCTCGTGGTCGATCCCGGCACGGTGGTCGCGACGCATCTCAACCACCAGCTCGGCCAGCATGCCAGCGAGCTGCTCGGCGCGGACGAGGTCCAGGCGCTGCTCGACGGGCTCAAGGAACGCAGCCCGCAACTGGTCGCCGCGCTGTCGCCCAGCCCGTTGCCGCTGACCACCCTGACCCAGGTGCTGAAGGGCCTGCTGGCGGAGAATGTGCCGCTGAAGGAATTCCGCCGCATCGCCGCCGCCATCTCGGTCGCCGCGCAGAAGACGCTCGACGCCGACGACATCATCGAGACGATCCGCCCCGAGCTGGGCGGGCTGATCATCCAGAAACTGTGCGGCGTGCGCGAGCCGCTGCGCGTGATGACGCTGGAGGGGCAGCTCGAGGGGCTGCTCGGCCAGGCCGTGCGCAGCGACCCGTCGCGCCGCCACACGATCGAGCCCGATCTCGGCCGCCGCATCGTCGACGCGCTGCAGCGCGCCGCGCAACCGCTGATCGACGAGGCCAAGCCGTTCGCGCTGGTCGTCCAGCCGGCGATCCGCGTCGCGATCCGCAAGCTGGTCAAGACCTGCCTGCCCGACACGCCGGTGATGAGCTTCTTCGAGGTGCCGGAAGAGAAGGCGGTCGAGGTCGTCGCGGTGATCGGTGCGCCCGGAGCATTGCCGGCATGAGCGCCTTGCCCAACCATCAGGCCTTCGCCGACGCCGTGCCGCTGACCTACAAGCCCGGCCAGCAGACGCCCGACATGAACGCGCTGGTCGCCAGGCACAGCCAGCTGGTGCGGCGCATCGCCTGGCATGTCCATGGCGGCATGTCGACGGCGATCGATATCGAGGACCTGGTGCAGACCGGCCTCGTCGCCTTGGTCGAGGCCGCGAACAGCTTCGAGGATCGCGGGCTCGTCACCTTCCAGCAATATCTCGCCACCCGGGTGCGCGGATCGATGATCGACGCACTGCGCCGCCACGCCACCATGACGCGCGGCGCGATGCGCCGCCGGCGCGTGTATCACGACGCCATCGCCGCGCTGACCGCGGCCACCGGCGAAACGCCGACCGAGGCCGCGCTGGCCGAGAAACTGGGGGTCACCATCGAAAAACTGCGCCAGGACTATGCCACCGCCGAGGCGGTGAAGTTCGAGCATATCGACGACGTCTATGCCGACGACCTGCCCTGGTTCGCCAGCGACGAGCCCGACGCGTTCGAGCAACTCGCCGACAGCGAATTGCGCGAGGCGCTGATCGAGGCGATCGCCGCCTTGCCCGAACGCGAGGCGCAGGTGGTGCAACTCTATTATGTCGAGGAGTTGAACCTCGAGGAGATCGGCCTGGTGCTGGGCGTGGGTGCGGCGCGCGTATGCCAGATCAAGGCGGCGGCGCATGGACGGTTGAAGAAGGCGCTCGGGCGGCGGGGGTAGTTTTAGACACTAGCCCTGCATCGATCTTGCCAAAATTTGCCAAACTTCATATGTTGTCGGCCATGGGCACGATGAACATCTCCTTGCCGGATACGCTCAAATCCTTTGTCGACGATCAAGTCGCCGGCGGCGGCTATGGCACGAGTAGCGAATATGTCCGCGACCTGATCCGGACGGATCAGGATCGGCAGCGGCTGCGTGCGTTGCTGCTGGCGGGTGCTGAATCGCCGCCCGGCGTGCCTGTCGATGCGAGCTATTTTGCCGATCTGCGGGAGCGTGCCAGGCGCAACGCCAAGGCGTGAGCACCAAACCGATCGTCCCGCGCGCCCTTGTAGCGTCGGACGTCGAAGCGGCGGTCGATTATTACACCAGTGAAGCCGGGCTCGAAGTAGCGCTGCGCTTCATTGATGAGATCGGACAGGCCTATCGCGCGATCGGCTCTCGCCCGGCAACGGGATCGCCGCGCCACGGGCACGAGCTCAAGCTCCCCGGTCTGCGAAGCCGAAAGCTGAAGCGGTTTCCCTATCTCGTTTTCTATGTCGAACGGGCCGATCACATCGATGTCTGGCGCGTACTGCATGCACAACGCGATATGGCGGCCTGGCTCGGCGAGTGAGCCATTGCATGATGATGATGCATGATTTTGATGGCGGGAGCGAGACCAAATGGAGGCGATGATCGATTGAAGCAGGCGCCGGCGGTATGAACAACGCGGTGAGCCGATAAATCGCGGAAAGCGGTATCAAACGGGCATCGCGTGGAACAGGAAGATAGCATGCCAGCCAGCGACCGAACCCCTGACCTGACCGTCGCGGACCTTCCCGATCCTGCCGACTTCCAAACCTTCCATCCCTTCATCAAGGGCGTCTTCAGTCAGTGGCATAAAACGCCATTCGAGCTGGACGGGCGCAGGTTCGTGACGGCGGAACAGTGGATGATGTTCGCCAAGGCGGACCTGTTCGAGGATGCCATCCGCGCCAAGCAGATTCTCGAAACCGATGACCCAGCCGTCCAGAAGCGCCTGGGCTCGCTTGTCACGCCGTTCGACCAAGAGGTGTGGGATCGATGGAAGGTTTCCATCGTCTACAAGGGTAACAAAGCCAAGTTCGCGCAAAACCTGGGGGCCACGCGCCAGCTGCGCGCAACCGGCGACACAATGCTGGTGGAAGCCAATGTCCGCGACTGGATATGGGGTGTGGGACTAGGGATGGACGACCCGGCCATTGCCAACCCGAACCAATGGCGCGGGACGAATTATCTCGGGCGCATCCTGACACTTATCCGATCAGAGGCAGGCGAGCGCACTTAGCGCAGCAGATACAGGACGATCGCGAAGGGCGCGGCGATGATCGCAAGCAGTCCGACGATAGCGGCAGCCCACGCTGCGACGCGGCCGAAACGCTCGTCGACCCACGCGACGATCGCCTCCGCCAGACCCGTAAGAAACATGTCCATCACCACAGGCTAACGCATCGGCGGTGGGCAGACCGGCGCCCCGCTATCCCTGTCTCGCCTGTCCCAGGGTCTCAACGCAGGCACCCCCTTCCATGAAGAGAAAGAAAGAGAGTGAGTGAAGCGACCGAACCACCGCTTCACCCCCTCCCCCTCCCCCCGGTCGTCAGAGGTCGAGCATGTCGATCACGTCGCCCGATGGGACTTCGGGACAGCTGAGACAACAATAGAGCCCGCGTCCCTGCTTGCCGATCTCATCGGCCAGCGCCATGCGCGCCAGCGTGCGGCGGACATTGTCGTAGCTCTGCTTCGCCATGTCGGCGACCTCGCGCGCCGATAGCGGGCGGCCCGCCTCGGCCAATATGTCGAGGATCGCCTGGCGCTCATCGCTGCGCCCCAGTTCCGCCGCCGGGCCGACGATCCGCCAGCTGCCCCGCTCGGGGGCGAATTCGACCACCGTCTCGACCTCGGCAATGTCGCGGCCGCGCCCGTAGAGCACGACGCGGCCGGCGGCCATGTCGCGTTTCAGCACCAGCACGGTGTCGGCCGCGCCGGTCAGGCCGCGCGTGCCGCTGACCGCGTCGAACGGGTCGTCGGCCTGCGCCTTGCGGGTATGGGTGACGACCAGGATCGAGATGCCATGGTCGCTGGCGATACGGTGCATGCCGGTGAGCGCGCGGTAATCGCCCTCATAGACCTGGGCATTCTCGCTGGTGCGCGGGCGGACCTTGGTCAGCACATCGACCACGATCAGCACCGGGTCGGGCACGCTGCGAATCCACGCCTCCATCTCCTCCAGCCCGCCCTCGTCGAGGATCGGCCAATGCGTCATGAAGGTGATGCGCTCGCTCGGCGGGGCGCCCATCTTCTCGCGCCGTCCCTTCAGGCGGCGCTCATTATCCTCCAGCGCGAGGTACAGCACATCGCCGGCGCGGCACTGGAAAATGCCGAACACCGGCATGCCGGCGGCGATCGCCTCGGCGATGTTGAGCGCCATCCACGACTTGCCGATCTTCGGCGCCCCGGCGAGCAGGGTCGTGCCGTCGGGGAGGTAGCCGGGGACGAGGAAACGCGCCGGTGCGAACTGCTTGGCGGCGAGCGCGGCGCCGGTGATGCCGTGCGTCGCGGCGAGGTTGCGGGTCGGTCTGGATGCTGTGTCGGTCACGATCGGGTCTCCCGTTGGGACAATGGGACGCGGTTGCGCCCGACCCCGCTAAAAGAACCTGATTCGCCTACATTTGAATCACGCCGTGCCGCGCAAGGGCGCTTCCGCCCCGACCAACCAACTGATATTTCGTGCCGATGACCGTGCTCGACGATGCGTATCTGAAAGACCGGGCACGCGGCCAAGTGGCCAATTTCTGGCTCGCCCTCCTGATCGCGCTCGGCGTGCTGGCCGCGCTGCTTTACTGGTTCCACGGTACGACCGAACTGGCGCCCGCCCATGATGACGTTGCGTTAGGCTGCAACATCCTGGCGGCCGTGCTGTCCCTCGCCTCTCTGGTAATCGGGTTCCGCAAGCATCCCTATCGGGGCGTCGTCGGCCGCATGTTTCGCGGCATCGGCTATGGGCTTTTCGGCTATCTGGTGGTGATCTTCGCCGCGACGGAATGCGCCACGATCGTGGAAGGCTGGATCGATTTTCCGGCGAGCGGCACACGCTCGTCGCAGCGTCTGATCGCGATCGCCGATGCCTCTCATAATACCGGCGGCAAGGGCGGGCAGACCTGGAGGATCACAACGTTGCCGTATGATGCCGCACTCTACATCACGCGTGAAGATTATGGCTTCATGCTGGCCCATCGCCTGCCCGACGACGACGCCAGCGAGCCGGACAGGATCGCCAGCAACGGCCATTTCTGTGCGCGCGTGACGATCGAACAGGCGGGTGACGCGCTGCGGATCATGCATGCCGGAAGCGGCACGTTGCCCGAGGGTTCGGTGATCCTCTGTCCCGGCAAAAGCCCGTCGCGCTAGGCTCCGCCTACTTCGCCTCCTTCGCCAGCCGCGTCGCCAGCAGCGCCGCGAACTTGTCGGCATAGGCCCGGCAGGCCCCGGCATCGAGATAGGGGTTGGGCACCGCCCGGCGCTGCATCGTCGCATATTTCACGTCGCCGCCCGACTGGTCGGGATGCGCCGTCAGCAGCACGTCGCACGGCAACCGCCGCATCACGGCGAAGCTGTGGCGCAACGCGGTGAGCAGCGGGCGGTGCGCCGGGTCGGAGAAGCGCCAGCCATCTGCCGAGACCGGGTTGAGGCTCGCGGCGAACACCATGTTCAGGCAGCGCCGGCCTTCGCACGACGCCCATGTCCAGCTCATGCTGCCGAAGGTGTGGCCCGGCGTGGCGCGCGCCGTCACCACCGTGCCGCCAAGCCGGATTCGCGCGCCGTCGCGCACGCCGAGGACATGGGCGATCGGCGGATAGGCATCGAGGATCGCCGCCTGCGGATCGTCGCCATCGCTATGCCCCTGGCGCAGCACCTTGGCCGCCGGCACGCTGGCGATGACCGTCGCGCCGCTGTCGCGGGCCAGCGCCGCGATGCCGCTGGCATGGTCATAATGCGGCTCGGTGCTGAGGATGTAGCGGATCTGCTTCGGATCGAAGCCGAGCGCGCGGATATTGGCCTCGACCGCGCCGACCGATTGCGGCAGCGCGCCGTCGATCAGGATCAGCCCGGCATCGGTCCTGATCAACCCCACGCTCAACCCGGCGAAACCGACCAGATAGCTATTGCCGTAAACCCGCACCGGCGCCTGTGGGGTCAGCCAGCGCGCGGCATAATCGGCCGCGATCGGCCGCAGCAGCGGGTCGTCCATGCCCTGCGAGCTTGCCGCCGTGCCAGCCAAGGCCGCAGCCAGGCTCATGCCGATGATCGCCTTGCGCCGCATGCGTCATTCCTTTCGATCGTCTCACCCGCCCTGAATGCCGCCATGACGGCGCCGGCACAAAGCATCATATCTCGACACAGCCATGAATTCAGTTGATGCCTTGGCGATGGATCGTGCCCAGCTCCCGCTCAACGCGCTGCGTGCCTTCGAGGCCTCGGCGCGGCATCTCAACTTCACCCGCGCCGCGCTGGAACTGCGCGTGACGCAGGGCGCGGTGAGCCATCAGGTCGCGGCGCTCGAAGCGCGGCTCGGCGCGCCGCTGTTCCGCCGCCTGCCGCGCGGCCTGGCGCTGACCGACGAGGGCCAGGCGCTGGTCCCGGTGGTCGCCGACGCGTTCGACCGGGTCGGCGCGATGCTCGATCGCTATGCCGGCGGACGGCTGCGCGAGGTGCTGACGCTCGGCGTGGTCGGCACCTTCGCGACCGGCTGGCTGTTGCCGCGTATCGCCGGGTTCACGCGCGATCACCCGCATGTCGACCTGCGCATCATGACCAACAACAACCGCGTCGACCTGGCCGGCGAGGGGCTCGACCTCGCCATCCGTTTCGGCGATGGCGCGTGGCACGGCACCCATGCGCAAGCCGTGCTCGACGCGCCGCTGACGCCGCTTTGCACCCCGGCGATCGCGCGGCGGCTGGGCGGCGACGCCACCGCGCTGGCCCGGGAGACGTTGCTGCGCTCCTACCGCGCCGACGAATGGCCGCGCTGGTTCGCGCTGGCCGAGGCGCCCTGCCCGCTCTTGCATGGGCCGATGTTCGACAGCGCGGTACTGATCGTCGCCGCCGCGACCGCCGGCCACGGCGTCGCGCTCGCCCCACCGGCGATGTTCGCGCACGAACTCACCACCGAGACGCTGGTGCGCCCGTTCCCGGTCATGCTGACGGCCGGCGGCTATTGGCTGACGCGGCTCAAGTCGCGCCGCGAAAGCGATGCGATGCGCGCCTTTGCCGACTGGCTGGTCGCCGCGGCGGCGTGCGACTAGTCGCGTGGCTCCTTCGCTGGAACGCCCAGCCGGTCGAGCCACGCCAGCGCCTGTTTCGGCTCGCCGGCCGCGCTCGATGCGACCGGGCCGCGCGACGCGAGGAAGTCGCGGTGCAACGCGAACGGTTCCAGGCCGAGCTGCGCCCGCATCCCGTCGATCGCCTCGCCCATCTCGCACAGCTCGGCGATGACCGGCGCGATCTTCGCGCGTGCCTGGCGATCCTGGCGGTGTTCGAACAGGCCCCAGCTGCCCGCCGCGGTCTTGCGCAGCGCCGCGATCAGCGCCGCGGCATAGTCGGTTTCAAGCGCCGCGCGCTGGGCATCGAGGCGTTCGAGACGATCGGCTTTGGCCATGGCGCGGCTTGAGCCGGCGACACCCGCCCGTCAATGACGACGGCCCATCCCCGCCGTTATCAATAGCGCAGGGTACCGATCTCAGGCTCGGCGGGCGAAAAGCCATAGCGCGCGACGAGGCCAGCCCGGGAAAGGTCGATATGATGATCGAGTGCGGTTCGCGTCGCCCTTGTCAAAACCATGGAGTTATATATCTATACGGTTATGTACGATTCGCTCGACAGCAAGTTCGCCGCGCTCGCCGACCCGACGCGCCGCGCGATCCTCGCCCGGCTCGCTTTGGGCGAGGCGACCGTCGGCGAGCTCGCCAGGCCCTTTGCGATCAGCCAGCCGGCGATCTCCAAGCATCTTCGCGTGCTCGAAAAGGCCGGGCTGATCGACAAGGGCCAGGCGGCGCAATCGCGCCCGCGCCGGCTCAACGCCGCGGCGCTGAAGGAAGCGACCGACTGGATCGCCCGGGTCGACAATTTGTGGCGCGACAGCTTCGACCGGCTCGAGGAATTTCTCGCCGCCAACCCCGACAGCACGACACCGAAGGAAGGATGACCATGACCACCGATACCGAAGCCCGCTTCGTCATCACCCGCACCTTCGCCGCCAGCCGCGAACGGCTGTGGGAGGCGTGGACCGACCCGGCACAGCTCGCGGCATGGAACGGCCCCAAGGGCACCACCGGCATCACGCTGGCGGCCGATGTGCGGCCCGGCGGCCTGATCCACTGGCGCATGGATGTTCCCGGTGGCGGCAGCATGTGGGGCCGCGCCATCTACCGCGAGGTGACCCCGCCGGCGCGGCTGGTCTATGTCCAGTCCTTCTCCGACGAAACCGGCGGCATCGCCCGCGCGCCGTTCTTTGAGGGGCGCTGGCCGATGGAAATGCTGACCGAGGTCACCTTCGAGGAAGACGGCGCGGGAACCCGTGTCACGCTCGTCTGGACGCCGCTCGACGCCGAGCCCGACGAAACCGCCAACTTCATCGGCAACATCCCGTCGATGCACGGCGGCTGGGGCGGCAGCTTCGACCGGCTGGCGGCGCTGCTCGCGGCGGAGGGCTGAAGCATCGCGCTGAAAAGTGGGAACCGGTTTTCAGCGAAAAGCGATGCGACAACAAATATCTGGAGCAGCGCGACCGATGCCGATCTCGGGCGCGATGCTCCAGGTCTGTCCGGCGCGGGGCTGGCAAAACCGCCCGGTCCCGCGCATGGCGCGCGCATGTCCCGCTTCCGCACCATCGCCTTCGATCTCGACGGCACGCTCGTCGATACCGCGCGCGACATCGCCGCCGCGCTCAACCATGCCCTGGCCGGGCTCGGCCGCGCCACCTTGCCGCTCGACGCGGTACGCGGCATGGTCGGCCATGGCGGGCGGGTGCTGCTGCAACGCGGTCTCGCCGCGACCGGCGATGTCGATGACGCGACGCTGGCCGAGGGCTTCGCCGCGTTCATCCGCTATTATGAGGCGCATGTCTGCGTGCACAGCCGCCCTTATGCCGGGGTGACCGAGGCGCTCGACGCGTTGCGCGCCCAGGGCGTCGCGCTGGCGGTGTGCACCAACAAGCCCGAGCGGCTGGCGCGCGGCGTGATCGACGCGCTGGGCTGGCGCGATCATTTCGCCGCGATCGTCGGCGGTGACACGCTGGCGACGACCAAGCCCGATCCGGCGATGCTCCACCGCGCGATCGACCAGGCCGGCGGCGGCCCGGCGGCGCTGGTCGGTGATTCGATCATCGACGTGCAGACCGCGCATGCGGCGGGGATCCCGTGCATCGCGGTGAGCTTCGGCTTCGCCGACCGCCCCGCCGACCAGCTCGGCGCGGACGCGGTGATCGACCAGTTCGACGCGCTGCTGCCGGCGCTCACCCGGCTCCAGCAACCCACGACATCGGCCTGATCCGCGCCCTACCCGCCCCTCCCGTCGAAGGCGCGGATCTTGGCGATCATCTCGGCGAAGATGATCGACCGGTCTATCGAAGCGCGGCGCCGGGCCGAAGAACGCGATCGGTGCCGAGCCGGCACGGGTGCGGCTGGCATCCCGGCGCGGCGCGGTGCAAAGACGGGCGGCAACCATCAGGATTCACCCTTATGAGCCTCACTCTCTACGACGCGTCGGTTCCGGTATTCACCAGCATGCTGGGCAACATGCGCGCCTGGCTCGACAAGGCGGCGGCGGAAAAGCCCGAGGCCGCGCTGCTCGAAGCCCGGCTCGCCCCCGACATGCGGCCGCTACCGGCGCAATATCAGATGGCGTCGGACACCGCGAAGAACGCGCTCGCCCGGCTGCGCGGGATCGAGGCGCCGTCGATGCCCGATACCGAGGCGAGCTTCGCCGAACTGAAGGACCGCTGCGACAAGACCATCGCCTTCCTGCGCGAGGCCGATGCCGCGTCGCTGGCCGGCGCCGACACGCGCACGGTCGAGCTGCGCTTTCCCAACGGCATGGGCTATCGCTTTACCGGCGCGCAGTATCTGACCGGGTTCGCGCTGCCCAACTTCTACTTCCACGCGACCACCGCCTACGCGATCCTGCGCGCCGCCGGGGTTCCGCTCGGCAAGCCGGACTTTCTCCAGCACCTCGGCCCGCCGAACCTGACGGGCTGATGTGTTCGGCTGACGCCGAAAGCGGCGCCAGCCCGTTCGTTTCAACGCGCTGAAACCAAAAAGCCCGAAACCCCGGCGGCCTTGCAGCCGCCGGGGTCCCGTGAGCCCATCCCGAAAACGGGCGGACTGGTCGGCCCCGACACCCTTGGGGGGCGGCGCCAGGGCCGTTTCTGGCCCTTATTTCAGGAGCGAGAGAACGCCCTGCTGGCTCTGGTTCGCCTGGGCGAGCATCGCCGTCGACGCCTGGCTGAGGATCTGCGCCTTGGCGAGGTTCGCCGTTTCGGCGGAGAAGTCCGCATCCTGGATGCCCGAACGTGCCTGGCTCAGGTTTTCCACGTTGGACGACAGGTTGTTGACCACCGACTGCAGCTGGCTGGCGGCTGCACCGAAGGTGGCGCGTGCCGTGTTGACCGTGCTGAGCGCGTCGTCGAGCGTCTCCAGCGCATCGGACGCGTCGCCGGCGTCGGAGATGTCGATGTCGGTCGCATCCGACAGATCGATCTCGGCGAACGAGATGCTGACGGTGTCGGCGGCTTCCGAGCCGGCCTGGATCGTCACGTCGCCGCTGTCGCCAGCCGAACCGTCGAACAGCGCAACCTTGTTGAACTTGGTGTTGTCCAGGATGCTGCTGATCTGGGTGGTCAGCGCGGTGACTTCGGTCTGCAGGTTGGTACGGTCGTCGTCGCTATAGGTGCCCGATGCCGACTGCACCGCCAGCTCGCGAACGCGCTGCAGCATGTTGCCGATTTCGTTGAGCGCGCCGTCGGCGGTCTGGGCCATCGCCATGCCGTCATTGGCGTTGCGAATGCCCTGGTTCATGCCGCGGATCGACGCGGTCATCGAGGAGGCGATGGCGATGCCGGCGGCGTCGTCCTTGCCCGAGTTGATACGCTGGCCGGTCGACAGGCGCTGCATGGCCTGCTGCAGGGCATTGGTTGCTGCGTTGGCGGCGTTTCCTGCCCGCAACGAAGCGATGTTGGTTCCGATAACAGTCATCTCTGTATCTCCGTTCTGGTACGACGATCCCCGCCGCCCCCAAGCGGAGGGCCGAGCCGTCACCAGCACAGAACGGCAGAGTCTTTTCCGGCTTAAGCATTTTTGTTGAGCATCATTGCATTCAAGGGCGGTGCCGGCCCGCTCCCCCACCCGGCCTCCATTTCAGGATACGCTGGGGGAGGCCGGGCGGGGAGTGGGCCGGCACCGCGACCAAATAAAAATACGCCTCACGCGTGCGGGGGCCGCGCGCCCGGAAATAATTTGCCGGAGGCGGCAATGCTTAACCGGTCGTTTACCCTCTTTGCCCCATTCCGCTCCCGTCCAAGGGGGAATTCCATGCGTTCCATCGTTCCATCGGCTGCTCTGCTCCGCGACCGTTACGCCATGGTGTCGCACCTGCGCGCGCAGGGCTTCACGATCGGCACCGCTGGCGGGCGCCCGCAGCCGGGCGAACTCTATCTCGTTGCCGAGGGCGAGACGCCGCCGGCCGCCGCCCGGACGATCATCGTCGGTGATGGCGCCCGGCGCATCATCCCATCGCGCGATGGCAACCCGGCGCGGGTCGACTTCGACCGCGACGACAATGCTGTCGGTCACGGCTTCGTCGCCGCGCTCGCCGCCGAGCCCGGCGCGCCGACCGCCGCCGACCCCGAAAGCCTCGCTTTGCTCGCCCTTGCCGAGCGCGTCGCCCAGGCCGACATCACCGTGCTGATCAACGGCCCGACCGGCACCGGCAAGGAAGTGCTGGCGCGCGCGATCCATAATGGCTCGGCGCGCCGCGACGGCCCGTTCGTCGCGATCAACTGCGCCGCGCTGCCCGAGACGATGCTCGAGGCATTGCTGTTCGGCCACCAGAAGGGCGCCTTCACCGGCGCCTCGTCGGGCGGCGAAGGCTTTTTCCGCGCCGCCAATGGCGGCACGCTGCTGCTCGACGAGATCGCCGAGATGCCGCTGACGCTGCAGGCCAAGCTGCTCCGCGCGCTGCAGGAGCGCGAAGTGATCCCGATCGGCGCGACCACGGCGGAGAAGATCGACGTGCGCGTCATCGCCTGCGCCAACCGCGACCTGCAGAGCGAGGTCGCCGAGGGCCGCTTCCGCCCCGACCTTTACTACCGCCTGTCGGTCTTCCCGCTGACCACCAAACCGCTCGCCGCGCGCCGGCTCGACATCCCCGCGCTCACTGCGACGCTGATCCTGCGCCACGCCGGCAATCGCACCACGATCCCCTGGCCCGATGCCGGCGCGATCGACGCACTGATGGCGCATGACTGGCCCGGCAATGTCCGCGAGCTGGAAAATGTCCTGCAGCGCGCGCTGCTGTTCGCCGCCGGTGACACCATTTCGGCCGAGCATATCGTGTTCGACCGCCCAGCGCCGGCGATGGTCGCCGCCAACGACCAGCCGTCGACGCTCGGCAACATCGTCCAGATGAGCGAGTTCGCCGCGATCCGCGAGACGCTGCGCCAATGCGGCGGCAGCCGGATCGAGACCGCGAAGCGGCTCGGCATTTCCGAACGTACGCTGCGTTACCGCCTCGCCAAGGCGCGCGAGCAGGGCGACGACATCTCACAGGCACATAACCGGGTGGCTTCGGCATGAGCATCGACGGAATCGGTGGCGGCGCGATGAGCGTCGACCGGGTGATGGCGCTGCGCGCGCAGATCCTCGAACGCAACCAGGCGCTGAGCCGCGCCGGCGACAATGCCGCGGTGGGTACGCCCGGCACGATCGGCGGCACGGGCGGCGCCCAGCCGGCGAGCTTCGCCCAGACGCTGAGCGATGCGCTCAACACCGTCAATGCCGGCCAGCAAAAGGCCGCCGACCTGTCCGCCTCGTACGAGCGCGGCGAGACGATCGACATCGCCAAGGTCATGCTCGCCCGCCAGGAAGCCTCGGTCGGCTTCGAGGCGACGATGCAGGTCCGCAACAAACTCCTGTCCGCCTATAAGGACATTATGAGCATGCCGGTGTAATGCGCGATGAGTAACGCCCTCACCCCCAGCAACGCCACGCTCGTGCCAGAGCGTTTCGCCAACCCGCTGCGCCAGATCGGCGACATCATGGCCCAGCCCGCGGTGCGCCGCGCGCTGCCCATGGTGCTGATGCTCGGCCTGATCGCCGCCGCCGCCTTCGCCTGGATGGCGCTGTCGACGCCGACCCAGAAGGTGCTGTTCGCCAACCTTGCCGACAGCGACAAGGCCGCGGTCACCGCCGCGCTCGAACAGGGCAATATCAAGGCCCGCATCGACAGCGGCTCCGGCGCGCTGACCGTCGGCGAGGATGATTATTCCCGCGCCCGCATCCTGCTTGCCGGGCAAGGCCTGCCCAAGGGCTCGCCCGCCGGTTACCAGATTCTCGACCAGCTGCCGATGGGCGTGTCTCGCGCGGTGGAAGGGGAGCGCCTGCGCCAGGCCCGCGAAACCGAGCTCGCCCGCTCGATCGAGGAGATCGACGCGGTGGCCGAGGCGCGCGTGCACCTCGCCACGCCCGAAGCCAGCGTGTTCGTCCGCGACAATGCCCAGCCCTCCGCCTCGGTGATCCTCAAGCTGCAGGGCGGCCGTTCGCTCAGCGACGCGCAGGTCTCGTCGATCGTCAATCTCGTCGCCTCATCGGTACCCGGCATGAAACCCGACGCGGTAACCATCGTCGACCAGCTTGGCGCCTTGCTCAGCAAGGCCGGCGGCCAGTCGGGGCTCGGCGCCTCGGGCGACCAGCGCATCGCCTTCCAGCGCCAGATCGAGGAAAAATACCGCCAGCAGATCGTCCAGCTGCTCACGCCTTTGGTCGGCGCCGGCAATTTCTCGACCGAGATCCAGGCCGACGTCAATCTCGACGAAACCCAGGCGACGCGCGAAAGCTATGACAAGCAGGGCCCGACCCGCGCCGAGCAGGGCAACTGGACCGGCAACCAGCCGGCCGGCCAGGCTGGCGCGCCCGGCGGCATTCCCGGCGCGCTGTCCAACACGCCGCCCGCCGCCGCGACGCTCAGCGCGCCGACCCCGACGCCGACCCCCGGCGCCACGCCGACCCCCGGCACCGCCGCCGGCGCGGCCACCGCGCTGGCCGGCGCCGTCGGCGACGCGATGAAGCAGAGCGACCAGTTCGCCCGCGCCTATGACAATGGCCGCGAGGTCTCGGTCACCCGCAACGCGCCGGGCACAATCAAGCGGCTGTCGGTCGCCGTGCTGCTGCGCGACCCGGAAACCGGCAAGCCGCGCAGCCCGGTCGAGATCCAGCAGATCACCCAGCTCGTCCAGTCGGCGGTCGGCTATGACGCCAGCCGCAGCGACCAGGTAACCGTGATCAGCCGCAAGTTCGCCGCCGCGCCCGAGACGGGTTCCGGCCAGCCCTGGTATGAATCCGGCTGGGTCGCGGTGATCGCCCGCAACGTCACCGCCATCGTCATCGCGCTGCTCGTGCTGATCATGGGCGTGCGCCCGCTGGCCAAGGTGCTGATGAAGCGCAGCAACGATGCCGGCCCGCGCCTCGCGCTGGGTCGTGACATGGGCGGCGCCAACGGCGGCGGCGCGGCCGGCGGCAGCGGCGCCCCCCCGGTGAGCATCGACGCGCTGGCCGGCGCGCGCAACTATGACGACCGCATCGGCATGGTGCGCGGCTTCACCCGCGACAATCCGGCGCGCGCCGCACTGGCGGTGCGCGACATGATCAAGGCCGACGCCAAATGAACGCTCCGATGCGCACCTATACCGGCGTCGAACGCGCCGCCGTGCTGATGATGCTGGTCGGCGAGGAGGAAGCCGCGGCGATCCTCCAGAAGCTCGACCCCGAGGAAGTGCGCCAGCTCGGCAAGGCGATGTTCGCCGTCGCCGATGTCAGCGAGGGCGATGTCGAATTCGTGCTCGACGATTTCGTCGGCAAGGCGCGCGGCCGCACCGGTATCACCTTCGACCCGCGCCCGCAGATCGAGGCGGTGATGACCCGCGCGCTCGGCCAGGAAAAGGCCGATTCGATCCTGTCGCGCATCGTGCCGGCCGAAGAGGCCTGCCAGATCGAATTGCTCGACTGGCTCGACCCCGAGGAGATTGCCGGGCTGATCGAGCAGGAGCATCCGCAGATCGCCGCGGTGATGATCGCCAATCTCGATCCGCTGGTCGGCAGCCGCGTACTCGAACTGCTGCCCGATGCGCACCAGCCCGATATCCTCCACCGCATCGCGCGGCTCGGCCCGGTCACGCCCGAGGCAATCGAGACGCTGCGCACCGTGCTCGCCGGCCGCGTCAACAAGCCGCAGAAATCCGCCGGCGTGATGATGGGCGGCACGCGCGAGGCGGCCAAGATCCTGTCCGGCGCGCGCAAGTCGACCGAGCAGCGCGTCATGCCCAAGCTGTTCAAGATCGACCGCGAGACCGCCAAGGCGATCGAAGAGGCGATGTTCGTGTTCGACAATCTGCTCGACCTCGACGACAAGAATCTCGGCACGCTGATCCGCAACGTCGATAGCGACATCCTGGTCCGCTCGCTCAAGGGCGTCGACGAGAGCGTCCGTGGCCGCTTCCTCGGCTGCATGTCGAGCCGCGCCGCCGACGGCATTCGCGACGAGATGGAATCGCGCGGCCCGATGAAGCTGAGCGAGGTGCTCGAGGCGCAGAAGGTGATGATCCAGATCGCCCGCAACCTCGCCAAGGATGGCACGATCATGCTCGGCGGCGGCGGGGGCGACGACGACTATGTCTGATTTTGTCGTCGGCTTCACGACCAGGAACGAAGGCGTCGCCCAGGCCTTGCAGGCGGCGTTCGCGATCCAGCCGGCCGGCTTCGCGCCGGCCGACATCCGCGAGCGCATCGGTGCCCGCCCGAGCCATTTCTCGCCGCAAGCCGGCGAACCGAAGCATTTCCACCCCGCCGATCCCGCGTCCAATCCGACCGCCGGCTGGGATCCGTTCGCCGCGACAGCCGAGCCCTCGCCGGGCTTCGCCGATCCGATCAGCGCGGCGCATGCGCGTGGGCTCGCCGAGGGGCGTGCCGCCGCGCTGGCCGAAATGGGCGAGGGCGAGGGCCGCGACGCGGCCTTGTTCGCCCAGCTCGCCGACGCCTTGAAGGCCGACGACCGTTTCGACCGCGCCGAGCTCGCGCGACGCATGCGCCAGACCGTGCTGTTCCTCGTCACCAGGCTGGTCGGCGAGGTCGGCATCGCGCCCGACCTGCTGGCGACGCGCATCGAGGCGGCGACCGACATGCTCGCCGACGCCGCCGAATCGGCGATGCTGCGCGTCCATCCCGACGACGTCGCGCTGCTCGACGGCAAGCTGCCCAAGACCGTGTTCGCGGTCGGCGACGCCGCGGTGGCGCGGGGCTCCTTCGTGCTCGAATCCGCCTCGACCATCGTCGAGGACGGCCCCGATTCATGGCTCGAACAACTGGCGCAGGCGATCGACCGCGTCGCCTTGCCGCAAGCTTGAACGATCCCATGCTCAATCGTTTCACCGGCGATTATCTCGACGCGCTTGGTTGCTTCGATTTCTCGCCCAAACCCCGGGTTTCCGGCCGCCTCGCCTCGTTCGACGGCCTGTTGATGGAGGCGATCGGTCTGACCCTCCCGGTCGGCACGGTCTGCCAGGTGGGCGACGGTGCGGGCAGGGTCGAGGCCGAGGTGATCGGCTTTCGCAACGGCCGCACGCTACTGATGAATCTCGGCGGCCCCGCGCCGCTGCTGCCGCGCGCGCCGGTGCGCCCGCTCGGCCCTCCCGGTGAGGCCGAGGTCGGTGCCGCCCTGCTCGGCCGCGTGGTCGATGGTGCCGGCAAGCCGATCGACGGGCTCGGCCCGATCCGCGGCGCCGCCAAATGGCCGCTCGCCGGCAAGCTGCAATCGCCGCTCGATCGCGGCCGCGTGCGCGAACCGCTCGATGTCGGCGTGCGCGCGATCAACGGCCTGCTCACCGTCGGCCAGGGCCAGCGCATCGGCATCATGGCCGGCTCGGGCGTCGGCAAGTCGGTGCTGCTCGGCATGATCGTGCGCGCCGCGCAGGCCGACGTCATCGTCATCGGGCTGATCGGTGAGCGCAGCCGCGAAGTCGCCGACTTCCTCGAAACCAAGGTGGCGGGCGAGGCGCGCGCGCGCTCGGTCGTCGTCGCCGTGCCGGCCAATCATTCGCCGGTGCTGCGCATCCGTGGCGCGCTGCGCGCCACCGCCATTGCCGAGGGCTTCCGCGCCGAGGGCAAGAAGGTCCTGCTGATCATGGACAGCCTGACCCGCGTCGCCCATGCCGGCCGCGAAATCGGCCTGGCGCTGGGTGAGCCCGCCTCGGCGCGGGGCTATCCGCCCTCGGCCATCGCCATGCTGCCCAATCTGATCGAGCGCGCCGGCACCTGCGTGTCGTCGGGCGGCTCGATCACCGCGATCTATACCGTGCTCGCCGATGGCGATGACGGCAACGATCCCGTGGTCGATTCGGCCCGCTCGATCCTCGACGGCCATATCGTGCTCAGCCGCCAGCTCGCCGAGCGCGGCGTCTATCCGGCAATCGATCTCGGCCCCTCGGTCAGCCGGGTGATGACCGATATCGTGCCCAGGGCGCACAGCCAGGCCGCACAGATATTGCGCCGCCACCTCGCCACCTATGAGGAGAATCGCGACCTGGTGCTGATGGGCGCCTATCGCGCCGGCGCCGACCCGGCGATCGACGCGGCGATCGCCTGCCATCCGGCGGTGATGGAATATATCCGCCAGGATGCCGATTCGATGGTCTCGCTGGACGATGCCGTCGCCGAGCTGATCGGCGTGTTCGGCCCCGGCCAGCATGGCGCGTGACCGCGACGCGACGCTCGCCCGGCTGCTCCGCGTGCGCACGCTGCAGCTCGGCCTGAGCCGGGCCGAGGAAGCGCGCGCGCAGGAACGCTTTGCCAGCGAGGCGGCGCTCAAGGGCCGCATCAGCCAGCTTGCCCAGTCCGTCGCGCCAACCTCGACCGAGACGGCGGGCTTCTCGCTCGTCGCCGCGGCGCACTTCCGCGACCGGCTGCAGCAATCGGCCGAGGCGGCCGAGGCGCGGCTCGGTGCTGCCCAGGCGGTGGTCGAGCGCGCCGCCGAAGCGACCCGTGCCGCCAGGCGCGACCAGACCGCGATCGAGAAGCTGATCGAGCGCGCCGACGCCGATGCGCTGATCAAGGCGATCCGCGAAATGGAAAAGGCCCCGGCAGTACGCAAGATTCGGCACGATCCTTGCTGAACCCCTGACGAGCGCAAGCTCGACAATGTGGGGGTCCATGATCGAACTATCCATCTCGGCCAGAAACACGGCGCCGCCGCCGCTCGCCACGCCCGCATCGGGTGCGGGAGCGGACGGATTCGCGCGCGCGATGGACGCGGTCAGCGATACGTCGCCCTCCGCGCCGACGCCCGCCGAGCCCCGGCAGGGCGATGCCGATGGCGGCAAGAAATTGCCGCTCGACGCCACCGACCGTGCCGGCGAGCCGGCCAGGCCGGCGACCGCGCGCCGTCCGGCCAGGCCAGCCGTCGACCCGGCAGCGCCGACCGTCGTCCCGGCCATCGTCGTGACCGCCACGACCGCCTCGCCGATCGCCGCGAAATCCTCCGACGACGCCGATGACGCACCCGCCGATGGCGACGATGCGACCGACGATGCCGGCACGGCCACGCCGATCATCGCCTTCTTCGCGGCACCCGCCGCGCCGATCATGATCGATCCGGCCAGGCTGCCGGCAACCGCGCCGCGCGCTACGAATCCCGCCATCGCCGCCGCGACGGCCCAGGCAGCACCCGCGCCGCTCGACCCGAACCTGACGGCGGCACCAACGGCCGCGACACCCGCCATCACCTCGGCACCGGCCAGCGCCGGCGCTCTTCCGGCCGCCTTCGAACTGCTCGATGCCGGCAGCCCGGCCAGGGCCGCGACCGCCCCGGCCGAGCCGACCGCCGCCACTGCGCCGCGCATCGCGGCGCACAGCGACACGCCGCGCTTCGCCATCGCCGCCGCGGCCCTCGTCAGTGATCCGGCGACCATCACCGCGCAGCCCGCACGCCAGGCCTTCGCCACGGCGCTCGCCGCGCTGTCGGTGCGGGCCGCGCTGCGCGACGACGACCGCGGCGAACCGCCGCAGCCGATCGCCGGCCTCGCCGCGCCGACCGCCGACACCTTGCTGCGATCAGCCGTGCAACAGGCCGCCGCCAGCGACCAGGCCGCGCTCGACCCGCGCCACGATCGCGGCCTGCACGGCATGATCGACCATATCGAGATGCTGCGCGACGACGCCAATGCGCGCGACACCCGCATCCGCCTGACGCCCGACGCGCTCGGCACGGTCGATGTCGCGCTGCGCCGCGATGGCGACGCGCTGCATGTCCGCTTCTCCTCTGCCAACGAGGCGACGCGTCTGGTCCTGGGCGACGCCCAGCCGCGCCTCGCCGCCCTGGCCGAGGCGCGCGGCGTGCGGCTCGCCGGCAGCAGCATCGACGCTGGCACCCCTGGCGACGCGGGAAATGGCGGCCAGCCGCAACCCCAGCCGCGCACCGAATCATTCCGCCCCGCCCGCGCGCGACGCGCCGTCGCGGCGGAAACCGACATCCCCAGCGATCAACGCCTCGCCTGAATGTGAAGGAGCAACCCGATGAGTGACCTGATGGAAGAGGAAGTCGCCGCCCCGGCGAAGAAGAAAAAGAAGGGCAAGAAGCTGCTCTTCCTGCTGCTCGGCCTGGTGCTGGTCGGCGGCGGCACTGCCGGCGGGCTCTATGCCGCGGGCGTCGGCCCGTTCGCCCATCCCGGCGAGACGATCGCGGCGATGACCGGTCCGCGCCTCGTGCCCAAGAGCGAGCAGAAGCGCGTCGGCCTCGGCACCGGCGAGGGCGGCGGCGCGGGCGCCAGCAAGCCCGGCACTGTCGGTACCGGCGGCGAGAAATACGCCTCCAACTATTATGCGATGGAAAAGGAGTTCACCTCCAACCTGCAGGACAGCGTCCATTTCGTGCAGGTCGGCATCGCCATCTCCACGCCCTACGACGACACCGTCGTCGAGAACATCAAGACCAACGAGATCGCGGTGCGCTCGGCGGTGCTGATGACGCTCAGCGACACGTCCGAGGAGCAGGTCTTCTCGACCGACGGCAAGAAGCAGCTGCAGGCGCGCCTGACCCAGGCGATCAACGCCGTATTAAAAGAAAAAGAAGGTTTTGGCGGCGTTGGTAACGTCTACTTTACCAATTTCATCGTTCAGTGAACGGGCATGGTTAACGGCTCTTCACCCGATGCGTCCGAACGGCGCGCACGCACCCGGCAGGCGGATCACGTCGCGCTGGGCGTCGCCAGTCTCAATCCGTTCGGCGATCTGCATACGGTGCAGCACCTCTCGGCGCGCCTCGCCCGCTCGTTGCGCGGCGTGTTCGAGCCGTTGCTGCGCCAGGAGGTCCGTACCTTTGCCGAGCCGCTCGCGGTGCAGCGCTTCGCCGATTACCGCGCCGAGCGCGCCGAGACGCTGACCGCCTGGCTGCCGCTGGCGATCGCGCCGGGCAATGGCGCCGCCCTGGCGGTGTTCGACGGGCGCTTCGTGATGGAGATGCTCGACCTGTTCTTCGGCGGCACCGGCCATGCGCCGCATGACCTGCCGAGCGAATTCTCGCCCTCGGCCGAGGCGATCGTGTCGCGCATCGGCGGCATGCTGACCGAGCCGATGCGCGTCGCCTGGGAGCCGCTGGCGCGCCTCAAATTCACCCCCGGCCGCCCCGAATCCAATCCGGCGATGCTTGGCGGGCTCGACGGCGACGACGCGCTGGTCGTCACCCGCATCGGCATCGCCGCGGGCCATGCCAAGCCGATCTTCATCGACCTGCTCTACCCGGTCGCCGCGCTCAAGCCCTATGCCCCGTCGCTGACCGGCAAGGTGCTGTCCAAGACCGCCGAGCAGGACCCCGCCTGGCGCACCGGCCTGACCCGTGCGGTGATGGGCGTGCGCTTCCCGATCCGCTCCGTGCTGGCCGAGCCGGTCATCCCGCTCGCCACGCTGATGGAACTCAAGATCGGCGACGTCATCCCGATCAGCGTCGACAAGGACGTGCCCGTGATGGTCGGCGGCGACCGCCTCGGCTCGGGCACCGTCGGTACATCGAATGGCAAGGCCGCGATCAAGCTCAACTCGATCACCCGTGAACTTGGGGAATTTCAATGAACGACATGACCGGGGGATTCCCCGTCGATGCCAGCCTGGCGGCGAATTTCCGCCTGCTCCAGGATGTCGATGTCAAGCTGACCGTCGAGATCGGCTCGACCAGCCTCACCCTGCGCGAGCTGCTCGCGCTCGGCGAATCGAGCGTCATCGAGCTCGACCGCCAGTCCAACGAACTGCTCGACGTGCTGGTCAACGGCACGCTGATCGGCCGTGGCGAGGTGGTGATGGTCGGCGACCGCTTCGGCGTGCGCATGACCGAGCTCGTCTCGCCCGACAAGCGGGCCTGACGCGCCATGATGTGGTCCTATGTCCTCAAGCTGATCGTGCTGCTGCCGCTGGTCTGCGGCCTGATGATCGGCTGCCTGTGGGCGTGGCGCAAGCTCGAGAGCCGCCTGCCCGGCCAGCCAGCCAACCGCATGCTCAAGGTGGTCGAGACGATGATGATCTCGCCCGGCCTACGCCTCGCCGTGCTCGAATTCGAGGGCAGGAAGCTACTGATCTCGGTCGGCCGTGGCGGCGTTACCCTGGTCGACAAGCTGGACGCGCCGAAATGACCGTCACGGTCACCCGCAAGGGCACCGGCCCGGCGCTGATCAAGGCGCCCGCGGCGAAGCGCTCGCCCTGGGGCAAGGTCGTACTGGTCGTGCTGGCGATCGTCTTCGCGCTGATCGTCGCGCATCCCGCTTTGGCCCAGGCCGCATCGGCTGCCGCGCCCGCCGCCGCGCCGGCGACGCCCGGCGCCGGCGACGCGGTCGACCACGCGCTGGGCGATCTCGGCGGCGGCAAGGCCCCGCTCGCTTTGTCGTTGCAGATCCTCATCATCATGGGGCTGCTGACGATCCTGCCCGGCATCCTGCTGATGATGACCAGCTTCACGCGCATCATCATCGTGCTGTCGATCGTTCGCCAGGCGCTCGGCCTGCAACAGACCCCGCCCAACCAGGTGCTGGTCGGGCTCGCGCTGTTCCTCAGCTTCTTCGTGATGTCGCCGGTGATCAGCCAGATCAACACCAGCGCGATCCAGCCCTATGCCGCCGGCACCATGCCGGCGACCGAGATGATCAAGACCGCCGCGGTGCCGCTGCACAGCTTCATGGCCAAGCAGACCCGCAAGGCCGACATCACCCTGTTCGCCGGCCTCGCCAAGAGCGGGCCCTATGCCAAGGCCGACGACATCCCCTTCTCGGTGCTGCTGCCGGCTTTCGTCACCAGCGAGCTGAAGACCGCCTTCCAGATCGGCTTTCTCGTCTTCCTGCCCTTCATCGTCATCGACCTCGTCGTCGCGACCGTCCTCATGTCGCTCGGCATGATGATGATGTCGCCGACGATCATCTCGCTACCGTTCAAGCTGCTGCTGTTCGTGCTGGTCGATGGCTGGGCACTGACCATGGGCAGTCTCGCCAACAGTTTCGTGAGTTAGCGCAGCATGGACGCGGAATATTTCCTGACCATCGCCAACCAGACCATGTGGGTGCTGGCGCTCGTCGCCGCGCCGATCCTGATCCCGGCACTGCTGTCGGGCCTGATCGTCGGCATGATCCAGGCGGCGACATCGATCAACGAACAGACGCTGACCTTCATCCCCAAGCTGATCGTCGTGGCGATCTCGATCATGGTGTTCGGCAGCATGATCCTCGGGCTGCTCAGCGACTTCACGCTGGGCATCTTCGAGCGCATTCCCGACCTGGTCCGGTGACGGTGAATAAGAGTGTTCGCGCGGAGGCGCGGAGGCGCGGAGGGGTGGCGTTCGTCGTCTGCGCATCGCGCCCTTCCAAAAACTCCGTCACCCTGAACTCGTTTCAGGGTCCATGCGCGGTCAGCAGCCACAAGAGCGTCGCTCATGGATCGAATGATCGCGCATGGATGCTGAAACAAGTTCAGCATGACGACGTCTTTGGGGCGAAACAAAACACCCGACTCAAGCGCCACCCCTCCGCGCCTCCGCGCCTCCGCGTGAACCCCTCACTTCTCTTCGTCACCCTAGGCGTCGCGGCAATCTGATGCTCGGCTTCGGCCTCTCGATCGAGCCCAAGCTCTGGGCGCTGGTGTTCGTCATGGTGCGGATCAGCGCGGCGTTCATCGCCGCGCCGGTGTTCAGCGCGGTGTCGATCCCGCTCGTGGTGCGGGTTTCGCTGTCGGGCGCGATCGGGGTGCTGGTGCTCGCCGTTCATCCGATCGTGCCGCCGGCACAGATCTTCTCGCTCGCCACCATCATGTCGGTCGCCGCCGAGGCGCTGGTCGGCTTCGCGATCGGCTTCGTGCTGCAGATCGCCTTCGCCGCGCCGATGGTGGCGAGCGAGGTGATCGGCACCTCGATGGGCATCGGCTTCGCCTCCGCGATCGACCCGCAGAACGGTCGCTCGACCCCCGCGCTCGGCCAGTTCTTCTCGATGCTGCTCACCCTGCTGTTCCTCAGCGTCAACGGCCATCTGGTGCTCGTCGAGATGATCGTGAAGAGCTATGAGACGCTGCCCCCAGGCCAGGCGTGGCTCGGTGCGGGCCAACTCGAGAACATCGCCATGTTCGGCGGCTACACCTTCCTCGCCGGGCTGCTGCTAGCGCTGCCGGTCGGCTTCCTGCTGCTGTGCCTCAACATCGTCGTCGGCATGATCTCGCGTGCCGCGCCGGCGCTCAACCTGTTCGCGGTCGGCCTGCCGGTCAGCCTCGCGGTCGGGGTGCTCGCGCTGGCCGTGTCGTTCCCCGCCATGGGCGACTATATGCTCGTCATCATCAATGAGGGCCTCGCCGCCACCCAGCATCTGGTGCTCGGCTGATGGCGGACGAATTCGGCGAAAAGACAGAAAGCCCGACAACCAAGCGGCGCAAGGACGCCGCCGAAAAGGGCGACATCCTTCGCAGCCGCGAATTCGCCACGGCCCTGGTGGTGATGGCCGGCTGTGGCTGGCTGGCGCTGTTCGGCCCGTCGCTGGTCGCCGCGTGCAAGGCGGTGATGGCCGCCGGCTTCCAGTTCAATCGCAGCGACATCGAGGATTTCTCGCCCTTCCGCCCGCTCGCCGAGGCGGGGTGGAAGCTGGTGCCGTCGCTCGCCTCGCTGTTCGCCATCACCATCGTCGCCGCGATCCTCAGCCAGGCCGGTCTTGGCGCGCTGCAGTTCAACGGCTCGCTGCTCGCGCCCAAGGCATCGCGCATCGACCCTGCCGCCGGGCTCAAGCGCATCTTCGGCCCACAGGGCTGGATCGAGCTGGGCAAGTCGCTGCTCAAGGTCGTGCTGCTCGGCTGCATCGGCGGCTATGTGCTGTGGAAGTCGTCGCGCAGCACGCTCGGGCTGATGTCGTCGGATCTCAACAGTGCGATCGGTTCGCTTGGCGGCACGCTGATCGGCATCCTGTTCGCCATGGCCTTCGGGCTGGTGCTGATCGCCGGTATCGACGTGCCGGTCCAGATCCTCCGGCTGCTCGGCAAGCTCAAGATGTCGAAGCAGGAGATCAAGGACGAGCACAAGGAAAGCGAGGGGTCGCCCGAAGCCAAGGGCGCGATCCGTCAGCGTCAGCATGCCATGGCCAAGCGCAATATGCGCAAGGCCGTCGCCGAGGCGCATGTCATCCTCACCAACCCGACCCATTTCGCCGTCGCGCTGCGCTATGATCGCGACAATGACCAGGTGCCGGTAGTCGTCGCCAAGGGGCGCGGCGTGGTCGCCGCGGCGATCCGCGAACTGGCCGGCGAGAGCCGCGTGCCGATCCTCGAATATCCCGCCATCGCCCGCGCGCTCTATTACACCAGCCGCGAGGGCCAGGAGATCCGCGACGATCTCTATGTCGCGATCGCCACCATTCTCGCCTTCGTCTTCGGCCTCAATGCCGAAACCGGCGGAACCGCCCCCGTCGTGCCGGTGCCGCCGACCGCGCGCTTCGACGAAAACGGCGTGCAGGGGTAAAAGCCATGCGCGCGCGGCCGTTTATACTGACAACCATCCTGCCGAGGCCCAAGCCATGACCACGACGACCACGGCGACCTCCTCTTCGCAGATCGCGCTGGCGCTCGGCGCCGGTTCGGGCGTCGACAGCGCGGCGATCGTCACCGCGCTGATCAACGCGCAATTCGCCGGCAAGCTGTCGGCGCTCAGCACCAAGACCGACGCCGCCACCGCGCAGATCTCCGAGGTCGCCAAGCTGCAGAGCGGGGTCACCGGCTTCGCCTCGGCGCTGACCTCGCTGATCAAGGGCGGCACCCTGGTCAATCAGCCCACCAGTTCCAACAGCGCGGCGGTCGGCGTCACGCCAGTATCGGGCGCGACGATCGCCCACCTCGACAGCACGCTGACCGTCTCGCATCTCGCCACCGCACAGGCCGCCACCACCGCGACGCCGATCGCCAGCAAGACCACCACGATCGGCACCGGCAATCTGACGCTGACCTTCGGCACCGCGACGGTGACCGATGGCGCGATGACCGCCTTCACCGCCGGCGGCACGACCCCGGTGACGATCGCGATCGATTCGGCGCACCAGTCATTGAGCGGCATCGCCACCGCGATCAACGCCGCCAACGCCGGCGTCACCGCCTCGGTCATCACCGATGTCGATGGCAGCGCGCGACTGTCGATCAAGGGCACGACCGGCAGCGCCCAGGCCTTCACCTTGTCGGGCGACACCCCCGCCCTTTCCGCGCTCGACATCGGCGTCGGTGAGAGCGCCACGACGATCGGCACCGCCGCCGCCAACGCCGCGCTGACGCTCGACGGTGTGGCGGTCGAGCGTGCGTCGAACAGCTTCACCGACCTGATCGACGGCGTGAAGATCAACCTGACCGGCACCGGCACGACGACGCTCGGCTCGAGCCGCCCGACCAGCGCGCTGACCCAGGCGGTGAACGACTATGTCGACACCTACAACCAGCTCCACGCCATCATCGTCGAGGCGACCGACGTTCAGAACGGCACGCTCAGGCAGGACAGCGCAACCGCCGCCATGGCTCGTGCGCTCACCGCCCTGCCCCTGACCAGCCTGGTCACCGGCGCCGCGACCGGCGTGCCGACGTCGCTGGCCGAGATCGGCGTCGCCACCAACCGCGACGGCACGCTGAGCGTGCGCGCCGACGTGCTGCAGAAGATGCTCGACAAATATCCCGACGCGGTCGAGGCGATCTTTGCCGACGGCACGGGCGCCAGCGGGCATGGTCTCGGCGGCGCGCTCAACGCCATCGCTACCGCCGCGACCGACGCCGAGACCGGCCTCGCCGCGAGCACCATTCGCTACACCGCGGTCAAGTCCGACCTCGCCGACCAGCAGGACAAGCTCAATACGCAGGAGGATGTCGTCAAGACGCGGTTGACGCAGCAATATTCGGCAATGGATGCGCAGGTCGCCGCCTACAAGTCGACGCAGAGCTTCCTGACGGCGCAGATCGCCGCCTGGAACAAGCCGAACAACTGATCATGGCCGCTTATGCCTCGATCCTCGGGCGCGACCCCGAGGAAACCTATCGTCAGATCGACGCCTCGGGCCGCACCGCGGAGGCGGACGGTCCGGCGCTGGTGCAGTTGCTCTATGACGAGGCGATCCGCACCCTGCGCTCCGCCGCCTGGGCGACCGAGCATCAGCAGCATGCGGTGAAGAGCGACAAGCTGACCCGCGCCACCGCGATCCTCTTCGCGCTCGAATCCGGGCTCGACTTCGACAGCGGCGGCGAGGTCGCGGTCACGCTGGCGCGGCTCTATGCCGGGGCGCGCAACACCATCGTCGCGGCGAGCCTGGGCAACGACCCGGCGCCGTTCCGCAACGTCGCCACGACGCTCGCCGAGATCGCCGAAGCCTGGCGCACGGTGCGCTCGGGCTGATCCGGGCAACGTGGTTGCCGCACATTAACCTTTCAGTGACCGTCGGCGATATAGCCTCGGCGCGACATTTCCGATGGGACGAGATGCGATGGAGCTTTTCGGCGAGCAAGACCCGGCCCCCACGCGCCGCGGACCCGTGCGGACCGTGCTGGCGGTCGATGACAGCCGCACCAACCTGACGGTGATCGGCAAGCGGCTCGGCCATCTCGGCTATCTCGCGGTGTTGTGCGACAATGGCGCCGAGGCGCTCGACCTGATAGCGGCGCGCGGTTTCGACCTCGTGCTGCTCGATATGGTCATGCCGGGCATGTCGGGCATTCACGTGCTGCGCGAGATCCGCGGCAGCCGCGACACCGCCGACCTGCCGGTCATCATGCTGACCGGCCGCAGCGACCCCGCCGCGGCGGTCGAGGCGCTCGCCGCCGGCGCCGACGACCATGTCGCCAAGCCCTTCGCCTTCGAGGTGCTGACCGCACGGATCGAGCGGGTGCTCGCCCGGGCCAAGCGCATTGCCGACCTCAAGCGCTCCAATGCCACGCTCGACGCGCGCATCGCCGCGCGCGCGATGGAGCTGGGCGAGACGAAGACCGAACTCGCCGCCAGCCGCGCCGACCGTCAACGCCTCGTCGCCTCGATCCAGGCGCTCAATGACCAGATCGAGAAGTTGAGTCTTTGATCCGCTAAAGCGGAGGCGGCATCAGCCCGCTCCTCACCCCCGGAACCAGCGGCGCTGCATGAAGTAGATGATGATCGCGACGGTGATCAGCAGGCAAATGCCGCCGATGGCGTCGAATGCCCAGGGCTCATCGGCATAGGGCAGGCCCTTGACGTTCATGCCGTACAGGCCGGTCAGGAAGGTCAGCGGCAGGAAGATCATCGCCACGATCGAGATCAGCAGCGCGCGTGAGTCGATCTGTTCGGCGCGCAGGTCGGTCAGCGCCTCATGCGCCAGCGCCGAGCGCTCGCGGATGCTCTCCAGTTCCTCGGCCATACGCGCCGCACGGTCCGCCGCCGAGTTGAGGTGCAACCGGTCGTCATCCTGCAGCCAGTCGCACGGCAGCGCGGCGAGCTTCTCCAGCGCGGCGCGTTGCGGCGTCAGGAAGCGACGATAGCCGATCGCGGCGACGCGCACCTGCGTCACCTTGCGGCGCAGCTCGAACACCTTGTCGGCATTCAGCTCGGCCTCGCAATCGTCGAGCTGGTCGCCAAGATCGGCCACTTCGGGGTCGAGATCGGCGGTGATCGCGCTGGCGAATTCGGCGATCAGGTCGCCGGGGTCGAGGATGTGGCCCTGCTCGATCGTCTTGACCACCTCGTCGACCGCGACGAGCGGCTTGCGCGTCACCGAGATCACCCGTCCGGCCTGCGCCCAGATGCGCACCGAGGCGAGCGGATCGGATGAGGTCATCGCCTCGCTCGAGCGGCCGCGCAGGTTGAGAAAGGCGCCGTCGCCCAGCGCGTCGCAGCGCGGCCGGGTCTCGGTCGCGGTGAGCGGCTCGACGATATGGTCGGGCAGCCGCGCCTCGTCGGTCAGCCACGCCTGGGCTTCCTCGTTGTTGGTCGACAGATGCACCCAGACCAGCGCAGCGCCGCAGGTCAGCGCGCCCTCGATCGCGACGCGTTCGGCATGGCCCTTGTCCACGCGATAGGCAAAGCCGCTCATGCCATCTCCATATAGACTGTCAGCCCCGGACCCGGCGTAACGGTTGGCGCGGCACCGGCGATCCGTACCGCATCGGCGCGGGCGCGATCGAGCAGCGCCGGCGGTACGCCCGGCGCATGCAGCACGCGATCGGCCTGCGCGAGCAGCCGCGCCTCGCGGAGCGTGAGATCGTCGGGATCGGTCGAGCGCGGGCGGATCGTGACCAGCCTCTCGCCCGGCGCATCGCCCGCGGTGGCGAGCCACGCCATCACGTCCGGTGCCGCCGCCAGCGGATCGAGCGGGCCGCCCGGCGCCAGCGCGGCACCGATCGCGCGACGCCGGTCCGCGCCATCGGGGAAACGCGCGCGGATCGCGCCGCGCGCCGCCTGGAGCGCGTTGGCCAGCTTGCCGAGATGCTGCGGCAGCAACGCTTCGAGCCGCTGGCGCAGCGCCGCCGCCAGCCCCGCCGAGGCGCCGCCGCTGCCGATCGCGATCAGCACCGGATCGCGGTCGATGATCGCCGGCAGGGTGAAGTCGCACAGTGCCGGGCGGTCGACCGCATTGACCAGCACGCCGCGCGCCCTGAGCCGCGCCACCGCCGCGGCCGCCTGGTCCTCGTCGTCGAGCGCGACGATCGCCAGCGCGGCCGACGCCGCCTCGCCCACGACGTGCGCGCCCGCGCGTTCGAGCAGTCGCCGCTTGGCGTCCGCCGTCTCGCCCTCGCCGAGCAGGATCACCGGCCGGCCCGCCACCGTCATGAACAGCGGCAGGCTCGGCCAGCTCATGCGGTCAGCCAGTCGGGCAGCCGCTCGGCCGCGAGGATGGTGGCCGGCTCGATACGGTCGGCGACCACGGCATAGCGATCGCCATCGACCATCACCTCGGGCACCAAAGCACGGCTGTTATAGGTCGAGGCCATCGTCGCGCCGTACGCGCCGGCGGTGCGAAACACCGCCAGGTCGCCCGATTTCACCGCGTCGATGTCGCGACCCATGGCAAAGGTGTCGCCGCTCTCGCACACCGGTCCGGCGATGTTGGCGATCATGCGCTCGCCGCTCGGCCGCACCGCGACGAAGTCATGCCAGGCATCGTACAGCGCCGGCCGCGCCAGGTCGTTCATCGCCGCATCGACGATGACATAAGGGTTCACCGAACCCGGCTTGACCCAGATCACCCGCGTCAGCAGCACGCCGGCATTGCCCGCGATCACGCGGCCCGGTTCGAACATCAACTCGACGTCCCACCCCCTGGTGACCCGCGCGACCATCGCGCCATAGGCCGCCGGGCTCGGTGGTACGTCGCCGGCCTTGTAGGGCACGCCAAGACCGCCGCCGAGATCGACGCGGTCGATGACGTGCCCAGCCGCGCGCAGCGCCGCGACCAGTTCGCCGATCCGCTTATAGGCCGCCTCGAGCGGGGCGAGGTCGAACAGCTGGCTGCCGATATGGATCGCCACGCCGCGCATGTTGAGGCCGGGCAGCGCCGCGAGCCGGCCGTACATCGCGACCGACTGATCGATCGCCACGCCGAACTTGTTCTCGCGCTTGCCGGTCGAGATCTTGGCATGGGTGCCGGCATCGACGTCCGGGTTGACCCGCAATGTCGCGTCGGCGCGCGTGCCGCCCGCCGCGGCGATCGCGGCAAGCACCTCGCCCTCTTCTTCCAGTTCGAGGTTGAACTGGCCGATCCCGACATCGAGCGCACTGGCCAGCTCGCCGCGCGTCTTGCCGACGCCGGAGAAGACGATGTCATGCGCCGGCATGCCCGCCGCCAGCGCGCGCTGCATCTCGCCGCCCGACACGACATCGGCGCCATAGCCGCGCTTCGCCAGCACGGCGAGCACCGCACGATTGGGGTTGGCCTTGATCGCATAAGCGAGGTGGAAGCGGTCCACCCCGGCATCGACCAGCCCGGCGCGGAACACGTCGGCATGGCGCTCGAACGTGGCGCGTGAATAGACATAGACCGGCGTACCGACTTCGGCGGCAATCCGTTCCAGCGGGACGCCCTCGGCATGGAGCGCCCCGTCGATCAGCGTGAAATGATCCATCAGCCGGCCGGGGGCAGATCGAATTCGTCGCTGTGCCGCTCCTCGGAGCCGGTCAGCAATTCGTCGCTGCGTTCGGGCCGTGCCTGGTTGGACGGCGTGAGCAGCTGCGTCGCGCTCGGCGTGGCGCGCGCGCCATAGGGCGCGACCGGCAGCGACTTGCCGGGCGCCGGTTTGAGCCCCGACATCGATCCGCACGCCGCCAGCAGCAGCGCGAATGCCAGTCCGATCCCCACCTTCCCAAACACTGCCTTCACTGCCCGTCTCCTTCGCGCGCCGCACGGATCGCGGCTCGCACATTGGCCGGCGCCGTGCCGCCAAAGCTGGTCCTGCTGGCGACCGAGGCATCGACCGTCAACACGCCATAGACGCGTTGGTCGATTCGCGCATCGATCGCAACCAGATCGTCGAGCGGCACCTTGTCGAGCGGCACGCCCAGCTCCTCGGCACGCTTGACCGCGCGGCCGGTGATGTGATGCGCCTCGCGGAACGGGATACCGCCCTCGCGCACCAGCCAGTCGGCGAGGTCGGTGGCGGTGGCGAAGCCGGCCTCGGCCGCGCCGCGCATGCGGTCGGTGCGGAAGGTCGCGCTCTCGACCATGCCGGTCATCGCCGCGATCGACAGGCCGAGCAGGTCATGCGCCTCGAACACCGGCGGCTTGTCGTCCTGCATGTCCTTCGAGTAAGCCAGCGGCAGCCCCTTCATGGTGATCATCAGCGCGGTGAGGCAGCCGATGATGCGCCCCGAATGGCCGCGCACCAGCTCGGCGGCATCGGGGTTGCGCTTCTGCGGCATGATCGACGAGCCGGTCGACCATTGATCCGACAGCGCGACGAAGCCGAACGGCTGCGACGCCCACAGGATGAACTCCTCGGCCAGCCGGCTGAGGTGCAGCGCGCACTGCGCGGCGGCGGTGAGATATTCGATCGCGAAGTCGCGGTCCGACACACCGTCGAGCGAGTTGCGCGTCGGGCCATCGAAGCCGAGCGCCTTCGCCGTCGCTGCGCGATCGATCGGGAAGCCCGTCCCGGCCAACGCGGCCGAGCCGAGCGGGCAGAGGTTGAGCCGCGCGCGCGCGTCGGCGAAGCGCCCGCGATCGCGCGCGATCATCTCGTGATAGGCCATCAGGTGATGGCCGAGTGTCACCGGCTGCGCGCTCTGCAGATGGGTGAAGCCCGGCATCACGCTGTCGGCATGCTCCTCGGCGCGCGCCAGCAACGCACGCTGGAACCCGGCCAGCGCCGCCTCGACCTGGTCGATCGCGTCGCGCACCCACAGCTTGAAATCGGTCGCGACCTGGTCGTTGCGCGAGCGCGCGGTGTGCAGCCGCCCCGCCACCGGCCCGATCGCCTCGGCGAGCCGCGCCTCGGTCTGCATGTGGATGTCTTCGAGCGTCAGGTCCTCGGCAACGCCGTTCGCCTCATACCAGGCCGCAACCTGCGCCAGCCCCGCGCCGATCGTCGCGGCATCCTCCGGCGACACGATGCCCTGCGCGCCGAGCATCGCGACATGCGCCTGCGAGCCCGCTACGTCCTGCCGCCACAATCGCTTGTCGAACGGGATCGAGGCATTTATCTCGCGCATCACCGCCGCCGGCCCTTCCGCGAAGCGCCCGCCCCACATCGCATTGGATGCGTGCCCCATGGCTTCTTCCCTGTCGTTACGCTCGGTGATCGTGCCGCTCCTGCTGCTGGGCGCTGTCGCCGGGTGCGATAAGCAGAACCAGGCCGCCCCGCAAGCGACGCCGAGCAAGCTGCCGGTCGAGGGCACCGGCACCGCCCCCGAAACCGCGCCGGCAAAGGGCGAGAAGGTCGTGGTCGATGTGATCGGCGCACTCGACCGCAGCCACAAGGGCGAGGCCGCGCCCGACATCGCCTTCACCGACCCGGCGGGCAAGCCGAGCGCGGTCAAGGCGTTCGCCGGCAAGCCGGTCCTGCTCAACCTGTGGGCGACATGGTGCGGCCCGTGCGTCACCGAAATGCCCACGCTCGACAAGGCCGCCACCGATATCACGATCGTCGCGGTGAGCCAGGACCTCGGCGCCGACGGCGCGGCCAAGGCGGCGACGTTCCTGCGCGATCATGGCATCGCCCACCTGCTATCCTATGCCGACCCCGAAACCAGGCTGAGCGTCGCCTATAATGCCAGCCTGCCGACCAGCGTACTGTACGATTCGACCGGCCATGAGGTGTGGCGGATGACCGGCGGGATGGACTGGACCAGCGAAACCGCGAAACAACTGCTCGCCGAGGCCAAGTAAAATCGGTTGTGCTCCTGCGAAAGCGGGAGCCCCGGGCCGCGAGCGCGACGCCTGGAACCCTGGACGTCTGCTTTCGCAGGAGCACGCCGCCAACCCGCCGCACGCGGTGCGCATGACCCGCCGCCTGTTGCGCGAGGCGCAGACCGCGACGCTCGCCGCGACGCTCGAACTGTCCGCCGCGATGCAGAGCCTGGCGCACGCCACGCGCGACAATGACGAGGCGATCGACGCCTTCATCGAATGGCGCGCCGGACTTCACGGGAAAATGAGCGCGACCGATGGGCATCGCCAGGAATCGTCTGGCGAGCCATTTCGCGCCTTTCCTCCGTCGCTTGCGCGGCGATGCTGCAACCCTGGCCATTTTCGCCGCCTGCGCAGGTCCCGCGATCCGGCGCGTTCCGCCCTCGATTGGGCGCAGGCCTATTGTCCAGCACGGAACTGGGAATAGCCTCGTGCACTTCAGGCAGTGAGTCGCTGGCGGTTCGACCCGCTTATCCTTGGCTAGTGAATGGCGGAGGTCCCATGCTCGATTTGCTCGGCTATGACGTAACCCACAGCCACCCGATTCTCACCGTGTCGATCGCGGGTGACGGAATACGGCACTGGACCGCGCCGCCGCTGGCCTGTGCGACGCCGCTGCGCCTCGACATGGATGCCAATCCGCACCGCGGGCTGTGGGCGCTGCAACTCGACAATGCCGTGCGCGCCGCGACCGAACCGACGATATTGCTCGGCGAGGGCATCGCCTGCCTGGCGATCGCGCGCTGGGCGCAGCTTTCCCCGCGCCGCTATGTCGAGAACATCGCCGGCGCCTGCCTGTTCGAGCCGCTGTCGTTCAGCCCGGCCCAGGCGCCGCTGCTCAGGAACCTGCATCCGGGGCCGGAGGTGCGCCTGCCCTTCCCCTCGCGGGTGATCGACTCGCGTGCCTCGCTGTCGATCGCGCGCGTGCTGGAGCTGGCCGACATCTGGGGCAGCCAGTTCACCGAGGCCGATGCCGTGCCGGCCGAATGGCATGTCGGCGACACGGCGCCGCTCGGCTTGATCGCCGCGCGCGAACCGGCGCGGAGCGGCCGGCAGCGGCTGGCGGTGGCCGACTAGCCATTGGAAGAGTGGTTCGCGCGCAGGCGCGAAGACGCAAAAAGGGCGAAAAATTCTCCGCGCCTCTGGCGCGAACGCCAAATCTTTCGCGAGACCGCCTAAAAGAGCAGCTTGCCGCCGACGATCGCCAGCGTGCCGGCAAGGATCGGGCGCAGCGCGGCATCCGAGATGCGAGTCGAGACCAGGCTGCCGATGATGATGCCCGGTACCGATCCGGTCAGCAGCGACAGCAGCAGCCCGAAATCGACCGAGCCCATCGCCCAATGGCCCGCGCCGGCGACGAGCGTCAGCGGCACCGCATGGGCGATATCGGAACCGACCAGGCGGTTGGTCGGCAGCTTGGGATAGAGGACCAGCAGCGCGGTCATGCCGAGCGCGCCGGCGCCGACCGAGGACAGCGAAACCAGCACGCCGAGGATCGCGCCGAGAATGACCGTCCAGCGCGCGATGCGGCGTTCCGGCACGGCGTCGAGCGCATGGCCAAAGCGCGCCACGATGCGGGTGCGGAACAGCATGGCGATGGCGGTGGCGATCAGCGCCAGGCCGAGCGTGACGGTGATCAGCCGGTCGGTGCCGTCGAAGCGGCTGCCGATGAAATGCATCGTCAGCAGGGTGACGAGCGCCGCCGGGACGCTGCCCAGCGCAAGGCGCCGCACGACCCGCCAGTCGACCGTCTTGCCGACACCATGCACGACCGTGCCGACGCTTTTGGTCGCCGAGGCATAGAGCAGGTCGGTACCGACGGCGGTGGCGGGGTGGAAGCCGAACAACAGCACGAGCAACGGCGTCATCAGCGATCCGCCGCCGACACCGGTCATGCCGACCAGCACGCCGACAGCCAGGCCAGCGAGCGAATATAGCGGGTTGAATCCGAACGCGCTCATCACGGGCCATCCTTGCCACAGCCGCCTGCCCGCCGATTCGCCGGACCTGCGCCGCACTCAACCATTCCGCGTGCGCGTTGGTTGCGCGAGGTAGAAAATCTCGTTGCGGGGATGGCACAGCTGTGCACCGCATGTCGACCGGCTGCGACGGAGAGAGGCGATTCCGCGCCCGGTGCCGCATTTGCCGCCCGATCCGTCATTTCCCCGGAGACGGCTTCATCCCCGGTTCGTCCTGCCCGCGGCATGACTTGTCGCGGATTCGTTGCGCATCGCCGGGCGATCCGCCTGAGCGGCTTTCGAACAATATCTCGAACAATGGTGTGAGCGTATCGTGTGGCGTAAATGGGGGGCACCGGCGAAAGGCCTGGCGCTGGTGGCCATGATGACGATGACCGCACCCGCGGTCGATGCGCGCGCGCATGGACTGCCGCCGGTGTCGGCGCTGGTGGTCAACGCCTATACCGGCACCACACTCTATGCCGACGCGCCGGGCACGGTCCGCGCACCGGCATCGCTGACCAAGATGATGACGATGTACCTCGCCTTCGAGGCGATCAACGCTGGCCGGCTCAAGCCGACCACGCCGATCGCGATCTCGCGCGCGGCGGCGCGCCAGCCGGCGTCGCGGCTCGGCATCGCGGCGGGCAAATCGCTGTCGGCGCGCAACGCGCTGGGCGTGATCGCGGTCGATTCGGCCAATGACGTCACCGTCGCGCTGGCCGAAACGCTGGCCGGCACCGAAAAGCGCTTCGTCGAGCGGATGAACGTGACCGCACAGCGCCTCGGTCTGCGCGATACCCATTTCGCCAACGCGACCGGCCTGAAGAACCCGGGCAACCGCACCACGGCGCGCGACATGGCAAAGCTGTCGATCGCGCTGATCCGCCGCTATCCCGGCCTGTACGGCTATTTCAGCACGCGCAAGGTGACGTGGAAGACCCGCGTCATGCGCAACCATAACCACCTGCTCGGCAAGGTCCCCGGCGTCGACGGCATCAAGACCGGCTATACGGTCGATGCCGGCTACAACCTCGCTGCCTCGGCCAGGCGCGGCGGCACGCGCATCGTCGTGGTGGTGCTCGGCGCGCGCAGCATCGCGGCGCGCGATGCGCGCGTCGCCAATCTGATCGAGCTCGGCTTCGCGCCACCGGCGCCGGCACGAAAAACGACCGCGCGACGCCAATCCCGTTTGACCGCCGCGTCGCGCCCCGTCATCCCTCGTGCACATTTGACAGGAGGCGAGGATGGGCGACGTGACGGGGCTGGAACTGCGGTCCACGGTTGATGCGCAGGGGACGCTGACGCTCAGTCTGGATGAGGTCACGCTCAGCCCGCCGGGCGAAGGCGAGGTGATCGTGCGGGTCGAGGCGGCGCCGATCAACCCGTCCGACCTGGCGCTGCTGCTCGGGCCGGCGGATATCGCGACGCTCAGCGCATCGGGCAGCGCGGATCGACCGACGGTGAGTTTCGCCATCCCGCCCGAACGTGCCGGCGCGGTGCGCGCGCGCGTCGGCCAGTCGCTGCCGGTCGGCAATGAAGGCGCCGGCACGGTGATCGCGGCGGGCGCCGGTGCCGAAGCGTTGATCGGCCGCAAGGTCGGCATGATCGGCGGCGCGATGTTCACCCAGTTTCGCAAGGTCAAGGCGCACGACACGGTGCCCCTGCCGGAGGGCGCGAGCGCCGCCGACGGCGCGGCGATGTTCGTCAATCCGCTGACCGCGCTGGCCTTTGTCGAAACGATGCGGATGGAGGGGCACAAGGCCATCGTCCACACGGCCGCCGCCTCCAATCTCGGCCAGATGCTGCAGAAGGTCTGCCTCGCCGATGATGTGCCATTGGTCAACATCGTGCGCAGCGCCGCGCAGGCGAAGATCCTCACGGATATCGGCGCGAAATATGTCCTGGACAGCACGGCGCCCGATTTCCGCAAGGCGCTGCTCGATGCCGTCGCCGAGACCGGCGCCACCATCGTCTTCGACGCGATCGGCGGCGGCACCCTGGGCAGCGACATCATGCAGGCGATCGAGCAGGTCGCCAGCCGCGCCGGCGGTGAATATAGCCGCTATGGCTCGAACACCTTCAAGCAGCTGTACATTTATGGCGCGCTCGACCTCTCGCCGGCGGTGCTCAACCGCCTCGCCTTCGGCTTCGCGTGGAGCGTCGGCGGCTTCCTGGTGATGCCGTTCCTGATGAAGGCGCCGCCGGAACGGGTCGCGGCGATGCGCCAGCGCGTGGTCGACGAACTGACCACGACCTTCGCCAGCCACTATAGCGCGACGATCAGCCTGGCCGAGGCGCTGAACCCCGACGTGCTGAAGGCCTATGACCGGAAGGCGACCGGCGAGAAATATCTCCTCGACCCGTCGCGTTAAAATCGAATTCGGCGAATTTGCTCAAACTCACCCAACGTCACCCCGGACTCGTTCCGGGGTCCACTGTCCCGCAAGAGTAAAGGCCGCTGCATCCGCGGAACGGTGGATGCCGGAACATGTCCGGCATGACGGGTCAAAGCTGACCGTCAGCCATGCTGGGGATCGAGCGAGCACCCGCGGAAATATGCTTCGGCGCAGTGGAAACGGCGGGCCGCGTGCGGATACGAATCCGCCGTTGCGCGTTTAACCCATGCCGAATGGAAGAACTTGCCCCGCCCGAAAGGACGGGGCATTTTTCCCTTCGGCGAGCCGCGCGGCGGCACCGATCGGCACCGCCACGCGGACCCGGCTCATTTCTTCTTCGCGGCCTTGTCGATCGCGTCGGCCTGGTTCTCACCTGCGGCGCGCACCGCGTCGGCATTATTCTCGATGCGGTCGGCGCGGTTGTCCATCTTGGCCTCGACATTGGCGCTCAGATTGTCACCCATGTCGCGGACGGCGGCGGCATTGTCCTCCATCACGTCAGCGGTATTGTCCGCCGCAGCGGCGACATTTTCCGCCGCATCGGTCTTGTGGCCGCAGGCCGAGAGCGCGAGCAGGCAGGTACCGGCGGCAAGGATGAGTTTCTTCGTCATTCGCATCAACCCCTATTGGCGGACGACCGGCGCCATGTGACGACGGCCCGGGTCCGCTGATTGGACGACAGGGCATTGTACTGCGCACCACCGCAGTGAGTGGGCGCGCCCTGTCGGGTCGTCCAACCCCGCAAGCACCTTATTGTTCCCATGTTCCTTTTCGCGGCGGCGCCACGACGCGTGTTGAACCGCCGGATAAAAGGCCCCGCGCGACCCTACATAGGGGCGAATTCACAGGAAAGGCGCGCCGCGATGACCAGGCAGATGCATATCGATTTCGTCTCCGACGTGTCTTGCCCGTGGTGCGTTATCGGGCTGCGCGGTTTCGAGCGGGCGCTCGCTGCGGTTGGCGATCTGGTCGATGCCGAAATCCATTTCCAGCCGTTCGAACTCAATCCCCAAATGCCGGCCGAGGGGCAGGAGATCGGCGAGCATATCCGCCAGAAATATGGTGCTAGCCCTGAGCAATCCGCCACCAACCGGGCAATGATTCGCGCGCGGGCGGCCGAGCTTGGCTTCACCATGATGATGGCGGAGGGGAGTCGGATCTACAATACCTTCGACGCGCACCGCCTGCTGCACTGGGCGGGGCTGGAGGACCGCGAAGCGCAACGCGCGCTGAAGCACGCCCTGTTCGAGGCGCATTTCACCCAAGGCCGCAACCCAGGCGATGGGGAGGTGCTGGTCGAGGCGGCCGGCAAGGCTGGGCTCGATCGCGATGTGGCACGCGAGGTGATCGCATCGGGTCGCTATGCCGAGGAGGTCCGCGCTGAGGAACGTCGCTGGCAGGCGGAGGGGATCAGCGCGGTGCCGGCGGTGATCATCGACCGGAAATATCTTATCTCCGGCGGCCAGCCACCCGAAGCGTTCGAGCGCGCGTTGCGCAGCATCGCCGCTGGCTGAGCGCGCAGGTTCGGCAAGGGCGGTGCCGTAGCGCCCTTGCCGCACCGGTCAGTTGGGCGTGGGGTGGTTTGCTGGTCGCCGGACCTAGCGGTCAAGCCGGTCGAAATATGCTTGGAGCGGTTCCAGCACTGTAACGCCCACTATGCCACGCAGTTCTCGCGGTTCTGGCCGGTCCTGCGTGGCAATCGCACGATCAACGCGCACAAATCCCAATCCGTCCAACTCCCGAAGCGCCGCAGCCAGCACCGAAGGTTCCATATCTGGCACGAGCGCCATGAGTGCCCTGAGTTCGGGGCCTATGCCAGCCTTGTCGCTGCCGATATGCGATCGAAGCTCATAGGCCAATTCTTCGGCGGCATCGCTTAGCATCAATAGCTCCTGTGCTTCCAACCTCTCCGAGAAGGGTTGTTACCGTCGCGCTTATGTACAACTTTCGTAGCTAAGGACGAGCAAAAGTGACGGAAGTCTGCGGGTTTCGACGCAACAGCAATCCCGACCCTTTAGTTTCGGTTCAGCCCCATTTCTCGGCTCTGGAGCTTCGCCTTCCATAGCTGCTCCATCAAGATAATCTCGTCCAGCGTCGTGGCCGATCCTGCGACTTCAAGGATACTAATCTGGTAATCGGAGGGATCGCGGCTCATCAGCCCTTCGTTGCCGCCATGCCCGGAAGCCACATACGCCTGCCATCTACCCCAGAACCCATCCGCGCCATATGCTGCGCCGACATACTGTTCCTTGGTACGGGGGCAGGTCAGCAGGTATATGCCGCGCACTGCTCGTAGGGCACCTATCCACCCGGCAGGGATAGCCGCAATGGCGGCGAGGTTGCTTGTGAACCGGGTATATCCGGGGAACTCGGGTTCGCGAAACGACTGCGCCAATTCCACGATCCGCTTGCTACCGCGCGCACTGTCGGCGCGCTGCGACCAGCTTCGCTTTCCGTCACCCCACTCGATCTTCAGGCGTCCGATGTAGGTGTCGAACTCTGGCACCCGCTGATAGCGATATATGTCGAGATCACGCTGCATTTCGGCAACCGTCTCTCGTCGTAAGGGATCAATCCAATCGCCCGGAGCAGGATCATAGCCATCGATCTCGTACAGCCCCACGAAGAGGGTGCTACCATCCGGTGCTGCGACAAAGCCAGCCCAATACCGGCCAGCGAAGTGAGCGCGTCGATCAGCGCGCTGCGCACTCTGGTAACGCTCGAACTCCGGCGCGTCGTCTCGCCATAACGAGAATGGAGTAAGGTGGTTCGCGCCCATCTGCTGATGGCGGAGAAGACGAACATCTCCTGCGTCGATTCGACTTTCGGTCAACAGCATATTGAAATGAAGATGCATGTCGCGCTCACTACCCAAAAACCAGCGAGCGCATTTCGTAGATGCGCCCCCATGATGACGTTACTCGGTAATCCGGAAATCGTGCGCTAGGGTTGCCACCCTCCTCTCGCATCCACCTGATCGTGGAGCACCGCTAAAGAACGCATTTGAGTTTTCGCGCATGGCTGTTCGCACTATGGCCAACAAATGACCAATATCTTTTTCGCTACCGACGCGGATATCGCTCAAGTCTGGCAGTGGCTCTTTGAAGTTCCCGGAATGAAGATTTTCGAGGACTATTCGAGTCCTGACAAGCCTAATCGGTGGTTCAACACTTGGGATGAAATTTCCGATGCGTTAGATAGCGAGTCGCGCTGGCTTCTCGCGGCTTGGCCCGAAACCGCCGGTGGCCGACCTCGTGTGGATAAAATATCATTCGACGCGGACACACAGCGAAAGCTCGGCGCGAAGGGGCGAACCGCCCTGCGTAGCCCGGCAACGATCAATGTGCGCCGTAACAACGATCAGAATGGGTGCCTCGCCTCGGCATCTATCGCCTGTTGGACCGAGAAGGGCGCACGTCAGCGATCAATCCTTTCGGAGGAGTTCATCGACGAGGTTGATTGGGCTAAATTGCGATCGATTGTGAGCAAGATTCAGCGACAGGTGATCAAATCCTCTCCTGCGAAACTCCGATCTTATCCCGTGATGCCCGACGCATATGAGAGGTTCAGAGCCGGCGAGATAAACCTTTGGAATTGGGGAGAAGCTTGCTCCTATCCTTCGCCGCTGGTCACACTCACGTGATCGCCACGCGGCCATTAGGTGCGTTTGCTACCTAATACCGAAGAGCTGGATGCCCCGTGAGGATTCGAACCTCAATTGACGGAGTCAGAGTCCGTAGTCTTACCTTTAGACGACGGGGCATCAGAGGCCGCGCGATCTAGGGCGGGGCTTTGCGGCTGTCAACCGAGGCGCGGCTTGCCCGCACGACTGCGTGCGAGTAGCATCGCGGCCAAGCACCGAACGGGCCGATGTGGCCCGCGACGGCAGAACAGAACAAGCGAGTGACAACGGCATGGGGGATCATCCCGCCAAGATGCCGTACCGGCAGGGCCCACCACCCCCTGCCCGTCCGGCTCCCGCCCCGCGACAGGCCGCGCGATGGGGCGAGGCGCGGCATTTCGCCGCGCTCGACCTCGGCACCAACAATTGCCGGCTGCTCATCGCGCGGCCGCAAGGCGATGGTTTCGCGGTGGTCGACGCCTTTTCGCGCATCGTCCGGCTCGGCGAGGGACTCGCCGCCACCGGTCGGCTGAGCGACGCCGCGATCGAACGCACCATCGCCGCGCTCAGGGTATGCGCCGACAAGCTCAAGCGCCGCCATGTCGCGCTGGCCCGCTCGGTCGCCACCGAGGCGTGCCGCCGCGCCAGCAACGGTGCCGAGTTCATCGCCCGCGCCTATGCCGAGACCGGCATCCATCTCGACGTGATCTCGGCCGAGGAGGAGGCACGGCTCGCGGTGATGGGGTGCCATGTGCTGATCGAGCCGGGCGACGGTCCGGCGCTGATCTTCGACATTGGCGGCGGATCGACCGAATTGGTGCTGGTCGACACCACCCCGACCGTGCCGCGCGTGCTCGACTGGCACAGCGCGCCATGGGGCGTCGTCTCACTGACCGAATATGCCGGCGCCGGCGAAGGCAGCGAAGGCCGCGCCGCCGCCTATGCGCGAATGCGCACGCTGGTCGCCGAGAGCTTCGCGCCGTTCGCCGAGCGACTGCCGAAGGACGTCGCACATCCGCGGTTGCTCGGCACCAGCGGCACGGTGACGACGCTCGCCAGCGTGCACCTCGGCCTCGCCAGCTATGACCGGTCGGCGATCGACGGGCTGATCGTGCCGGCCGCCTCGATGCGGCGGATCAGCGCCGATCTCGCCGGCAAGGACCTCGCCCAGCGCGCCACTTTGCCGTGCATCGGCACCGAGCGCGCCGACCTCGTTGTGGCGGGCTGCGCGATCCTCGAGACGATCCTCGATCTGTGGCCCGCGGAGCGGCTCGGCGTGGCCGATCGCGGCATCCGCGAGGGCATTCTCCGCCGATTGATGGGAGCGCGCGCATTATGAGCGGCTTACGCCGAGGCGGTACCGAAGGACAAAGATCATGAGCAGGGATGGCGGCGGGCTGCGCGTCCGCGTCAAGACCGCGCGACGGCGCACCGCGCAATCGACGCGCTGGCTCGACCGCCAGCTCAACGATCCGTACGTCAAGCGCGCCAAGGCCGACGGCTATCGCAGCCGCGCGGCGTACAAGCTGATCGAGCTCGACGAACGCTTCGGCTTTCTCAAGCGCGCGCGCTTCGTCGTCGATCTCGGCATCGCGCCGGGCGGGTGGAGCCAGGTGGTGCACCGCCAGATGCCCAAGGCGAAGATCGTCGGCATCGACCTGTTGCCGGTCGATCCGCTCGACGGCGTGACCATCCTGCAGATGGATTTCATGGACGATGCCGCGCCCGACCGACTGGTCGCCGAACTGGGCGGCGCGCCCGACCTGGTGCTGTCGGACATGGCGGCCAACACCGTCGGCCACCCGCAGACCGACGCGCTGCGCACCATGGCGCTGGTCGAGGCGGCTCTGGCCTTTGCCATCGACGTGCTGGAGCCGGGCGGCGCGTTCATCGGCAAGGTCTTCGCCGGCGGCGCCGACACATCATTGGTCACCGAGCTCAAGCGCAACTTCAGGACGGTCAAGCACGCCAAGCCACCGGCGAGCCGCAAGGGCTCGTCGGAATGGTATGTTGTGGCGCAGGGGTTCAAGGGGCGGGGGCGAGGCAGCGATTTAGCGGAAGGCTAAATCGCGACAAGCCGAGCCCCGGCCGGCGGGGCGAAACGCCCCGACCGACGACGCGGCTTTGCCGCGTCGCGATCCAAGCGCGCGCATCACTAATCGTCATCCCAGCGCAAGCTGGGATCTCGCGCCGCGCGGGTACGCTTCATTACCGGGAGAACCCAGCTTGCGCTGGGATGACGCACGAAGAGAGCGGGTGGCGCCGCGGCAAAGCCGCGTCGTCGGTCGCGCCCGCAAGGCGCGCCGGCCGGCACTCGGCTGATCGCGATTTAGCCTTCTGCTAAATCGCTGCCTCGTGCTTACCCCTCGTAATCGCCGCCCAGATTCTGGTTGCGCGGCGGCGCGGCGGCGGTGAGGCGGAGCGCCTCGGCCGAGGCGGCGAGGCTGCCGATTTCATCGGGCGTGTCGTCGTCGTCGACCTGGACCTTCTGCAGGCCCGAGACCACGGCCTCTTCGAGGTGCACGGGGTGCACCGTCTCTTCGGCGATCTCGCGCAGCGCGACGACCGGGTTCTTGTCGCGGTCGCGGTCGAGGGTCAGCTCGGCGCCGCCGGAAATCTGCCGTGCGCGCTGGGCCGCGAACAGGACCAGATCGAAGCGGTTGGGAATCTTGTCGACGCAATCCTCGACGGTGACGCGCGCCATGAACGGCTTCCTTTGGGTGACGATGACGTGAAAGCGGGCGATCTAGGGGGCGAGGTTGCCGGAGTCAAGAAAATCGGCCCGGCGGCGCGTCATCAGCGCTCGCCCAGCGCGGCCTCGGTCGCGCGAATGAGATCGCCGAGCACCGCCCAGTCCGCATCGCCGATCGTCTCGGCGCCCAATGCCCGTGCCGAGGTCAGGCCGGCCCGCAACCCTTCCCATCCATCGCTCAGGCCGTTGAAGCCGACATAGCCTGGCAACAGCCGCGCGAGCGCCGGCAGGCGGCGCTGGTCGCACCAGCGGTCGATCAGGCGCAGCAGCGCGGGCGAGAATTCCTCGGGGGATTCGATGTTCATGCCATGCCCTTTTCGTTCGAACATCGTCTTTGCACCCTTCGCCGGCACGATGATATGCGCAATGTCGGCCCTCCCCCGGGGGCCCGCGCGCCGCGCCCCTTGCGCCGGCCGCCCCGCTCCCGCAGAGCAATGCGCAACATGGAAAATCCGCCGATCCAGCCGACCTTCAAGGTCGATGGCAACAGCTTGACGATGCTCGACACCGGGCCGCGCCGGCTCGACGCGCTGATCGCGCTGATCGATGGCGCCGTGCGCTCGCTGCGCATGATCTACTATATCTATGTCGACGACGCGGCCGGCGCGCGGGTCCGCCAGGCGCTGATCGCGGCGCGTGCGCGCGGGGTCACGGTGTCGCTGATCGTCGACGGGCTGGGCAGCGAGAACGCACAGAATCGCGGCTTCTTCACGCCGATGATCGAGGCCGGGGTCGATGTCTGCCGCTTCGTGCCGCGCTGGGGCCGGCGTTACCTGCTGCGCAACCACCAGAAGCTCGCGCTGGCCGACGAATGCCGCGCGATCATCGGCGGGTTCAACGTCCAGGACAGCTATTTCGGCACGCCGGCCGAGCAGGCATGGCGCGATCTCGGCCTGCTGGTCGAGGGGCCTGCCGCGCAGCACATCACCGGCTATTTCGACGCGCTGTCACGCTGGGCGAGGCGGCCGCGCCCGCCGCTGCGCGGCCTGCGCCGCGCGCTGGCGCGGTGGAGCGAGCCGACCGGGCCGACGCGCTGGCTGTTCGGCGGGCCGACGCGGCGGCTCTCGCCCTGGGCGCGCGCGGTCAAGAACGACCTCGACCGGGCCAGCAGGGTGGACATGATCGCCGGCTATTTCGCGCCGAGCCCGGGCATGCTCAGGCGGCTCGACCGGGTCGGGCAGCGCGGTCGCGCGCGGATCGTGCTGCCCGCCAAGAACGACCATCCCGGCGCGATCCTCGCCTCGCGCTTTACCTATGCCGGGCTGTTGCGCAAGGGTGTCGAAATCTACGAATATCAGCCGACCAAGCTGCATACCAAGCTCTTCGTGATCGACGACGTGGTCTATATCGGCTCAGCCAATTACGACATTCGCAGCCTGTTCCTCAACCTCGAGATGATGCTGCGGATCGACGACGCAGCCTTCGCCGCGCATGTCCGCGACTATGTCGATGGCGAGGTCGCCCATTCGGAACGCATCACGCCCGCGCTCTACAAGGCGCGCACCAGCTGGTGGATGCGGGTCAAGCAGGCCGGCGCGTTCTTCGTCATCACCGTGCTCGATTTCAACGTGACGCGCGGGCTGAACTTCGAGGAAATGTAGACCGCCGGCCGCGGCCGCTCAGTCCTTCCAGGCCCAGTAGAGTTGTGCCGGCGGCACGTTCCACCATTCCATGTCATGGTCGATGCGCGCGAAATGCGGGTCGAGAAAGTCCTTCACCTTGGGTGAGAACTGATAGACCAGGAAAGCGCCGCCGGGCCGCAGCACGTCATGCGTCGCCTCGGCGATCGCCGGACCGACGCCGCTTGGCAGGGTCGAGAAGGGCAGGCCGGAAAGCACGTAATCGGCCGATTCAAAACCATGATCGGCAACGATCGAGCGCACGTCGGCGGCGGAGCCGTGTACCGCCGCGAAGCGCGGATCGGTGATGTCGTGGCGCAGATAGCGGATGAAATCGGGGTTGGTGTCGATCGCCACCAGCTTGGCGTCGGGGGCGAGGCGTTCGAGGATGGGGCGGCAGAAGGTGCCGACGCCAGGGCCATATTCGACGAACAATTTGGTATTGGCCCAGTCGACCGGCGCGAGCATCTTGCGGATCAGCACGCCCGATGAAGGCACCACCGAACCGACCATCACCGGATGTTTGAAAAAGCCGCGCAGGAACATGCCCCAGGGGGAGGGCACACCGGCGGCGGCCCGGCGCTGTCGCCTGGCGGCGGCGGTCGATATATTCACAGGCGGTCCCTCTGTACGATTTTCGGGCGGTTTAGCGACGCTCGTTGCAAAGCGCCAACGAACATGCAAGCCCCGAGGTTCATTCGTGGTGAATGCCGGGGGTTGCGCCACAGGGTGAAGCGCCTAATCGATCGCCATGCGCGACGAACGGCATGGCCAGATTGTGGTGATCTTCCTGTCCGAACGGACGCCGGAAGATGACGCCGGCTACAGCGCCGCCGCCGATGCGATGGAACGGCTCGCCGCCGCCCAGCCGGGCTATCGTGGCATCGACAGCGTACGCGGTGCCGACGGGGTCGGCATCACGCTGAGCTACTGGGCCGATGAGGCCAGCGCGCTCGCCTGGAAGAACCATCCCGAGCACGTGGCGATACGCGATAGCGGGCGGGCGCGTTGGTACACGCGCTACGAGGTCGCGGTCGCCGAGGTCCAGCGCGACTATCGCTGGAACAAGGGGTGAGAACACAAACGACGATCAACCACGAGTTCGTGCTGCTGTTCCTGGTCATGCTGACCATCGCGGCGGGCAATACCGCGCTGCAATCGGTGCTGCCCGCGCTGGGTCGCTCGCTCGGGGTCAAGGACAGCGCGGTCGCGGCGGCCTTCTCCGTCTCGGCACTGCTGTGGGTGATCGCCGCGCCGTTCTGGGCGGCGCGCTCCGACAGACATGGCCGGCGCGCGATGATCCTGCTCGGGCTCGCCGGCTTCTCGCTATCGCTGCTGCTGTGCGGTGCGTTCCTCACGGCCGGCATCAATGGCTGGATCGGCGGGACGGCGGCGTTCGTCTTCTTCATCGTCGGCCGGGTGATCTATGGCACATTCGGCGCCGCCGCCCCGCCGGCCGTCCAGGCGGTCGTCGCCGGCGAGACGACCCGCGCCGAGCGCACAAAGGCGCTGACCTTGCTCGCCTCGGCCTTCGGACTCGGCACGATCCTCGGGCCGGCGATCGCGCCGTTCCTGCGCCTCGGGCGAATTGGCGAGGTCGAGATCGGGCTCGCCGGGCCAGCCTTTCTGTTCGGGATCTTCGGCGCGGCGATGTGGCTGGCGGTGCGCACCCAGCTGCCCGACGATCGCACCCCGCAGCCCGGCACGCACGGCGCGTCGAGCGCCTATCCCTCGATCGGCGGCGCGCCGACCGGCGCCAGCGTGGCGGCGGCGATGCAGCCCGGCGGCGAGCAGGTCGCCTTTCGTGATCCGCGCATTCGCGGCTGGATGATCGCCGGGCTGGTGATGGGCCATGCCCAGGCGATGACCAGCCAGGCGATCGGCTTTCTCGTCATCGACCGGCTGCATCTGACGCCGGCGCTGGCGATCGAGCCGACCGGCATGGTGCTGATGATGGGCGCCGGCGCGTCGCTGCTCGCGCAATGGGGCGTCATTCCGCTGCTTGGCCTGAACCCGCGCCAGCTGGTGCTGTGCGGGCTGATCGTGGCGGCGATCGGCCTGGCCCTGACCGGGCTCGCCACCTCGCTCTACGGCATTTCGGTGGCGTACGGCCTGGCCAGCCTCGGCTTCGGCTTCACCCGTCCCGGCTTCACCGCCGGCGCCTCGCTGGCGGTCGGCGCGGAGGCGCAAGGCTCGGTCGCGGGCAAGGTGACCAGCGTCAATGGCGCGTCGTTCGTGTTCGGCCCGTCGATCGGCGTCGGCCTTTACGAGGCGAGCCACGCACTGCCCTATGTGACGGCGGCGGCGGCGCTGCTGCTGCTGTTCGGCTATGCGTGGGTGGTGTTGCGCGAAGATTCAATTCCTCCCCGGCACGGGGAGGGGGACCGCGCGTAGCGCGGTGGAGGGGCTGGTCGGGAGAGGCTTAGCCCCCGCACCTACATATCGTTCGCCGCTGACGGCAAACGCAGGCAATGCGCATGTGGGCGCGACCACGCCCGACCAGCCCCTCCACCATCCTCCGAATGGTCCCCCTCCCCGTTCCGGGGAGGTATTGAGGTCACCTCAATCCGTTCCCTTCGGCCCATGCGGCCGCAACTGCCCCGGCGAGATGAACCCTAGCGGCTGCAACGCCGCCGCATCCTGTTTCAGCCGCGATGCCATCTGCTCGTAATCCTTCTCCATCTCGGGCGTGACCGAGGCGCGTGAATCGTCGAGCGCGGCCTCGAAATCGGCCATCGTCACCTCGCGCGAGTCGAGCGAGCGGCGCAGCGCCGACATGCCCGCGCGCCGCACGACATCCTCGAGATCGGCGCCGGTAAAATGGTCGGTTTTCGCCGCCACCACGTCGAGATCGACATCGCTTGCCAGCGGCATCTTCTGGGTCTGGATCGTCAGGATGCGCCGCCGCCCCGGCTGGTCCGGCACCCCGACATAGACCAGCTCGTCGAAGCGCCCGGGCCTGAGCAGCGCCGGGTCGATCAGGTTCGGCCGGTTGGTCGCGCCGATCACCACCACCGCCTGGAGTTCCTCCAGCCCGTCCATCTCGGCGAGGATCGTGTTGACCACGCGCTCGGTGACCTGCGGCTCGCCCAGCCCGCCGCCACGCGCCGGGACCAGCGAATCGAGCTCGTCGATGAAGATCACGCACGGCGCCACCTGGCGCGCGCGGGCGAACAGCTTGGCGATCTGCTGCTCGCTCTCGCCATACCATTTGCTCAGCAGGTCGCTCGACCGGGTGGCGATGAAATTGGCCTGCGCCTCGCGCGCCACCGCCTTGGCCAGTAAGGTCTTGCCGGTGCCCGGCGGCCCGTAGAGCAGGAAGCCCTTGGCCGGGCGGATGCCCATGCGGCGGAAGGCGTCGGGATCCTTCAGCGGCAGTTCGACGCCTTCCTTCAACCGCTCCTGCGCGGCATCGAGCCCGCCGACATCGTCCCAGCGCACGCGCGGCGCCTCGACCATCACCTCGCGCATCGCCGAGGGCTGGACGCGCTTCAGCGCGTCGAGGAAATCCTCGCGTGTCACCGCCAGCGTGTCGAGGATCTCGGGTGGAATCGTGCCTTCGGCGAGATTGAGCCGCGGCATCAGCTTGCGCACCGCCTCGATCGCCGCCTCGCGCGCCAGCGCGGCGATATCGGCGCCGACGAACCCATAAGTGGTGCGCGCCAGTTCATCGAGATCGACCTTGTCGCCGAGCGGCATGCCGCGTGTGTGAATGCCGAGAATCTCCCGCCGCCCGCGCTCATCGGGCACGCCGACGACGATCTCGCGGTCGAACCGGCCGGGCC